>OGWJ01000065.1_pt1 | contig 15042 bp, 9 predicted proteins | sample 1575991 | NCBI WGS metagenome assembly OGWJ01 (sample SAMN07581533, study PRJEB24739) | freshwater metagenome | place: Singapore | collected 2015-01 | reverse complement strand
TTTTTTTTTTCAAGCAGAAGACGGCATACGAGATGCGCATTAGTGACTGGAGTTCAGACGTGTGCTCTTCCGATCTGTTTCCCAGTCACGATAAATACAGAATTTCAGGATCTATTATGGGAGAAGATTTTAAGAGGTAAAATATCTAATCAATTTAAAACACTGGAAAGAGTAAGCCCAAAACATCAGCTATGGCATTTACTTGAAGGAGAAAAACTTGATGAAAGTAACTCTGCAAGATGGTATTGGGAGCATTATTTTACGGGGCTAGGGCATCCTGAATTAATTCGTGAAAAGAAAAATGCCGAACACTTTATTAATAAAGCTCTTAACTATGGTTATGGTATTATTCGAGGTCTAATTCATCGTTCTAGCTTAATTTATGGCTTATGCCCAAACCTAGGATTCCATCACAAATCTAGATACAGAGCAACACCTTTAATTTATGATCTCATGGAGGTCTTCAGACCTTTTGTTGATCTCATCTTTATTCATTTCATACAGAATGAACTTAAAAGCACAAAGGAAGAGATACTGTGGCAGCGTTGGATTCAAAGATTCATGAATAGCCTAAGAGAAATGCGAGTCGAAGATGAACAAAAAAAGAATTATAAACTCATGGATGCTCTAGATATTTACGTAAGGCAGTTTGCTAAATGCTTTGAGGATGAATATTTTAAATACCTAAAGTTAAATCCCTTATGGATACCAGATGTAAATAAACACTATTACTTAAAAGATGAGGAGTAAATTTAGAATGGGTTGGCTGATGGTAGCTTTTGATCTACCAGTAGTAGAAGACGAAGATAGAAAAAAGGCGAGTAGATTTCGCAATGATCTTCTTGATATGGGTTTTACGATGATGCAGGAGTCTATCTATATCAGAAACTGTATTAGCATTGAAAAATATAAATTAGAGATGCACAGGGTGAAAAATCTTGCACCAAGTAAAGGAAATATTACAGCTTTTTATATGACAGATAAACAGTGGGAAAATTCTATAAATATCGCTCTTTATGAGCCAGCTCCACTGGGGAACAGAAAGTATAAAGCAGGACAAAAAAATCCTGCTCAATTAACTTTTTGGTAATTTATTTAAGTTTCAGATGAATTCCACCGTGCATTGCAGAGGGTTTAACTATCTGAGATCAGTTATGACAATGTTCTAGAAGTAGTTTGATACAGTTTTTTATTATAGCACTCTTACTTTTATACGATTATATCAAACTGCTTCTAGAGGTGGTGTCAAAACACTGTAAGCAAAATCTAAACTACCATTCCAATTATATCAAACTGCTTCTAGAGGTGGTGTCAAAACGGGAGTAAATTTTACTCTCTATGGGCCCTAATTATATCAAACTGCTTCTAGAGGTGGTGTCAAAACTAGACTGGGTGGTTTATAGCTGGTGGTAAAATTATATCAAACTGCTTCTAGAGGTGGTGTCAAAACCATAGTCGCTTACGAGATCCTCATAATCTTATTATATCAAACTGCTTCTAGAGGTGGTGTCAAAACCATGCAAAGCCGTATTCACCTAATACATTAATTATATCAAACTGCTTCTAGAGGTGGTGTCAAAACCAAAGCAAAAAGTTTATATAGTGGACGCTAATTATATCAAACTGCTTCTAGAGGTGGTGTCAAAACCAAGTGGTTTAGGTGCTTACATTGGTAACAATTATATCAAACTGCTTCTAGAGGTGGTGTCAAAACGCAAATCACTGCGATGAAATTCTATTTCGCATTATATCAAACTGCTTCTAGAGGTGGTGTCAAAACACAATGGGTACTACAGGGTATGGCGTAATGGATTATATCAAACTGCTTCTAGAGGTGGTGTCAAAACTAAGATCAACGTATAAAACCCGATTAAATGATTATATCAAACTGCTTCTAGAGGTGGTGTCAAAACGGATTGGTTCCTTTGTCGTAACCCTTACGAATTATATCAAACTGCTTCTAGAGGTGGTGTCAAAACTTAAGCAGTTTTTTGACTTGCTGGTCTAATATTATATCAAACTGCTTCTAGAGGTGGTGTCAAAACTTTCTTACCCTTTATATGGCAAGCCCAAGAAATTATATCAAACTGCTTCTAGAGGTGGTGTCAAAACTGTTTAAAAGGGTAAATTCTTCATCCTCGTATTATATCAAACTGCTTCTAGAGGTGGTGTCAAAACAAAGATGAGGCTCAAAGAGAGCTAGATAAGATTATATCAAACTGCTTCTAGAGGTGGTGTCAAAACAGTTCTTTTCTTTTCATTTGTTTTTTTCCTATTATATCAAACTGCTTCTAGAGGTGGTGTCAAAACCACGATCTCGATCTGCTGCGACTGGCAGTAATTATATCAAACTGCTTCTAGAGTAAACAGGTTATATAAAAAAGAACGAGAGGGGTCTAATCTACCTTGTTTTTTTTGATGCGATAGTTCATAAAATAAATCATCACTAGAAAAAATTGAAAAGGGGTAGACAACACAAAAATTAGGCGCCAATCTTGTTCAAAAATAATCCCTAACACTTACTCCCACCTTCTCTTTTATCAAGATCCTCTAGAATCCCATAAGCATAATTGAAACACAGAATTGCAGGAATAACAAGAATTAGACTAATGCAAAAATCCGAGAATGGAGTTGTATACCCGTCTCAGCTATAATAAAATAGCCCATGTCGAAAACGCATATAGAAGAGAAACAATATTTACCTAAAATCCTAGAGGAGAAATGGCAAAAGCTCTGGGAAGAGAGTGGTATTTATGGTTTTAATGAAAGCAGCTCTAAGCCGAATTATTATTCGCTAGTTATGTTTCCATATCCAAGTGGCAATCTGCACATGGGACACATGCGTGTTTACACTATTTCAGACGTAATCTCTAGATTTATGTGCATGCAGGGATTTAATGTTTTAAATCCTATGGGTTTTGATGCCTTTGGTTTACCTGCCGAAAATGCTGCTATAGAAAAGGGTTCACACCCACAGATCTGGACTGAAGCTAATATCGCACATATGCGTGATGAGCAGCTTAAACGCATGGGAACTAGCTATGACTGGGATAGAGAAGTCGTTTCATGTAGACCCGACTATTACAGATGGTCGCAGTATATTTTTTTAAAGCTTTACGAAAAAGGCTTAGCTTACCAGAAAGAAGCCCCAGTAAACTGGTGTCCCGACTGCAACACGGTTTTAGCTAATGAGCAAGTGGAAGACGGCATGTGCTGGAGACATACATCTACAGTCGTCGAGAAAAAAATGATGCGCCAGTGGTTCTTAAAAATTACTGATTATGCTGAAGAATTACTAAATGACTTAGATAAGCTAGAACACTGGCCAGATAACGTAAAGACCATGCAACGCAACTGGATAGGCAAGTCTTCTGGAGCCTTAATCGATTTCCCCATAGATAAAAGTTCTATTTCAGACAGCTCTAAATTAAGCACTGAACTTATATCCATTTACACCACTCGCCCAGATACTATTATGGGTGTAACTTACATGGTTTTAGCTCCAGAGCATGCTTTAGTAAAAGAACTTACTACAGAAGAAAGAAAGGCAGATATAGAAAACTATATTAAAGAAACAGCTCTAAAGACTGAAATAGAAAGAACAGCTGAAGGACGTAAAAAGACGGGCTGCTTTACTGGTGCTTATGTAATAAATCCTTATACTGATAAAAAAATTCCAGTATGGATAGCTGACTATGCTTTAGCAGATTACGGCACAGGTGCAGTTATGGCTGTACCAGCTCATGACCAGAGGGATTGGGAATTCGCGAAGGCTTATGATTTAGAAATCATTCAGGTTATTAGCCCTAATGCAGATAGTAAAACAGAACTAGATTTAACTAAAGCTGCTTTTACAGAAGTAGGTCTACTCATTAACAGCGCAAACAGCGATAATGGTGCTGACTTTAATGGCTTAAGTTCTAGTGAAGCTAAAAAAAATATAGTGAAGTGGGGAGCAGAAAGAGGCTTTGCCAAAGAGAAAATAAATTACCGCCTTAGAGACTGGCTTATCAGCCGTCAAAGATACTGGGGAACACCTATCCCACTAGTTCACTGTGAAGATTGCGGCATAGTCCCAGTAGCAGAAAATAATCTACCTGTAGAACTACCTACAGATTTCGATTTTTCGAAACACGGCACAGCTGTTTTAAAAGGTCACACCGAATGGAATACAGTGCCTTGTCCTATCTGTAATAAAGCAGCTAAACGTGAGACAGACACGATGGATACTTTTATCTGTAGCAGTTGGTATTTTTTAAGATACTGCGATCCGCATAATACTGAGCTACCTTTCGCTCACGATAAGGCTTTTCCAGTAGATCAGTATGTAGGCGGTGTAGAGCATGCTATTTTACACTTACTTTACGCTAGATTCTTTACTAAAGCACTTAGAGACTGTGGTATGCATAATTTCTCAGAGCCTTTTACCAGATTACTGTCTCAGGGCATGGTAGTTAAATATTCAGAAAAAGATCAGAAAATAGTTAAGATGTCTAAGTCTAAAGGTAATGTAGTAGGCACTTCCGACTTCTTCGATAAATACGGTGCAGATTCAGCTAGATTATTTATACTCTTCGCTGCTCCAGTAACCGCCGAAGTAGAGTGGACTGAAGATGGCGCGCAGGGACAGTATAGATTTATTAATCGAATCTGGAGACTTTATCAGCAGCTGGTTCCAGAATTCCAAGATAAATTATTATCGGTACTTAATAAGGCTGGAGATTTATCTAAAGAAAATAGCTTCCCGCTTAACTTAGAATTCAGTTCGCTTACAGAAGATAATCAAATAATTTTAAGAGCCTTTCACTCAGCGCTTAAAGCTATAACTAATGATTTATCACCTGAAAACTTTGGTTTTAACACGGCGATAGCGAGAATGTCTGAGTTTATTAACAGCATGTATAAATATATACTGAACAAAGAAACTTACAGCGACGAAGACAAGCAGGTTCTAGCCCATGTTTTAGTCGACTTCACTAAAACACTAGCTCCTTTTACGCCGCATTTAGCAGAAGAGCTTTATCATTCACTGTTTAATTTAAGTGAAGCTGATCTTAACAATTCAGTGCATTTGCTCTCATGGCCTAAGTTTAACGATGCTTATATCGAAAAAAATACCTGCACTTTAGTTTTACAGATTAAGGGTAAAAAAATTACGGCGATAGAAGTAGCTAAAGGTTTATCGAATGAGGAGTTAGAGAAACTTGCTCTTGCTGATGAAAAGATGGTTAAGAAGATAGATGGGGCTGCTGTTCGTAAGGTTATAGTGGTGGCGGATAAGCTCGTTAATGTGGTGGTGTGAGGATTTATCAAGGTTTAATGCTTCGTTTTAATATAGAATCAAACTCTTCTGCAAGATCTTTATTTCCTATAATTTTAATATGAGGCAGAAAGCTTAGAAAGTCCTTCATTATGCGAAAAGGCGGTTTATGAATATTCCCTTCATAAATATCATATTCTTTATGCGAATCTAATTTTTTCAATCCATACATTTCAGCCTCAAAAAAATTAGTCAATGGAGAAAAGACCATTATTTTCACATAGACAGGTTGATGTTTCTCATGAGGACAGGGATCTAGATTTTTATAATTAATTTCTATATGCTGAGATTTTTCTATTGGTACTAATCTATCTAGCCGATATTCTCGCCATTCATATTCATGACTCTTATCTATGAAACGTTTAACAGATAAATAAAGGTATTTATCCTGAATAAATATTTCTTGTGGAAAGCCCGTTATGGATTTCACTTTAGAGTGTGACGGCTGTTGAATTTTAAAGTTAATAGCACATTTTTTCTCTATCGCTTTATTTATAAGCTTTAAGTCTACCCTATTTAAACTAAGAGTCTTTCTTAGACCTCACATTCCGCACCCTTCGGGCGGAAATTCATAAAAACGTTTCAAATGCAGTTGCAGAATACTGATCAGAGTTTTGGCGGCAGGCTTAATGTTAATGATTTGTTTTGAAAGCCTATCATTATGGAGGATATAGGCGACTTGAATATTCCTAAATAGCTTAAAGACCCATTTCATAGTGGGTTTCTGTGTAGGTTTCTTCGTCTGAGAAGGAATAGTTTCCCCCGTTTCTACTAAAATTTTTCTAAGCTTCTTTTCTGCAATAGCATACACTAACAAACAAAGACACATTACTACTACTAATGCACGAATCCTTGATTCTTTTTTTAGAAATACTGCATCTGCCATGCAAAGAGGATTATTTAAAAAACGAAAACCTCTCTCGACCTTGCCTTGATCTTTGTAGTAATTAAGTATCTCCTCTGGATTTAACTTAGCTGTATCTAATTCATTTGTGGCAACAATAAATTTCCCCAATCCTAGTCTAGCTGGTTCTAGTTTTCTCTTACAAATCGTGCTTCTTGATTGTATTTTAAAGCATTTCTTACGTACGCCACGCTCCTCTACTGAATAGTCTTTTATTCTATGGAATTTAAAACCTTTCTCTAGCTTAATTAAAGCTGTTTCTGCATCAGAAGCACAAGCATAATCAGTAGCTTTTAATTTCTTTAATTGACTGCGAATTTCTTTTCTTTCCTTCCTGATTGCTTTGTGTAAAGTTAAGGCTTCTTTCTTTTTTGCGTGTTTTGATAAAACAAGAATCCAACGCTGTTTTACTCCTGCATAATCATTCTCAAGCTCAGAGTAAGAATAATTTTCATCAATTTCTGTAAATTCTAAATATTCTAAACAAGCTTCCTTTGCTGCTTTTAATGCATATGGTACCCTTGTTATGAATTTCATTGGGCTTGAAGCTAATTCTAATAAGGTTTCTTTAGTGTAAAGAGCAGAATCTGCGACATGATAAATATCTTCCCCAGACTCTTTAATCTCGTTCTTTAATTTAGTAACAACTTCCCTAAAATGCGTTTTATCAGAACTGTCTCCAGGAATAGCAGAGGCTAAAAGAGGAATTCCGCCATCATTACTAACCATTAATGAAATTAAAAATTGCTTTACTCCTTTTTTTCCATTTTTAGGACGCCCAAAGCGAACTAGTTCCACTCCCTCATCGTATTTTCCAGCAAGCTGCATCACGCTTGTATCATGATGTTGAAATTTACTATTAACTCCAGCCTTCTTGCAGGCAGCGAAAGCTATTCTTGAAAAAATTACATCACTACCTGCTGCATCTATTGCATCTAATGTTCGTCCTAATGCATCGTCATTAAGCCATTCTGCCTGAACCTCTTTGCCGAAAAGTATCTCAAGAGGAAGATGATCGAAAAAAGATGGGCTTAAATACAGAGCTTCAGAGTGAAAGCCAAGTCCATTTAATATCATCGCAATCAATCTTTCTCCATGTGTTAGCTTCATTTCACTATTCGGGGGGAGCAGCTTATCTACTAATTCCTTTATCCCTAGTTCATCACATACTGATTTCACTAAACCATTGTGCTCTAATGCCTTGCTCTCTATTAACTCCATGACTTAATCAGAACATATATTTACGGATTTGGCCATATGTATTACCGTATTAAAACCCACTGTTTAACAGAAATTTAATATTTTAAAATGCCATCAACTGACCTTAAAGCCATTCATAGAAAGCTTTCTGGTGATTTCGATGGAAGGGTGCGGAATGTGAGATCGATTGTACTTAACTCCTAAGCTCTTTGCATATTTAGCTGCTAAAGGCTCTATTTTCTTTAATGCTTGAGTTAAATACCATTTCTTAAACAGTTCATTTGCCTTTCTTGGCCTTATTTCTTCAGGCCACTTTAATCCCAGAGGCTAAGCTGGAAGAAGCATTGACTTGTGTTGATGAAGGCGATAGGAATGCGCTAATGCTTGCAGTAGATCAAGGCGATGAGCAAATCGCGCAAATACTAAAAAGTAAATATGAAGCCCTAAATCTCACTCCCACTCCTTAAACCGAGAAACATTCAGTAAAATCCCTGCAATAATACAGGAACTAATTAAACTACTACCACCATAACTAACAAAAGGCAGTGTGACACCAGTAATCGGCAGTAAGCCTGTCACTACGCCTATATTGGTAATGATCTGTACAGCCATGAGCCCGATTAACCCAATCCCCATCATGCGTGCAAAATTATCTGGCATAGAATGACAAATCTGCAAAGCTCTTAAAATCCATAAGAAAAAAAGTAATAACACCGCAGTCGAGCCAAGGAAGCCCATTTCTTCACAAATGATAGAGAATATAAAATCGGCGTGGGAAACGGGGAGAGCACCGAGCTTTTGTAGTGAACCGCCTAAACCCTGTCCCCAGAGCTGTCCTGCGCCGATAGCATACTGTGACTGGATTAGGTTATAGCCTGAGCCAAGTGGATCAGAATTGGGGTCTAGCCAGTATTTTATTCTAGCGAGTTGATAAGGTGTATTTAAAATATGAATAATAACCGCACTCGCTCCAGCACCTACTCCTAGACCTATGAACCATAGATTTACGTTAGCTGCCAGTATTACAAAAAATATACCAGTGGCGATAATTAAGCAGCTCCCCAGATCTGGCTGTTTTAAAGTTAGCAGCATCATTGCTGAGGAGATTAGAATTGCTAGCCAAAAACCACGTTTCTCAAAAAAAGCTTTAGTGAAAAGCAGTACTGATGATATTTTGGCAAACTCAGAGACTTGCAGGTTTATAAAGCCAAATATATTTAGCCAGCGGCGTGCTCCCCCGACAACAACTCCATATTTAGCGTTAATTATCAGTAGCACTAAGACTACGACGGCAATAGGTAAGGTGTATTTTTGCCACCACTTAAAATGTGAAAAGCTGACGGTCAGCATTAGGGGAATACCAAAGGACACATATAGTGCTTGTTTCCAGATAAAAGTCCATGCAGATTCAGTGTAGTGATAGGACTCACTCCAAGAAGCACTCGAAACGAAAACGAAGCCTAGCAGAATGATGGCTATACTTAAAGTCATTAAAGGCTGATCAACTTTAGAAATATTCTTCACTTTAACAATGATAATTCATTTTTTGCAGAACAAGGTCTTTAAAGATATTTCCTCTTTCTTCAAAATTCTTAAACATATCAAAGCTAGAACTAGCAGGACATAGTATTACTGGAATTTCTTGTGGAGAGACGAGAGCAGCGTTAATGGCTTTTTCTAAATCTTTAACTTTAACAAAGTTCTGATAATTTTGGTTTTTTAGTGCCTCAGCGATTTTATCGCTGAGTTCCCCTATTATAAATACGGCTTCAGCTCTCTCTGTAAGCACTTTAATAAATTCATCTAGGTCTAAACCTTTATCTTTGCCACCGACTATCGCTATGCATTTGTCAAAGGCTGTGAGTGACTTGATTGCAGACTCTGGATTGGTGGCTTTGCTATCATTGTAAAAATCCTTACCATTAATTTTGGCAACAAATTCCAGTCTATGTTCTACGGGCTTGAAAGATTGAAGCTTTGCTATAAATTCAGTACTGATTACATCTGTAAAATCTGAACAGGCAAGCAAGGAAGATAGAACATTTGAATAGTTATGATTACCTTTGAGCTGTATGGAATCGATATGGCAGATTTTTTTGATTTTCCCCTTTAATCTTAAATTAAAAAAATCATCGTGCAGAAAAGCGACGTCAAACTCATCTAATTCAGGTTTTTCATTTAAATTAACAGTAGAGGAAAAGAATTTAATTCTAGAGAGAATTTCCTTAGAAGCAGTTTCTTCGCCTTTATCACTAGGCTCCTCTAGAGGAGCTTGGTTAAGAATGTTTTTTTCAGCATTAAATTCACGAGCGAGTTCTAGTAAATAAGGATCGTCATAATTAAAAATAAGGCTATTTTCATAATCACTAGATAGATTAAATAGTTTCTCTTTACTGGTTTTATATTCATCCATATTACGGTGCCAGTCTAGATGATCTTCTGTGAGGTTTAAATAAATGGCAGCTTGTGCTGGAAATCTTTCGAGGATGGACTGCTTAGAATAAAAAAGCTGAAAGGAACTTACTTCTAGAACTGCGACATTAGCTCTGCTATAGCTCCAGAAATCTAAGAAAGGTGTACCATTGTTTCCGACAGCTTTAGTTCCCAGTAAATGAGCAGTTAGCTCACTAGTAGTGGTTTTCCCGTTAGTACCAGTGACCGCGATGTATCTGACGGCGTTTACAGTGGCCTCTAAATCCTGTAACTTAGTAATAAATAAATCTAAGTCTGTTAAGTACTTGATTTTATCCTGCTCCACTAATTTACAGATGTACTGAATGATTTCAGTGTCGGGCTGAAAACCTGGACTAATAGCGACTATGTCTATATCGTCAAGGAGGCTCATTTTTTGAGTGCCGAAGTGAAATTTAACCCCTTCTTGAGTTAGAAAGTCAATCTGTGACTTTAATTCTTGAAAACTATTTCTCTCTTTCTGCTCTATCACAGTAATATCATAAAGCTCATCATCCAGTGCATGTCTGATTAAAGAGAATGCTGTTTTTCCTAAGCCGAGTATTGCTATTTTATCCATGAAATTTTTTACCAGTAAAAGAAGAGACCCATATGGTTACCGAGGTAGTTCCATGTAATTTTATCAAAAATTTCTTTAAGAAGCGGAATTCCTCTGCCGCCTTCACTTTCAGTACTAACTTCATCGATACTCATATGTTTATGTCTTTGCCAATTAAACCCTTTCCCTGGGTCTATCATGACGATTTTCAGTGAGCCATCTTTAATCTCATAACCGACTTGAACATGAGCTTCGCCAGAGTTTCTGACACCATATTGGGCTACATTTGCGAAGGCTTCAGTAAGACCGAGTCTTAAGATGAGGCTGCTTTGCTCTGAGAGTCCATGGGTCTTGCAGTCATCGATTAAGGCTTTTATATAATTATCACAGTTTTGATAATTGGTCATGTCGACTGCTTCTAATTTAAATTCTTTTTGTTCTATGCAGAGTAAAAGTCTGTCATCCGTGACTTCACTGTCCCCGACTCTTTTGTTTAATTGTTGATTTAATTCTTCAGTGATTTGTTTAACACTTTTATCAGTCATAGATTGTAGAGCATCTAACATCCAGTCTTCGTTGTTGTTGCTCGGACTGATAAGAGTCTGTTCCATAAAGCCATCTGTGAAAAGTATAAGCTTATCTTTTGGTGATAATTGAATAGTCTGTCTCTGGTAATAAGCTTCTAGATCTCTTGGATCTATTAAGCCCAGTGGTACACCAGTAGGCTCATCAGCTGAAAGCATAGTGGCTTTACCATCTTTTATGACATAAGGCTTGAGGTGGCCAGCATTAGTATAAGCGAGTTCACCAGTATTTAGGTTAAAGACTCCGTACCAAGCGGTTGCATAAAAATCAGAATTATTGCTTTGGGTAAGTAGTGAGTCACATAAAAAAGATATAACTTTTTCTGGAGTCCAGGCTAGTGAAGAGTTTTCGATAATCGCATTAAACTGTCCGAGAATATAACCAGTAAGCAGGGCAGCAGCAGGACCTTTACCTGATACATCACCGATTAAAACTCCAACTACATCTGGTGAAAGCTCTGAAACCCAGTAGAAATCACCAGACACATTGCTGTGTGGTTTATAAAGTACAGAAATATTCATAGAGGTGTTTAAAATATCGCCACCGATAAGTGAGCTTTGCACCCTTGCTGCTTGTTTTAATTCACGTGAAAGCCTTCCCTGATAAGCATTTAACTGCTCGTAAATTTCTGACTGTGTCATCGCTACTATAACCTGACTAGCAGCTGATTCTACGAATGTCACTTCATCTTCAGTCCAGGTTCGAGGAAATAGAGATTGAAATACGATCCAACCTCTTAATTCACCTTGAGCGAAAAGTGGTGTAGCCAGTGCAGATCTTGCTCCAGAGTTTATGAGTTCTTGTTTTTCTTCGTCATTTAATTTTTGTAAATTTTCGGTTGAGATCAGATTCTCAATGATTATTGTTGCGTAGATATCTTTAGTATTTAACTTATCGAGAATTAAATGCTTGCATTGCCCTGCAATATTGGAAACACCAGTAGCACAGAATTCTTCTGAAATATGACCATTCATGAAAAGTAAACAGCGAGAGACTTTTACGGCAAAGCCCAATTCATTAACTGTTCGAGAAAGTATATCCTTGAGGTTTAAGCTTGAGCGAATCTGGCTAGTCAGGCTATTTAAGAGTTCTGCTTGTTTAGTCCTTTCATGTGATTTTTTAAATAAGCGTGCTCTTTCTATAGCTGTCATTAATGGATAAGAGATAGCTTGTAATAACTGAATATCATTATCTTGCCAGTCATTATGCCTTGAACAGTCTTGTAAATAAATCAAGCCTAAGACTTCGTTTCTGAGTAGTAAGGGTACTGAAAGAAAAGAGAAGACATCGTTCAGGAAATGATTAGAGTATTCACGGTTTATTTCTTCAAATTGTAGAGGTCTTTTGCATCTGAGTATCCGGAAGAAAAATTCATCTCGCTTTAGTAAATTATATTCGAGGTTACGTCCATGCTCGTCTTCACAGAACTCTACGACTTGAAATTTATTACCTTGTAAAAAAACTATCCCGCAGCGACTTACTTTAAAGAATTTAGCCATCTGTTTAGTTAGATATTTAAGTATATGAGTGATGTTAAGTGAGCTGTTAACTTTTTCTACCCACTGATTTAAAAGTCTTTCTCTTTCAGCAAGAGCATGGGCAGATTGTCTTTCCTGCATTAAAGCGAAGGTAGTGTTTTGTAAATATAGAGATAACCTTTCAGTCTCAGCTAAAGTCTTTTCCATGATTGCAGTTTTTTCTGCATTCAATAAGCGCTCTTCCTCAAGCTGTTTAGTGAGGCTTTCGAGCTGTGCTTGTAATTCTTCTAGAGACCGATGCACAAGTCCATTTTCTGCATTTGCTTTATCAGTCTCTTCTATATTATCGGTGTCAGTGCTTTTAGAATTATTTTTCACTTTAGCTAGTCTGGGAACTAATACTCGTCAATTGATGTAACCTTGCGATTTTTAAAAGGTTTTGAACGTGATCTACCACATTCTGAAATTCAAGGTCCGCTCCAATGATTTTACACTCTTTCCAGAGTCTTACAAAAGAACCCATTCCCGCACTATCAATAAAATCTAATCTTTTACAATCTATGGTCACTTTATTCTGTTCTTTTAAATATGGCAGAATAGTATCTTTAAATTTCTCAGCTTCACTGTAAAGCAATTGCCCACCCACCTCAATTTCAAGATGTTTCTCTTCATTCCGGACAATTTCTAATTCAAGCATAATATTGTACATTTTTGTTGGTGTTAAGCTAAAAGCTATGGTACTAGATCAATATACCCAGAATATAATAATAAGGAACTCAAAAGAACTAGTCAAAAACGCTAAAATCAACTCAGAAAATGGTTATATAGCTAATGTATCAGCCTTATCTGAAATAAATACACCAGATAACCTAGCCAAAAAACAGATAATTTCACCAGGATTTATAAATTTACACTCACATCTTGCATATACGCATTTAGATTTAAAGCCTAAAAATCTTTTTGCTTGGTTAAAAGATTTAATGCATAAAGTTCAAAATGAATCTTTCGATCCAGTGACGGCAAGCCTTGCTGGAGCAAAGCTTGCACTTAGTACAGGTACAACATTTTTAATAGATAATACTTCACACTTAGACGCAAGCGTAAAAGCTTTTCAGCAAACTGGTTTAAGAGGAATTATTGGACTTGAGCTGTTCGGTTCTGATCCACAGCAAGCTAAAAGTATTTTAAATAAGGCGGTAGAAGAATTAAGGCTGATGACACGGAGTTTAAAAGCTGAACACTCTGATGGAGTGCTGGAACAGAGCCATAAAATTCAGTTCGCTCTTTCACCACATTCTTTATACAGTGTTTCTAGTGAATTACTTGAAGAGATACAGGTATTTCTGGCTAAAGATTCTTCTGCGTCTCACATACTGCCTCTTTTATTAATGCACTTCGCAGAAGATGAATTAGAAGAGAAGTATTTTAGAGGTGTAGATTTTGAGCGTAATCATGTTGACGAAAACGCAGAAAATGGAGTTGTGCGGCGGTCTCTTATTGGTGATGGTCTGGAGGGTTCCTTAGTAAATGATGATCAGGAGCTTGTGCTGATGTACGATTTCTGGGAGTCTCTAGGGGTCTTAGATTTAAAGAAAAAATATAGAAAGCAGGCTGAGTCATCTTGGGATTATTTTAAAAAATATGTACTCAGTGAAGGAAATGGAACGTGCCATCAGCCTCTTAAATATTTATTAACTCACGCTATAAACCTTTCAGAGAGTGAGATTCGAGAACTTGCTAATTATCCTGAAATTTCTTTAGTCAGCTGCCCGCGTAGTAATCAGTTTTTAAAGCATAATATGGCACAAGTCGCTCTTTGGGAGCAGTCTCGTGGTGTGAATTACGGTCTGGGGACTGATAGTAAAGCTTCTAATTATGATTTGGATTTAAGGTCGGAGTTGAAGCTGCTTATTGAGACCGCTGGAAGCGCAGGAATTGGAGTTCAGCGGCAGCATCATGAATATACTGCCCAGAGGCAGTATGAGCTATTAACTAGTGCCGCTGCTAAGGCTATTGGCATGGATGATAAAATAGGCAGCCTAGAAGAAGCTAAGTATGCTGATTATGTAGTTTTTGAAGTGATGGATGATAATTTAGACCTAGATTCGGTAGATCCTTATGCTTTAGTTTTAGATGGAGAGAAGACTAGGGTTAAAGAGGTTTACGTGGGAGGGGATTTAGTCCATAGATGTTAAATCAGGAACAACCCTATTTAACTGCCTGTAACAACTGTAATAATTCCTCATAGCTAGTGTAGTCTTCGGTTTTCTGTTTAAGTATATTATTAATTTTATCTATCTCTGCCACAGCTTTATCTATAGCTGGGTTATTACCTCGTTGATAAGCCCCGATGTTAATAAGGTCTTTAGCGTCTTCATAGCTTGCCATGTAGGTGCGAAGAAGGCTAGCTGCTTCTTTATGTTCAGGGGTGACTATACTGCCCATAACCCTGCTCACTGACTGGAGTACATCTATCGCGGGGAAGTGATTTTTGTGAGCCAGCTTTCGTGAAAGTACTATGTGACCGTCGAGGACACCTCTAGCA
>OGWJ01000063.1_pt1 | contig 15428 bp, 21 predicted proteins | sample 1575991 | NCBI WGS metagenome assembly OGWJ01 (sample SAMN07581533, study PRJEB24739) | freshwater metagenome | place: Singapore | collected 2015-01 | reverse complement strand
TCTCGACCTTGAACGACCCAAACCAGCTGCCATCCTTCGCATCCTCGTAGCCCTTGGGTGGGTTGATGCCGCGTTCCCTGTCAATCAGGTAGCTTTCAAACATATAAACGCCATCAATGGCGGTGCTATGTTCAGCGTTGACGTTATGCTGGTTTCCCTGCTTAAAATACTTCTGCACCATCTTGCGGATGGTTTCCTTTTGGAAAATCACGAAGTACTCGCCCCTCGTTTTGTCGCGGCGGATGATCGGCGTATCTGCCAGCATCAACGGCCCTGTCAACACGCGCTTCTCGCCTGTTTCGGTGAACCGCATCTTTTCCTTGCTGAACGCCTGAAATGGCCGCTCAATAGCGGGGGATTCAACGAGCGCGACGTAGCTGACGCCTTCGTCAACTTCGTCAATGGTCATCAGGTAGACAGGTAGTTCCATGTGGTTAAATATCATCAATTCCCCAACTGTGCAAATTGCCGGATCGTGCGCAGCCTGTTTTGTATCCCACTCACGTCGGATTCGACAACGTAGGCACGTAGTGGCTGCCCTTGAGGCTGCCCGGTGTTCGGGTTAATCAGCTGGCTATTCGGGTTGAGCGCGTTGCCCTGTGGCGCTGCCATGCCTCCACCTCCGCCGCCTGTGACAGCCGTGCCGCCCCCGCCGCCTCCGCCTCCGCCAGTGATGCTGCTGACCTGCCCGATGCTCGTTGCCGCAATAGCGGCGATGCGTAGGCCAGCGTTAATCTTCGCCATCGTGCTAAGGCTTAGCGCCTGCGTCACGCCAGCAGCACCAGCTGTCAAAGCGTTGGCAGGGTTCAGCGCTGCGTTGGCGTTGATGCCTGCCAGTTCTTTCTGCAGGTTGATGACAACTTGCGCTATTGCCATGCCTTTCTCCAACGCCAGCGCCGCCAACATCACCGCCTTGCTCTTGCCTCCCAGTGATCGCATAATCTCAACAATACTACCCGATGCGGTGTTGTAGAACTGAACACGCGCCTCATTGTACGCCTTCTCGCGCTGCAAGTCCTCTTGCCGTAGCTTTTCGCGCTCGGCGTATAGCTCATCTTCAATTTGTATCTGATAGTCCAGTTGCGCCCTCTGCGCGTCTAACTGCGCCTGATCCGCTGCATCTTGCTGCTCTTGAATCTTGGCAAGACGTTCAGCGCGCAGTTGCGTCAATAACAGGTTTGTCGCCTCCTCGTTGCCCTTGACCTTGGCAAGGCGCTCCTCATAGCTGGCGTCAATCTGCTCCAACTCGCGCTCGTTGGCCGATAGGCTATTTTCTAACAACACCTGCCTGCTGTCGGCAATGATGCCGTCAATTTCCTTTTGCTCCATCTCATTTTCCTTCTTCCGCTTTTCAAAGTCTGCCTTCGCCTGCAATGCCCTTGCCGCTCTTGCATCTTGGATGATTTTATTCTCCTCGGCAATCTTGACTTTTAGCAACTCAATCTCTTGCATGTATTGCAATTCCAGGTCGCGCTGCGCTTGCGTTGAGTTCTGCTTCATTTGCACCCTCAACACCGCAAGGAATGACAATGACGTTTGCAGGTCACGCTCAAATCGCGCCATTCTAATCTTAGCGATCTGCTCTTCAGTCGCGCCTTCTGCCTTCAACTTGCGCTCGTAAAGGTCAAGCATGTTGACCGATTCAAATAGTGACTTATTTAAGTCCTTTTGCGCCTCATTTTGGTCATCGGTCTTGCTCGTAAATCGCATCAAAGCTTCAATCGCAAATCCTAACGCAACCACAACCGCACCAATGCCAGTCGTAACCAATGCAATCCTAAACGCCTTCAGCGCCCCTGTGCTGGTGCCCACTGCCAGCGCATAGGCACGCTGCGCCGCTGCGTTTAAGTTGACCATGAGCGCGGAGTCCTTGTTCAGCGCGTTGGCGACAGCCGTAGCGCCATTGACCAACGCCAGCGCCGCCTGTACCTTCATCATCGCCTTCTGCACATCCTCACTCTCCTCGCCGAACAGCGCCGCTGCACCTTGCGCAACAGCGAAGCCGCCTGCGATGCCTTGGATTGCAGATGTGAACGTATCCAGCGTCCGCGTATCCGACGCCAGCACCTTGACCTGTGCGCTCGTGTCGCCGATAGCGTCCTTCAGCGATCCTGCCTCGGCAGCCAAACGCCGGAATTGGTCGGTGTTCTTCTGCCCCGCCGCTTCGAGGTCAAGCATCTGCTTTTGCAGGTCGCGGAGGCGCGCCTTCGCTGACTGCGTCGCTTTCTGGGTGTCGTCCTCCGCCCTGACCTTGACGGTGATCTCTTTGTCTACTTCTGCCATAGTTTAGCTTGTTGGGTCGTCGGGTAACAAGGGAATAGCAACTGTCTTGCCTTCATTCAAATCAAGCATCGTCACAGGTGCGTAGATGCTGGCGTTGATCTCGCCATCAGTCTTTGCCGTCGGGTCATCGCTGAAAGTCGGGTCAAGTGTTGTAGGCACAAAGGCGTCGATAGGCAATACCCTGCGCATCGTTACCCTGCATAACTTAGACTGGCCAACGGCGTAGTCCTTAATCTCCAACAGCCGCCAGTTGATGCCCTTCCAATAAATCAACTTGCGGAAGTCAAGGGTCGCGATGTCGGTAGAGGTCAATAGCATCGTACACTCAACGGTCATCGCCTGCTTGCTGGTCAATTCGTAGATGTAGCCGTTCCAAAAGTTGTTGAATAGGTTGTTGTTGTTGTAGCTCATCGGGTTGCCGCTGACGTCGTAAGTGCGGTAGAAGATACGCCGCGGGATGCCGAACGACAGGTCGAAGTTGCCAGTGGCGCTGGTGTTGTATGGGTTCTGCAGGTGCGTTGCTAAGCTGATGGCAGAAGCGACATTGATGACAGACGATGGCACGCTGTTGCTGTAAACTTGGCCATAATAAAACAGAAAGGTTGGATTCAGCCCTGTGTTGTTCGGCTGAACGTAGCCGCTATGCAATGCCAACCGATAGCCCAGCTGCAAGCTGCGCGGGTTGCCGTTGCCATCGGTGTCGAAGCCACGCCCGGCAATTAGGTTCGTCGTGTACTGCGCAGGGATGAGCGTCTTAGCCTTCAAGTCAATAACCTGATCTCCGCTCCTGTTGTAGTTGTCGCTGTCGTAAATCCGCGAGCCATAGCCTTCCTTGAACTCGCTCTGATACAGCTTGCCAAGTGCGTCGCCGCCATCGGCGTACTTGAAGACATAGCGCTTCTTGCTGCTGGGGTCGCCCATCAGCACGGTCATCTCTGCGCTTTCATCCGACTTCTGCGACCAGTCCAAAACACTGCTCGCATAGAATGACGTGAACGGCTCAATGTAGATGAGCTTGGGATCAAGTGGCGACTGGTAGAAGTATAAATTAAACATCTTCTGCAAGTCTTGCAAAAAGTCAATCTGCCTCACGTCCATCGGCAAACCCTTCTGCATGCTAATGGTATTGAACCGCCCCATCGTTGTGCCTTTGAGAGTTAACCTGCGGTTGGTAATGGTCGCACCGCCTGTCATCGTAGCAAGACGTGTGCATACGATGTAGAAACTCTGCTGCGGTTGCAGGTAGATGGTAGTTCGCCAGTTGTGTTGCATTTCGCCAAACAACGAACGTTGCGCCGTATAAACAGGGCCGGTTGGATTTATGTACTTAATTTCATAACGCAACACGTTGGCAACGCTTGGCGTGCCTGAAGCAATCGCATCAAAATTCAACTCAATGCCATGCGCGACAGTGTCGTCGTTGCGGAAGTAGGTGTCTGCACTGACAACGATGCCGCTGGATAAAGTGAACGGCGCGGTGTTGTTGGTCGGGAAAGTGACGTTTGTTCCGCCGGTCGCAACTGTCAGCGTCGTACTCCCGCTTACGTTGCCGCTGATGTCGCTGTTAGCGGTCAGCACCCAGTCATTCGCCCAAGGCACGACCAGCTTGCTGAAGACATTGCCGCTGCTGGATAGGAAGTTAGATTCATACCGATAGCCGTGCTGTGCGAAGATTTTGTCGACGAGCATCTTGGCAAAATAGCACGGCCGCCACTGGTAGATCGGCACAAGGTTAGGCGCAATGTATCCGTACAGGTTGAGGATAGGCGCCAGCGTGCCAGTTGGTACAGTGCCATTGACATCGGCGTTACCCTCTGCGTCGATGTAGGCGTAGCAATAGCCACTGGTCGCGCTGTTGGCGTTTCCAGCGACGATGACGTCAAGGTTGTTGAACTCATGGTCGTAGGTGTCAACGCCTGCCGTAGACGCAAGCAGCGTCTCTCCCATGACGCTGAACAGGCTGACGCTCTCTCCGTAGATGCTGATTTCGTAGGTCGGCACTCCCCGCGTGACCCTCATCGCCATAAGCTGCATCGATCCGCTGAATATCTGCACGCCATCGCTCCAGACTGCGCAGTCGATGCGCTTGTTCGGCGTGAAGCCGCCGACAAAGCTCTGCACGTTGTAAGCGTGTCTAAAGGCGTTGTCGTTGCGCGTTGTGCTTGGCAGCGTTATCGTCTTGGAGTACGTCCCACTGCGGCGCGTGATGTCCTGCGCGTCTTGAATCGTGTACGTCAACTCAATGTCGAAGTCCTCCATTAAATCGAGGTCGACACCTAATGCCAGCTTGTTATCGGCGTCCGGGTAGCATACAAACTTTATGTTCATAGCGCCGTGTTTTCGTAGCCGACCTGAACGTCAACGCTGATCTGCTGGAGCTTATCGACCACGCGCTTGCGGATGTTGTAGGTGTCCGTCTTGACTACCACTGGAACGAGCTGCGTGCCAAGCTGAATCCAGCACTCGGGAGCGTATATCATCTCTTGCAGCCAGCTGAACTCCGCATCGGTGAGCCAGTCGCTGTTCAGCGTGTAGGTGTCGCGGTACGTCACCGACCACTGCTTATCATACACATCATCGCCGTATACGCTGGCGTTGTAGCCGTAGGTCTTACGGTCCACATCAACACGCTGCCTGTTCATGCGTGTAAACGTGTAGCCATCAACTCCGCCGTACATATTGCGGAAGAAAACACGCAGGTCGTTATATCGCTGGCAGTTGTCAATGGTGATTGTGTAGGTGGGTGTCCTGTCTTTGTCATCAGCTGCGTCATCCAAGATCAAGCGAACCGTGTATGTTGCGCCGTTCGGCGGAAAAGACAATGAACCCGACTGACCGTCACTTGTCTGCGTGTCGGTGAGGTTGTAAAGGCCAAGCGCCCCCATGTTAAAGTAATTACTGATGTTGCTGCTGCCTGTGACAGTGAAAACACGCGCACTTGCACCTGTGATGTCGTTGTATTGCACCTCAGCAACAGGAATACTGCCAGCTTTAATGAGAAAGCCAATGAAATCATGTTGACCGCTTGCCAGTGTGTATGATGTCGGCTTGTTGCTGACCGTGACTGTAATCCCTGAAATAGTGCTGGCCTGATAGCTACTCGGCGAATAGGCCGCATAGTCCTGCTGCCTGAACGCCGCCTGCCACGCGATAAGCGATGCCGATGCAGTGCCTCCTGTCGCCACCGTAGGCGGTGTGCCGAACTCCTCGCGGAAGGTCAGGTTGGCGTTGACAGCATAGCCGCCATCCTGCCATCCGCTTGTCAGCTGCGGTATCTGCGGCGCAATAAGTGTCTCAACGACCTTGCTCACCCCGAAGAAGCCGTTGCTTGTCGTCGGCAGCTTGTCGCACTTCAAGCGCGCGGAGGAAAGCGACCCCGACACGTCGCACACATAGCGGAAGTTAGCTGATGCTGTGTTGTTGCTCGACACAACCACGACGTCGCTGTTCCCGACAGGAAGCAGCGAAGGTAGCGCGGATATTATTGTTATGCTCATACGTTGATTGAGAGTGATATTTCCTTGCCGACGACCTGCGCAATGCTGCTGACCAGCTCATCCATCTTCGCGTCGCTTAGCACCGGGTTGAGGAATGGCCGCCCCTTGATGCCTCTGCGTTTTATTGACTTGGCGATGTTGTACGCCGCCGCGTCGATCTCTTCAGCAGGGATACCGAGTGCTTTGTCTATCGCCCACTTGCGGATCGCTGCGACGTGCGATGCACTTGGGTAGATGCTCCGAAAGCTGAAAGGCGCACCCCTGTTGACGCGCACCCCATTGACGCCGTACTCGACGAACTTCCAGTAGCTGGCCATTTCCATCGCGACCTGTGCGACCTTCTGCTCGACAGGCAACTCTGCGAAGCCTACCGACTGGCGTAGGTTAAGCGTAGCCTTGGCATCAACGCGCTCAATACCTTCAACCGTCAGCTTGATGACATCCTGCATCCACCTGATAAGAGCCGCATTCACGTCAGGAGATCGCGACAGGCTGAACTCCTTAGTCACGTCAGCGCCGACGCCCAGTACGTCGCCTTCTATCTCCGTGGTAAACTTCATGCTTGTAAATATCGCAACGCGAAAATCTATGCCTTACGACATTGAGGATGGCTTGTTTTTGTTAGGCGGCACCGTGTTTTTGCACGGCTTTCAATGCTCGGAGGCAGCCGTGCGGGATACGGTGGAATCCTTGGGCCGGCCGGTCGTCATGGCTCATTTGCACAGGCCGGAGATTACTAGGGGCAGGGTGTTGGGATCACCGGTGGGAATTTGCACCGGCACATTGGCGAACATTCCAAGCATGGGTTACGCCCGTCACCGCCGCGCCACTTACCGCTGGGGGCACGGGTTTGCGTATGGCGAATATTGCCAGGATGCGTGCGTCGCATGGCTTGCCACTCCGGTCAAAGGCGAGTGGAGGTTTCAGCTGTGAAAAACGACTGGGCGGCTGCGCTGCAGGAGGCCTTTGAACGCAAGGCTGACGTGATTCCGCCAGGGTGGAAAACGGTCAGGGAAATCGCCAAAGACCAGGGCGTTTCAAAAGAACACGTCAGCCGAATCGTCACCAAGTTGGTAAAAATGGGTCGTGCGGAAATGAAGAAATTTCGCACACAAGTCAGGGAAGCAAAAACTGAAAACGTGACCCGGCGATCCTATTTTCGGCTGCATCCGTTTTACCGGTTAATCACACCTCTGGGTCGTGCCCGTAAGCCTTGATCAGCTGCCGTAACAGCTTGTTAGTTTTTTCGGATTCTTTTCGGATTACAGCAACGTGAAAAGGCAACGCAACCAACAAAACACAGAAAACAATTCCTAGGAGTGCCAGCGGCACTATGAAAATTGAATCCATGCCGTAATTAACGTCCCAATCAATTCGTAAATCAACCTGAAAACATTATCCCAAATGGGCTATTTTCGTTTTTTTACCGCAAGCAGGGCAGGTGCTTTCATAATAAAGCCTTCGTTTCTAGCTGCCTCTTTTATAATAAGTTGCGCCACATAAGTGGATAAGCTCATTCCGGCCCTTCGGGCAAGCTCGGCGCCTTTGACCTTAACATCTTTTGGGAGCGTCAGGTTGGTGGCTTCCTTTGTCATTTGCGTATAAACAAAAATAGCTGATTTAAGCTATTTTTTAGCCATTGGTTTGATTTGTGCCTTTTCGTAGTGCGGCAACATCGATTCAGCAATGTGCGATATGAAATTTGAAAAGGTGCGCTTTTGCGCCTCGGCCGCCATCTTCAACCGACCATAAAGCTCAACATCCATGCTGATGGAAATTTTTTTGAATTTCATCGGTGTTAAAACATACCACCTAATCCTACCGCAGCCAAACAAAAACAAGGCTATCAATAAATAATTATTTTTTTTGTTGACGCATCCACACTCGATGCTACCGAGTAACACCAGCGTGAAGCACAAAATCTCAATCTCCCTCGATAAAAAACTTCACCAGCGCCTAATTGATACGGCTAAAAAAGACGGCCGCTCACTTTCAAATTTTCTTGAACAACTGGCGCACAAGCACCTAACCCTCTCAGCGGTGGTTGAGGCCAGCAGTCGTCAAATCCGGAGACCGGAGGCAGCAAAATGACCACGGAACAATATCGTTCCGACGCCATGGTAAAGCGTCAGTTTAACCAGCCGATGAATTTGCGGGAACTGGCTGCAGGGTACGGGATGGCGTACAACCGGGCTCGGTTGTTGTCGTTTGAGGTTGGATTCCCAATGGTGCGAGGGCTTGTGTTCCCAGAGGCATTTGAAAAGTGGATGGGCCAAGGCCCGCGTTCACGTAAGGACGCAGATCCTCAACCGAATGGCGCTGATACAGCTCGTGAACGAGAGTTGAGGAATGGTTCACGAGTCGCATGGCGACAGATTGAACAATCCCTGCGCGACGAAGGTTTGTTACACGGGTAGCCCTCAAGCCATGAAAACTGTGCTTTTTAAGACCCAGCAGATTAAAAAACTTTCGCCAGTGGCTGCTGACCTTGGTGCCACATCCGGGCCATTCAAAGGTATGCGACCTGAGCGTGGCCTTTATTTTGGTCAGCATGGGCAAAAGGCCGTCAGGAATGGGGATGGTGTAAGAACGGCCGGATCCGCCCTTGGGCGTGGGAAACGTTATGGTGCTGGTTTGCAGATCAACGCAGTCAAGGGGGATGCGAGTTTCTTTGAGCCGACATCCAGTGTGCAGCGAAATTTCAAAACTGATGCGCATCCATTCCGGAACGTGTGGAACGGCCAGCGCCCTGCGTACCTTGGCAATGTCCTCATCGGTGAAAATGGGCTTACGCTGAACGGGGGATTTGCGGGAGCGAAAATCAACCATGGCCATGGATCGCATGTGGCCAAGCAGCCGGCCCTGCCTGTGAATCCATTTCAAAATCTTAATGTCCTGCAGGGCTTGGTTGCGGCCGACAAAGGATCCATTGGTTCGGGGGGTGCTGATACGCCAGGCAATGTAATCAAGGGCCGTGGCAGGGGTAAAATCCTGCAAAACAATTCGGCGCTCGGCCATAAACCGGCACAAGTTTCGCCAGCTGTTTCGGTAATATATTTTGGTATTGGGAGCAACCTGATGGTCGTCCAAAAGGCGGGTTACCCAAGCGGTGTCCGTTGTTCGCTTGTCGCGCTCTCCGACAGAAAGTCTGGCCGCCTCCTCAATCGCTTTTGCCCGGTGCAGGGTGTTGTCGGTTCTGTAACGGGTGGGTCTGGATTTCCACACTCCGTCAGCCGTTTTGTATCTTATGTAATACCACTGGCTGTCGGTGCGCTTGTAAATACAGGCCATGGAACAAGCAAATCAAATCACTTAAAAATAGGCAACAATTAAGTGAAACAGACCGCATTAATGCAACAAAACTACACATATAGCGGTCGCCGTGGGTTCAAATCCCACCCCGTCCGAGCGTTAATAATCAGTAAGTTAGACAATGATTGGAACAAAAACGTAACAAACGACAAGCCGCAGCAAGGTTCTGCGGTCAATTTTAACACCAAAGCAAGCGCGGACGCTTCCCGGCATGTTTGGCACCCGCAGCCTGCCATTAACCGTGCCTGGGCCCGTCAGGCCATACAGCTGGGGTGGGTCAAATGACTTGGGAATTTGCAAAGGTTTTGTTTGAAACGGCCGCCAGCGTTGCTTTTTACGCTGTCCTATTTGGCGCCGGGGTGACCGGGCTGACGTTTGTTACCGCTTTCACCTGCTGGCTAATCGATCGGATCCGTAAGGAGTGGGAATCATGAGCGAATCAGACAAGCATGTGATTGTTGAAAAGTTGGTTGCTGGATTGGTGGCAAAGTTTAACGCTACGCCGGATCTGGCTAGGCACGAACAGGAAACCATGGATCCGGACAAGCTGCGGAAACTGCTGGCCAAGCGTCCGGAGGAGCCGGCTTTGGTGGGCTACGAGCATTTTGAACACCTACGGGAGGAGGGAGCATGAGCTTTGCCAAGCAGCTCCTGGCCTTTGCAGGGTTTGTGACTATTGCGGACACCGGCCGGGCGGTGCACGTGATCATTGACCGGCGGGACAAAAAGAAACGCCTGAAGCCGCACGACAGCGTGCGCGGGTACTACAAAAAACTGAAGCACGTGGAGACCGGGCGATGAGCAGGTACGACAATTTGCTTTTAGCCACTGTGAAACTTTGCGGGTGCGTTGCACTTTTGTCAGGCGGCGTCGGCGTAATTAGGCGCTGGTGGCGGGAAGGTTTTGCAATGGAGGACATGATGATCGTGGCATTGGCTTACGGGATTTACGTAATTGTCGAACACGTGAGGGGAAAATGAGTCTGGATTCAATTAAGGGCTTTTTCTTTACCGACGAACCAGAAAAGTTTGACCCTGGCTTGGGCGAAAATGCCCCCTGTGGGGATGGTTGGGCAAACGTACACACTTGGTTTGATCGGGACTGGTATCATTGGACAAGTCGAATTACCTGCGAGTTACCAAATAAAAGAGTTGGTGTTCTTGAGGTAGACGCTCAAACCGAACAAGAGGCAATCGAGGCCGCGCTTTGTTGCGTTGGGAATTTAGGATGACACGCGCGCAAATCAAAAGACGTGAGGAGACGTGCCGGACGCGGCCGGTGGTGCGAAGGCTGCGCTGGATTGCAGGCGTACTTAGAGCCAAGGGCGAACTGCCTAGCACGCAGAAGCTGGGGAAGCGGTTTAAGATGTCTTACAAAACGGTGACTAGGGATCTGGACTTGTTGCGGGACTTTTTTAAGTACCCGCTGGCGTATGACGCCAAGACATACACCTACAAACTAATCGGACCGCTACCGGAGCCGGTTATCTGATTATGGCCAACAAAAACACCATGAGGTATCGGCGCGAACGCGATGGCTACGGGGTAAAGCGTGGCGTAAAGGTCGACACCTCTAAAAAGAAAGAAAAAAAGAAATGATTGAACCATCTGACGTGAGGGATTTGGAACAGGAGGGAGTGCTTGGCGCTATAGACGTGTCTCAGGCATGGAGCGTGGGTGCACATGACGCTTTTATGAATGCAAAAAGAGATTGCCGGATTCACGGACTAGAAGTCCGGTGCGCAAGACTTGAGGAGGTCGTGGCTGACCTAATGAAAAAGCAAGGAGGACAGGCATGCAAACCATTGAATTAATCGTGCGACTGTTATTGCCGGTCTACGTCATTGCCCTTTTAGTAATGTCGTGGCCGTTATTTAAAAGCTGGAAAATTTGGTGACTGGGACGGGCCCCCACTGCGATGCGGCCGATAGGCCGGAGGCAAGTCATACCCCCGATATGGCTTATCTTTGCGACAACCCTGTGGAAGCGCTGTATCGCGAGGCCACAGAGTCGTACTCCAGTGGGGGTCTTTCTGGATTTACTGATTGGCTAAAATGCACAACGGCAGACGAGGCCAGGCAGCTTACCGTGGAAACACTTTCCCGGGTACTGCCAATTCTGGTTAAGCCAGGGAACGTGCGGCTGCGGGTGTATGCACTGATGTTTGCCATCAACAGCGATGCGCTGAACGGGGTGTGGACGCAGACGGCCGCGGCCAAGGAGATGGGGGTTACCCGGGCGGCGGTGAGCAAGCAGGTGCAGTGGTGGCTGGATTTCTTGGGATTTCGACGCAACGCGCACACGAAAAGCGCGGAGGCGGTGGAGTCATACCGCACGGTGCAGCGGGAGCGGCACTGGAGACGGCAAATCGTAGGAAAAAAAGGAGGCAAAGGTGCAAATCATTGAACTAAGACGCTTGGACCGTGAGGGCCGGGCGGTAGAAAAGGTGCCTGGGGTGCGGATCACGTCCACCGGGCTTGTGTTTGAAAGGGCGCTGAATGTGGAGCAGTGGAAGGAGGTGGGTCGCTGGCTGCAGAGCACGCGGCGGGCACAGACCTGGCTGGATGCTGACTGGCTAAATTACGGCCGGCAAAACTTTGACGAGAACGAGGTGACCGAAGCGGTGGATCAGCTGGAGTTTAGCTTTGGCCCCAAAACCGACGCGATGCTGGCGTTGGGCGCCGTGCCGATTGAAAGACGGCGCCCGGGCCTGACGGCGGCGCATTACCTAGAACTGCAAAAGCTGCGGACGGTAAAGGAGCAGGACAAATGGGCCAAGCTGGCAGAAGCGGAAAAGCTGACGCCTAACGACCTAAAGCGATCCATCCAGGCAGGCGAGGTGACGCGTGGATCTGACGAGCGCAACAGCGGCATGTGGACGCCGGTGGGCTGGGACAGCGAGCTGAAGATTCAGCAGCGCAAGTTTCCGGACGGATGGGAGCAGAACCGGGAGTTTCTGGCGCAGCTGGCTGAGCAGATCCCAACGGCAAAAAAGCTGGTTGAGTTGATTCAAGCGGCAGGCGAGTGATCGATCTGGACTGGCTGCGGAGCGTGCTGGGCACGCTACGACGGACGCTTGTGCGCATACGGGAAGCCAGCAGCAACCCTGAGGTGCGCACGGCCATCATGCTGGTGGACGCGTGTGCGGCAATTATTGGAAAACCAAAGGAGGCAGGCAATGGACATGCAACTGGTGGAAGCGGCAAAGAATTATCGGCTGACGGTGTTGGAGAAAAAGGCTGAATACCACGACCGTGAGCTGACGGAACTGCGGCAATTAATCGGCCGGCTGAGCAGCGATGCGCTGATGAAGTCTGCCATTAAGAATCCAGATCTGGCGCTGCCTATTATGGATGTGCCAAAGGAAATCAGCTACAGGCCGCAGAACGGCAAAAAGGTGCGTAATCGTCAGGCGCATGTGGTGGCGCAAAGGTGGGAGTGTTGGCGCAAGCAGTATGAGGCCGGCATGACGGTGTCTATGATCGCCCGGGCGTGGGATTGCCATCACGCAACCGTAATCATGGCAAAAAAGTGCGGATGGCTGCCTTCAATCGGGAAAAAGAGGCGCGGGATCTTAGTAAAGTCATGCTGACGATTGCTGATCTAAAGGCCAAAATCAGCCTACCGGAGACGGCTCGCAGGCTGGGGGTTGCGGGATTTCCTGATGGCCCTGGCAAGATGCGTAGCCCGATCCGGGCTGGGGACGACAACCCGTCATTTTCAGTCTGGCAGGGCGACAAGGGCTTAATGTGGACAGATCATGGGACCAAGGAAAGCGGCGACCAGATCACGCTGATTGAAAAGGTGCGGAACGTTTCAAGCAAGGAAGCAATCCGGATGATGCGTGAATGGGCGGGGGATGTGTACGTCCCACCTGTAAAGAAAGACGGCAAGGCGCCACCCCGGATTGTCGGGGTGTATGACTATCTGGACGCCGACGGGAAACTAAAGCACCAGACCCTGCGTTATGAGCCCAAGATGTTTCGGCAGCGGCGGCCGGCTGCTGAGGGCGAGAGGGCGGGAAACAAGCAGGCTAGCCGGGATCGGGAGGGCAACTGGTGGCTTTGGACTTTGGCTGGAATTACTCCGGTGCTGTATCGGCTGCCGGATCTGCTGGCCCGGCCAGATTGCGTGGTTGGAATTTTTGAGGGTGAAAAGGACGCGGACGCGTGTGCGGCCGTGGAAAGCAAGATTGTACCCACGACGGCCCCCATGGGTGCGGGCAAGTGGCGGGACGAATACACGCAAACGTTAGCCAAGCGCAGGGTGTTAATCGTACCTGACAGGGACAAGGCCGGGCAGGATCACGGCATGGCGGTGGCCAGGGCTTTGCGGGATCGAGGGCAATGCCAGGTGCGGGTGGTGAGGTGGGAGCTGTTGTGGCCATCGGCTCCCGCGGATGGAAAGGTAGATTTTTCTGACTGGTTAGGCGCATGGAGGAGATCGGCATGAAGGACGGACAGGTGCTGGATGCTCTATGGGAGGCATCGGCTGACGTTTCGGATTTTATTGGGGCACCGGCGGAAAGCCAAATGGTGGAAGTTACCTCGGTGTTGCCCAAGGTGCGCCTGCCTGGAAACGGGCACAGGATAGGCCAGACGGCCGAGGAGCTGGGCAAAGCGTTGCGAGACCAGGATCTTTTTGAAAGAGACGGAATTGTTTTGATGGTGAACCGCCGAGGCCGCCTATCGGTTATGACCAGTGAAAAGTTTCACAGTTGGATTGAGGATTACGTGGCCCCATACAAGCTGGGAGAGCACGGGGAGGAAGCCGCCAGCATGAGCGACAAGTGCGCGGCTGGTGTACTGGCCAGCGAGCAGTTTATCCGTGAGCTGAGGCCAATCCGGAGGGTGGCCACGGTCCGGCTACCGGTGATTCGAAAGGATGGGACTTTGGAGCTGTTGCCAGAGGGTTATGACTCGGAGACGCAAGTGTTAACGAGGAGTGAGATGGAGGTGGAGGACAATATGCCATTAGAAAAGGCACGTCAGGTTTTTCAGGAATGGATGCTGGATTTTCCATGGCCAGTTAATGAGGCCGAGTCCGCCAGGTGCAAGGCGGTAGCCATGGCCGCCATGTTTGCTCCCTTTTTGGATCTAATGCTGCCCCCGAGAGAACCGCGGCCGGCCTTTATCTTTTCAGCCAACTCGGAAGGGGCCGGCAAGACGCTGCTGTGTCGCTTAGCTGTGTGTCCGGTGTTTGGCCCGATGAGGATCACGGCACCACCAGAGGGAAGCGACAGCGATGAATTGACGAAGGCCCTAAACGCAGCCGCAATAAGCGGCGAGCCGTACCTAGTGTTTGATAATTGGAGGGGAGAGATTAAGTCATCGAGCCTAGAGGCTTTTATTACGGCCAACGTGTGGGGCGGCAGGGTGTTGGGTCAGTCCAGAAATTTTGAGGTGGAGAAATCGTGCCTCATTTACGTAACGGCCAACACGGCAAGGGTCAATGCCGACATGAGAAGGCGCTGCCTGCAGCTAAGTCTGCACGTGCAGGAAGCAAAGATTGAAGAACGGAAATACAGTCGGGCTATAAGCGAGGAGGATATTTTGTCGGCTCGTCCTCAATTACTTGGGGCTTTGTGGTCATTTGTGAAGCACTGGGACGATGCGGGCCGGACGCCCGGATCCGTAAACCATAGCAGCTTTCCTAGGTGGTCTGCTCAGGTCGGTGGTATTGTGGAGCTGGTGACCGGGGTGCATCCGTGCACGGCACCAGCAGTATCGGCTGACGACACCTTGGCAGACATGGAGAAGCTGGTGACGGCAGTGCAGGTGGATGATGTGAGGCCCTTGTTAGAGTTTAAGCCTGCGGAGATGATGGCTCAGTCACGTGAGCTGGGCCTGTTTGCCTGGGTGCTGGACGAGGAGCCAAGTGATGACGATCGTCAGATCCGGAGGGAGAGGTCAGCGTTTGGTAAGATATTGGCTAGGTTCGATGGAAGAACTTTTGGACGCAAGAGGCTGGAGGTCAAGGGTGAGGGTCATGCCCGGATGATTCAAGTGCACCATGTGGTCGACCATGCAGCTGACCATGTGGCATCGCAACCCGCTCCCCTTTAATTGGTTCTATTAAAGTAGTCATGGTCATCATGGTAAGTTGCCTTTCTGCCTTACGCTTTGTGTTTAGGTCTCCAGCGCGGGCGCGTGGGCGCGCGCGCGCGTTTGGGTACGGACTGACCATGTTGACCATGTTGCCATGTGCTGATGTTTTTATAAATAAGTCAGTTACAAATGAACATGGTCAGGCACATGGTGCTTGCATGGTTATGGACCATGGCGGAAAGGAATCTTTTACACGGCGACAACCCGGGGCACTATCGTGACTGGGAAAC
>OGWJ01000062.1_pt1 | contig 15453 bp, 17 predicted proteins | sample 1575991 | NCBI WGS metagenome assembly OGWJ01 (sample SAMN07581533, study PRJEB24739) | freshwater metagenome | place: Singapore | collected 2015-01 | reverse complement strand
TCTTCCGATCTGTTTCCCAGTCACGATATAGCCCACATAGGAGACTTAAGACGTCGATGGCGCGCGGATTAAGAGGTGTTTGAAGCTCAAATATGCTTAATTAGATAGGGTAACTATACCATCAATATAAATAATTCTCAAATTATTGATCTGAATCACGAAATTGTCATAAAACCTACAATGACTGATAGCTCGAATAGGAAAGCAATCTGGATGATTCAAAAAATCAGGATAGGCATCAAAGGCAAAAATAGTATCAATATCTTGAAGAAAAGTTTCATATTTCTGATGCGTAACAGTGATCCATTCCATTGCAAGATCAATATCATCGAATCTGGGAGGATTTTCATAATAACTCCATCGAAAAGCTTGAATCAAATAACACCTTTTGCAAACTTGACTACCTACATGAATAAGGCTTCCTGGGACATAATGCTGGACATAATAAAACCTAGAACAAGATAAAAAACAAGCAGAACAAATCAAATCACTCATTGAAAAATTGTAAAAACAGTATGAAATCGGTGGAAATGTTGAAGAGACAAACTGAAAAATTGAAATTAATTAAGAATTCTGAGAAGAAAACTAAATATCAACTACTTCATTAATAGGAAAAGAACCAAACATGGTAATAATCTTGGAAGTACGATCTGGATCACAAACACAAGACCAATGACAATCTTTTAATTCATCACCAATTCGAATTTCAATAGCAGTCCAACCAGAAGGAACAGCAGGAATAATATGATTGATTTCTTGAATTTTAGAAAACCAGGTTTCTGATAAAGGATTTTTATCCAATAATTCGACAGCATTCATAAAGCGTTGAAAAATAGGCCAACATTCATAGCATAATTCCATAGGAGTATGAGGATCATAATCCGAACAAGCTGGACAAAGAGTATCATGATAAGCTTGAAGTTGACATTGAAAACGAACTGCAAGATAGCACCGATAACATACCATAGCACCTTGACGAACATGACATTTGGTTCTCTTTGCAACTTCAAAATTAATGCATAACCAATCCGGAATTTCACAACTTTGGAAACATTCAGTACATTTGATAAGAACAGGTTCAGGTTCCTGGATTTCTTCTTCGATTTGCTTTGGGGTTTCTTCTAAAGTTTCACGAATCATTGGAGTAAAATCCATAATAAAATGCATTCGATTTCGATGAACCAGAATTCTTCCTTGAGTTGGTTCTTTAATGGTTCCTTCTTTTGCATTATGAATATCCCAGGATTGAGCCACCAAAGGAGGAACAGGATCATTAATAGTAGGATAATTGTCTACCTTTGGAAAAGGGAAAGGAGAACGAATTGCCAAAGTTTTGAACACACTTGGACGAGCTTTGAAAACTCTTTTCTTCTTGTAAGCTTTGATAATTTCAGAATTATTCATCATTTTAACTTGCCAATCGTGAATTTTTGTAACAAAAAAATTGTGAGGTTTTGGTCAGTTTGAGAAACATATCCTAAAAAGACGAGTTCATTTCCGATTTTCGATTTTCGATTTTCGATTTTCGATTTTCGTGTACGGTACTTTTAGGATTAGGAATAGGATCAAGGGTAGAAAAGGGGTCTTTGATCCACAGAATTCCTCACAATTTTATTGTTACAAAAAAGCGATTGACGAGAACAAGATGATAGCAAATACTATGATTCATAATACGTTGAGTGAGACTCCAATGGGTACACATTATTTATGGCGTTATGGTCAAAATTTAATTGAAACGAATGATCGTCCCTGTTTTTTTAGTGGGATTTATTTTAAACAAATGATTTTAAGCCAATCCGATCCATTGAATCGATTTGATATGACTCCAATTATAGGAGAACGTGTTAGTAGCCCGGATCGTATGTGGTATGATATCGACACCCCTTATCGTTATGCATTTTGTCATTATTGCAACCGAAAAGAACTCAGTCATCCTTTTCTATTAACCAATACATCTGATTGGGTTTGGAAAGATGGTTGTTTTGGTTATTCATCCACCAATCCATGCCGTTATGCCGGGAGTGTTTGTTATCAATGCGAATTTGAATTACGGGTTCATTATTGCCAGCAATCGAAAATTTATTTGAATCCTCTTATGGTTATTTTGGAAATGGAGAACAAAGTTGATGTATTGCGACGAAATCGAATCAAAGAACAAATTCAATTTTCGTGTGCTCTGGGAGATACTTGTTCGTATTGCGGAAAAGAAAATGAAGATTTATTAGATTCTTCATGTTTTTATGGAAAATTGATTCAATATAAAATATGGAGTATTCATGATCAAATTTGCAAAGAATGTTTTATGTTATTTGAACTGTTTAAGTGTACCTTGAGTCAACGTTTCAATTTTTTAATTTTTTCTTTTTCTACTCGTTATTCTGATTTTGAATTGAGAGTTTTATTTCCGAGACCTTGTCAAGATAATCAAGTGGTTGTATACTCGTTACCTATTGTGGAAAGTCTTTTTTATTATTTCCATATTAATTATGTGGATGCTATGGAATATACCAATCAAGACAAGGCTGGTGAACGGTTTGATGCTATTTTTGAAGGGATTCAAACTCGTCTGGATCGTGACATAGAAGTCACTGCTCAATTTTATGTTTTTTTAGCTTGTATGAAATTTGGGAACATTAATCATCAACGTATTTATTCGACTCCTTGGAATCTTAAGCTTATTTTTGAATTTATGGATTTTTCATTTGCAGATTTTTTTGTGCAACCTTTTGGTGAAAATCATCCGAAACGTGTTCATATTTTGAAGTGTATTTTGGATTATAAACGAAAATGTTTAAACCGTTTTGGACCTGAAGTTCTTTTGGAAAATCGCAAGAAACAAGCAGAGGCAAAACGTGTTCAACCGGTTTCTTTAAGTCGAAACGAACAGTATTTGTATGCTCAAGATCAAGTGGATTACGGATATGAAGAACGAAAAATGTGTAGGAACGGCTTTTTTGATAAATAGTTTTGCGTAGAATTGCGTTGAATTTTTAATTAATTATGGCACAACGAAAAATTACCTCTGTGCTGAATCCTCCTTCAGGACATAAAATTTCGAATCAGGGTTTTTTTGAGGATTGGGATGAGGAAGTAGCCCCAGTTAAAAGGGGACGTCAAATAGGCAAAGAAGCGAAACCTGACAATATCTTTGAAGAATTGAGGGGTGAGATGAAACAATTGGATCAAGCCAAACGAAGCCGTGCAGCCCAAAAAGGATGGGAAACCAGAAAAGCCAATGAGGCAGATAAAGCAAGAAAGGAATATTTAACCAATATAAAACCAGCATTAGCAGACGAGGAAGGATTTTTTCAGTCGAGACGCTTCTCTTCGGTTCCAGCTCCAAAAATTGTTCCAGTAGAGTCTACGGAACTCCCTTTAACTCGACAGGAAATTCAAAAAATGAATTCGATTCGACTGATCTCTCAAGAAGATGAATTAACTGATTTTTTAAAACGAAATCACTTTATTGAAATAGATCCTTATCGCCGACCCGTTGAGAATATGGACACCCAGCTAGATGGAAATAGAGATACGTTAATGGGAAGTTTGCAGAGTTATTTAAGAGATGAAGCGGAGCGATTGTATGGAGATCCAGACCGCGCTTTAAGTGAAGATGAAATGATTGAGGAATATATTACTTATTATGCAGAAGCTCATCCCAATAATTTTAAAAATTGGGCCCATTATCCAAAATTTTTTAAGCTTTATGATAATGATTTTCAGAATGAAATGAATAATAGTGGTGCCAAAGGAAGAAAAATGTTAGAAGATCAAGTTACTTTTGAAGAATGGGCGAAGCAGAAATTAAAAGACGCCGGAGAGTTGCATCGCAATGATAATTATGAGTTGCATCGAAAGGTGGATGATTTTCTTTTAGATAAGATTGCTTTCTCGATGAAGCGTCATATTTATGTACATTATTATAATGGTGATAAAGTATCTGATCCTCCAGAACGTTTAGGTCGAACTCGATATTATGGAGATTCTAAGGAAAATTACCCTGCCATACATCTCTTAAGACGAACCAATGGAAAAGGGGATTACTATTACACCTGGTTAAAAGAAGAGAGGAAATCGACATCCAACGTAGATGCATCCAAAGAAATGACTCCTGCCAAAAGAATCCCTCCATCGAAAAAAACAATAAGAAGCATTTCGGATTCGGACACTAGTTCCGATGAAAGTATGGTCCTAAAAGTGAGAAAAACATCAGGAAAACTACCCAATATGAATTCGGAAGAACAAGACACCTTGGCTCAAATTTTGAATTTTCGAAATCGACAGGAAGTGATTGAAATCAATGACAGTGATAGTGACAGTGACAAGACCGTTTCTGGAGAACCTGTTGTAGTTCCTATTGTGCCACCTAACAAAGCCAAAGGGTTGATTGTTTCCATTGATCCACCACCTGTTCTTCCCAGACGTTATGAGGTTGGCAATTTTCCTGAAGAAGAAACGAAAAAAGTGGAGATTGCTCCCAGCCAGATTTTAACTGACACAGGCAAACCTACTGGGTATGGATTGTTTGCTTTAAAAAATTTTCGCAGAGGAGAAAATATTGTGGAATATCGCGGACATAAAGTGCTGTGGTCGAAATTAAAAGATCCCCGATGGAAAAGTGAATATGTCATTCGATTAAATAATGAATGGGGTATTGATCCAACCCATGATATTTATGAATTTGGACGTTATGCAAATGATCCTATTGATGAAAGACTTGTCAACGCGGAATTTGTTACCGATGATAAAAAAATTATGATTAAGGCGATTACAAACATTCGAGCAGGATCGGAAATTTTAGTGAGTTATGGTATCAATTATTGGATGGACCCGGAACAATTTGTCAAATTAAATTTAAGGAGCAGACAGCTTCTTTATCAGAAACATCCGGAGATTCGACAATTCTTAAAAGATAATTTTGATCCTTTATTAATTAGTAATTTACTAAGTCGGCGTCATTTAGGTGGAAATCAATTTGGGACTACTCAATCTCGTATTCCATCCCCAATTCAGTCATTTCCTCCTTAATGGTCGGAAAATTGTCTTTTATATAATAGAGATCAAAATGTCGTTTAGCGGTCGGAAAGATGCGATTTGGTTGTAAATGAGTGTGGGTTTCACATATAAGTCTTAGTGTACTGGACCATATGAGAACTTTATCGAGTGTTATGCAATTGTAATAATAAATAGGAGCTTGTTGACTTTCTTTAAAGATCATTTCATACCAAAATTCAATTGTAGTGCCTATATCGTGATGATCTTTCTTTTCTTTTGTATGCAGAATTTTTTTCGTACGCAATAATTGAAAGAAAGCATTTTCAAAGACCAGTCGGTCACCAAATTCAATCATTTAAAAAATGTTATAGATTTGAAATTCTTTCGAATTCTCACATGTTCTGTGGAACTCTATAAAACGAAAGAACAATTTTTTCAAGTCTGAAAAGATTTTCTTTATTTTTATTTCCTCCGAATGACCAACTATTTAGGAGCGCTTGAATTTGCCATGCCAGGCAACAATTTAAATTCGACAATCTCTACTTTACAAGCGGAAGCAGGACAGGTTGCGCTTGCCTTAGAAGCAGTGAATCCAGTTCCTCCTCAAGCAACTGATTTATGGATTACCGATACATTAATTGCGGGCAATGTTGCTCGAACTACAGAATCTGTTTATGGTCCTTGCATCCAGGAGATGACGACAGCTGCAAAGACAGTCGTGACTACATTTAATGGTACACTGTTACAAACTGCTCTTCCTACCGGGACTGGAAAACTCCAAATGGGTGATGTTACAGCAGGTTTACCCCAAATCTGTACAACTCGATCTCCGGATGGGTTAGCTCTACTCGGTGGAATGTTTGTTCATGTTCAAAATATTACTACAGATGGATTTTTAGTAGATTTTTCAGCTGCTCATTATATCAGTTTTGGTTATGATGTGGATTTTTCTGCTCATCCTTTAAATCCCTATGGTACTGATGCTGCGACGCAAGCAGGTTTTACCTGTTCTCTTACTAATTATTCACATGGTGCGATTACTCTGACTACGAGTGATGGTCTTCAATTTCAAAGTTCCGATCAACCTCTTGGGACAAGTTATAAGATTCTTCCTTATCTGACTGTACGATTGACTGTTATTTATGATGTAGATACGCTAACTCATGTTTGGTTAGTTTCTAATTAAGAATTGTTTTTCTTGTGAAATTTTAGTTTGATTAAAAAAAAGAAATGACAAAATCGATTCAGAAGAAACCTAAAACAAAAAAAGAATCAGTTGTACGCTCAATTGGAAGAGGAGCTGCAACAAATGTAATTGCAGGTGGATTACGAAGGGTAGGAGTACCAGCTCCACTGGCAGGACCGGTTGCTTATCATACTGTGAAAGGAGTCGAACATGTTGCTGATAAAGGAATTGATGCATTAAAAGGGACTCGGGCATATAAAAAAGTAAAAGAATTAGATAAAAAATCAAAACAGCATATGGATAAAACGTCTTTAAAGCATTCCATTCTTCATAAACCAAAATAATCAATTGTTTGTTGGAAAAAAAGTTCATCTTCTTTTCTTTGTGCTTCTATTTCTTCTTGTTCTAATCGAATCATCCAAGACAAAACTATCGACAAATCTTCTTCTTGTGCCATCAATTTTTGTTCTATTTCTTCTTTGATTTTTTCCTCTGCTAAGAATTGAAGATGAGGTAAAGATTGTCGAAAGAAAATAGCAGTCTTTTGACGTTTGTAGCGTATACTCATGTTTAATTAAATTTTTGATTACAAGTCGTCTTCTAACTTACGCTTCTTAGAAACTCCAGAGTCTCCTCCTAATTTTTTAATGGTTTTTCCTCCAATAGGGAAAGAAGGGATCAAAGAAAGTCCATATTTGGTTGCTGATTCATCTTTGATTAACCAAACCATATTCAATAGAAAAACAGCTCGAAAATGATCCACATCAAAATCGGAATAATGAGTTAAAACCTTTTCGCTGATGGATTTGGCTGTTAAACAAGGTTGGTAGACTGGATTTTCTGCTTCCAAAGCAGCACCCTTAATACGAAGTAACTCTTGACACCAAAAAGTGACAATTTCTTCCCAGGCTTTTTCAAACTCTTCAGGAGTTTGATCTACTTTCAAATATTTGCTTCCATGAGTTTCCACTTGAAAAATTTCTAATCCTTTTGGAAAGACTTTTTTGATCCGAAAATTTTTTTCTTCCACTCTTGAATAAACTTCTGGGATATAGTATTCAGTGTTTTGTTTCCCTTTGTGAACTCGTAAAGTAGGACTAAAAATTCCATCTTTAAGAAACTGCAAGAATTTGATTGGATCATAAATTTCCAAGGTGTCTTTTCCATTGCGTTTGTACCATGAACCATCCTCAGCACTGTAGGCAGACATTTTTCTAAAAAGTTTTAAATTGTGTCGAAGAAAGAATGATTATAGAAATTCTTCGAAATTCCAAAACAGTTTGACATCTTGAAAAGTTTTTTTCACGAAAAACAGATTTATTTTTTTGTTTACAGCTTTTCTCACAAACAATTATGAATCGTCTAGTTTTTGAACGATCGTTTCGTGAATTTTATCAAACCATTTGTACAATGCAAAAAGAAATGATGGAACATCAAGGAGATGAACCTACGTACCAGCATTTAGAAAGTCAGCTTCAAACTCTTCTTTTAAAATTTACACCAATTATGGGTCAATTTATGGATTTATATGATTTAAAAAGTGAGGAAAAAGAATTTTTTGAGGCATTACTTTTCCAGCGTAAAGTACATAAAAATATTATTTATGCTCTCTATTGTAAATTGGATCCAGAAATTGGACAATCTACCCTTGGTGTTTATCAACATACTGGAAAAAATGAACTGGATTCTTCTATTATCCCTGAAGTAAGTGTTATTGAAGCTCTAATGAAACCGATTCGTTATATGATAGAAGACAAAGTCGGTCCTGAGACTTCTTCACCTGTCCTTGTCATATGGCATATTGCTTTTGAAAAATCTTTTATGGAACCTTTGATTCACGAGGAAGGACAATCTTTTTTAATGTTTTTTAATAGACGTAAAGAATTTTTTTATCAAGCAAAAAATCCCATTTCGGATTCCATGTCTCCGGAAGAAGCGTTAGAATTGGTTTTAAAGCAGAAAAAAGGAAATGAAGATCAAGAAAAAATGCCAAAATTTAGTACCAATGCTTATCGTGACAAAAATCAAGATATTTATTTATTTTACTGGGGAGAAGAAGCTTTATATTTAATTTCATTACCAAATCAAGAAATTGAAACACATCGCCATGAATTTTTATTAACTACAGAATATCCAGCTCCTGTTCTGTTTCTAAAACCCAATCATGTTGAGAAATTTCGTTATGAAATATAGCGGATGGTTGGGTACTTTTCAAATTTCTTACTTCCTGTTGGAGTTGACTGATTGTTTGAATTAAAAATTCAATCGTGGTTTGTTCAATTTTGGAACGTTGTTCAAAAGCAAATAATAATTGACTTAAATGTTTTTCATATTCTTGATTTTTTCTTTCTAATGCTTCTATTTTGGCAGAAAGTTGTTGCATTTCAGCTCTTTTGACAGGCTTTAAAATATTGGGTAGCGGAGGACGACCAGACATTGTTTTGTGAAAAAAGGTAAGAAATTCGATAGAAATCTAAAAATCGTATCCTTATTTACGGTACAAACTATTATTTGCGGTTCTCGGTTTTTTGAATCGAACAGATTCCGTATTTCCTCTTCTCTGAAAATCTGCAAAAGAATCAGGTATTTGATGACCCGCAGGATTTTGGAAAGGTTGAGTAGCTTGATCCCAGGCTCCTGTTCTACCCAAAGTACCATCAAAGGCGTTCTGGTTCATTGCTCCACTTTGTGCATCTTGGGTGCGTAGAAGTTGGAGTTGTTGTTGATTGAGTCGAGCTTCTTGGTCTGTGATATTTGCATAACCTGTTCGCACATTTGAAGTAGGAAACTCATTATTGACAAAGTTGGAACGTAAAGAAGGGAAACCATGATTAAAAGGATTCGTAGTTGATTCTCCCACTTGGCTAAGATGTTGAACTTCACTTTGCATAACTTGTTGAGGGTTTGGATTTCCTGCGGTGAGGGTTGGTTGAATCGTTGGATTTTGATTTAAGATTTCCGTACTTTCATAACGTCCTGCCTGTTGAGCTCGACGAACCAAAGCAGGGTCTACGCTATATTGAGCTGGAATACCTGGAACATTGACGGGAGGAGCAGGTACACTCCCTGAGGTTCCTCCTTGTGCAACAATTGGATTTTGTGTAATGGAAGGAGCAGGAAGACTTCCAGTTCGCTCCTGATGCATTTGATCGCTTCTACGTTGAAGGATATTCGCTTTGATGGTATATGGACCTCCTTGCACCCTATCCAAAAATGTAAATCGTTTTGCAAATGGTTTAATATAAGCCTCATGCCAGGCAGTCATTCGCTCATCCTCTTCGATGTCGTCGTAATATTTCAATAAGGCTTCTGCACGTTTTTCTCCAGTCAAATCGGTACGATCTGTCATTAATGATTCCCATCCTTGGGAGGGACTTAACAGTTGATTGAGTGCATCTTTCGTAGCGTCTTGAAAGTCCACAGGGGTTATGGTACTAGCTTTATGAAATTTTTGTAGGAGCATGTAATCCCCAGGTAACCTTGCTTTGGCCAAATAGACTTGTTCTGGAGAATGTTCTCCTCCGCTTGTCCCTCTGGCAATGTTGATTCTATCTTGTATTTCTCGACATAATACTTGCACACTATTGTTTCGTGCATCTCTGGAATTCACAAATACTTCCCTTGTAGATTCGGAATGAGGTCCTTCACCTGGTACATTATGTTCATAACGAGTACTTCGGCTACTTCGGTTTGAGACATTACTGAATGATGAAGAAGATCGACGGTTGGATAAAGAAGATCGACGAGGTTGAATATTTTCACTGGCCGCTAATAAAGCAGCTCTTGCATCTTCTATATCTCTACGTGCCTTATTTTTATCAGATAGTACCCGATATCTACTTGTCGCAGAATCCAATCGCCACGATTCTTCCATACCGGGTGATCCTCTTGCCAGAGACCGGCGCAATAGGATAGTGGCATTATCGATCTTTGTCAATTCTTCGTCGGTTAAGTTCTCAAGATTCACATTTCGAATATAGTCCAACTGTACATTGTACGTATCTTGTGGATCCGTAAAGGTTTCAGGCATCAGATCCGTAGTTTGTTGAGCATTCGTACCCAAAGCTCGAGTTGCATCTCGTTCCCCATCTCCTTGAGCTTGAGCTCGTAAACGGAAAGGTAGAGGAGTAGGAGGGAGAGAGACATCTAGTCGAGTGTTATTATCATTCATCAGGGTCTCAATTTCTGCGGTTTGCTCTGGATTTCCAGTGTTTTGTCCTGAGTTTTCATCGATAGAAGGTTGAGGTAAAGGATTGAGGAGATCGAGTGGAGATTGATGGGAAATATCCGTCCCTTGCTGATCGGGAAGATTTTGCGAGGCAGCGGGTGTGCGGTAGACTCCTCCTCCCCCTGGAGTGGTTTGTAAGGCAGGGTTCCCCAAATCCGAAAAGGGTAATCTGGAAATTGGGGAAGCTTGTAAAGGGGACATTCCTAAATATTGTCGTACACCTGCGATGTCTGCTGTTTGAGCCATTTCGATAAATCGAATTTGATCTTCACCGGATCGTTGGATGGAATCAAGTACACTTTGAATTTCTTCTGGGGTAGAGCGGTCACTGACACTTTCCAAAAGAGATAATTCCTTTTGAATTCGTTGTCGTTCCACAGGAGAGATGGTAGGTTGTGTGCGAACGGTAGAATGGGAAGCACGAGAAGATCCGGTATCAGGATTGAGTACCATTTGACGTCCCCGCATTTCTAGATCTCGTTGCGCCAATAAGTCTGCTATATTCGGAGTTGAAAGAGCCCGTTCACCTCTGAAAGAGGGTCGTCGGCTAGAGTTTCGGCTGGATTGGGTGGAAGTACTTGAACTACTGGGAGTTTTGAGCATCTCACGAAGTTTTGGAAAACCGGGTCGACGGATACGAGCACCTGAAGAACCACTGTCTGGACCTTGACTTCCATCATTATCGTCTGGCCCTCCAGTTCCACTATCAAACCCCATAAGAACATCATCCCATGGAACGGAAGGACCTCTACCTAAACTCCAGTCTTCCGGACCAATCACGGGAGTATAAGAGGAAGGATTGTTGGATAAGGTATTGTTGTTTTCATAGGATAAGGGTAAATTGGCACCCTGTGGACTAAACACTCCCTGTAAAGGAACGATATTCGCTCTTTGTGCTTTCGACCCTGGATTGACTCCTGTTTGGGTGGTCGTAGGTCTACTATTGGAAGTACTTTGAATCACTGCTCCGTTAGGTCCTGAAGTTAACGTTTGGGTATAGGTTCCCAAACTATTGTTTCCATTATGAATCCGAGGTTCCAAATCAGCTAATGCTTGAGTACTCAAAACATTTTTGTAAGGAGTTCCAGTAATCGGAGAAATATAGGAACGATTTAAGGTAGTGGCATTAAAAATTTGATTCCAACGTAAAGGATTGTTTAAAATCTCTTGAGCTTGCTGATTGTTATATCCTCTTTCGGTTAAGTATTGAATCTTTCCTTCATCTCCCGCATAATATTGATCCATTAAGGATCGAATATATTTTTCATCGGAAGTTTCCCAAATATTTTTAGCAGAATCAGCACGAGATAAAAAAGTACCCGTATAAAAATTAGAAGGGTTAGCAGGATTGGATGTTTCCTGTGGATACACATCCCATAAATTGGCGGATGGAAACGGAAAATTGGGTCGAAAGATTTTTGCATGTTCTCCAATTAAACTATCACGACCTCCCCATGGATCAGTTAGAAGGGTGGACCCGGTAATATTCCACCATTCTTGACTTTTTCGTAATTCGGTTAAATAAGGACGCAAACTTTTATGAGTAGAATCAAAAAATTTTTGAAAAGACATTTGACCATTGATTCCTGCGGGATAGGGAATGTTATGTTTTTGTTCATAATCCGCGCGATCGGAAATGATAGGTCCTCCATTAAAAATTTCCATTATTTAATGTAAGGTATTTTCTAAAAATTGGATCTCTTCTATTTTTCGTTTCAGAATTTGTTTTTTAGATTGTGTATTCATGATACCCATATATGAGTAGATCTTATCTTTTGGTGGTAAATAAAAGGTCTTTTCTTCCTCATCTTCCGAAGGACGATAATTTAGACTTTGAAAAATTTTCCATTCCTCCCAGGTCATGTAGACTTTCCCATTTTTTTCTTCTTTGTAGGGTAGATAAAGGTAAGGTTTAATCTGAAACAAACGATATAACTCACCATCTTTTGGGTTATACAAAAAGGTGGTTCGCATTAAAGAAGTTAAATCTTTAAAATGAAAAAAGGTGCTTCGCAAGGTTTTATTATCTAGTATCCATTTTGTTTCATTCGACGTAAATAAATAAATTTGATATAAAAGTTTTGGTGTATGTGTACAAAAGAGAAATTGAATAAATTCAATTTGGCGTGTTTTTTGTTCATCCATTCCATAAATAATACATAAAAATTGATCTAACGGAATATAACCTCGATATTCATGTATAAAATCTTTTGGTGAAACATTTCCAATATACGTATTGGAAAGCCTTTCTGAAATTTGTGAAAGAATGTTTGTATCATGTAAGAGTTGAGTAGGAGAAATCATAATTAATGAAAAAACATGCAAACTCAAAGAAATTCTTCGATTTTCTATTTTAAAGGAGTCGTTGTAATTTAGTCAAACGGGAAGTATCTTGATGAATTGTAGGTGTAAAAGGATCGAGTGCTTTCTGATCTTGTCGAGTAATAGCTACCTGTCGCCTTTCACTCTCAAGAGGGTTATAAGCATAATTCGGTAACACAAATCGATAAACAAAATTGGCACACCATTGAGTATTATTAAAATCAACCACATCCCCATTAGGATCTTTCCAATCGATATGCATTCCTAATAATTTACCATCAGTGACGCTATGATAAATAGGATTGGGATCTGCCCAGGTTTGAGATACCCCATGAGGGGCACCAATCGGAACAATTAACACAGTTTTATTAATTTGAAATTTTTCCACACTATTCAAATTTTCCATGTCTGCTTCTAAAAAATTCAATTGTAAAAATTCATGAGCAACAAGATTTGCACAATAGGGACAAATTCCTGTTCCGGATTGAATTTGAGCATAATAATTCCCTGTTCCTAAATCAGTAGCAGTAAAAAGGGCTTGAAAGGAATTCAAGCTTACATCTAAACGATTTAAAAATCCCCACTTAATTGGGAGACCTAGGATAGTACCTGGAATAACAAGAGTTATTTTTTGCATCAAAAGTCCTTTTAAGGTTACATTAACATGATTTACGTTTGAATTGGTAAAATAAAACCGATAACTGGTAGAACCAATCGCTAACGTATCAGGCAAATAACAGGCAATGGTGCCATTATTGTTGTTGGTTCCACCATTTTTGAGAGTAGTGACCGTTTTACTCACATTAAAACTATCCGGTTTGCTACCCAAATAGCTTCCATGATTCCAAGCCGGAAAAGAAGGCCATCCTAGAACGAGATCTGCAGCAGTATAGTACCCAGGAGGTATGAGTACTTCCACATAACTTGAAACTCCGTCCTGAGTGGTTGATAAAAATACCAGACGATCATTTTCATGGATATTATAAAAAGCATTTGTAAGTGTCACAGAATGTAAAGCGATTTCAATGTCAATATGTTCATCTGCACTATTGATAGAAGAATCTAAATGTGCATTAAAATACTTTCCGGTTAGATCAATTGTTTGATTATTAAAAGTAGAAAGAACTTGTAAAAAAGATAAAGAATTATCAAGAGGATTTTGAGTCATCTTCTGTGCTTAATGAACGTTTTCGGTTTGTTTCTTCGAAAACGGTTTCTTTATAATTTTTGAATCCGTCTAAGACATTTCGTAATTCTGTGTAAGGAATAGAATCTGTAACTAATCTTTCTCTATAAACGATTCGTAAAATGTTTAATTCTTCTTCTGTAAATACTTTTGCGTCAGAAGGTACCTCAGAAACATGATATTTTTGTTGTAATTCTTGATAAAATTGTTCACTAAGACCTGTAAAATCATGATTTTTTTGCTTTTCTCGTAAGGTTTCAATAATATCCTGAACCATCGGGGGAAAGCGATTTAACGGTACTGTGCAGGACAGATTTTCGGATCTCGAGACCCCGGTATTCAATGCAACCTCCATATTTTTAAAAAGTGTATCCAAATGTCTAATGAAGAGGTAAAATCTCTTTCTACCGAAAACAAGAACAAAGAAGATCATGATGTGATAAGAGATGTTTTAACAAATAAAACAGAGGAAAAAGAACGATTTATCAGTGATAAAAAGAAAAAACAATTTGAGGAATGTCGTGCAAAACTTCGTGAAAAGCAAGAATTAAATAAACAAATTAAAGAAACTTTAAAAAAGGAAGAAAAAGAGTTGGAATTATTAAAACGATATGAATTACAACAGCGTATTCTTACTCAAGCAAAAGATTCCCTACAACAAAAAATTGAAAATCCAGATAAAAAAACAGTTACTTTCCAAAATCAATTAGAAAATGTTCAAGTAATTCCGGTTCAAGCCATTCAAATACCTTCCAATATTCAAGGATCTTCTATACCTATTGCCGAGGAAAAAACAAAAAAGAAAATCATATCTTATATTGACTCTTCGGACGAGTCAGATGAAGAAATTATTCGTAGAAAGAAAAAAATCAAAAAACAAAAATGGAATGAATTAGAAAAGCAAGTTTCTGACTTAACGGAACAAAATTATTATTTGCGAGAAAGTCTTGAGGGAATCAAGAAACATTATGAATTCCAAAGAGCCCCAGTTCAGCGCAGTCACGTAGATCCTTATTCCTTTTTTACGTTTAAAAAATAATTCTATGAAGTTAGAAAAAATGGTTTTCTAACATCAAGTTTCTTTCCTTTAAATCTTTTAAAATGGCAGGAATTCCGGCTGCTCCTACTGTTTATCAAACTGCAAATCTATCTTTACCTTCCGGAACTCAAGTTGGTGTATGGCAAGGAGCTGTGGATTGTGTGAATCGTAAGGTTGTCAATTTTGCTACGTCAGCTACCCCATACGCAGCTCGAAGCACAGCAAAAATCCCTATTGATTCGGGTATTGTAGGTGCTTGGATGGATACGGGTACTACTCGCATTGAATTTACTCTTTATGTGAATAACACCAATCCATTTGTGGACTACATGAATCTTACCCGAGCAGGTGTTGCTACCTTTATTCGTGAATTTCGATTTATGATTAATGGAACTCCTGTAGAGCAACTTCGTAATTATAATCGCATTGTGGAAAATGCCTATGTCATCCGAAATCAAAATGCGGAACCTTATTATCATTTTGTTCCAAATCCATGG
>OGWJ01000061.1_pt1 | contig 15581 bp, 16 predicted proteins | sample 1575991 | NCBI WGS metagenome assembly OGWJ01 (sample SAMN07581533, study PRJEB24739) | freshwater metagenome | place: Singapore | collected 2015-01 | reverse complement strand
GTTTCCCAGTCACGATAAGTTTTTCCTGATTTTAGATCTGTTAAGCTAAATAATTTTAGATTTTTATTTTTTGATATTCTTTTAATCAGAATTCTTCCCATTCTTCCAAGAGCACCAGAGATTGTAATATTAATTTTTTTCATTAATTACCACTCCAAAACTTTTTAGCTTTATTTATAAAATTTTTTATTTCTGAATTGTTATTTAAATCTTCTAAAGATTTAAATTTTTCGAGCAAGTCCTTTTGTTCTTTTGACAAGGATTCAGGAATTATTACATTTGTTTCTAGATATAAATCTCCATAATCATCACTTCTTATAATAGGCATGCCTTTGCCTTTTAGCCTAAATTGTTTACCAGATTGTGTTCCAGCTGGAATTTTAATCTTTGATTTTCCACATCAATTGTTGGAACCTCTATTTCGGCACCAAGCGCTGCATCAGTCATTGATATTGGTAATTTATAATATAAGTTTTCTTCAGATCTCTGAAAAATTTTATGTTTTTCAAGGGTTATAAATACATAAAGATCTCCATTAGATCCTCCTCTATAACCAGCATCTCCTTTTCCAGATAATCTTATTTGTGTTCCATCATCAACTCCTTTTGGAATTTGAATCGATAGATTTTTTTTTGTCTTAATAGCCCCAGATCCTCTACAATCTTTGCAAGGGTTAGAAAGTACTTCACCCTCTCCCCCACAATCGGGACAAGTTTGTTGTAGAGTAAAAAAACCCTGCTGTGTTCTTACTTTTCCATGACCATTACAAGTAGAACATTTCTTTGGTTTTGAACCAGGTTCTGCACCATCACCAGAACATTTTTGACACTTTTCGTTTGAAGATAAATTGATAGTTTGTTTTTTTCCAAAGTAAGCTTCTTCTAATGTTACTTCTAAATTAATTTTTAAATCAGATCCTCGATTAGATCTTGATTTTTTAGAACCTCTGCCACTTCTTCCCGATCCCATAAAGTCGCCAAAAAAATCATCAAAGATGTCAGAGAATGCACCAGACTCAAAACCACCAAAATCAAAACCTCCAGCCCCACCAGCCCCACCTTCAAATGCAGAATGTCCAAATTGATCATAGGAAGATTTTTTCTTTGGATCAGATAAGACTTGATAGGCTTCAGATGCTTCTTTAAATTTAGCTTCAGCAGTTTTATCTCCCTGATTTCTGTCAGGGTGGTATTTCATTGCAAGTGATCGATAAGCTTTTTTTATTTCCTCAGGAGTTGCTTTTTTGGTTACACCAAGAATATCATAATAGTCTTTTTTGGACATAATGACTTAGGGCGAAACCAGTTATATATGGATTAGCCGTTCTTTTTGTTATCGTCTTTTACTTCTTCAAACTCGGCATCAACTACATCTTTTTTATCATCAGGCTTAGCATCTGTTTTTGAAGTAGCAGCAGTATCTTGCTGAGCTTTATATATAGCCTCGCCTAATTTCATAGAAGAAGTCATTAATTGCTGAGTTTTATTTTTGATGTCTTCAGTTTTGTCAGATTTAATAGCTTCTTTTAAATCTTCCATATCTTTTTCAATTGCTTTTTTATCAGCTTCTGAAATTTTACTTCCATGTTCTTTTAAGCTTTGTTCTGTTGAAGCTATCAAAGAGTCAGCATGATTTTTTGCATCAACTTCTTCTCTTTTCTTTTTATCAGCTTCCTTATTAGCTTCAGCTTCTTTAACCATTTTTTGAATTTCTTCATCAGTTAAACCACCCGAAGCTTGAATTTGAATTTTTTGTTCTTTTCCAGTTCCTTTATCTTTTGCAGAAACATTTACAATACCATTTGCGTCAATATCAAAAGTCACTTCAATTTGAGGAACACCCCTTGGAGCTGGCGCAATTCCAGTTAATTCAAAATTGCCAAGTAATTTATTATCATTTGCCATTTCCCTTTCGCCCTGAAAAACTCTAATTGTTACAGCTGGCTGATTGTTTTCAGCTGTTGAGAATATTTGACTTTTTTTAGTTGGGATTGTTGTATTTTTTTCAATTAATCTTGTGAACACTCCGCCTAAAGTTTCAATACCAAGTGACAAAGGAGTAACGTCAAGAAGAAGAACATCTTTAACATCACCTTGTAATACACCTGCTTGAACAGCTGCACCTAAAGCAACCACTTCATCAGGGTTAACACTTTGATTTGGCTCTTTTCCAAAGAAATTTTTAACTGTTTCAACAACTTTTGGCATTCTTGTCATTCCACCTACAAGAATAACTTCATTAATTTCAGATGCTGTGTAACCAGAATCTTTTAGTGCAATTTTGCAAGGCTCTATAGTTTTTTCAATGAGTGCTGCAGTAAGAGCTTCAAGTTTTGCTCTTGTGATCTTCATGTTAACGTGTTTTGGACCAGTCTTATCCGCCGTAATAAATGGTAAATTAACTTCAGTTTGAGCTGATGAGGATAATTCTATTTTTGCTTTTTCGGCAGCTTCTCTTATTCTTTGTAATGCTAATTTATCAGTTTTTAAATTGATTCCGCTTTCTTTTTTAAATTCCTCAATAATATAATCTGTTACTACCGCATCAAAATCATCACCACCCAAAGAAGTATTTCCGTTTGTAGATTTAACTTCAAATACCCCATCACCCAATTCAAGAACCGAAATATCAAAAGTACCACCTCCTAAATCGTACACAGCGATGGTTTTTGCTTTTTTCTTATCAAGACCATAAGCAAGAGCTGCTGCTGTTGGCTCATTTATAATTCTTAAAACTTCAAGACCTGCAATTTTTCCAGCATCTTTCGTAGCTTGTCTTTGTGCATCATTAAAATAAGCAGGAACTGTTATAACTGCTTGTTTTACTTCGCTACCAAGATATTTTTCTGCAGATTCTTTCATCTTCATTAAAACAAAAGCAGAAATTTGACTTGGAGAATATTTTTTATCACGAGACTGAACCCATGCATCAGTACCGTTATCAGATTTAATTACTTTATAAGGAAGTCCTTGTATGTCTTTTTTTAAATTTGAGTCATCAAAACTTTTTCCAATTAATCTTTTAACTGAGAAGAAAGTATTTTCAGGATTTGTAACCGCCTGTCTTTTTGCAGGAAGACCAACTAATTTTTCACCAGATTCTGTAAAGGCTACTATAGAAGGGGTTGTTCGAACACCTTCTGCATTCTCTAATACTTTTGGCTGCGCGCCATCCATAATAGCAACGCATGAGTTTGTGGTTCCTAAATCTATTCCAATTATTTTTGACATAAAATTCTATTTTTAATTAATTTGTTGACCTTATGTGGTGCTTAATTCTAGGATTACAACCTTTGGGGCTAAATTTTTTTTACTAAAAAACCCTTAATTTATCTTAGTTTATTAAGCTATTAATTAGAATTAGCCTTTTTTTTAGAAATAGACACTAGGGCAGGTCTTAAAAGCCTATCATTTAGCATGTAGCCCTTTTGAATTTCATTTATAATTATTCCATCCTCTTGGTCGCTCTCAACTTCATTTAGAGCCTGATGAAAATTAGGGTCAAACTTTTTACCGATAGACTCAAAGGATTTTATTCCGTTCTTATCAAAGCTATTGATTAATTCTTTTTCGATAAGCTCTATTCCAAGCATTGTATCTTTGAATTCATCAGTCTTAAATTTAGGATTATCTTTAAATAAACCAAAGGCTCTTTCTAAATTATCAGCAAGATTAAGAATTTCTCTAGCAAAAGATGAGGAGCTATATTTAATTAAATCTTCTCTTTCTTTTTCGTGAATTTTTCTAAGATTTTGATTTTCAGCTAGCGAACGAAGGAGTTTATCATTTAATTCTTCTATTTTTTTTTCAAGATTATTTTCTACATTAGGTTCTGCTACGTTATTTTCTGGAGTTTCAATTTTTTGTTCTTGATCTTTATTAGCAGCAGTTTCTTCGTTATTATTCATAAGCCTATATATTTAAAGCAATACTTTATAATTTTTTTGACATATATAGGTACTATATTTCAGATTTCTAGCTTTATTATGAGAAAAGATAACAGAGATAACCTTAGTTTAAGAAAAATTGAAATAATCCCAAATTTTATTAAAAATTCAGAAGGTTCATGTCTGGTTAGATTTGGAGAAACACAGGTTGTTTGTACCGCCTCTGTTGATTCAAAAGTTCCAAGATGGCTTATTGGCTCAGGAAAAGGTTGGGTTACTGCTGAGTATGGAATGTTACCAAGGTCTACTCATGAAAGAATGAGACGCGAGGCTGCAGTTGGTAAAATAGGGGGAAGAACATCAGAAATTCAAAGGCTAATAGGACGTGCATTAAGAGCGGTTGTTGATTTGGGACTATTAAATGAAAAATTAATTACAATTGATTGCGATGTTTTAACTGCTGATGGCGGCACTAGAACAGCAGCTATCACAGGCGGTTTTGTTGCATTAAAATTATGTATTGAACACCTGCTTAGAAATAAAGAAATTAAAACAAATCCAATACAGCAGTATATAGCGGCGGTTAGTTGTGGAATTTTAGATGGTAAAATTTTATTAGATTTAAATTATGAAGAAGATAGCGCAGCAGAGATTGATGCTAATTTTGTGATCACTGAGAATATGCAATTAGTTGAAATCCAAGCAACAGGTGAAAGAAAGACTTTTTCAGATCAGGATCTAACTGAAATGCTAAAAATTTCAAAGAGTGCAATAAAAAAAATAATACAACATCAAAAGTCTTGTTTTGAAAAATAAGTTAGGAAATTTAAAGAATATAAAATCTTTATTGATAGCAACTAACAATAAAGGAAAGCTTTCAGAAATAAAAAAATTATTACCAAAACATATTACATTTTATAATCCAAAAGATTTTAATCTGATAGAACCTAAAGAGAATGAAAAAACATTTGAGGGAAATGCTGTAATTAAAGCGAAATATTGTGCTGAAAAATCTAAATTAATATCTTTATCGGATGATTCAGGATTAGAAGTGTCGGTTTTAAATGGCGATCCTGGTGTTTATTCAGCTAGATGGGCAGGAAAAAATAAAGATTTTAAAGTAGCAATTAAAAAAATTTATTCAAAAATAAAAAAGAAAAATAAATTAAATAAAAAAAATAACGCTAGATTTTATTGTTCTCTAGCAGTTGCCTTTCCAAATGGCACATACAAAACATTTAGTGGGACAGTTAATGGTAAAATTTCACAAAAACCCAAAGGGAATAATGGATTTGGTTATGATCCTATATTTATTCCAAATGGTTATAAAAAAACTTTTGGCGAGATGAGGTCTAATTTAAAGGATAAAATTAGCCATCGTTATAGAGCGTTTAATAAAATAAAAAGATATTTTAAATATTAGATTCGTGGAAAATATTAAATTTATAGATCAAAATTTAGAAAAGGGACTCTATTTAGTTTCAACACCTATTGGAAATTTAGCAGACATTACCATACGCGCTTTAAATATTTTAAAAAAATCAGATATTATTTTGTGTGAAGATAAAAGAGTTTCAAAAAAATTATTAGATTATTATGACATTAAAGCTCAATTATTTACATATCATAAGTTTAATGAAAAAGAGTCGGTTGAAAAAATATTAGATATTTTTAAAAAGAATAAAATTGTATCTTTAATTAGTGATGCAGGAACCCCATTAATATCTGATCCTGGAAAAATTTTAATTAATGAGATTGAAAAAAATAATATAAAAATAATTCCAATACCAGGCCCTTCAGCAGTTACAGCAGCTTTTAGTTTGGCAGGTTTTAGCGATGATTATTATTTTTATGGATTTTTACCAAAAAAATTAGGTGAGAGAAAAAAAGTGTATGAAAAATTCTCTAATTTAGATAGTTCAATTATCATATTTTTACCGGCTAGAGACTTAGTTTCTGTAATAAAAGAAATGAAGGAGTTTCTTGGAGAAAGATACATATTAGTTGCAAAAGAAATTACAAAAATTCATGAGAATATTATTAAAGGAACACTCAATGATATTCTTGATAAAGTTAAATCAATTATTCTTAAAGGAGAGATCACAATAGTATTGTCTTCCGAGACAAATAAAAATAAAGACCAAAATATTGATTTGAATAAAGAAATTTTAGATTTATCAAAAAAAATGAAAACATCAGATCTTGCCAAATATTTATCTAAGAAGTTTAAATTTTCAAAAAAAGAAATTTATCAAAAGATCTTGATGTTAGATAAAAAGTGATGAAATTTTTAAAAGTAATTTTTATATCTCTATTTTTAACTTCTTGTATTGGGAATATTACATCAACCGTTTTTGGCGTCGGTGTTAACATTAACTTAGATCCAAGATCTCCAGGTTTATACTTAGATGATAAATTAGCAGAAACGCTTATTATGAAAAAAATTGTTCAACACGATTACAAGCAGGTTTTTTTAAATGTTAAAGTTATTGATGGAACGGCTATTTTGAGCGGGCGTGTTGAAAAAGCTGAAGATAAATTAAAAATGACAAAATTTGCATGGGAAACAGCAGGTATTAAAGCGGTGAGAAACGATATTGTGGTTGCTGACGAAACTTCTTTCAGACAGAGAGCAAAAGATATTTTAATATCCTCACAATTGAGTGCGGCGTTATTAATTAATAAAAAAATTAATTCTCGAAATTATAATTTAGAAACTATTAATGGTAAGATTTATATTTACGGAATGGCAAGAACTACAGCTGAACTTGATGAGGTTATTAAAGAGGCGAAATTAATACCTGATGTAGTTGAAGTTGTTCCAAGTATTATTCTTGCTGATAATTTATCTAGAAAAAATTATCTTTAGTCTTTTTTATATTTAATGACATCCGATTTATAAGCAGCCATAGCTGCCATATTAAATATATCAGTGACTTTTGATCGTAAGGTTGAAATTTGAATAGGTTTGTTTAGACCAATTAAAACTGGACCAATTAGCGTGCTTCCACCAAGTTCTTTAAGTAACTTTGTAGAAATTGCAGCACTATGAATTGCTGGCATAATTAAAATATTTGCAGGCGCAGATAATTTTGAAAATGGATAAATAGTTTTAAATTTTTGATTTAAAGCTACATCCGGCTGCATTTCTCCTTCAAATTCAAAATCGACTTTTCTTTTTTCAAGTAAATCTCTAGCCTCTCTTAAGTGAACACTTCTTTCAGACATAGGCTTTCCAAATGTTGAATGAGCAAGAAAAGCAACTCTTGGAGTAAAACCCAGGATTCTTGCAACTCTAGCTGAGGAAATAGCAATATCTGCTAAATTTTCTGCAGTTGGGTATTCATGAACATTAGTGTCAGCAATAAATACTGTTCCTTTTTTTGTTACAGCAATTGTAAGTCCAAAAATAATTTCACCTGGTCTTTCATCGACAACATATTTTATATTTTCTAAAGTATCGCTGAAAGTTCTGGTTACCCCTGTTACCATTGCATCAGCGTCACCAAGATCAACCATACAAGATCCAAAAACAATTCTGTTTGTTCTAATTAATCTATCGCAGTCTCTTTTTAAGAAGCCTTTTCTTTGTAATCTTTTGTAAATATGGTCTGTATATCTTTGTCTTTGTTTTTCATCTTTTGAATTATGAATCTCAATAGATTTATCTAGTGTCAAACCAAGATCTTTAAGTTGCTGTGCAATTTTTTCACTACTTCCAATTAAAATTGGTGTTCCAAGGCCATTGTTTTTAAAATCGATCGCAGCTCTAAGCATGGATTCCTCTTCTCCTTCTGCAAAAATAACTCTTTTTTGTTTTTTTCTTACTTGAGCATAAATGTTTTGTAAAAAACCTATGGAAGGATCTAATCTTGCAGCAAGACTATCTTTATAAGCTGAAAAATCTTCAATTTTCTTTTGTGCAACTCCGCTTTTCATAGCGGCTTCTGCTACTGCAGCAGATACGTTTCTAATTAATCTTGGATCAAAAGGAGAAGGGATAATATAATTTTTTCCAAATTTTGGTCTTTCACCACCGTAAGCCGCAACCACTTCATCAGGAACATCTTCTTTTGCAAGATCGGCTATAGCTTTTGCAGCAGCAATTTTCATTTCTTCGTTAATAGTTTTTGCGCGACAATCTAAAGCTCCTCTGAAAATATATGGGAAACCTAAAACGTTATTTACTTGGTTTGGATAATCAGATCTTCCCGTTGCAATAATTGCATCACTTCTTGTTTCCTCAATTAATTCAGGAAGAATTTCAGGATCAGGATTTGCGCAAGCAAAAATAATCGGATCTTTTGCCATAGATTTTACCATTGCGGGGGTTACCACATTCTTTGCAGATAAACCTAAAAATATATCTGCTCCTTTCATTGCCTCTTCTAAAGTTCTGAGTTTTGTATTTGCAGCATGTGCTGATTTAAATTGATCTACTTTTGGACGACCTTTATAAATAACTCCTTCTTTATCTAACATCACAACATTATCATCGGGTAAGCCCATTGCTTTCAGCAGTGATATACAAGAAAGCCCAGCAGCTCCTGCGCCATTAGCAACAACTCTTACATTTTTTATTGATTTTTTTACAATTTCTAAAGCATTTAAAATTCCAGCTACGGTAATGATAGCAGTTCCATGTTGATCATCATGAAACACTGGAATTTTAAGTCTATTTTTTAATTCTTGTTCAATAATAAAACAGTCTGGAGATGCAATGTCTTCAAGGTTTATACCTCCAAAACTATTTCCAATTTTAGCAATACAATTAATAATTTCTTCTGCATTTTGTGAATCAACTTCAATATCAATTGAATCAATATCGGCAAATCTTTTAAAAAGTACAGCTTTGCCTTCCATCACTGGTTTTGAAGCAAGAGCTCCTAAATTGCCAAGCCCCAAGATTGCAGACCCGTTTGATATAACAGCAACAGTGTTTCCTTTGCTTGTGTAGTCATAAGCTTTGGATGGATCTTTTGCTATCGCCTCAATAGGAACGGCAACACCAGGAGAGTAGGCAAGCGCCAAATCTCTTTGGGTTGACATTGGTTTGCTTGCTATTATTTCAATTTTCCCAGGCTTACTTTGACTATGATAGTCTAAAGCTTCTTTATCTGTAAACTTTTCCATAATATTGTTTTTAATATAAATAAAACTGCAAGAAGAAGTTATTTTTTTTATACTAAGTTCTTAGATTTTAAATTATTAAAACAAAGTTGAAACTAAATATCAAATGAATATTTTAAAAAATATCTCTTATTTTGGATTTTCGACTTTTTTAAGTAGAATTCTTGGTTATTTAAGGGATACTTTAATTGCAGTATTTCTTGGAACCTCAGCTGTTGCAGATGCTTTATTTGTTGCGTTTAGAATACCAAATACCTTTAGATCTTTATTTGCAGAAGGATCTTTTAATTCAGCTTTTGTTCCAGCTTACACAAAGCAAAAAGGTAGTAAAAAAAATTATTTTGCAAATCAAATATTAAATTTATTAATTATTTTTATACTTTTTATAATTTTCGTTATTGAAATATTTACACCAGAATTCTTATTTTTTATTTCACCTGGTTTTCAAGATATTGATGGAAAATTTGATCTTGCCGTAGAACTTAGTAGAATTACATTTCCATTTTTATTTTTTATATCTATTTCATCTTTTCTTTCAGCTATCTTAAATTCAAAAGGAAAGTTTTTAATCACAGCAGCAGCACCTATTATATTAAATATTTTATTAATTTTATCTTTAGTTTTTTTTCATAGTTCTCATACAGAAGTAGTTTATGCTTCTTCTTATGCTTTAACTCTTGCTGGAATTATTCAGGTTATTTTTTTATTTTTCTTTGCAAAAAAATATTTCAAGATTAAGTTAAGTTTTGTTATTAATATTAATAACCAAGTTAAGTCTTTTTTTAAAAAATTATTACCGAGTATTTTTGCATCGGGTGTAAATCAGATTAATATTTTAATCGGTACAATTATTGCTTCATTTGAGAGTGGAGCAGTTTCTTATTTGTATTATGCTGATAGAATTTATCAGCTACCACTAGCTTTGACTGGAATTGCGATCGCAACAGTGATTTTGCCAAGTTTATCTAAAGAGGTTTTTAAATTGAAATTGACAAAAGTAAATTTTATTCAAAATCGTTCTTTAGAGTTGTGTTTGTTTTTATCCTTACCAGCAACCATAGGAATTTTTATTGCCTCAAAACAAATTATATCGGCTTTATATGGCTACGGTTTTTTTGATGAGGAGAGCGTTATGAATACATCTGCAGCCCTTTTATTATTTGGAATAGGCCTGCCTGCTTTTGGATTAATTAAAATTTATTCAAGTTTTTACTTTGCAAGAAGTAATACAAAATTTCCTTTTTACTTGTCTTTGTTTTCAGTAATTTTAAATATTTCAATTAGTCTTGCTTTATTTAAAAGCTATGGTTTTTTAATCATACCTCTTGCAACTAGTATCTCAGCTTGGCTGACAGTTATTATTTACCAACTAAATCTTATTAAATCGGGATATCATTCCTTTGATAAATTGTTTGTCATTAGATTTATAAAATCAATTTTGTGCACAGTAATGATGGGATTAATTCTCTCTATTTTATTAAAATATTTTGCAAATTATTTAGAATCAAAATCGATATTAAAAGCTATGACTTTAATATCTATGGTTTTATTTTCTGCGTTTATCTACTTTTTAACTGCCTATTTTTTAAAAGCGTTTCGTATTAAAGATTTAAAGGTTTAAATTTTAAATGATTAAAAATAGAATTTTATCCGGTGTTCAGCCAACGGGAAACCTTCATCTTGGCAATTATTTAGGTGCAATCAAAAATTTTGTTAAATTACAAAAAGATTATGAGTGCTATTTTATGTTAGCAGACCTCCATTCAATCACAATCTTTCAAGATCCTAAACAACTAAGAGAAAATATAATTGAAACTGCGGCTGTTTTTCTTGCCTGCGGACTAGATCCAAAAAAGAATGTGATATTTTGTCAGTCGAGTGTTCCCGGACATTCTGAATTGGCATGGATATTTAATTGTGTTGCGCGAATTGGTTGGTTAAATCGAATGACGCAATTTAAAGAAAAGGCAGGATCAAACAAAGAAAAGGCAAGTGTTGGTCTTTATTCTTATCCAACTTTAATGGCAGCTGATATTTTGCTTTATAAAGCAACGCATGTACCTGTGGGAGAAGATCAAAAACAACATTTAGAACTATGTAGAGATATTGCTGTTAAATTTAATAATGATTTTAATTGCAAGGATTTTTTTTCATTGCCGGAGCCTATTATTACAAAAGAAGTTGCAAGAATTATGAGTTTAAAGGACGGAACTAAAAAAATGAGCAAGTCTGATGAGTCTGAGGCTTCAAGAATTAATTTAACTGATACCGAAGAAGATATTGTACAAAAAATTAGAAAAGCGAAAACGGATAACGATTTAATTCCAAAAAATGAGTTACAATTAGCTGATAGACCAGAGGCTAGAAATTTAATTAATATCTTATCTATTTTAAATAGCAGTACAATTGAAAAAACATTAAAAGACTTAAGCGGTAAAAATTTCTCAGAATTAAAAAACAAATTAAGCGAAGTTTTGATTAAAGAAATTGTACCTATTGGAAAAAAGATTAAAGAATTTAAAAAAGATACGGATACAATTAAAAAAATATTAAAGAGTGGCAGCGAAAAAGCTAATATTGAATCTCAAAAAACTATAAAAGAAGTACAAAAGATTATTGGATTATCTCTTTCTTAATGAGAAAAAATTATTTAGTTATTATTGATGAAAGTGATGAATTAAAGAATGCAATTTATTTTGCAGCCAAAAGATCAGTTGTAAATAATGCTAATTTAATAATGCTTTATGTTGTAAGACCTGCTGTGAATGCAGAATGGGCGTCTGTCGGTAATCTTATTGAGCAAGAGGAGACAAGTGAGGGAAAAAAAATCAGTAGGCTTTGGTCTACTGTAGTTGAAGAAAAATTTAAAATTAAACCACAGATAATAATTAAGATGGGCGATAAGGTTGATGAGATAATTAAGTTTCTCAAAGAGAATGAAAGTATTAGATTTCTGGTATTAGCTTCCTCAATTGATAGCGACCCAGGCCCTATTATCAAATCTTTATCAAAAAAAATGAATGACTTACCGGTGCCGTTAGTGATAATTCCAGGTGGTATTTCTGAAAAAGAACTTGATAACTTAATATAAGTTATTGAATTATAAGCCTTATTATAAATAGTAATTACTTTAACAACAAATCATACTAACTAAATATACACTTATGAATATAGATGTGCAGCAGACTCCAAATCCAGACACATTAAAATTTGTGTTAGGTTTCGAGTTAGTGCAAAACGGTACTATAGAATTTAAAAGCCATTTGGAGGCTAAAGAGTATCCTTTTGTTCAAAAAATATTTAAACTTGGAGCTGAGCTTGTCTTTTTTGGAGCTAATTTTATCTCCGTTAAAAAAAATAGTTCTTTAGAGTGGCGACAAATATTAGAAGAAATTAAAAATATTATAAAAATTGATTTTCCAAAAAATTTTAAAGCAATCAGTATACAAAAAGAGACAAACGATAATAAAGATGAGATATTTAAAAAAATAGAAGAAGTGCTTGAGCTTAAAATTCGACCTGCAGTTGCAATGGATGGAGGCAATATTAGTTTAAGATCTTTTGTTGATGGTGTAGCTGAAGTTGAACTACAAGGTAGTTGTGCAGGCTGTCCGTCTTCTACATTAACTTTAAAACAAGGCGTTGAACGAATGCTTGTTCATTATGTGCCTGAAGTGAAAAGCGTTAGAGCTGTAACTCTATAATCTAAAACAATATGAATAAAATTATTTTTAATCAAAAATTAATTAATTTTTTTAAAAAAATAAAAGAAGCAATTTTAAATAATGGTTTCTCGCGTTATATCGTTGATACAATTGCTCCAACCTTTAGATTTTTTTCTTTTATTTTAAAAAACATAAATAAAATTTATTTTTTTTTAATTAAGAGAGTTAATCTTAAAAAAATATTGCCTTACACTGTGATTATAGCTTTGGTAATTTTTACTGCTTTTGTTCCAGAAATTTTTAAATCTACAGCCGATAAAAGAAAAATTATAAATAATCAAACAGAAGAATATACGACTAACGATCCTTCCATCGATCAGATGTTAAAGAAAAGTTTTTTAACAAGTGATACAAAAAAATTAGGCCTAGATTTTCAACAAGTTGTCAGTATTATTAATTTATTTGAGAAGAGTGGTTATAATCTTGAAAAAGTAAGAGAAGGCGAACCAGTTGCTAATTTCTTTTTAGCAAAATTTCCAGAAGGTATTAGTGAATTAGATAATATTGAACAAAGAAAAAGAATTTTTATACAAATATTGTTACCCATTGTTTTATCAGAGAATGAAAAAATTATTGCTGATCGAAGAAAGTTAATTGCAATAATGAATAGAAAAAGTTTTAAAAAAGATTCTGATTGGTTAAACGAAAAATTTCAACAATACAAAGTTAAAAATAATAGTGTTAAAGAATTATTAGTTAAAATGGACATTATTCCTCCTTCGTTAGCTATAGCCCAAGCAGCTTATGAAAGTGGCTGGGGAACATCTCGTTTTGCAATAGAGGGCAATGCTTTATTTGGTCAGTGGGGATGGAAAGAAAATAAAGGAATGGTACCAGAAAATCGAGGCGAAGATGAAAAGCATGAAGTTTCAAAGTTTAATCAAATTAGATATGCTGTGAGCGCTTATAAGAATAACCTAAATACACATCCATTTTATGAGGAATTTCGAACAGAAAGAGCTAAACAAAGATCAGGTAGATTAAGCGGATCAATATCAGGAATAAAATTAATTAAATATGTTCATAAATATTCAATTAAAGGTGATGATTATGTTCTTGGTTTAAAGAAAATTATTGAGCAAAATTCTTTGCAAGATTTCGATAAAGCAAACTTATTAGTTAAGAGATCAGGATCGATCTAATTTCCGTCTATTACAAATTGGAAACCCAACCAACGCCATTGATTATCTTTATCTAATAAAGAACAATTAATTCTTCCTGTTCTTGTTGTAAATTTTTTATCCAAATTTATTTTTATCCAATTTTTTTCAATATAAGAGATTTTCTTTTTATTCCACTCGCCACCATCATTAGCAAAGCAATTAATCTTTTCTAAGTTATTAATCTCTTTAAAAAACTCTATTTCAATTTTTGGAGGATTTTCTGATTTTGTAATAAATTTATTTTCTGGTTTAAAAGATTTAAAAGGAAAAGGTTTAGTATTTAACAATGTTAAAAATCTTTCGGGTTTTCCATAATTTTCATTTACTGGATAGCGTGGTAGTTCAAATAAATCTTTTGATTTATCAATTACTCCTGAATGTTGTCCAAAGGCTAATTCGTAATTAAATTCTTTTACAATTTTTTTAAAAGTAGAACTATACTCACCAAATGGATATGAAAAATATTTAGGTTTAAAAGATAGTTCTCTTAAAAAATCTTTATGAGATTTTTCTAAATCTTCTCTGATTTCAGTTTCAGATTTATTAATTAAATATTCATGAGAAAAACTATGACCACCGATAGTCCCAATTTTTGAATTATGAATTTCTCGTATCTGATCCCAAGTCATATAATTTGGGTTATTGGCGTTCACTTCTCGGGTGTTAAAAAATAGAATGAATGGGATTTTTTTTTCTTTTAATATTTTCCAGCCATTATCGTAAAAAGATCTAAAAGCATCATCAACAGTAATTAAAACTTTCTTAGAATCATAACTTTTATTTTCAATAAGAATCTTTCTTAACTCATCAATAGAAATAAATTCAATCTTATTTTGATTAATAATTTCAAGTTGTAAATTAAACTCTTTAAGTCTCACATTGGTTGTTGGATATTTATTTTCTTCAAAACGATGATACATTAATCCAATAATTCCTTTTTCATTTTGATATTCTTGAGAGTTAACTGGATAAAGATTAACAATTATTAAAAAAGTAATTAAAACAATTCTTTTTATGAATGGAACCATGAATTCTCGTTTTTGTTCAATCGATTTTACTCTTGGATGTTTAATACTAATTGCAAAGGAAAACAATTCTGACTTTACTTTTGTTAAAGATAAATTCTCAAATAGTGAAAATTTTATAAATATTCTTCTAGATTTCTTTAAAGAGAATAATTTAAAAATAGAAAACTTAGATTTTTTTATGATTAATTTAGGACCTGGTGGATTTGTTGGTCTTAGAAATATTTTATCTTCAATTAAAAGTATTGCTTTAGTTAAGAAAATTAAAGTACTTGGATTTAATAATTTTCAGATTCTAAAAACTACAATTGTTAATCAAGATTATGAAAAAGTCGCTTTAGAAGTGAATAATAGATTTTATATAAAAGATTTAAAAAATTGCGATGACTATTATTCAAAATTTAATTCACAAAATACTTTAGAAAAAAAAAGCGGTAAAATAGTTAAATTTTCAAAATTACCTAAATACACATCTAAGAATCTTCAATATATTTTTGATTAATAATTTCCAGTTGTAAATTAAATTCTTTAAGTCTCACATTGGTTGTTGGATATTTATTTTCTTCAAAACGATGATACATTAATCCAATAATTCCTTTTTCATTTTGATATTCTTGAGAGTTAACTGGATAAAGATTAACAATTATTAAAA
>OGWJ01000060.1_pt1 | contig 15758 bp, 10 predicted proteins | sample 1575991 | NCBI WGS metagenome assembly OGWJ01 (sample SAMN07581533, study PRJEB24739) | freshwater metagenome | place: Singapore | collected 2015-01 | reverse complement strand
GTTTCCCAGTCACGATAATTAGGCAAAGGATTTTATAGTTTTAGAACTAGCTAATCCTTCGCCTAATAACGTCTTAGAAGGGGAATTAACCACAGTAAAAACAAAGATTAAATTAGGTAAACCTTTAGTAAATTTTAAAAGAGAAAATGAATTTTTTTCTATTGTAAAAAATACTTTACCATATCTTTTATTGCCATATCCAGATATAGAAGATGAAGTCGCAGGTAAAATGCTTGAAGATATATTTTTAAAATTTGATTATAAAATAAATTTAATCGAGACAAAATTAAATGAAATTTTAAAAAAAATAACTTAAAAAGATATTGTATTAATTCTGTTTATCGTATCTTCTGCTGGTAACGTTTGTCTTTTGGATATGTTCAAATTTGGTTGTTTAAAAGCTTTATAGTTTAAGTTTACATCTACTGACCCATCAATATTTGCGCTATAAGATTCTCCTAAAAATAAAATTTCGTTAAAAGAATACGTTAGAACGGATGAACCAAATGGATCTTCGAATTGTTTAAAAATTATATTCAAAGAATTAACATCATAATTACATATTAAATTTCTAATATTTTTTACTTGATATTCGTCAGCTTTTATAGAAAATGATAAATTTACTTCTACGGGTGAATTAGATATGATTTGTTCTGGGTAACTATTACCAAGTTTATATATAATATTCCTGGCATTATCTACTGTCATATTAAAACTTTGTAATCTATTAAATTGAAAATCGTTTAAAGAAATTTCTATATCACTATAGTTTAATATTTTATATGGATTTTTAGAATAAATATTATCATTTTTTTGAATTCCAGATCCAAAATCTCCTAGCATGCTAAATCTTGCATCTAATGTTACTAATTCGTTTATTGAGCATGATATATTATAATTATCTAATATTCCAGAATTAAAGCCAAAATATTTATCTTTATATTGCAGGTGACCACTAAATGTATTATCACCCGTGAGTTGTATAAAATCATCTAAATCTATCATTAATTTACTTATATTCATTTCAGCTAAAACTGGGCCATTATTAGCGAAAATAACACTTTCCATACCTAAATATCTTATTTGTTCTATAGGTAAATTGTAATTAAAATTTATATCCTGTATGCCAACCACCTCTTTAGAATTTATAAAGAGTTGCTGGTTTTCTTTTACAATTCTTCTTAACATTATAAACTAATTACACTAATATTATGTGTAATAATTTTAAAGGCGTAAGGAAATGAGCGACTCTATATATAAAGTATCATCATGGAATGGTGGAACTCCATACATGAAAAATGATATTGTTTTACATAATAGTAATTATTATTATAGTTTAGTAGATAATAATGCAAATAATACGCCCTCAACGTCTTCAAATATATATTGGCACGGATATAGAGCTTATGCAAATTTTGCTAAACCTTACTTTTTTTGGGAGCCTACATATGCATCTCAGTTAAAAACAAAACCATCTATAAATGTAATAAAATTTGGAAATGGATACGAACAAAGAACTGAAGATGGAGTAAATAATAGTTTATTACAATTTGATTTAATTTTTGAAGGGAGAGAAGAAAAAGAAGCTAGAGCAATTGTTCATTTTTTTCAAAAAAGAAAAGGTGCCATTTCTTTTTTTTATAATCCTCCTTTTCCATATAATTTTGACGATTCTCAAAATTATCCAAAAAGATTTTTTTGCGAAGAATGGACGTTGAATTTTAATTTTTATAATAATTATAGAATTAACGCGAGTTTTACAGAAACACCCACGGTATGAGTATAAATGCTAATATTCAAAATGCTTCTAAAAAAATTTCTTCTGAAGTTAATTTATTTAATCCGTCTTGTTTAATAACTTTATATGAATTTGATCTTAGAGATTATGCCCTCAGCAGAGATGATTATTCTCTTTCTCAACTTAATTTTTTATCAGCAGGAATTCCATCGCCATATGCTGGGTTAAGTGTTTCTATTGATCAGCCATATGGAATTTTAAGATTTCATAACCTAACTATAAATTTAGAAAATGTTGCTCCGAATTTATCAAATTACAAATTATTTAATCAGATAATTTGGCAGGGTAAAAGATATATCCCATTTCCAATTTATACCGAAGGTTTTGAAATTAAATCTAGAGGAACTTTGCCAAAACCAAAAATATCATTTTCAAATCAAATACAAAATGAAGAATATGAAAATTATTTTAAACAAATAAAAAACGCAATAAAATCTTTAGATGATATTATTGGAGTAAAAATAACAAGAAAAAGAACTTTTTTAAAATATTTAGATGCAATTAATTTTAAAAGTAACGGTGGGATCATAAACGATGATAATTTTCAAATTGATCCAGATCCATATGCAGAATTACCATCAGATATTTATTATATTGATAGAAAATTAAGAGAAAACAGATACATATTAGAATACGAACTCAGTTCAATTTTAGATTTAGAAAATATAAAATTACCATTAAGAACAATGTACTCGGATAATTGCTCATTTGAATATCGTGGGGAAGGATGCGAATATAGTACCTCTTCAAATATTTATGGAACTAGAAAAAATGGTGGTGCCCCAATAGCAGATTCAATAGGTAATTTAATTTCAACAACTTTGGGAGTTGCCTTATCAGCTGGGGTTCCAGAAGAATGGAATCCAACAGGAAATAATACTTATGCTAAAGGAAAATGGATTTTTGTAGACATTAAGGGAATAAAATATTATTTTGTATCTAAAGGAGATGTCGCTGGTAATCCAGTTAATGCAACTGCATATCCTCCATTTAATAAAAATTACTGGATACCAGATCAATGTTCAAAAACAATAAAAGGTTGTCGTCTTAGATTTATAGGAAATCAAAATACTATACAAGGACTTCCATTCGGAGGATTTCCAGCAACATCAAAATATACGTAATATGGTTAAAATAGAATTACATGGAATACTTGGTGAAAAGATGAAAAAAAATCTTTGGAAATTGTCTGTATTTAGCGTAAGCGAAGCCGTGCGAGCAATTGAATGTAATACTGGAATATTTTATAAAACTTTATATAATTTAGATAAAGAAAATATAAAATATCGGATTTTAATAAATGGACAAGATTTTAAAATTTTTAAATCCGAAGAAGAAATAAAAAATGATTTTGAAAAAGTTATAAACTCTAATTTATTTACAAAATTTAATTCAAAAGATTTATCGACAATTGATATAATTCCAGTTTTAGAGGGAGATGGAGGTGGAGGTGGAGGTAAAGGAGGAGGATTTAAAGGAGTTTTTGGAATAGTTTTTGGAGTAGCTTTAGCTTTTACTGGGATTGGATTAATATTTTTAGCTCCAACTTTTGCCTTTCTAGGTTTAGGATTAGTTGTAGGTGGTTTAGGTATAGCTGCTACTGGATTTTTAGGTTTAATGTCATCTCCTCCTCCATTCGTAGCACCAGAATTTCAGCGCCCAGATGTAGCATCTCCGAGAGATCCAGGCGGAGGAGGAAGATCTTATTTATTTAACGGTCCATCTAATTCTGTTGGGGAAGGTGGGCCAGTTCCAATTGGTTATGGCAGATTAGTAGTAGGCTCAAAAACAATTAGCGCAACTTTTTACCATACTTATGTGGCTGGTCAAGCGGACTGATCTAAGTTATTATAAAATGAAACAAGAGAAAAAAAAATATTTTAAACTGATAAAAGGAGCGGGAGGAGGAGGAGGATGTTTTCCAGCTGGGACTTTAATTTCAACACCAAATGGTAAAATAAAAATTGAAGATATTACCCCAGGAGACATTGTTTATGGATTTGATCATCAATCTGGACAAATCCAAAGCTGTGAAGTAATCAAAACTTATAAACATTCTTGGGGGGAGGTTGGACGCAGATCTCCTTTGATTAAAATAATTCATGAAGAAGGAGAAATAATTTTAACTGAAAATCATTGGGTTTTTACAGAAAATGGTTATTCTGGCGAAGATTACAAATATTTAGAAGCAAAATATTTTAATATTGGAGACTTTGTAACAACAGAAAGTAACAATAAATCACAAATTTTAGACATTATTTTTATTGGAGAATATGATTACGTTTACAATTTTGAAGTAGAAAACGCTCACAATTATATTGCAGAAAACATAAAGGTTCATAATGGTGGAGGTGGTGGAGGTAAAGGAGGATGTTTCCAAGTTGGTACATTGATTGATACTCCTTGCGGTAAAGTTTTAATAGAAAATATTAAAATTGGTGATATAGTATATGCCTTTGATCATCAATCTGGACAAATCCAAAGCTGCGAAGTACTCAGAACTCATAAACATTCCTGGGGGGAAGTCGGACGCAGATCTCCGTTAATCAAAATAATTCATGAAGAAGGAGAAATTACTTTAACAAAAAATCATTGGGTTTTTACAGAAAATGGTTATTCTGGCGAACATAATAAATATATTGAAGCGGGCGATTTGTATGTTGGAGAATATTTAACTTTAAAAAATAATAACAAATCAAAAATTTTAGACATTATTTTTATTGGAGAATATGATTACGTTTACAATTTTGAAGTAGAAAACGCTCACAATTATATTGCAGAAAACATAAAGGTTCATAATGGTGGTGGTGGAGGTAAAGGGTCGCCACCTCCATGTACTCCAAGCCCAAATCCAGACCCACATAAAGCTGTAGAAGTTTCCGAAGGTATATATAAACATAATGGTGGAGATAGTTTTTCTGCAGCAAAAAGAGGATCAAGAACAGAAATTGAAATAGTAGATTTAATATCAGAAGGACCAATAGAAGGATTAGTTTCTGGAAGTTATACTTTTTTAGGCCAAACAGGAAATATTGGCTGGGATAGTTTTTCTTTTACACCATATGCTGGAGGAGCAAATAATTATTTAAGATCAGTATATTGGAAAGGCACAACAGTAATAAATAGTGCTGGTCAATTTAATTATGGTCAAGTTAATTTTCAATTTTTAAATGGATCTCAGACCGTGTCTGCAGTTTTAAATAGTAATGTTAGAGATCAAATTGTTACAGCCACTATTCCACAAACCTCAAGAACTATAACAGTAAATGACGTAGTTAGATTTGGTTCAGATTTTAAAAAAGTATACGATATAAGAAATAGTCAAGCCGCAACAATAATTCTATCTGTAAAAATTGGAGCCTTATTTGTAACTCAAAATGATCCATCTTTAGATAAACAAACTTTTGATTTAGGTTGTAATGCAAGAGTAACTATGTCTCAAACAATTGGTGACATAAGAAATAACCAAGTTATTTTAAAAATTTCAATTTCTAGAATAGAAAGTAATGGAACAACTACGGTTATTTATAATAATGAAGATTACAGAATTAAGGGGAAAATTGCAACAAATAGGGGCTTCATAGAGCAAATACCTATTTCTGTTGCAAATTTTAGAACAGATACTCAACAAGGATGGAGAATAGAAATTGAAAGACTTACGACAGAAAGTGATGTGGTGCATATTAAAGATATAGTACAAATAGATGCTATAACAGAAGTTTGGGAAGAAAATTTTGTTTATCCCAAAGCTGCAGTATTTAAAAATTTATTTAGATCCGAGTATTTCGCCGAAGCACCAGATAGAGCGTACGATGTCAAACTTTTAAAAATAAAAATTCCAAGCAACTATGATCCAATAAAAAGAACATATAATGGAGATTGGGACGGAAGATTTTCTGATGAATTTCATCCTTCTGGAAATGGTTTATATTGGACTGATAACCCTGCTTGGTGTTATTACGATTTAATTACTAATAAAAGATATGGATTAGGCAAATATGTAGAAAAAGAAGATGTCGATAAATGGAATTTGTATCAAATTGGTAAGTATTGTGATGAATTAGTATCTGATGGTAAAGGAGGTTTAGAACCCAGATTTACATGTAATACGCTTATTTCAGATTTTGGAGAAGCCTACAATATACTGGGGGATATGGCGAGTATTTTTAGAGGAATGGCTTATTACGCTTTTGGATCAATATATACTATATCAGATATGCCTAAAGATCCATTAGTTATATTTACTAATTCAAATGTGGAAAATGGAGATTTTAGTTATTCAAGCAGTAGTAGAAAAGTTAGAAATTCAGTAGTTACAGTAAGATATAATGATAATAAAAATTTAAATCGTCCTACTATTGAGTATGTTGAAGATCCAGATGCTATAAGAAAATATGGAATTAGAAAGTTAGAAATTACTGCATTTGGCTGCACAAGTCAAGCTCAAGCTAATAGGTTAGGAAAATGGGCCTTAATAAGTCAACAATTCGAAACTGAAACTGTAGATTTTATAGCTGGACACGAAGCGACTTATTTAAAACCTGGCGATATTATAAAAATACAAGATTCTAATAAAATTTTCACACGAATTGGCGGAAGAGTATTAGCTTATAGTGGACAAGGAACAGTTATGTCTCCTTATGAATTTGTGTTGGATCATGAATATCAAAAAATTTATGACTATGCTGTAAATAATTATAATACAAATATATATTTTAAAGGTGAAATTTTAACACCAACATTTAGAGTAACGGGTTCAACATATAATGATTTTTTAACTGGGTACGAAAGAACGGAAATACAAAATACTTTATTTAGATTAACTGACCTTACTGGAGTGAGCGGATATTCGCCAGATCCAAATAAAATTTTAACTAAGTTAACGTGGTATAATACTTTAGACACAACAAATTATGTTTTGCAAAGTGGAACGATTTGGTCGATCCAAACTACAGGTACTGGAATATTAAAAAATGTTAATGACCAAAATGAAATGTTTAGAGTTATTGGGGTTACTGAAATAGATCCACATAAATATGCAGTTAATGGTTTAGAATATAATCCACAGAAATATTTACAGATTGAATCTGGAATAAAATCAGAAGATGCCCCAGCCGTTAATCCGTCAATTCAATTTTTTGAAGCAAGTTATCCTAATTCTACTATTTTATCGCAGAGTGGAATTTATTTGCAATATATAATTTCACCACCTGTATTATTAGCAAATAGAGATACATCAACTTTGGACATTTACCTAAAAAGCGGCTCAGATTTTTCTGCAGGAGATCTAGAAAATAGATATGTTGATCTTATCGGAGCGACAGTACTAGTTCCAAAAGAAGATTTTTTAGCTAGAAAAATTGTCGCAAATACTACCTCAAATATCACTGGTTTTATTTTCCCCCCTGGAAATAACCAGACTTATTATACTAGAGTCTATGGATTAAATGGGCAAGGATATTTTTCTCCTTCATGGGCGGCAAGTAATGTTTACTATACAAGCTCCGAATACGATGACACCACAAACATAATAAATTTGGGTGATTTTAAATATCAATCTGAACTTAATAGTAATTTAATTAATGTAGGACAAAATTTACCAAGCGGAAATCTTTTTATTGGAGATTCTTTAAATTTTAGTTTATCTTTGTCTAGTCAACAACCTTTAATAAAAAATTGGAAAACAAATGAACTTACTTTTAGATATGTATTTGGTACTGGAACGTTTGATTATAATAATAAAATAGCAGAATATTCTGGTTGGGATCCCACTGAGATTGCTACTAAAATAATATCAACGGGGTTTAATTCAACTAAATTAAGTACAATATATTCTGCCAATACAATAAGTGGTTTTTGGTTAGCAATTGACGCAACACCACAAGCTTACTTAGATAAATTTAGCTCTCAAACAACCGCTCTCGCAAATTATTATACTAGACCTAGCGGATATGTATTTGGGCAATTTAATTATACTCCAGTAACAGGTATCTCCACAGGAGCAGGAGGATTCGTTTTAAATGCAGATGGAAGTTTAAGCATAAATGCTCCAAATGAAATAAATGATAATCTTGCTGGATTTTTTGTATATTTAACCGACGAAGTTACGAAAACTGGAAATTTAACAGATATAAATATAAATGCTACTTTATCAAAGCAATTTGATCCAGCTCCTCCAACGGGTTATCCGAGTTTTGTCAAATCATTTGAGATGAGTGGGATACAAATAAGAAAAGCTGTAAAAAATGGTAACTCATATAATACCAGCCCATTTTTTGCTACAATTGGTGGCCCATTAAAAAGTGGTTGGGCTAAATTTAGAGGATTTAATAAATTAGAAGCTGTGGTCATTAACTCATATAATGAAGATTATCTTGAGGGAAGCATTTATGACTCTGGTAATTTTCCAGCAACTGCTCCCGTTCAAGTTGATTATGGATCTTTACCAGTAGGCGTATTAAATACATATCGTTGGGTATCAAATGATTCAAGAAATTTAGCTAATAGGCTCTTATTCTTAAAGAGCATGAATTCAGATTCACAATTAGTGGATTTAACTGGAGAAGCATCATTTTTGGTAGATGTACAGCAATTTAATCAATTAAGCGGTTATTTAGATAATAAAATTGATACTTTAAGTGGGTATGTTTCTGGAAATTTTGTAAGGAAAAAGCCTGGCGGAGGAGTCTCTATTACTGGTATATTATCAGCAGAATCTGGTTTAGAAGTTATGGGAGACGTTGAAGTAACGGGTTCGATATCAGCAACTCAAAATTTAAATATTAGTGGAAATACAATTTTAGGAAATAGTTTGATAAATGATACGATTTCTTTTAACTCTAGATCTATTACAGATTTTGTTCCAGATTCAACAGTACGCAATTTAGGAAGTACATCATTAAATTGGGGAACGGGCTACTTAAATAGATTACAATTGGGTGGAGACGCAAATCTTTATCGTTCTACTGCAGATACTTTAAAAACAGACGACAGTTTTATCGTAGATGGAGCAAACTTTACCGTAAATTCAGCAACAATAACGTTAGGTGATGCTGCGACTGATACGATTACAATAAATGCAGGACCAGTTAATTTACCAAATGCTACAAGCGCAGCAGACGCGTTAACTCTTGGAACAGATACAGTTCTTTATCGCTCTGCCGCAGATACCTTAAAAACAGATGATAGTTTTGAAATAGGAACAAATTTAAGATTAAACATAAATTCGTTTGGAAATGCTACTTCTGGTCCTTTAGCCAGTATTGGTCCATCTGGGTATTTTCAATTAATATTAAATGGTAGCGGAGTTAAAATACCTTACTATCAATTGTGATTATTTTTAGATTTTTTAATTCTACTTATTAATTCAAATATTTTTGATTTTGGAATATCTTGAATTGAGGCTATAGATTCCGAATTTTCGAATTTTTCTTTGACTAATCTATCTTTGATAACTTCAAAAGATATATTTTTTTCTTTCATAAGTTTATCCAATAAAGATTGTGGAGAAGTTGGATTTTCTTGTTTTTCTAAAACTTCATCCAGAAGTTTAGCGTCACCAAGTTCTTCTTGGCTTACAATATTAATTTTAAGAAAATTACGAACACATCTAACAAAAGCTCTATTTTCAGCAATTGCGGCCAAAAAAAATCTAGCAAAAGATTTAGTATTATTTAATGTTGCATCCGCTAGAGATTCAAACACTATTTCTTTTTCGTAAGTTTCATAATTAGGGATCCATGTAATCTTACAGCTTGTAGCAAAATAAGTTTCAGTTGCCGAAACAACCTTATATTCGACTTTAGTGTAACCCCTTATTTGAGCTAATTCTTTGATTCCGCCTAAAAGTATTAATAGATCTTTATCTTCTAATTTAGAATATCTTGTTCCAAATGTATTAGATCCTATGTATAGTAAAGAATTTCTTATCAAAAAAGCCTTTTGATTATAATTTAAATTTATTACAGTATGACTATTCAATAATCTTTGGTCTTTTTCTCCGCAAAGCTGAATGATTTTAATATTGTTTTTATTTAAACTTTCTAGAATTAGGTTAATTGAATCCTGCCAATAATCATAATCTTGAGCAGAATTTTTAATATTATTTGTTTCAATAATAATATATTTATCACAATTTAATGTACAATATTTTTCATAAATATATGGGTCAGATATTTTTAAACCACAAGATGTAGATAAAGCTTCTATTAAATGCATAAATATATTATTTATATCTTAGATCTAATTCAATTTTATCTTTGCCATTATGTATATAATTTATATTTTTTTGAGTTGTCATATAAGGAGTATATGATATTTCAAATAATCCATTGTTTTGTTTATTTCCTTCTGACCATATAAAATTATCCATTTGTGGTACGTATGGAATAATTTTATATATATATGGATTTCCTTCTAAAATTTCAAAATATTCTTGTTTTGTAGCAACATATAAATTGTAATTAGGATATAATAATTTTATAGACTTAAACAAACTTGTGCTTAAAAATATTTGCCCTTCGTCTTCTGGGATAACATATAAAATTCTTCTATCTTTATCATCTTTATCTAAAAAATCTTCAAAGTTTATTTGTTTATTTTTTTGATTTTCTTGCCAAGCAACTTGTCTGAAATAATTTTCAATATCTAATCTTTTCATTCCTTTACCAAGTTCTTGCATCCAATATTTGTGGCCATCATCATTTTCGTCTACTTCTGGTCTTTTTAAAATATTTGCATATAAATATTTTAGCCATTTAGAATTGTCCTCTATATTTGGAATTTTACATAATGGATTTTGCTCTTCGGGCTGGAAAGATATTTTTGCATAATCAATTAAATCTGCAGAATCGATAAATTCTTCAAATTTTTTACCTATAATTTTTGAAGAATAATTATTTATTGTCCATTCCCTTGCCTTTTCGCCCATTTCTTTTCTTTTAGAAATTGGCATTTTAAATACTTTATGTAATTGTTTTGCTATTGAATTCGGATTAGTCGAAGCTTTTCTAAATTCTGTTCCATGCTCTCGATATTCCGACCATTCAAGCGGAAGGGACGAAGCTTCTTCGTAGCACATTTCTTCTCCGCAAGAATAATTTGTAACTAATGTAATTAATTCTGCTAATTTTGCCTCTTGAATGGGTATTTCTTGTCCTCCGCTTGTAAAAGGATGACAGTAAACATCCATTAAATTATAAACTTCATTTAATTGTTCTTCTGTTATTCCTATCCCTACATTTGTAGTTATTTGACTTTTAAAAGACCCGCAAAATCTACAATCTACATCTTGTCCATGGAAAGATTTAACCTCATAATTACCACAGTTTTTACATACATAAGTCGTAAGAATTTCATTTTTTGGTATTTTATACTCATCTGCAAGTTTATATATATTCCATCCTTCATTCCAATGAGTATGTAATAATAGTCGAGTATTTTTAACTTCTGGATTCCTAGCTTTCCAAAGCGCATAACCTTCTAGTAAATTAGGTACACTTTTTCTTAATTGATTTCTAAATACAAATCCAATAATAAAATTATCTGGTGAAATATTAAACTTTTTTCTTAAGTTTAACCTATCTAAATCAGAAAATCTAAAAAAATTATCAATGTTTAATGGGCCATGAACAGTTTCTACGTGAAGAAAATTCATTTCATGCAAAGCTTTTGTGGCGAAATCGCTCCAAATCCAATAGTTTTTTATTTTTGGGGCAACGGCGACCGCAGAGGGAAGAATTGGTAAAGAGTCTAATGTAGTCCAAATCGCGCATTTAATCTTATCAAACCATTTTTTACCAATGCTGTAATCTATCCCCCAAATATCTTGGGCAGCAATATATACGTCTGGTTTTTCTTCTTCAATAACTTTATCTATAAGATATGCTCCATAACTTGCAAGTCTGCCTTGATTTGGATCTTTGTTTAAGTATTCTATTTCTGATATTGAATTAGGCAAAGCGCCAATGGATTTCCAAGGGGTTTTCAATAATTCTGGATTTCCTTGCTGCATACCGCAGCAATAATGAACAATATCATATTTTTCAGTTTTATATAAATAGCTTAGCAATGATTTTGCTACTCTACCAAAACCAGTTTTTGCTAAAGCAAAATCAGAATGGTATAAAAATTTCTTTTTTCTGGACATTACCAGAGTTCGCCATCATTATCAGTTTTGGCTTTATTTTGATCTTCTGTATTTTCTTTTTTAGAATTTTTCAGTTTTTTTATTGCTTCTACTCTTTGAGATTCAAATACTGAATTTAAGGCATAAGATAAGAATTGTTTTAATAATCTTGTCTCATTAAAATAAAAACCAATTAAATAAGATTGTTTGTTTTCGCTATTTTGCTTATCTGTTTTAGATACCATATAAGAGAATCCAACCTGTTTATTATCTTTTATATATGGCGCTAATTTAATTTGTGTAGATTGCTTTTCTGAGGTATGGTATGCAGAAAATTCGTTATTTCTTTCTATAGCGTCAAGAAGGCCTGCGGCTTCTGTAAGTGAGAATTTAATTTTAACGCTTTTTAAAGGATTATTTTGATTTTCTGAAAAAGAACCTACTTTTTTTGAATCATTCCAAGAGCTTTGTTTGATCAAAGAGCTCCAAATCGATTCGTCTTTTGGATTAACTGAAAAACTGCAAGCGGTCCCTGTATTTTTACTATTTGGTTTATAAAAAGATATCATATATTAATATTAACATTTTTATTGTAAAATGTCAAATTTTTTTAATTTCACTTAACTTCATATATATTTGATGATCTTGAATAGCAATTAAGTCTGCAAATATGCAGTCTTCTTTTTTTATTCCTTTTACAATAACTATATTTTTTTCTTCTGGATTTTTATTACCATTTAAAGTTTTACAATTATCTATCTTATCATTGAATAATAACACAGAAATTTCTCCTGTTTCATCTGCTATCTTTAGTCTTAAATATCTAGTCTTTTTTTCGCTTTTTGATATTCCAAAATATACATCAATTACTTCTCCTACAAGCGCAATTTTAGAATTTAACGGAAGATCATTTATTTCATTTATAGTTAAAAGATTCTCTCTTTTTTCTATAAATATTTCTCTTAGCGTTTTTTCATACGTATATCCTAATAGTCTTTTTTCATAATACCAATTAGCAAAACTTTCACTTTTACTATTTTGATTATATATTTTCAGATATGGCTCATAATTAGATTTTATAGTGTCTAGTCTTGTTGATTTAACTATTAGTTTATTCTTTTCGTCAGTAAAAATATTTAAATGCTTAATAATTTTAATTAAATCATAATCAAATTGTTCCGCAAATGATATGGCATATTTTTTTTCTTTTGTTGTTAATATGTTCCATAATTGAGCTTCTAACACTATTTTTGACCTAGATTGTTTAAATCCAGTAAGTGCGCCAGCTTGTATTAATGAGCATAAAACACCCATGTTTAAGTCTGCTTCTTCTGCCGCTTGAAATATTTCAAATTTATTGGAATATTTATTTCTAAATCCATTTAATTTTTGTATTGATTTATCAGAAATGCCTTTTATCGAAAGTAATCCAAATCGTATATCAGATTTTTCAATGGAGAAATCCATTTCAGATTTTATAATATGAGGTTTTAAAAGTCTAATATTGAAATAAGCCATTTCTTTTTGTATTTTTGATATTTCTCCAATTGGGTCTGGTTCATTTCTTGTCATTTTTAACAGCGACAGAAAGAATTGTTGTGGATAATTAAATTTAAGATATATTGTAATCGCTGCCAATGCTGCATATGCTATTGAATGAGATTTATTAAACGAATAATTTGCTGAATCTTCTAAAATTTTCCAAAGGATATCATCTACCTCTTTAGGAAGTTTGTTTTCTTTACATTTTTGTTGAATTTTTTTCTGCCAAGATTTGATCTCATCAACTTTTTTCTTACCAACGATTCTTCTTAGAATTTCTGCTTCATCTAAAGTAAAACCAATTTTATTTGCCATTTGCATAAGTTGCTCTTGATAAAGTGCAACTCCACCAGTTTGTTTTAATATTTCATCAAAGAATGGGTGAATACTTTCGTAATCTCCAGTATTTGTATACTTGGCATATTTATCTACGAATTGCAGTGCTCCAGGTCTAGCCAAAGCTAAAACGCCACTTAATTCTTCTAAGTTTTTTGGTTTTACTTTTTGACAAACTCTAAAATTTGTTTCTGCTTCAATTTGAAAAAGTCCATGAGGATTTTTTAAATCTTGTAAGTTTCTATAAATAGATTCGTCATTAAGATCAATATCGGTAATTTTAATTCCAATATTTTTACAAACATCATTAACAACAGATACGCTTCTTAATCCTAAAATATCCAATTTAATATTAAATAAACTAATCCAACTCATATCAAAACTTGAGACAGATTCTTTATCGCCAGAAAGTTCGGTCGGACAAGAATTATTTAAGTTTTCATAAGATAATAGCACCCCAGATGGATGTACTCCTTTATTTTTAATTAAATTTCTTAATTTTAAAGCAATTTCGTATATCTCTTTGTTTTGATCACACCATTCTTTAAATCTTGGAATTTCATTATATGCACTTGTAATATCTTTAACTTGACCAAAAATCTTTGGAATTAAAGAAGATATTTCTGTCATTTCTTGTTCTGATTTTTCACCAATGATTTTTCCGCATTCTTTAATCAATAATTTGCCGCTGAGAGTATTTAGGGTCAATATTTTGCTTGTTTTGCCTTTAAATTGATCTTCTAAATACTGTAACACTTTATGACGATTATAATAACAAATGTCAAGATCTATATCGCACATAAGGCTACCATCTAAATATGTTATTCCATCTATAACTTGTTTTTTAGCTCGAATCTTAGATATAAATCTTTCGAAATAAAGATCATACTTAACAGGATCAATTTGAGTAACTCCAATAAGATATAGTATTAATGATCCCGCAGCCGAACCTCTACCTAAACCTACTGGTATATTGTTTTTATTACAATAATCAATTACGCTCCAAACTAATATAATATAATCTATAAATTCAAGTTCTTTTAATGTTTGTAATTCATATTTAGCTCTATCAATATATTTTTTATAAGATTCCGATCCTTTTTTAATATCTAACTTCTTAAATCCTTTCAAAGCTAATGCTCTTAAAAATTCATAGTTTGGAACATCCTCGCTTACTTGCAAATCGTGTTTATATTTATTATCAATTTTAAACTCTGGAAGCCTTACTCCATAAAGCGGAAGATCTAAATTTTCAAAAATTTCATTAAAATTTTTAATTTTCATTTTCATCCTCTTCTTTATTAATTTTATCTATTTGCTTGTCAAATATTGAAAGTCCTGATGCTAAAATTTTCATAGAATTTCTATCTTTTAAATTAAAAAAAACATCTGCTTTACCTGATTTTTTACCTTTTTGAACTGTAATTAATAAATATTCAATATTATTCTCATCCAGTTTTTGGGTTAAATCATAAATATCATCCATTGAAGCCATATTAAATATTAACCTGCCACTTTAATTTATTCCATACTTTTAAATTTAAATCAAGATCATTAATAGCATCATGCAATTTATCATAATCGTGATCTATGCTAAACTCTTTTCCAAGAAATGTTAAACTACTTTTTACATCTTTTCTTTTTGTATGATAAATTTTATACTGATATTCTAGAAAATTTTCAGATGGTTTATATGGTAAATTATACTTAATCCCCCTGGCAATACAATTAGTATCTATTAATTTATTCATTATATGATCCCAATTACAATTCATAGATTCGTACAATTCTTTAATTAAAAATATATCAAAACCTAAAACATTATGCCCAATAATATAATCGGCATGGTCAAGCCAATCTTTAATAGTAGGAAAAACCTCTTTAATGTCTAAACCTTCTTTTTGGATTTTTTTAGGATCATATCTAGTTATTCTTGCCTTATCGTGACTGGGAAAC
>OGWJ01000059.1_pt1 | contig 15778 bp, 17 predicted proteins | sample 1575991 | NCBI WGS metagenome assembly OGWJ01 (sample SAMN07581533, study PRJEB24739) | freshwater metagenome | place: Singapore | collected 2015-01 | reverse complement strand
TGCAGAAACTGTTGGGTCTTTTTTATATTCATGATACGAAATTTCATTTAAATGCATTTGTTTAGACAACTGCATAAATTTCGATTCATTTACATTAGATTTTTTTACTTTTTTAAATCCTAAAATTACAACTCCATTAACTTGTACTGCTACCAATTGGGCAATCCTTGCTGCTGGGTTTGAAATCATTTGGGCAGATATTGACGAAAACGACTTGAACATAAACATAGTCGATGTTTATATGAATAAATTACGAACAGATGTTGCAGCAGTTATGGTTGTTCATTGGGGCGGTTATCCAGTAGATTTAAATAAATTAAAGAGGTTACAAGAACATTTTAAATTTGAAATCATTGAGGATTGCGCTCATGCATTTGGTTCTTTTTACGACAATACCATGATTGGTAATTCTGGAAACTATTGTGCCTTTTCATTTCAGGCTATTAAACACCTAACGACTGGTGACGGTGGTATGTTAATCCTACCAAACGAGGAAGAATACAAAAAGGCAAAGTTGCTTCGCTGGTATGGCATTGACAGAGAAGACAAAAACAAAACCGATTTTAGGTGCGAAAATGATATAAAAGATTGGGGGTATAAATTTCACATGAACGACATATCATCAGCGATTGGACTTGCTAACCTTGATATAGTAGATGAAAATTTAAAGAAAACATGGTTAAACGCAATCGCATTAAGGAATGGTTTGAAAAATGTTGAAGGAGTTACCTTATTAAGATACAATCAAAAAAATCATTGTTCGTACTGGATTTTTTCTTTATTGGTTGACGATAAGGAAAAATTTAATCTAAAGATGAAGGAAGCTGGTATCATGGTCAGCCAAGTTCATGAAAGAAATGACAAGCATACTTGCGTTGCAAAATATGAGACAATATTGCCAAACCTAAACAGAGTGGTTAAGCAGTTGACTGCTATTCCATGTGGCTGGTGGTTGACAGAGAAGGAAGTAAATTATATTATTGACAAAGTAAAAAATTATATGAATGATTAAATTATTTATTTCAGGACGAGTTGGTCAAGATGCAACAATAAAAAATCTTGCAGATACAACGGTATGTAATTTTTCAGTTGCACACACGGAAAAGGGTGTAAATAGTGCAGCAGAAAAAACCGTCTGGGTCTCGTGTTCAATCTGGGGTGAACGTGCTACAAAACTTTTGCCTTATATATTAAAAGGGACTTATGTAGTCGTCGAAGGTTCAGGAAGTGTAAACACCTACATGAAAGATGGTCAGCCACAAGCGGTTATTAATTGCTTGGTTAACTCATTGGAATTTGGAGGTAAACCAAATACGGAAAACCCAAAGGTAACAGATGAAACAAGATTTAAATCAGAATCAGAATTTCCCTTTTAATGGCATATTTTAATTACAAATTACCTTCCAGTTACTATAAGAATAATATCGGAAAAACATTGTATAACACGGTGTTGACCATGAAACCTTCTTGGATAATTGAATTTGGGACTTTACACGGTTATTCAGCAATTGCAATGGCTCAAGCATTGAGAGATTTAGACAATGGTGGTAAAATAATCTGTCATGATTTATGGGAGAAATATCCTTACAATCATTCATCAATGCAAAGTACCCAATCAACAATAGATGAATTAGGTCTGACAAAATACATTGAATTGGTTGAAATGGACTTTTACAATTGGATTCCAGAACCTTTTGATTTGATGCACTTTGACATAAGTAACCATGCTGGACATATCAGGTATTTAAAAAATATGATTAATTACAATCAATTAAACGGAACAGTCTTGTTTGAAGGTGGCACTAAAGAAAGGGACAGAGTAGAATGGATGAAAGACTTTGAAGCCATTAATCCATCAGGCATTAGGTTTATTACGATTGATGAAAATTTCCCTTCTCTATCCATGTTATTATGAAAATAGCCGTTGTTGCTTCAGGTTGGCATTTCCCATATGATTTTTACGAATCAATGTCCAGACAATTAATGCCTAAAGGTTCATCATTTGATATGTTTTGCATCAGTCATCGTGCGCCTGATTATTCACGGCAAGAAAAGGAAGGATTAAACATGATAGGTGATGACCTGATTTTGTATCGAAAGTTTGCAACCATAAAAGATATTGAAAATTTAGGCTGGAAATATGAGCAGCATCCAAACACCATTGGGGACTGGGGTTGTTCTAATCAATGGTTAGAAAAATATGATTATAAAAAATATGACCTTTTGTTATTCACCCATGATGATAATTTTATCAAACAGTATAAATGGTTAGGCAATGCAATTTATTTGGCAGAGCAAAACTGGGAGATACTTTGTAATTCTTGTGGAGACCCAAAAGGGTGGGTTCGTGGAAGTTGTGAATTTTTTAAACCATTCTTACTTGATAAAATTGGTGGCAAGTTTGATTTGTCAATGGTTACCTTAAATCGCGAAGGTGAAGTTACATCACCTGACAGTTGGCATGATTTATTTGATTGGAATAACACGGTTCACCCATTGATGAAGTTTGCAGCAGATAACAACATACAAATTGGTTATATGTCAAACACATATAGGCATTCAGTTTTTGTCTCTGAAGGCGAACGTGGATTTATTAATCCAATTATCAAAAAATAATATTATCTTTGAAATAATTTTAAAAAATATGTTACAAACAAAGCAAAAAAATGAATTATTTGGGGTCACCTATCGAGACCCTAAAATAAGACAAAAGTTGTTAGATATCCAGTATGACCTTTGGAAAGAGCGGCAGATAAAACATTCTATGGAAGATGTTTTACAGGAATTGATTCGTTCATACGAAAAATATAAACAATGATTAGGTTAGGGATAGTCATAAATCTTGCATCGCCAACAACTGATTATTATAGGTCTGTGAATCCTTTTGCCAAGTTAAGGAAGGAAATCGCTATTGAAATATCTTACCTGAATCCAGACACGGTAAAGTGGTATGATTTTTATAACTGTGATGTTGTGTTGTTTCAAAGACCGAATGGAGACCAGATATTAGGTATGATTAGTGAGGTAAAAAAAATGGGTAAAAAGGTATTACTTGACCATGATGATTTACTGCACGAAGTTAGTCAGGCAAATCCTTCAAGCGTTCATTTTAACAAAGAAGTGGTCAAGAAATCGGTTGAACGTGCTTTTGTTTACGCAGACCATGTTATAACCTCAACTCCATATCTAAAAGAATTTTACTCCCAGTATTATGATGAAAATAAAATAACCATTATTCCTAATGCTATTGATTTACAAACGACACCTTTTGTCGCAGTAAAACGAGATAAGACCATTGACCCAAAAAAACGAATTATGTGGCGAGGTTCAATGACACATATTGAAGATTTGCAAACGGTTGAGTTGTTCTGGAAATGGCTAATGGCAAAAGAAACGGTTGAGGTTGCTTTTTGTGGTTTACCTGATTGGCTGGGGAAAACATTATATCCAAAGGCAGTCCATGTAGCGTGGAATAATTCTTTGTTCCAGTATTTTGAGATGATGGCAAAAAGCAATCCACATTATGGCATATTTCCTTTGACAAATGACAACTTTAATCAATCAAAATCCAATAACTTTGCAATGGAGATGTTGGTTGCTGGGGCAATCCCTTACGCACCAAGTTACATTAAGGAATTTAACATTGATGGAGTCAGGTTGTTTGATGACCAGAATCATTTAAAACAGATGCTTCAAAGTCATCTTGAAAAGGACGATATGTATTTTGTAGATTTAGAGGCTGGAAGAGACTGGATAAAAAGAGAAAGAGATTTAATCAAGGTTAACCAGTTACGTTTAAATGTTTTAAATAGTTTGTAATGCCATTACCAAAACCAAAACCAGAAGAAAAAAAAATGGAATTTATTAACCGTTGTATGGCTGATGAAACAATGATTAAGGAATACCCAAATCAGGCACAAAGATTTGCCGTTTGTACCTCTCAATCAACAAAAAATACTAATGAAACTAAAGGACATAAAGCCTAACCCACATAACCCAAGAGTATTAAGGGACGATAAATTTGCTAAACTTAAGCAAAGCATATCAGAGTTTCCAAAGATGTTAAGCCTTCGCCCAATGGTGATTGATGAAAACAATATGATTCTTGGTGGTAACATGAGGTTAAGAGCTTTACAAGATTTAGGTTATACAGAAATTGATGATGCATGGGTAAAACGAAGCAGCGACCTGACGGAAGAAGAAAAGCAAAGGTTTATTATTGCTGACAATATTGCGTTTGGGGAATGGGACTGGGACACGCTGGCAAACGATTGGGACGTGGTTGACTTGGATGCGTGGGGGTTGGAGATACCGCAGTTTGACACGGAACCAAGTTACGATGAATTAATAGGTGAGGAAAAAAATAAACCAGCGACAATGAAAATAACTTTTGAAAGTCCTGAGCAATTACAAAAAGCTGAGATTGATATTCAGGAACTTTTAGATAGGAAATATAAAGGGGCTTATTTTTCAGTTAGCGCGGGAGAATTATGAGATTAGAAATTGCATCTGCTAAAGCAGTAAAATACGCTTGTTTAAATTTTCATTATTCTAAAGTAGTTCCAGCTCAATATTTTGGATATTCTATTTTTAATGGTAAAAATGAATGGTGTGGAGTTATTTTATTTGGTGGAGGGGCAGGTGCATATATGGGTAGACCTTTTGGTTTATTTTATGGTCAATATTTAGAACTTACAAGAATGGCTTTAAATGGTAAACAAGAAAGCACCTCAAAAGCAATGAGTATAGCAATCAAATTAATAAAAAAATCTAACCCAACAGTAAGACTACTTATTTCTTATGCTGATAAAGGGCAAGAACATATAGGAACTATTTATCAAGCTACTAACTGGTATTTTGTTGAAAACATAAAAAGTAGTGGTGAAGAAGTTTTTTATAAAGGTAGATGGTCACATAATCGAACTCCATCTGAAAAACTAAATACTGAGGATTATAAAAAATTAGTCAAAAGAAAAAAAGCAGGGAAGTATAAATATATTTACCCTTTGAATAAAAATATGATTCCTTTATGTGAATCATTAAAGAAACCATATCCTAAGAATGCGCAAGAAGTTAATCAGGATAAACGCGATGCTTCCAGCATTGAAATAGGCGGTTCGAATCCGACCCTTGCGCTCAATTTACAGGCAAAAAACAGGCAACATGGGTAAAGGCGGTAAAATATCACCCGAAACCGAATTTAAGAAAGGACAATCAGGCAACCCCAACGGTCGCCCTAAGAAGCTCCCAGCCCTTGACTTGATAATGGCAAATGTCATGGGGCAGGAGAAAGACGGTATCACGGCGGCGGAGGCAATTATCATGAAGCTACGAGAGATGGCAACAAAAGGCGATATTAAAGCCGCTCAATTACTCTTAGATAGGGGTTACGGTAAAGCAAAGCAAAACATTGATATTACCACGCAGGGAGAAAAGGTAACAATACCGACGATTATATTTACAAAGGATGAAGATAAAGGTTAATCCTAAATATCAAGCACTCTGGAAGCCTAAGACAAGGTATTTCTTGATTACTGGTGGACGTGGTTCAGCAAAGTCATTTACCGTCGCACTTTGGGTTTGTAACATGTTATTATATTACAAGAATTGGACAATCCTTTACACACGTTACACGTTATCATCAGCCAATATTTCTGTAATACCAGAGTTCAGAGAGAAATTGGATTTGCTCGGTGTGGCAGATGAATTTGACATAAGCAACAGTTACATATCTCACAAGGCTACAAAGTCAAGTGTTATCTTTTCAGGCATCAAAACATCATCTGGAAATCAAACGGCAAAGTTAAAGTCAATAACAGGTCTCAATGTTTTTATCGTTGATGAAGCAGAAGAGTTTACTGACGAAAAAGATTTTAACACAATAGACGAGTCAATAAGGATGCCTGACATTCCTAACATTGTTATTCTTGTCATGAACCCACAATCGGTGGAGCATTGGATTTGGAAACGGTGGTTTGAGAAGTCACACAAGATGGAAGTTATTAACGGAGTGCAAGTGCCAATCAGCAACAGTCCTTTTATAACTCACATTCATACGACATACCTTGACAACAAACAAAACTTAAGTCAAGATTACATTGATAAAATTGACAACCTACAAAAGGAAAACAAAGAAGCATACGAACACAGATTTTTAGGAAAATGGTTAGACAAGAAGCAAGGTGTAATATATCCAAATTGGGTGGAAGGTGAATTTGACCAAAGTTTGCCTTTCGCCTATGGTCTTGACTTTGGCTTCTATCCAGACCCATTAGCCTTAATCAAGGTAGCAGTTGACAAAGGGGCAAAGAAGATATATGTACACGAAGTAATTTATGAACAAAACCTATCTTATGAAATGGTTTTATCGAAGGTTAAACACCTCGTTGAAACCAACGACATGATAATAGCAGACACAAGTGAACCAAGACTGATACAAGCGATGCAATCACAAGGCATTTATGTCATAAAGACGGAAAAATACGCTGGTTCTGTCGTTGATGGAATACGACTCATAAACGATTTTCAGTTGGTAGTTACGCCTGAATCTTACAACATGAAGTACGAGTTAAGGAATTACATTTGGAACGACAAGAAAGCAAGTATTCCTTTGGACATGGATAATCACGGGGCAGATGCCTTAAGGTATGCATCGGTTAAATTGTTGGAAGGTTCAGATTTATTGGCTTATAATTGAAATAAATATGGATAAACAAACTGCGGTAGAATTTTTACTTATAAAGTTTAATGAATATGTAAAATTATTTGATATTGATGAAAATCACCTTATTTTATTATTACAAGCAATCAAAACAGCCAAAGAAATGGAAAAGGAGCAGATAATAGAGGCTTATATGTCGGCTTTACCTTATGGTCTTGAATATTCACATTACGATAAGTATGCAAATAAATACTATAACGAAACTTATAAAAAAATAATATGACAGATAAAGAATTAGGCTTAACCCTTTTAAAAGTTCTGGAATACGTCAACCAGAAAATCATTGACATTCCATTACAAAGGCGAAAATACTTGAAGCTACGAAGCCACATTGAAAAGGCTTTGCAAGTATCAGGCAATGGCATCAGGCGTGAATTAAACCGACCGCCTTCGCTACCTATCTTTAGGCATGAGGTTGCACCAATAGCCAACCCAGTAAAACCAGTAGAACAAAGTAGTGTAATTGCTGACAACGCACCAGAGCCAACAACCAAAAAATCAAGGGCAAAGAAATGAAAGTACAATTTCATCTAAAGGGTCAGAATCAACCCCTTTACTATCCTGAAAATGCAGCAGACGTAACGATGGAAGAGTTTATCTATTTCCATAAAAACCTTTTGCCAAGATATCCAATGGTTGAAATAGAAGCCTTGCAGATTCAAAACGTGATGGACGAAACCTATGAGAAGATAAAGCAATATGCAAAGAAGTTAAAGGTTGACTTAAAGCAAGGTAGGGCAGATGTCATGTTGGAATTGGAACATATTTTAATTAAGGACGAAGTCAAAGATAATGTTAGGCGGTTCTTACCTTCATTACTCAAGACTTATAATGAAAATGTAGATAAGTTTTTGGAGAAGATGGAAATCATGGACGACGTTTGGTTAAGCGAGGTAAAGTATCCATTTATGGCAGATGTCGTTCACTACTTTACCAAGATACCTTTGTCAGCTTGTTACGGAAGGGTTGCTGAAAGTCTGGAGTTAAAATACCTAAAGTTTCTGTTTGACAAAATCATGAACGCCATGACGCAACCTGAAGAGTTAAAATATAAACAGATATACGAGTTTAACAGCAAAATTTATATACTACCAGATAAGTTGATGGCAAAGTCAACATTGCTTGAATTTGCTGAAGCAGCACAGTTTGACAAATCACGAAAGCAAATTGAGAACAATGAGTCTGAAGGATTATTACGCATGGTTGCCGTATTATTAAGGGAAAACGGTGAGGAATACAATGAGTTTGTTTTTGAAAAGAATATGGTTGACTTTTTACAGTTGCCTTTACAGGTGGCTTACGAGGTGTCTTTTTTTTTGATGAGGCAAAGCGAGAATTACAGTATAGATTTGCAGACCTATATGCTCCAACAGGCGATGCAAAATCTACCGCTGCCTCTCAACGATTGAGTGATAAATACGGTTGGTATTTGACCATTAGGAAAATAGCTGAATGTGGATTGTTTAATATTACTGGATTAACGCCAATGGAGTCAAGCGAAAAAGCAAAATTGTATGAGGTCTTTCAATACCTTGCTTCTAAAGCAGCAGAAGAAAACCTAATTCATGAGTTACAAAAAACAAAGAAATGACCTTATTAGAATTAGCAGATTTACTAAAGGAAACGACCGACAATATAAACGGTCTCAACGGTTTTTCTTTTGGGTGGGCATCAGACAGAACACGGTCAAAGATATACGACCAAGAGGGGGAAGATGCTACAAACTTATTCCCACGTGTTTTCTTCCAAGTCCCAACATTAATAAACAATCCAATCACAAGAAGGGACGCATACCAACTAACTCTTTTCTTTGATGACTTATTAGGCTACAATGAGAATGGCAATTCAAATGATGACAGACAAATTAAAAAATGGTCTGATTTACTTGTTCTGGCTGAAAAGTTTATGTTAGATGTAAATACAAATAAAACAGTAGGCAATATACCTGAAGGGGTTAACATGACTTTAGATTCTTTTGTCTCAAGTCAAAGATTAATAACCGTTCAGGCAGATTTTGTTTTAAACGTCATTTCAGAATGTTAGACCAGTTAGCAAAAGATATATCAACTTTGGCAATCACGGCAGTTGTCAATGAGTGGAAGGCTCAAGGTCATAACCTGACTGGCAAGGCTATTTCAGAAATTGAAACTGTTGTTAAGTTTCAGGTAAATGAATTACAGATAACTGGTTTGGTTCTGGATTACATGGCAATAAATAATCAGGGTGTTACAGCAGATAGAATACCCTATACACCCAATTCAGGCAGACCGCCAAGCAAATATATTTCAGGCTTAATTGAATATGCTAAAAAACGTATGGGTGCAAGTGATAGGGAAGCAAAATCAATAGCCTTTGCGATTGCTTCCAAACATAAGAAAGAAGGTATGCCAACCAGAGCAAGTGCAAGATTTTCAAGTACTGGCAGACGTACTGGATTTATAGAAATAGCATTGGAAAAGAACAATGCAAAGTTTATTGAATTGATTGAAAATGCAATCAAGTATAGCGTTGAGGTTACCGTATTAGGTTATTACAAATCAATATTAGGAAGATGAGTTACACAATTAACCCTGATGATATATCAAGCAGCCTTTACCCATTGACGTTTAGAAACGTCGATGCTACGGCAACCGTACAACAAAAGATAGAAGTTTATGTTGGTGGGTCTTTGTCAGGAACATTTAAGGCTTCAAAATCAAGCAGTAATTCAACCGCTTCTATATTTGATACGAACGTTCAATCTTTTGTTCAAAGTGAATTAGCACCATTCGTAGAAAGCAAGACAACGGTTTTCCCTTCATTAGGTGCATTCTCAATTACAGAGAATACAGATGTTATAAAGTCATTGTATTGCAAAGCATTTGCCGAGACAATCAACTCAAGTGGCTTTTTGGTTACATCGACATCAGAACAATTGTCATCAACTTGTTTTATTATACCAGCCAACTTTTACGGCTACAATTATAATCTTGCCGACTTTTATCAACCTTCAGGCAATGACTTTAAATTCTTGACTGCTTTAAATGGGCAAAGGGAAATAAATGAAAATACTAATCTTTACCTTTCCTTTTTAGGTAGAGGAAATAATGCAACAGAGTTTGAATTTTTTACCAATTCTGGGTCATCATCGGTAACGGTTGTGGACATGGTAAATAGTACGGCTAACAATAGTTTATATACCATTAGTTACGGTGCAGCAAACTTATTTGGTTCAACCGCTATATTTCACGTTGGAAACTTTCCAGCATCATCAACGGCTTATGCCTATTACAATGTTTCGGTTGGAAGATACGATGGAGCATATACAAGATTGAGCGAAAAAATAAAAATCAATTTAAATCCAGATTGTTCAGACAACATTGAGGTTCATTGGTTTGGTATTCATGGTGGGGCAGAGTCATTTGTCTTTAAAGGATTAATTGAAGAAGAAAAAAGGATTGAAGGAGACATCATCAATTTAAGCCAAAAATGGAATGTTGCTGGTGGTTTAGCCAAAGCAAACAGTTATGATAAACAAATTATCAGAAGTGATTCAAAAGTTAATAAATCAATTGTGGTAACCGCTTCGGTAACCAATGATGAGGCGGAGTATATTAGCACATTGATTTCATCACCAGAGGTTTACGTTGTTTTAGAGAACAAATATGTTTCAGTCATCGTGGAAAATTATACAATTAACACATCAAACAACCGTAACCCTTTCATAGATATATCTATAAAGTTAACCTTTGCCAATCAGCCAATCAGCCAACTATGATTAAATTATTTGTAAACAATACAGAAGTTGACATTGACCAAGATGAAACAAACGTCACGGTTAACTATTCTATTGAATCAATTAATTTAGGCAATATAAAGGGCGCACATTCTAAAAGAAATATAAAATTACCAGCAACCAAAACCAATCTTGAAGTATTTGAAAACATTCAGGAAATAGGTAGCGTGATTACAGATGCTTATAAACTATTTGACGCAAGGTTAGAGGCAAACGGTGTACCTATTTTAGTTGGCAAAGGTCGTGTCGATTCTGGAGCAATCAATAATATACATTCAGGATTTCAAGGCAAAGATTACAAGGTTGCACTAATTGGCAACAATGCGGATTGGTTTGCCGATGTTGGTAATATATTGGTAAGAGATTTAGGGTGGCAGACAATCACAGTTTCAACGGCATCGATAAAGGAAAACTACGACCCAACAACGGCTGAATTGTGTTTTATCCTGATGAAGTGGAGAGCGTGGGAAAATGAAGATTACATTTTAGATAATGAATTAACCCCAGCCATTTTTATTTGGCAGATACTTGAAAAAGCATTTGCCAACAAAGGGTATCAGATAAACAGTATTTTTAAGACAGACCCATTTAATCGTTTGATTATACCAATGGGTTTAAACCTTGATGCAGATTACATAAAGGACTTTGTTAACTTAAGGGCATCAAATCCTTCGCCTTCATCGATTACTTATTCGGCTGGAGACTATGGCACATTGACCATAACGTTTACTGATGAAACAACCGCACCCAACTTTGATACTGGCAACAATTATACTGGTGGAACATATACAACACCGATTGCAGCATTATATGAGTTAATTGCTGAATTAAACATAGATTTAACGGCTTCTATTGGAGACATTAACCAATTTGCAGAGTTAATTTTGTTCTGGGAGATTGATGGGACTGCCGTTTCAATCTATGATTTAACCAATGAAACCGTATTAAATGACTCAATTTTACTTGAATATTTAGACGATATTAACGCAAATTCAAGCGTAATTTTAAAATTAAGATACGAAAACGTATCATTTACCTTAAATTTAGCTGGTTCAATATCTGTTGTTGCTGAAAAACAAGTCATTGATGTTGGCGAAACTTATAACCTTCAATACATAATACCTAACAGTTGGTATGTTAGGGACATCATTACCGACCTGACATTGATTTTTAATCTTGCATGGGAGACAGACGTACAAAGCAAACAAGTTTATGCATATCCAAAAGATGATTACACGGTCAGATATAAAGCCAATGCAACAGGTGTTGGAACATTGACATCGTTTACTGGCTTCTTTAAGGATACAGACCTATATGATTTAAACACCAGAAAAATTGAAGATGCAGAGTTTCAAATATTAGATGGCTACAAGTCAAGTCAAGTATTGGCTTACGCAACCGATGATGATACGACAAACAAAGAGGAAGAAAGAAGAGGGGTAAATATCTATTCAGGTGGCTACAACTTTCCAACAGATAGATTTGAAAATGGGATTGAATTTATTTATACAAAATTCTTTGCAAAAGCAATTCACATTAATGATGTTGCAATTACATCAGGTGGAACGTACGGAGCGCAAATGCCTTTAGTCTTTGGTGATGATTATAACACGGTGACAGATGCAGAACCAAATTATTCTTTAGCACCACGTTTGCTTTATTATGCTGGAAGGCGAAACGGCTATGATGGTTATGTAAGGTTGTATGATGAGACATCAAGTGCTTCAAGTGCCTTTGATTTCCCAGCAGCGTTTATGGTCAATTATAACGACCCAAGTGGTGTTGATTTCAATCTTTCCTTTAGTGATGAGGTTACCAATTATTCAAATGTAATGCAAGGGGTATTTAAGACCTTTCATTTGCAGACATACAAAAGAATTGAGTTAGGCAAGTTATATACAACTTATGTCAAATGGGATAATAGTCTAATAAGTAATTTGTCATTCAGGAGGAAAGGTTTGATTGGTACTGGTAAATTTATTCTTCAGGAATTGGAGTACAATCCAAAGAGCAAAAGACCAGCAAAGACGGTTTTATTGTATGATGAAAAACCAAATACGACTGATTTATCTAAAGTGGTAAATACAATAACTTTGGCTGGAGCATCACCACAGAGTGGAACGGTAACTGGTTCAGGGTCAGGTTTGGTTGGTGCAAGTAGTGTAACGGTTAACATTCAACTTTCATACAATCCATTCATAAATTCAAGTACTAATGTATTGGTTCTACCAGTCAATTCAGGGTTGACACAAGTAAGCATTCAAAGTGCCAATGTTCTTGTTTTCCAGAATGGACAAAAACTGTTGCCTTCAATTCAATATACGATATCAGGGTCAACCGTAACCATTGACTCAAATGTTCACTATGAAGGTTCAAATTATGAAGTAATTATTAACGGAGTAACTAAAGGATAATGGCAAAGCAAGTAGTTGGTTTTGAAATAGTCATCGATGGTTTAGGCAGAACCATTGAAACGGCAACCGAATTGAAAAGGGCAATTGCCTTTGTCAATGAGGAAATTAAAAAGACATCTGATGTTCAGGAGTTAAAGAAACTTGAGGCAAAGTTAATTGACCTGAAGGCAGCACAGATGGAAGTTAACAAAGTTGTCAGAGAGCAAATTAAAACAAGGAATGAGGAGATAACCGCAACTGATAAGGCAAATGGTGCTTACCGTAAGTTAAGTAAAGAATTAAACGACCAAAGAAATAGGTATAAAGATTTAGCAGCAGCCGAACAAGATACAAGTCAAGAAGCAAGGGATTTACTTGTTTCAATTACTGCATTAGACAAAAAATTAAAAGGCATTGATGCTTCGGTTGGACAATTTCAAAGAAACGTTGGTGGTTATACGGAAGCATTAAGTAATTTTTTCCCAAAGTTAGGTGGAACATTAGGTCAAGTAACTGGGGCGATTGGTGGTGTAAGTAACGGCATAACTGCACTTGGAAAGACTACTGGAGCGGTTAATTTAAGTCTTGGCGCAATCGGTATCGCATTAACTGCCTTTAGTGCTATAAGTGAAATATTTTCAAGTATTAATCAAACAGTTGAAGAAACAAGACGTTTGTCAGCACAAGTAAGCAATTTTACTGGTGAAACTGGTTCAACATTACAAAGTTTTGTAGCACAATCAAGAGCAATTGCAGTAACTTATAATAAAGATGTAAATGAAATTGTTGTTGCGGCTAATACGGCAAGTAAGGAATTAGGAGTTAGTTTTCCAGAAGCATTAAGTGCTATTGAATTAGGTTTTCGTAAAGGTGCAGATGCACAAGGTGAGTTTTTAGATTCTTTACGAGAATACCCATCACAACTTGGTCAAGCTGGTTTTAGTTTATCAGAATTTACGGCTATTGCCATTGATTCAGCTAATCAAGGGATTTACAGTGATAAGGCAATTGATGCAATTAAAGAGTTTGGAACACAAACAAGGGAACAGACAAAATCTGTAAAAGATGCTTTCAATGATGCATTAGGTTCTGATTTTACAGAAAAGTTGTTTTCTGATTTAAATACTAATGCTATTAGTGGAAGGGATGCCCTTGCTTTAGTTACAAAAGAAATACAAACGACTGGAGTATCTGGAAAAGAATTACAAGGGTTAATATCAACGGTTTTTGTAGGTGCTGGTGAAGATGCTGGAAGATATGTTTTATCGTTAGGCGATGTTTTAAATAAAACAAATGAAATATTAGGTAGTACAAATGAATATCAAAACCAACAAAAAGCCTTATATGAAAGTAATTTAGACCTTCAGGAAAGTCAAGCGGCTTTAAATGAACTGCTTGGAGATACTGCAAGTGAATTTACTTTATTAAATAATCGAGCAAAAACATTTTTTAATAATTTTTTAGTCAATTTACTTGATATCGCTAATAAATTTCCAGCAACATTAAAGGCAATATCAACTGGATTTACTACATTTTTTGCTGCTGGATTCAATTTAAAAGCAGCTTTAAAAGCTAATAGTGATGTATATCGAAATGAATTAAATAAAATTAACAAGGAAGATAAAATTGCAGCAGATAAAAGAGCAGCGGATGAATTAATATTTAGGACTAAAACTGAAGCTGGAATTGAAAAAACATTAGCAGAAAAAAGAGCGTTAAGAAAAACTTTAATATTTGGTACACCTGATTATATTAAAGCAGATGCAGAAATAAAGGTTCTTGAAAAGAAATTAAAAGAATTTAAACCAATTATTAATAAAGATGAGGTAGGTAATTCTGGTAAAGAAATTGCAAAGGCTTTTGTCGATGGTTCATTAGCAAAACTACAAGAGGAACAAAGCAAGTTGCAAAAGGCATTTGGTGAGGCGGTTGTTGGTTCTGGAACACAAAAGGAAATAGGAGTTAAACTTACTGCCGTTAATGAAGAAATAAAAAAATCTATTGAAATTCAAAATGAAATACTTGGTTTAAATGCAGAAAAGAAAAAGCAAGATGCAATCAATGAAATAAATCAAAACTTTAAAGTTGCCCAGTCAGTCATCAATCTTGCAAGGGCAAAAGAAAATACAACTGAAGATGAAATTGAAAAATTAAATGAAAAAAGATTTACATTAAAAGATGATTATAATGCAGAAGTACAGAGAATTGACGCCTTAATTGCACTTGAAAAGCAAGGAACAAGGGACTATGATAATTTAATCGTAGAAAGACAAAATGCAGAGACAAATTATATAATTGCAAAACAAAATTTATCAAAAGAGGAAGTCAATATTTATCGAAAAACTTTTGATGAAATTGAAAAAGAAACTCAAGATAATATTAAGAAACAAAAGGAAGCTGATGATAAATTAAAAAAACTGGATGAAGAAAAATTAAAAACAAAAAAAGAAAATACTCAAAAGTTAATAGATGCAATTGGGGAATCAATCCTTTCTGTTACCGACATTATTTCAACCTTCCAACAGGCAAGAGCAGAGAAGGAGGCAGAAGCAATAAATCAACAAATAACAAATACTGAAAATAACATTGCCGAACTTGAAGCAAAAGCAGAAGCAGCATCTGGATTAAGAAAGAAGAGAATTGAAAAGGATATTGCATCACAAAAGTTATTATTAAAACAACAACAAGACGAAGCAGAGGCAATAAGGTTAAAGGCAGCCAAACAAGATAAAAAGATTGCTTTATTACAGGCAATCATTCAGGGTGCTTTAGCCATACAACGTGCATTGGCTTCAGTACCTTTCCCAGCAAATTTAGCAGCAGCCATTCCAACTGGTATTGCAACAGCAGCACAGATTGCAACAATAGCCGCTCAACCATTGGCAGAGG
>OGWJ01000058.1_pt1 | contig 15980 bp, 16 predicted proteins | sample 1575991 | NCBI WGS metagenome assembly OGWJ01 (sample SAMN07581533, study PRJEB24739) | freshwater metagenome | place: Singapore | collected 2015-01 | reverse complement strand
ACCTGGGCGCAGAATCATGTTGGTGTATTGATTGATGGCATTGATCAGACAACGCTAACTCGCACTCGTTCTGCGATTGCAGTTTGGATTCAAAACGGGGAACCATTGGCGAAACTGATTGAGGATTTGATGCCAATTTTCGGTGAGAAGAGGGCGCAATTGATTGCATCTACCGAGGTGACTCGTGCGTATGCGGAGGCAAATCAGCGGGTCTATCGGGCGGCGGGAATTAAATACATGGAATGGCGTGCTGCTGCCGATGAATTGATGTGTCCTATTTGTGGGGCGCTCAATGGCCAAATCGTCGGAATTGACAATCAATTTTCTCAAGCACTCGATGAAGAAATCCGAACGCAATTTCGTGTTGATTTTGCAATTCCGCCGGCGCACCCGCGCTGTCGCTGCTGGATTGTGCCTGTGATAGGAGGCTAAATATGGCGTCTATCCAAATCAAGGGCATTGAAAAGTTGAAGAAAAAATTATCAAACGTGGAAATCAATGAAATTTTGCGACCGCCTATGCAACGCAGCGTTTTGATGTTGCAGGCGGATTTAGCCAAATATCCGACTCAACGCACAGGGTCAACATATGTTCGGACTGGTAGATTGGGGCGATCCTGGACGACCAGCGTCAGCAATCAGAGTGGAAAATTAGTCGGGCGAGTTGGCAACAACGTGGCTTATGCTCCATTTGTACAGTCTGCAAAATTTCAGCGGCCATATAACCAGCGACGATGGCAAACTGACGAGCAGGTCGTCGAAAAAAATCGCAGCAAAATCATCAAACAATTTGAAGACGTGATAAGTCGAGCGTTGGAGGACTGATGCCCTGGCACATCGAATCTAATACATCTGATTGCTCTGGCTACGCCGTCATCAAAACGGATGACGGTTCAATGGCCGGCTGTCATGAAACACAAGAGGCGGCTGAAAACCAGGTTGCAGCCCTTTATGCTAGTGAAGCAGATAAAGCCGATACGCCGCCAGATGTGCAGTATCCAAAACTTTGGGAGCGAGCCAGAGCAGCAGCCCGACGAAAATATCGTGTATATCCATCAGCCTACGCCAATGGCTGGCTGGTGCAGGAGTATGGCCGACTGGTGCGTGAAAGATACGGCGAGAGCGAAACCGGATACACCAGCGGCAAATCGATGGATGCTGAAACGTTGATCGAGTTAATTGATGGTGATGAGGCTGCCGAGGCCAGCTACAAAAATTTGGCAGAATGGTTTGCAGAGCAGTGGGTGGATATCAGCCGACCGACCGATGATGGTGGCTACGAACCATGTGGCCGCCCGACCGAAGGAATGTCGGAAGAGGAATATTTATCTGCTTATCCCAAATGTCTGCCCAAAAGCCGGGCAGAAAATTTATCGGAGGCTGAACGGCAGCGGCTGATTCGACGAAAGCGACGCACGGGATTGCCAGATGATGGCAAACCAACCATGACCAGTAGTGACACTAAAGCGTTGCGCCGGTACACATATAATGGAGTAACAGTGCAAGCATCGGCCCGTCGCTCTTCCACGCGGAGCGACAAAAAATATATGCGCACCGTATTGCGCAACGGCCGAGAATATCTAGTGCATTATGGCGATCCGAATTTGCCTATGCAGCGTGACATCCCAGCGCGCCGTCAAAATTTTCTGGCCCGGCATAGTTGCAGTGATAAACGGGACCCGCTTGCGCCAGGGTTTTGGGCATGTTATGACTGGTATGATATCGATGAGGGCAAAAACACCATTAAGGCGCTCGGTATGACCAGCGAAGAGTTGCGCGTCGGCAACTACATGGTGTTATGGGGCGGGCGCGATTTGGAAGGATTAGCATCCAATAAACGCAATTCAGACGGATCAATTGGTGAATTTTTCACATCTAAAACAATTTTCGACTCGCCCTATACGCAAGCAGACATTATTGCGGTAGACTGGGAACATGGATATGCGCCGGCCGGCGAGCCTGGAGCAGACGATGTGCTCGGCCGAGTGGATTGGAAAACAGCAAATATTGATGAGAGGGGTCTCTTCGTCGAAAGGGTGCTGAACCGGCGAAACAAATACGTGCAGTTTTTGGAGGAGCTAATCCTCGCTGGTCTGATTGGTAGCAGTACAGAGGCCATCCCGGACGGAGTTGTCAAAGCCGCCGATGGCGAAATTTTGGCGTGGCCATTGCGCAGGGATACATTGACGGTGCAACCGATGGATCCACGCATGATCGATGACAATGTTGTGGCAGCAATCAAATCGTTGGGGATCGATAATTTGTTGATCACACCATGCAATAATGATGCAGATCCAGAGGCAGACGGCAAATCTGCGAGGGATGCATTGATGGCGGAATTAGATAAGTTGGAAGAGGAGTACAAACAATGACCTGGCTAGAATGTATCAATCTGGCGCGGACTGCCGTCATGGAGGGAGATTTGGAATCGGCGCAGAGATACAAGCAGCGCGCCGAAATGCTCCATGCCCTGGACATGATGGAGGCCGGCGCTAATATCGAAGGAACGGATGACAAAAAAATGAACTATGATGAAATGAAAGCACTTCGCGAAGAAGTCGATGCGCTCAAGGCCTTTCGGGATCAGGTCGAAAACGAACCGGCGAGCAAAGCGGCCTCGCACCTGATTGTCACGCACGATGAAACTGATAAATTGGCGGACTGGCCATTCAAAAGCGTCGGCGACCAACTCTATGCGATTGCCGAAGCTGCCCTGCGCCCCAATCGGGCCGATATCCGACTGGAGGCCCAGGCGAAGCGGGCCAAAGCTCTTGGTTTGTCTGAGGGGGTTGGTTCCGACGGAGGGTTTTTGCTGCAACCCGATTTTGCAGCGGAAATTCTGCAGCGGATGAACGAGATGGGCGCGGTTATGAATCGAACCCGGCGCATCCAGATTAGCCCCAATGCCAATAGTCTCGTGATGAATTCCATCGACGAAACTAGTCGAGTCACTGGCTCGCGATGGGGTGGCATCCAGGGCTACTGGCTGGCAGAGGCTGGGACGAAACAGGCTAGTAAACCAAAGTTTCACCAGATGTCTCTTCAGCTGAAGAAGCTGGCCGGCGTAGGTTATGCAACCGACGAGCTTCTGGCCGACACGACTGCGCTTGGCAACATTATGACTCAGGGATTTTCGGAGGAGTTAACGTTTCTTATCGAAGATTCCATCATCAATGGCACCGGCTCTGGCCAGCCGCTCGGTGTGCTCAACAGTAACGCGCTGGTGACTGTCGCCAAGGAAAGCGGGCAGTCAGCCGCTACCCTGGTGACAGCCAACATTTTCAAAATGTGGTCTCGGATGTGGTCACGCTCTCGTGCGAATGCAGTTTGGTTTATCAATCAGGATATCGAACCACAATTGCTTGCGCTTGATATGCCGGTCGGTACTGGTGGCATGCCAGTTTACCTGCCAGCTAACGGTATCAGCGGTGCGCCATTCGGCACGTTGCTGGGGCGTCCGATTGTGCCGATTGAATACTGCGCTACGCTCGGCACCGTTGGAGATGTGATCCTGGCTGATTTATCCCAGTATGTCATGATCGAGAAGGGCGGGTTGCAGGCGGAGACGAGCATCCACGTCCAGTTTCTGACGGACGAGACCGCGTATCGGTTTGTCTATCGTGTCGATGGCCAACCAGCATGGAAAGATGCGTTGACGCCATTCAAGGGCAACTCTACCTTGTCGCCGTTTGTCGCTCTGGCCACACGAGCCTAGGAGATCACTATGCATATTTCTCAGACCCATAAAATTGTCCATTTGTATCAGGGTGCCGCGAATGCAGTTGATTGCGATTATGTATCGATGAAAAATTTTCATCATGGCGCGATCGTGGTCACGCATAAAGGCTCGGATGATACTGATCTGGTCTTAACAGTCAAAGAAGCCACGACTGTAGCTGGTGGCTCTGCCCAGACGGTCGCCAACAATGTCGATATCTATGCCGATGTGGATGCAGGCACCAGCAGCGACGTGTTGCTTCGGTTGACATCCGCCAAAACCTACACCATTGATACAGGTGTGGCACCCAATCAGGTTGTAGTGTTTGAAATTGATCCGGACGCGCTCAGCACGGGATTTGATTGCATCAATCTGGGTGATAGTGGTGGCCATGCCAACAACACTGTCAATATAACGTTTATCGGTATCCCACGATATCCTGGATATCCATTAGCGTCAGCCATTACCGACTAGCATGTATGCACGGTATGTATGTATGCAGTGACGAGTATCTATATATAATTCCCTATATAGAGAAAAACTTATTACTGCATACATGCATACTGTACATGCGCGCAGGGCACCCGACTATAACTCGTAGGATGGAGATACAAAAATGACTGTAGCTAATTTAGGGTCTAAATGGATTTCGGGGAATCTAGTATTCGCCCAGGATGTCAGCAACGGTACCGCACAAATACAATTCGACGGCGTACCGTTGCTCCTGAAAGGCGATTATACCGTAACCGGATTTAATGCCATTTCCAGTCGCTTTGAATTGTCATGGCAGGCGGGGCAGCGTGGAAAACCTGGCATTAACGCCGATATCCAAAATGCGAGCGAGTCGGTTCGCATGATTGCCGACCCGGATTTCGAGGTGCTCGGCACCAATGGCACGTCGGCATTATCGACATTCTATGCCGAGGGCGGGATCACGTTCACGACCGCCGGCGCAAATGATGACCAGATGATTCTGGTCCCGCATCTGGACGCTAATCAATCAGCATGGGAGCAAGTCACTTGGGGCACGGACCAAGAGACCATTTGGGAATGTGCGCTGCGCACCGCTACCACAATTACGACTATGACCATCTGGGCCGGGTTAAAACTGACGAACACGTCGGTCACAGCGACGGACAATGATCAGGCATTTTTTCGATATGCAGCAGCTACCAACTCTGGCAAATGGCAGGCCATCCATAGCATCGGTGGCACGGACACAGCTACTGATACTGGCATTGCTGTTGCTGCTAGCACCGTGTATCGTCTGCGGGTTGCCATCGATTCAAGCCGTATCGCTCGATTTTACATCAATGGTACGCTAGTCAGCACCTCGACGGCGCTGACTGATGCGACGGATTTAAAACCGTATATCGGAGTTCAGGCTAATGTTGCGGCTGCTAGAGTAATCTATATTATCGGCCAGTCAATCAGCCGGAAGTGGGCATAATGGCTGTCCCATTGGTACGACTGGCCAGTGGCCAGATTCGAGAAGAACCCGGAACATTTGCCACCATCAAAACTGGGGAACTGGCGGGCGCTATAACCGCTACACGGATGCCGGATATCACCTGCTATCAGGTCAAATTCAAGGCGCTCGTCAACAATGACGGCAACGTCTATATCGGCGGGGAAGGCGTGACTGTGGCAAATGGTACGACCGACACGACCAGCGGCTGGGAACTGGATGGAGGGCAAGAGACCGAGTGGTTGCGTGTCGATAACCTCAATGTGTTCTACCGCATCTGCACTAATGACACCGACGATCTAGTCTATATGGCGATGATTTAATGGCGTATGCAACCGTTGCTCAACTGAGAGCATATCTGGGACTCGATCTCAACAGCGACGACCTATTGCTGGAGTCGCTGTTGGGGCGAGGGCAGCAAGCCATTGACAGTTATACGCATCGTGTATTCGAGGCGCCGGCAGATACGACGAAATTATTTGATGCCCAACTCGATACATCAGACCATTACATGGCATTGGACTGGACTCCATACGGTTTAGATTTATGTCAAATTGCTACGATAACCAATGGCGATGGCACGACGGTTTCAGCCAGTGCCTATGTGACCAATCCACGCAATAAGACGCCCTGGTATGGATTGAGACTAAAACTCAACGCTGGTCTGTACTGGACATACGATGCAGACCCCGAAAATGCCATTAGCATCGCCGGGCGCTGGGCCTATAGCGTGACTGCTCCATCGGATATCGTGCAGGCGACGGTGCGCATGGCAGCGTATCTATATCGACAAAAAGATTCTGGCACATTTGATGTGACAGCGATCCCTGGTGCTGGAGTAATCGAGGTTCCGCAAGGCTTGCCACGGGATGTAACGAAAATGCTGGAGCCATATCGGAGATTGCGATGACCGCCGGGACGGTGGATACGATTGCCAAACTACAGACTTTGGCGGCAGCGGTATCCGGAATCATTACAGCGCCTACGACCAAATATCCAGTGGCCTTGGATACAGCATCACTCCCTGCGGTGTTGACATATGCAGGGTCAGCCACTACTAGAGCCATCACATTGTCGCCACTACATCGGCGCATGGATCGCACCTACTACATGGCGTGCTATATCGAGGCTCTAGGGCAAAATACCAGTAACCAGCGTATCCAAAATAGTCTGACATTGCTCCAGGCGTTTTTGGACATGTTGATCACTAATCGCAATCTGGCTACTGGTGTACGCATAGTGGGTGAGGTGCGCGACAGTGGTATTATATCGGGGGCTGATTTAGTTTCGGGCAATGCTGGCTATTTGATATACAACGGGCAGCCATACACCGGTTTTGTTTTGGAGATTGCGACAGTTGAGGTTAATCGAGCCTGATGCACAAAGAATCTTATGAGCTGATGACTGAGATGCTGCAACGGGGCAATCATTGTATGGCGAATGTATTGGATGTCGGCAGCTATGATGTTAATGGTACGTTTCGGCCACTGGTTGAGCAGCAAGGTTGGCATTACACTGGATTAGATACTATTGCCGGGCCGAATGTGGATGTGGTTACGCAAGACCCGTTCGCGTTTCCGTTTGATGATGATCAATTTGATATTGTGCTCAGCGGTAGCACGATGGAGCATGTGACTGCAATTTGGCGTTGGGTGCCAGAATTGGTGCGTGTTTTGAAACCTGGCGGATTGCTGGCAATACACACTCATTGGCGATTTCCAGAGCATCGATTTCCGGTAGACTGTTGGCGCATTTTGCCGGATGGGATGCGCTATCTATTTGACATAACTGGGAAGCTTATCAATTACGATATTCAGATTGCAAATCAATACGATATTATTGCCACGGCGCTTAAGAGATGCTGATGAAAATTTTTCTGTTCTGCGCCTTGCATCCACATTTTGATGTCTGCGAAGAAACCAAGCGTTCGATTGAGGCCTTGGATACCACTGGATTTGATGTTGTCGTGCATTACGATAACACTGAGACTCAGATGGGTACTATTGATCGCAATCAATCAATTCTTGAAAAATATCAAAATGGTCGTCAAATTTTTTTGGCGGGCGATTATGATGCAATGCTAACTGTCGAATATGATAATATCGTGCCACCGGATGCTCTGCAACGGCTGGCGATCATAGATGCAGATATCGCGTATGGATTGTACTGCGGTCGCCAGGCCCATCAATGGTTGGCGTTTTGGAGATTATTTGAAAATAGTGGGATCACATATAGCAAAGATGCGCCCACTGTCAAAGCTGCCTGGGGCAAAATTATTACTACATGCGGTGTTGGTTTTGGATGCACATTGATCTGGCGTCATGTGCTGGAGGCTATACCATTTCGTTTGGTTCGTGGCCATCCGTGCAGCAATGATTGGCATTTTTCGCTAGATTGTATGGCTGCTGGCTTCGTGCAAAAGCATGATTGTGCTGTAATTGTTGGTCACATTATATCCAGGACACCGTTGTCTATTGTATGGCCAACACCAGAATATCCTTTTCATCGAATCGAAACTTTTGAACAGAGAGGAGGGACGTTGAAAACAGAAAATGGCGTGGAAACGTATATTTGTCTTGACAATCTTTTCCATTCTCACCATGAGTATTACTATTCTGCTGGTTCTGAAATCACGCTAGAGGACAATGTTGCGACCTTGATGTTGGCCCTCGGTAAAATCGTCAAGAAGAAACCAGCGGAACAATCAGCAGAAGAACCAGCGGAACAATCAGCAGAAGAACCAGCAGAAGAACCAGCAGAAGAACCAGTAGAAGAACCAGCAGAACAAGTCGAGGAAAATATCTAATGGCACAAACAACGGGCGCAATTGTAGGGTCTGGCGCAAAAATTGAGTATAGTCTCGATGCATCAGGCACGACCGGAACATGGGTAAACATAAGTGGATATTCTGCCAGTGTCGAGGTCAGCGGCGGGGAGCAGATTACTGGGTCTCAGATGACGTTGGATGGCGATGCGGCCATCGTCCGGGGAGCCAATAAAACTGAGCCATTTACGATTACGGTCTCAATCGTCTATACGGAAACCGACAGTCAGCCATTCGACGCATTGTGGGATCGCTTCAAGACGGCAAGCACCAAAACCGTGGCGCTGCGCTGGTCTCCGGCCGGCGGCGCTGGTGGTACTATCCAGTACGCCACGACCGATACTGCTAAAACCAATCCAGTACTGTGCCCGATTATCAGCGTCACGCCGCCAACTAGCGAGTCAGATTCGGGCGATCCGTTGATGTTTGAGCTAGTGGTAGAGTGTGCCGATATTCTCAAGACCACGATCGCGACGTAAAAAAAAACATGGATAAAACAATATCTGTGCAGGTTGACGAAGAGCGGTTTACGACTGGGATGATGCTCGAATTGATGGAGCTTCAGCCGCAGTTGGCTGGTAACGATCCGCATGTTGCCTTGGGCAAAATGTTAACTCTGTTGCAAACTGTAGTGACAGAGATTAAGTATGGCGAAGAATCTCTATCTACCCTGAAAGATCTGCCGTTTCGCCAGTTACGGCCGGTTATGACCAAAATCATGGCGGCGGTGAATCAAACAGACCCAAACTGAAATTGCGGTTAACTGCCGCAATTTGGAGCCAGACGGGCAGTATGCCACCCGCTCTATTGCGATACAGGCTCGCTAGAGAGTTTGGCTGGACGGTGGACGAAATCAATCAGACGCCGTGGTCATCTCTCAATGAGATCATGATGGCAATGGAGATAGACGCCAAAGCCGCACGGCGACGACAGGCGGGGAAAAAGCGGCGATAGCATCAACTATCGTCGCTTTTTTTTTGGGGGAGAAAAAATGTCTACATTAGAAATACTGATCAACGCTGAAGACAAGGCATCATCAAAATTAAATGATGTTGGCAAGGCGCTTGATAATCTAGATAAAAAAACATCTGGAATGGATGCCACTTTTGGCAAACTCCAAAAAACCATCTCAGTGGGTGTTGTTGGCGCTGTTGCTGGTTTAGGTGCTGGGCTGGCGGCTACAACTGCTGTAATTGCTGATGGAGTAGGCAAAGCCGCGGATTTGGAGCAAGGCGTGGCAGATATTGCGGCGGTCATGGGTCTTGCCGTCGAAGAGGTCGCTCCCCTAAAAGATTTGATTGTAGATTTAGGCATGGACCCTACCCTCAAAGTTAATGCGACCGAGGCGTCAGATGCAATCATGCAGTTGGCGCAATCTGGCATTAGTATGTCAGACATTATGGATGGCGCTGCTAAAAATGTGGTATTGCTCAGCAATGCGACTGGTGGCGATATGGCACTCAGCGCAGCCATTGCATCCGATGCGATGTCATTGTTTGGCATCTCGGCTCAGGATATGGCGACGGCAGTAAATCAAATTACTGGAGTGACTGTTGCCAGTAAGTTCGGCATACAGGATTATCAATATGCCTTGGCTGCGGTTGGTGGTGTAGCTTCAACATTAGGCGTTTCTTTTAGCGATCTCAATACAACCATTGCGGCAATTTCGCCTTCTTTTGCGAGTGGTTCCGATGCTGGCACGTCGCTGAAAACGATGTTGAGTCGATTGGTGCCGGCATCATCAGATGCTAAAAATGCCATGCGTGAAATCGGCTTATTTTCTGGATTAACGGCCGATGAAATGACACGGGCCGAAAAAGAGGCCCAAAAACTCCAAACTCAGATTGGAGAATTAGACCCTACATCAGCAGGCTACGCAGAAAAATCTGCACTACTCAATCAACAATTACAAAATGTCAATGCGTCAATGATTGAAGGGCAGAATGCATTTTTTAATGTTGATGGCTCGATGAAAAGTATGTCGGAAATTTCAGGACTTTTGCAGGCCTCATTAGCGAATTTGTCGGATGAACAGAAGGTTACGACCTTAAATACTATTTTTGGATCAGATGCTATTCGAGCAGCCTCCTCGTTGGCCAATATCGGCTCTGTTGAATTCGACAAATTAGCAGCGAGCATTGCTGGCGTGGATGCTGACCAATCGGCAGCGACGCGTATGGACACATTTAGCGGCGCACTGGAAATCATGCAAGGTGTAATAGATGGATTGCTGATTGGTATTGGTGACGCATTTTTGCCATTATTGCGTGTTCTTGTCGAGATGTTTACGCAACTGGCGGACACGCATGGGCCAGCCATTATTGCAATGTTTCGCAGTCTGTCTGAGCAGCTAATTGCAACCGGGCAATGGTTTTCAGAATTTCTGCGCACTGGCAATCTGCTGAATGATTCAATTTTCAAACTGAATCCCAATTTGCAACAAATGATTCTATTCATTTCTAGCATCGCTGCCCCGATCCAAGCGGCTGTCGATCAGATTGAAAATCTGATTATTCAGAACGAGTACTGGAAAGATATTCTGATTGCAGTGGGTATCGTTTTGACTGCAACAGTGCTCCCCGCGCTCGTCACCCTAGTCTCCGCAATGGCTCCCGTTATTGCAGTTTTTGCTGCAATTGTAGTGGCTGTGCGTTTGCTCCGAGAAGCTTTTGAGTCGAATTTCGGTGGCATCCGCGACTTCATCCAGAATGTATCGAACATCCTGATAACCACGTACAATAACATTCGAGATGGTACATGGACATTACAAGAAGGTATTGGCTTGGCTTTCAACGGGATCGTCCATCAAATTCAACAATTTTTGCCCGGCTGGATCGAAATTTTGCAGGACTGGGGCAAAGCAGTCTGGGAATGGATCGCAGAGGTTACGCCAGTTGCCATCGAAAAATTGAAAGAGTGGGGCGGAGCATTAGTTGGTTGGGTGCGAGAAAATTTACCTGGCTGGATAGCGCAACTCAAGACATGGGGGGCGGCGATCTGGCAATGGCTTGTCGAAGTTACGCCAGTTGCCATCGAAAAATTGAAAGAGTGGGGCAGAGCCTTAGTTGGTTGGGTGCGGGGAAATTTACCTGGCTGGATTGCACAACTCAAGACATGGGGGGCGGCGATCTGGCAATGGCTTGTCGAAGTTACGCCAATCGCCATTGAAAAATTGAAAGAGTGGGGCGGAGCATTACTGGATTGGTTAATCAAAAATTTACCTGGCTGGATAGCGCAATTATATACATGGGCTGCTGCGCTTGTATCCTGGATTACTGGGATTGTTCCCAATGCTATAGCGGCGCTCACCGAATTCATTCAGAATTTGAGCACCACCGGAGAAGAAGAAGGCGGAAAAAGTTTTGTTGATATGGTCAAAGAATGGGGCGCAGCCTTAATCTCAACGGTCGGCCCAGAATTTGCCAAATTTGTGGTGGAATTGACTAAACTTATCGTCAATCTCGGTTTGGAATTGATTCGTCTAGGAATAACTCTAGGCGTCTCATTGCTGCTAGGTTTGGCCGAAGGTCTGCTCGATTTGGCAGGAATTGAGGTTGATTTGGATGAAGTAAAGGAAACTATATTTGACAATTTGAATAAGGGGATTGATACAGCTAAAAGAGTCGGCACAAATTTAATCGAAGCGGTTCAAGATGGTTTAAGTGGCGATGATGCGGGGTTGGGAAAAGTCATCGACAATATTTTTGGAGTTTTTGAAGACGAATGGGGGGACGGCTTGGGTAATTGGATTAACAATGCTATTCCCGCCACCCTGGATGAATTAAAAAAATGGCGCGATGGTATGAAGGAATGGTTGACCGATAACCTGCCTGGGTGGAGTTCTGCGGTCAATACGTGGCAAAAAGGGCTGAGCAACTGGATCACAAACGAAGCTCCTAACACCCTGACAACCCTCGGCACCTGGCGCGATGGTATGGCGACCTGGTTGGCGACCAACTTGCCGGGGTGGAGTTCTGCGGTCAATACGTGGCAAAAAGGGCTGAGCAACTGGATCACAAACGAAGCTCCTAACACCCTGACAACCCTCGGCACTTGGCGCGATGGTATGACGACCTGGTTGACGACCAACCTGCCGGGCTGGAAAACATCAGTTGATGCGTGGGGGGCAGGGCTGAAAGAATGGATCACAAACCAAACTCCTGGCACCCAACTCGGCACCTGGCGCGATGGCATGACGAGATGGTTGACGACCAACCTACCGGGATGGAAAACATCAGTTGATGCGTGGGGGGCAGGGCTGAGAGAATGGATCACAAACCAAACTCCTGGCACCCAACTCGGCACCTGGCGCGATGGTATGACGACCTGGTTGACGACCAACCTGCCGGGCTGGAAAACATCAGTTGATGCGTGGGGGGCAGGGCTGAGAGAATGGATCACAAACCAAACTCCTGGCACCCAACTCGGCACCTGGCGCGATGGCATGACGAGATGGTTGACGGAGAACCTACCAAAATGGAAAACATCAGTGGGTGCGTGGGGGGCAGGGTTGAAAGATTGGATCACAAGTACAGAGGCAATCAAAAAATTTGAAACATGGTTGACAGATATTCGTAACTGGGCGGTAGGTCCTGATGGTAAGGGCGGGGCTATCCATCAATTTGCACATATAGCCAATTTATGGATGGACGGGATACTAGGCTCGCTCGGAAAAAAACTAGTAGAAATCAGTAATTTTATAACGCAGGGGTTTCAGGCAATTATCGATGCGGTAAAAAGAATTTTCAACATTAAGTCGCCCAGTAAAGTGATGTATGACATCGGTGCCAATTTGATGATGGGTATGGAAATCGGTATCAGCAAAAAAATCCCAGCCGTGGTTGCTGCCGCTCAGTTAATGGCCGATGGTGTGATGGGCGTGACAAATGGCATGTCGCTCAGCCCGTCACTAGCACTTGCATCAACAGCCCTTGGCTCTGCCTCGACTGGCAATATCATCCGGCCCAGCGTCACCAACAATGCCACATACAATCTCAATTATCAGACGATGCAGTCGGCCGGCAGTGTGCAGCAGGATGTCGAATTGCTCAACCTGCTCTATGGAGGCACGGTGTAATGGCGCAGACATGGTCGGTGATTCGTGGCGATGTCGAGACGCAGATTAGTGGTGGGACATTGTCCTACCGTGTTTCCGCCACAAATATCGGTACTCCTCCAAAACGGACAATTGCAACGCGTGGTGTGTTTCAAAATGGTCAGAGTTTTTACGGATTCCGCTATAGCAAGCGTATTTTGTCGTTGGTATTTTTTGCTGATGCAGCAAGCCTGGCGCTGGCGGATGCCATGCGTGACGATATTTACGAATTATGGCGTGGTATCGAAGGGGAAACTGTAACGCTCAAAGTCGTGCGAGACGACGGTTCTGTCCGATTGATTGATGGCGAGGTCGTCAATGTCATTGATTTCCCGGATGCGGTCGGTGACCGATACGGTGCCTCGCAACGATTTGCCGTGCAATTAGAATGTCACAATCCATTTTGGCGTGGCCAGTCACTGGTGGTAAAAAATATTACCGTCAATGGGACGAGCACGCTGACATACGACGGTCAATATCCGACGGAACCTATTGTCAACATTATCGGGCCGATTGCGGATCCAGTTCTGACGCAGGTAGTCACTGGCAAAAAACTCGATTTCACTGGCACAACTATTGCTGCTGGAGACAATTACCAGATTGATACCAGATACGGGTATAAAACCGTGCTTGATAGCACGTTGACTAATCGCGTCGCCAACCTAACCAGCGATAGCAATCTGGCCGACTTCACACACGAAACGGTTACTCCGATATTGTCCAGGAGCTGGACGGCAGTAGCTGCGGCCGCCGCAAACGAATGGCAATCGGTCGCGTATGGCAATGGTGTTTGGGTGGCAGTGGCCAACACGGGCACGAATCGAGTGATGCGCAGTACAAATGATGGCGTGACCTGGTCTGCTATAGCGGCAGCTGAAGCAAACGGATGGCTTTCAGTTGCGTATGGCAACGGTGTCTGGGTGGCAGTACTAGCCACCGTCGGTACGAATCGTGTCATGCGCAGCACGAATGATGGAGTGACTTGGTCTGCAGTAGCCGCGGCTGAAGAAAACAAATGGAATTCGATAGCGTATGGAAACGGCGTCTGGGTGGCAGTGGCCAGCACGGGCACGAATCGAGTGATGCGCAGTACGGATGATGGCGTGACCTGGTCTGCAGTAGCCGCGGCTGAAGAAAACAAATGGAATTCGATAGCGTATGGCAATAGCGTCTGGGTGGCAGTAGCCACCTCCGGTACGAATCGAGTGATGCGCAGCACGAATGGTGGCGTGACATGGACGGCTGTGGCCGCCACACAGATATCTGTAGATGGTCCATTTTTTGCCCTTTCAAATAATCTAGGGCTGTCTGTCTGGGGAGATGAGTATTACACCTTGGTAAAGGGTCAAAAATCAGAACCCTTTGATTCAGATGGTCGTGAGATAGATTTATTTTCTGGAATTAAATTATGAAGTTAACTAAATCAATATTATTGGGCTTACTGATTGGATTTAGTTCGACATTGCTCCACAATATTTTCCCACCATTCGGATTAGTTGGAGCACTTACTTTAACTTTCTTAGGAGTTCGAGTATCTGGACAGTTGTTTATGCTTAAAAGGTATCAAGTTTTTACATCACTAGCATGGCTCTTAGTTGTTATCAGGGCAGGCTCTGTCGGCTTTGCCGATGAAATATTGATATATGGAAATACCACTGGAAATATTTTTCTTCTGGGTGGATTTCTGGCCTTACTCTTAGGACTAATCTCAAAAAGAACTTTTAGTCGCTAACAAGCCAATTCCAAGTTTGCCCATCTTTACTATCATTAACTGCGATTCCATTTTCAGATAATAAATCACGCAGACGATCACTTTCCGAAAAATTACCTTCAGATCTAGCTTTCTGCCTCTGAATTAAAATCTCATTCAAGTGATCAGGCAGATTTTTACTCTGATTTGGTGGATTAAAAAGATCTAAGCCAAATAATTTGTCTATTTCATGAAAGACTTCCAACTTAACACCATCACTTATTGATTGAGATTTTTATCATTTGGTGTAGGAATCAAAATCCCAGCCGGTAAAAAGGCAGGAGCCACAAGCATGATACGAAATTTATACCCGAGTACGGGGGCTTGGAATCTGAGCGGGTTGCTTACCTATACCCCAAGTATTTCGCGTAGCTTGAGCTTGCAAAATGAGGTGGGTTTCACCGCAAAATTCAAAGACAGTTATGGGTATAAATACGGCAATACCTCCTCGTTTTCATCCATGCTTGTTGGCAACTTTCAACAAGGTAAGGGAAGATGGTTGGTGGGAGTTGGATGTAGGGGAGAATATTTTGGTGCAAGTTCCTTAGAAAATCAACCTCTTGAAGGATTTACCCATCAAGGCTATGATATCTCAGGACAATTGGCATTGCACTACATAGCGAAACAATGGTTGTGGAGCATGAATATTAAACAACCGATTTATCAAAATTTTAACCAAGGTAGCTTAAAGCAAGGCCTACAAGGCTCCATAGCTGCTGCTTATTTAATCACTAAAAACAGTAAAAAATGAAATCAAATGTAAAATTATTCCTATGTCTTATCATGGCTTTAGGATTTGTAGTTTCTTGTAAAAAAGAAACAGCACCCGCAACAGCAGACATTACCCTTATGGAACCTTTATCAGGCGATACGGTGCCAAATGGAGAAGCCTTGCACATGCACGGAACCATCACAGGAAGTGACGAGTTGCACGGTTATACGCTAACATTAACCAATGTAACTACCAACGAGGTGGTATTTAGCGGAAGCAATACTTCACATCAAACCAACTATGCCTTTGATGAGCATTGGGTGAACAACGTAGCCAGCATTTCCAATATGAAGGTTACAGTTACCGTGGAATTGGACCACGACGGAAATACCACCACTAAAGAGGTGTTTTTTA
>OGWJ01000057.1_pt1 | contig 16080 bp, 41 predicted proteins | sample 1575991 | NCBI WGS metagenome assembly OGWJ01 (sample SAMN07581533, study PRJEB24739) | freshwater metagenome | place: Singapore | collected 2015-01 | reverse complement strand
GTTTCCCAGTCACGATACCACCACACAGAATCGAACTGCGAATTGATGATTACGAATCAACTGTTATACCATTTAACTATAGGGGCTTGAAATTGGTCTCGATGGTAGGATTTGAACCTACGTTATGCTTGCTCCCAAAGCAAGTGCCATACCAGACTAGGCGACACCGAGATTAATTTTTCCAGCATGTATTTTTCTGTGGCAATTAGCACAGACAACTACACATTTTTTTGCTTCACTCAAAAACCTCTGCAAAGATGTTCTAGAAAATTTAGCAGGATGATCTTCTTTGACATTAGGATCTAAATGGTGTAAGTCTAAGCATGAAGGATCATTTTCTCCACACACCTTACATCCACAACTAGATTTCCATTCATCTACTTTATTTTTATTTAACTGTTCTCTGCTTTTTTGAACTTCCTTATAGTGATCTATTTTTTTATTCCTAGATCTTCTCCACGAATCAGCCATGCATTCTTTACAGGCAGGCTGAAGGCCGTCCTTTGATTTAGTCATCTTACAGAATAAATCAACAGTCTTTTCTTGTTTACATCTGCTGCATATCTTCATGGTACCTCCTTTGGGAATATTTATATAATCCCAAAGCAGATGCGCTACCAGGCTGCGCTACACTCCGATTTATTCTTAGTACATTCTTTCTGGAAGCTTGCTAGCCTCCACATACTTTTGCCAGCGCTTTCTAGCAGCATTCTTTTTAAGTTTACGCTCAATGGTTGGTTTTACATACTGCTCTCTATCTCTCAATTCTTTAAGGAGACCAGAATCGTCAACCTTCTTTTTAAAAAGTCTCATTGCCTTTTCAAACTTGCCATCCTGCACAGTCACTCTAATTGGGTTTGTCATTCATCGTCCTCTAAGTTATAATCAGTTACTACCTTTTCAACAATTAATTCACTAGTATCCAGCTTTTTAGCAATCAGTTCAACAGAGAGCCCCTCATCCCAGAGCTCTACTACTTTAGTTACAAATGAGTTCCAAGTTCTTTCAGTATAAGTCATATAAAAGTCTGAGCCCCGCGTTATGGTTTCCTAGTCTGTCTTTTTACAGTCTTACCGGTAGAGCAATTCCTACTCAATGTCTTGCCGCCACTCATTCTAGAAGAGGTAGTATAACTAGTCTTGCCAGTCTTATTGTTTCTCGTTTTAGTGAGGTTGCCCATCTTGGTTCTTGTAAACAAGCTCACTTCTCCACCTTCCATGGCAATTGTTCATTCAACGCATACTTACAACTCTCCACATACTCTCTATCCTCTTCAGTAAGAGCACTATAGTACTTTTTAACTTCATCAATAGCATGTGCAACAGTTAGATAATCTCTTAGATGAACATTATCTTCCATCAACCCCTGCAAATTGTCAAGTGCAGCTTTTATTTTTTCCTTCAGTGTAACCATCTTTAACCTCCTCTAGAAGAGTTTTAAGCTGAATTAGAAATTCCCTATCAACCGGTGTATAGTGCCTAATACTGGAATCAAGATACTCAATTGCTTTTTCTAAAGTCATTAATATCCCTTCCTCTCAATCATACCAGCCAAGAGTGCAAACAATAACCCAAATGCAAGTGCAGCTACATTACCAGATGCAATTGAATAAACACTGCAAATGATTGTAACAATATAAAGATAAAATGCCATAATAAATCCTTTAATGTAAAAATTGATTGATAGTGATTCTGTAAGAATTTGAACTGCTCCTAAAACTATGCCAAGTAACATTAGGCTTCTTAGCAAATATCATACTCCTATTCACCTTCCACTCCACATCCCCCACATAATCTTTATTACTATCATACAGCATAGTGCCACATTCATCAATAGGATCTATGTATGTAACACAAGAAAGCATCTTTGGTCCAGTCTCATCGTGAACCTTCTGAACCCACCCATTCTTGCATATAGACAATTCGCATGTAGTTCTATAACCACTCTTTAACCCAAAACTATCAGCAATACTATTCAAATCAAATGAATCAACTAAGTAATATGTGAAAGGCAATCTCTCTCTATACTCAATACTATGATTAAGATTTATTGAAAGCCTATCCCCTTTGAATGCATTAAGAACCTTTTTCTTAATCTCAGCTACAGCCTTCTCTAAACCATCCACATCATATGTGTTATCTAAGATTGAATAAGGCCAGGGCTCATTATAGAATTTTAGCTCGGTGTTTTTTATAATTTTCTCCGCGGAAAAATTTTTTTGGAAAATCAAACCAAAAACAAAAGTTGAAAATTTGCCCTAAGCTCTACCAAGTATCCTCAGCTTGATTGGCTGAATCAAATCCATTCTTTATCACATCCAGCAATAGACCAACCATGGCAAGAGAAAGACCGGTGAGAAAGAATATAAACCCACTATCGATAGAGATCAAAGCAAACACTAAGCCAAGCAGATAAAAAATATATTGCATAATGTAGGTTATTTAGAAAAAGGTTGAAGAAGAAAATTGGGACTGCTGCTGAACCCCCGTCTCTGTATATCGCCTTTGTGATATATCGCCCCCCGGTGTTATTCTAACACCTCCCCGGGGGTCTTTTCAAACCCCGCAGTACTACTCTTTAATCCGATCCTCGATATACTTCGTCATCGTCTTTGGCGTGTAGTAGCCAGCAATCATCGATGCTAGATTGCTCTCCAAAATCCCACAGACGGATGGCCAATTATAGTTGTTCTCTTCTAATAGCGCTTGAACATACTCTCTAGCCAGATCGTAAGGATTATCACTCATCATCCATGCCCTCCAGAAGGCGAGCATGCTCTGCCAAGAATTCCCTACAGAGTTTATGCATCCTGAGGAAAGCAGATCTCTCATACTTGTTAAGCTCGAGGTCTTCAAATGATTTAGCCTCTTCCATATTAGCGACGCATTGGGAGAGTTCCATCTCCGTGTTCTCGAACATACAATAAGTCATACTAGGCATTAGTCTTCCTCTGCAAAACGAAACGTTTTAATGTACTGCATCCATTTACCTACTTCAATTACAAAGTCAAAGGGGACTCCAAGCTTCTCCACAATATCATCTACTGTGTTGCCAGCAAGGATCATCTCCTCTATGTCTACTACTAGATCTTTCATCCTAGCCATTATACAAAGCCTCCACCCAGTTTCCATTTATTCTCTGCTACCTCTGCTCTTGCTGCTGCCTTAAGGAGCAGGTTTTCCTCCAGGCGACGACGCTCTTCATCCTGAATATAGGCATCCAAGAAGTACTTCAATTGTTCTGCCTTACGGAGATCAAAGAGCGCAAGAGCTTCAGCCATCGCACACATATCCGTCCTAGAGAGTGTGAGAATTTCCTTCATCAAATCAAATTGTGTACGCATTATTCCACCTCTACAAAGTTGCAGGTCTCAAACCTGTCTGAATCAAAGTCCATCCATTTACGCACTTCTAAGACCCATTCAAAAGGGACTCCTAGTGCATCTACTACATCATCTACTGTACTGCCATCTCGCAGCATCTCTTCCACATCAATCATCAATTCACTCATCCGAGCCATTATGCAGTTTCCTTCCATGCTTGTTCTTGACATTCATTCCAGGTCTTTTCAACCCACTTAAAAAACTCTTCTACTGTGATTGGACTTGCCATTATTCAGTCTCCAATTCATCATCAGTAATCAGCTCATTTAAGCGAGCACATTCCCTTACTTCATCTTCGCTCAAGTAATTGATAAGCGCTTGAACGACAGTATAAGGATGCAGTTCACCTGCTTCAACCTTCTCTAGAATCTTATTCGTGATTTCCCTAACCATTATGCAACCTTCCTATTAAAACAAAGACGGTGGCCAAAAGCCTGCTCTGCCCACATCTTCAAAGCGATCCCATCGAACTTGGTATCCGCAATCTTGATGCCATTAAGACTAAGCTGCTCCCTCAGAGAACCCTTGTCCTTAGCAGTAGTAAGCAGAGCACCGTTCTTGTGAAATACCAAAAACTGATTGATGCTATAAGAAACACGACAACCAATCCGGTCGCCACTAGACAGCTTCAAGCGCTTAACCATTATGCACACTCCTTCATCACGATCATGTCCCATCCATGTGCTGCACAGACAAATGTCTCATCCGTGTCCAGGTTATGAACGATGTCACCGGTAGAGATCGATCGCATCTTGTCGACGATTTCGATCTTGCTAGCATCCTCTTCACATACGAAGTTCCCAATCCGGAACACTTCATCCATGCTACGAGCAGTGATACGTGCCACTACTTCATACTCATCGCTGATTGCTTGGATTCCAAGAAAATCCATGAAGTAGAGGTCACGGTAGCAGGCGTGGTCTGAAGGGAGTTGATAGATTGCGTAGTTCGTCATCGCTTTGTCCATTGTGTGTTTGTTTGTCATGAGAACCATTATCTCCGTTTTTCTGAAAAAGTCAACGGATTTTTGTAACCTATCCCCTTGATTTTAAAGGACCGACGATTTAGAAGTAAGGAAGGTTTATCTTTTGGTCCAGATAGATAAGTGCCAAAGCGATAAACAATATCCTCATCTGGACCTAGATCATTATTAGGATCTTTCCAAAAAAAGACCATTCTAGCAAGTTGATGTGGTCCAAACCAATTGATATATGATCCGATCTTTACCTTCACTCTAGTCTCCTTAAAATGGCGACCCTGGTAGGACTCGAACCTACATCAATCCTATTATGCGCTTACCGCTTAGAAGGCGGTGCCAATACAGGGTCGTTTATATGTATATATTATATCGAGACTAGTCAACTGTCAACAGATATTATCGAACTCGAAATGTACTACACCGAACTTTGAAATTGTTAGGAGAGTTATAGATTGTGGCCTGTAAGAATGGACCATGTAGAACATCCACAACCTCAAATACGTTAGCCTCTTCCTTAGAACCCCAAGGTGTGGTGACCATCATCTTCTTGCCGATAGGTGCGTCTAGTGGTTGCTTAAGCACTTTTTGTGTAGTATCACGCATCGTTATACTCCTTAGTTAATCCGTAGAAGGATAGTGTTTTCGTTGATACGGTCTTGAACAGCATCTAGTTTCTTATAGTCATTCAGTGCTTTAGCCAAAACTCTTTTACCACCGTTCAGTACCATGCCTGGGAATGTTTCTGACTTTTTAGAACCAATCCTGTATGTGGCAGTAGTTGACTCATTGTAGTTTTTGATAGTGGTTCCAGCTACATCTAGTCCACCTCGATCGAGAGCCTGAAACACTGTAAAGGTATTATATCGTGTATTGTATGCCAATAATTCCTGAGAACCAAGAATCTTTTCTGGTACAATAGATGATAGTTTTAGATCCTTACATTCTTTCATGTACTTGAAGTTCTTAAGTTTCTTATCAGTAGAAATTGGCTTTGGCTTACGTTGAGCCTTCTGCTTCCTGGTATTACCTACATAGCGCTCTACATCAGAAATGATTGAAGCATAGAATGTGGCACGTTGCTTAATTTGATCCTTAGTCAGATGGCTATAACCTTCTTTCAGTGAAGGTGCACAATCCTTCCTCAGCAGTTCATTAGCCTCGTCTGAGATCGTTTTAAAGTGCTCGATGAACCTAGAAGCAATCATAGGCGATACTTCATACCTAGTTAGCCATTCATAGGTATCAATAGTCCAGCCATCACTGTCAATCTGTTCATCAAACATACCAATGAAATTGGATGCCTTCTCACGAACTCGATCTTGGATAGAGATTACTCTTTCGTCCTTAACAATAGGTGTGGTCTTAATCTCTTGATCATCTTCTTTCTTGTCTGTAAGAAGAATCATCTCTTTGATCTTAAGATTCATATGATCAATAGACCGTTGTGTCAACTTAACACCACGAGAAAGCATTCTGGCAATCCAACAGGGATAGTCAATTAGTTTATTATCTGGTAGATTCTTGATATATTGTAGTTCGTCAAGTCGACCAGATGCTTTTAGGAAAGACTCAAGATAAGATCGAGCATCTGACTTGGTGCACATGTAGTTATACCAAGTCAGAGCCGAACTGTAAGCCTGATCATTTACCAGAATATCTGGCTTGAAAGTCGGCTCATCTCCCATGTACTTGAGGTTGATAAGATACTGCTCGGACCTAGTGAGTTTAGGCTTAAGTTTCTTGGTAACCTTAAGAGACTTGGGTGTTGCAGCTGACTTAGCCATTGCATATTCCTATCAAGGATTCATGGTAAACATGGTAGTCACGTTAGAAGGTGTCTCTGTTAGGTAAGATGGACTATTGACAGTGCTAGACACAAAGTCGAGATGACCATCAGGAACATACCCTAGTGCAATTAGCATCTGTTCTACTTTCTCTAGAACAATATGGTAAGTCTCTTCCTCGCCTAGGGTAAAGTCATATGCATATGATTCATTACGCTCTCCACCACGACGAGTAAATGCTAGTGTTACATCAATCTTAGATTCTGGTGTCATTATGTAATACCTTTCTGTTAAGTACGAATTTCAAGATTAAGAAGTTCATTAGGATCATCCATTCCAAATGTCCAGGCATTAGCCTGAAGTGCAGTCTTCATATCAGGCGGTACTGGTAGAGCAAATTCACGACCAGTGCCACATAGTACACGAAGAAACTTTTCACGACCAATCTCAGGGATATCAACCTCAAGCAGAGTACCGATCATGGGATCCTCATCGGTATCAATAACCTTAGCATCCAGTTCCCGGATGATATTAACCCAACCAAGGATTTCACAAGCTGCTCGGCGCTGCTCTACGTTTTCCCAAGTCAGAGCAGTCTTGGCAGTCAGATTAGCCTTATCTTCAATCCAATCAGAAGGGATACGAACACCATGCCAAGAGTAGACCGCAAAGCCATCAGCATATAGAATGGCAGGACCATTCTCACAGTGCAGACGATTATCCTCATCCATCTTGATATGGAGTGGGCGATCCTGAATAACAGCCATAGTATCATAGCAAGATACCCAACCGCATTCAGTTGCAACTGCCATTAGACCATCAAGCTTACCCTCGAAGTCAATACCACATACATTCTGCATGTAGTCATAGAAAGAAAGCCAGGCTGCCTCATGGTTACCATAGACACAACTGTCAGTCACGGAACGATTCTTACCAAGGAGTTCCTTAGCATGACGGGGTCCTCGAGCAAACACAATCTTATCGGGTGACTTAAGACCACCACAAGAATACAGTAGCTCTACTGCAGCTCGAGCACGATCAGTATCAATTGGATCGGTCATAAGACCGATCTTGATCCACTTGTCACGATACACAGACATCTGGGCTTCCTGGTCAGGAGTCAGGCTAGTAATCTTCTTCATGATATAAGTTCCGTATCCCTATGATTGGTTAGTATGATTAGTATACCATACCTATGGATTTAAGTCAACCCTAAAGTTTAGGGTTAGTCTTGAGCTCGACGGAAACCCTCAGCCACATATTCACGCTGGCGACGAACACGATAGTTACCAGGAGGAACCAGCAGAGTCTCATGAGTATCATGACTACGAAGATGGTTGATTTCCGTAGGAGCCTCAACTGAGAGGAACATCTCGTAGAGATCAACATCCTTAACGCCTGCAGGCTTATAAGCGGTAACACGGTCAGCAACCATCACGTGATCATGACCAGTCTCGGAGTGGGCAACCACAATGTGATTCCGATCATTGGCCGGAAGCACCTCAACATTAGCGGGGATAGCATCCACACGCATGATAAGGAAGTCACCCTGGGCAGCCATCTTTGTGAAAGTCTTCATTTTACAGTTTCCTTGTTTTGATAAGTGGATTATATCAGGCAGCTTCGGCCATGTCAACCGCAATTTCAAGTGCTCGAGTCTTTAGCACCTTATTATTGCCATACCAAGCCGACTGGAGGCGAGTATCTTGAGAGCGACCAGCCAGATGGTCAGTGAAGTAAGTTGTGGCATTAAAGGCCTGCCAGAAAGTACCAGAGGCAAAGTTAGCACCAGGCTGAGTGTCCAGAATGGACAGAGCTGTCTTAGCAGACTTAGAGAGTTCCTTCTTAGCATCAGGACCACCAGACACCGGGAAGACTCGCTTGAAGTACTCAACAACCGACTCATCGGTGTAGCGCTTAGTACCCAGGAACTTAGCCATTTCCTTATACTTATAGAGCTTCTCCTGAGCAACACCAAGAGCAAGCTTCACCGAGTCACCGTTGAACTCACGGCGATGACTGATCTTCACAAAGCGCTCGACCTTGGTGTTAAGAGACAGAGTCAGAGTGTTGTTGCAGACCACACGGATCGGGGTAAAGCGCACGTCAGTCGAGCATCCATACTTATGGAAGTTAGTAAAGTGGAGATAAGATTCTACCGTATCACCACCGAAAAGGTCGAAGCCGTCCTTGATCTTAGCAAGAGCCCAGACAATCTGACCACCTGCCAGAGAACCAGCGGTCGACATTTCCATGTCACCCTCGGCAATGAAGTCGTTGAAGAACTCAAATGCATCAGCATTCTGCACCGGATTCCAATCATTAGACACGATATCTAGAATCTTATGATCCATCTTACGAACCAGAGCAGAGTGCCCGACATCAACATTTGTACCGTTGACGTTAGCATAGGCCTTGACCTTTTCGACTTCCCAGTCGAGACCAGCAGCCTCGAGCATCTGCTCGGGCGTCAGATCAGACGGGACCTGAACGCCAAGACCATGCCAGGGAACATCACCAGCATAAGCCATCTGAGCCTTACCGTTGACAAATTCGATATTGTGAGCCACTTTTTTACCCTCTGTTTTGTATGGGGACCATCCCCATGTCATAGTCGGATATTAAACCAAGTTGGAAATTATGTCAACAAGGGATTTTCAATCCCACCACTTTTTTTCAAAGCTAGTCCGTTGATCGGAGAGAACCCACCAAGAATCTTACCAGCCGAGTCCATAAGAACGGATTCAAGACAAGCCCGTTCCATGTGCGCAATAGCAGAGGCCTTATCATTGAAGGACTTAGTATAGGCAAAGTTGGTGAAACTTACCAGATACATATTAGAGGTCCATGAACTTCTTAACAATTCGAATCTCGGAAGCCGTCAGAGGCTTCTCAAAGAGAGCCTTAGAATGGGCAAAGCGCTCTGCGATACGCATGACTGCATTCGAGAGCTTATCGTCCTTGGTGGTACAAGCAAAATCATACATCCGATCCAGCACGATAGCAGCGTTCATAGTCTGTTCCTTCCTCATGGGTTGATGTTCAACCCTTGTTCATAGTCCCTTTATACCCCATTCAGAGATTAAAGTCAACAAGGGATTTACAAATCCCGATAAGCGTTTTCAGAACCAAAATCCATATAAAATCAATGGGTTAGACCCAGCAAGGACCTAACCCATTGAAAAATATCAGAAAAAGTTTTGTAAGTAACTAGTTACTTACGTTTCAGCGCTTCAGTCTCTTTCTTGATCCATGTCTTAAGAAGATCAAGAGACGGATCGACCACGTCAACAACCCGTTCACTTGTGACTAGGTGCTGACCTACTTCTGAAGCCGCAATAAGCATCACCGTATTCTTAGAGGGCAAAACTTTAGCAATACATAACAAGATAAAGCCTACAATTAGATAGTTACTCGATGGTAGATATTTTTGATCTTCTTTCGTGATCATTCGCTCATGAAAGAAGATAAAACAAAACCTAGCAATAGACCAAATAAGAAAACATACAATAGAGATTAGGAATGCAATAAAAGTAAGATTATGAACTAGTTCAGCAAAATAGATTAGCCAACTAAGAGTATTCATTGTATTATTCCACACCTTCTGCGGTTACAGTACCAGTTGCATGATGTATATTCTTTTTGTTTGGACAGTTAGATTATATCAAGTTAAGATAAAAAGTCAACCACTAAGCAATTTGCCAAACCACTTTATCTCGAATCTCAATACGTTCTGAACCGTCATACTCATGAACACGAAACCTTGTTCCTACAGGAAGCCATTCGATTTCCAATTGTCGTAAACCAGAACCAATATACAGTTTAGGATAAGTTGCTTCTAGATATGCAGTGATACCACTTAGTTGATCTTCTGGATTATCTGCTTCTACCCACTCTACAACTTTGGCATCATATAGAATATCCGGATACTCGGTATTCCATGTATACCAACCAGAACCAAAGCCTGGCGAATATAGAACAGCCACTAGACCATCACGTACTACTTTGTTCATAATATTCCTCTTATCATAATTGGGATTAATACTATGCATGATTTCTTCATATGCTTGACGAATTGGAATTAAAACAGGATTATCATGCTTAACTTCACAGGCAGAGATTGACTCGTTTGAATAGTTAGTCATCCTGGTTATCCTCTTCTTCTTCTGCTGCAATATCTTCAACTAGTGCCTGATGATCTTCTAATAGGCTCATCAACTTCCGACATTGCTCATACATACGTTCATATGCACGCTTTTCATAGTCACTAAAGTCTAGAGGTACACTCTCTTGTAGTGCTTCATCAAGCATATTAGCCACTTGATCTATATGGAGAGACGTATTTTCAAAGGCGCAGTAACTCATGGAAGGATAACCACGACTCATGTTCTGATCCTCTTATAGGAGTATTGATAGTCTCTTTATAACCTATCCAGAGATTAAAGTCAACAAGGGATTTTACGCCTCAAGGGAGGACCACTTGTCGACACGCTTCCAGGACTTCCGCTTCTTGCGCCCAGGCGAGCCATCATAGTATCCATCCGTACCAAATGATGTAGTACCGACTTCCTCTAGGTTGGTCTTCCTCAGGTCACTCTTCCGGTACTTGTCCCGACTGGTGTGATAGCGCCCATCCGAAGCCATAGTCACGTTCATCTTCTCGGTCATCGTACCCTTGTTCCTCATCATAGTCTCTTTATACCCCATCCTGAAAAATATGTCAATAGGGTATTTTCAGATCCCATAAAAATTTTTAAGGGTGACATATCAATCGGTTAGCCCTAACTTTTTGCTTTGTCAATTGCAATCATCCTACTTGCAATTTGAATATATTGTAGAGGGTAAGTTAATACACTTATACATTTATCTATCATATCATAATCTATGGACTTGTATACAATAATAGAACAGTCACGTAGTGGATCATTAATTAATGGTGTGTAGGTTTTTTTCATTGAATCTTAATTTGTTATAAAGGTTTATGGACTTGAATCCCGACTTTATCCCTGACTTTATCCCTGACTTGATCCCAGACTTTATCCCTGACTTGATCCCAGACTTGATCCCAGACTTGATTCCCGACTTGATCCGAGACTTGATCATAGACTTGATCCCAGACTTGATTCCTGACTTGATTCCCGACTTGATACTTGACTTGATACTTGACTTGATTCATAATTCAGTATCCTATACCATTCCTTTTCCTCAATACCTGATTATATACACATTGAGATAAATGTCAATAGGGTTTCTTACTTTACTCATAAAAAAGCCAGGGAACTTATCCCTGGCTAATCCATTATGCTTAGACTACCCTCGAATCTTGCGGAGGTAGACATAGAGTCGACTAGTGGATTCAGTCAACTTAATGGAGAGCTGAACACCATAATCCTTTGCCTCACTGTGAAGTTGGTCGATATAGTCATCCATGCGAGACATCATAGTATGGCGCATATAGGCAAAAGCCTTACCAGAAATCTCGAGGTTGTCCCAGATATCGTTGGTGTAGAATGTCATGTTTTGTTCCTTGTTCATAGTCACTTTATACCTCAACCAGGTTTAAAAGTCAACCTATATTTTAGGAAAAATTAGTCTTCTTTCACATCAGTCACGGAGTCCCGAAGGAATGACCGCCACTCTTCCTTATCAAGGTCGAGGCTGTATATAAAATACAAGTTCATTCCACCGCTTTAAAAAGACACGTACTTGACTTTGAGTGCACCTCATAACCCTAGTTTCACCATTCTTCTTGGTGAAGGTTACGACTGCAGTGCCAGACTTAAGGATATCAAAGTTCATTTTTTAGACTCCGGCTTAGGACTTAGCCATGTCATTGTGTTCAATGAAGTCCATCTCAATCACATCGAACATTACATCCAGAATGTCCAGGAAATCGGCATCCATATCAAAGTCACCATCATCGGCAATTTCCTGAAACATTTCCTGAAGTGCATCAAAATCTGTGATAGGAACATCAGAGTCACCATTGATGATATCACCGAGGTCGAGTTCTCCGTTCATGATAGCCTCGGCAGTCTGTTCAGAGATACGCATGTTATTAGTCTCCTTTGGATTAAGCGTTGAGTGAAGTTTATCTTAAAGCAAAATCAGAGTCAATAGGTAATTTGAACCGACTTCATTTTTCTTTCAATCAGTTTCTTGCAAGCAGTAAGAGTCCCGACGTGTTGAGACTTACCATTGCAACCAACACCATACTTGTCTCGGGCAGGAATACCTAGACCACCGTTCACGATATGATACGGAGTCTTCTTATCATTCCAATAAGTCTCAAAGTATCCGGTCTTAATCCGAATAGTCTTGAGCATTAGTATCTCCATTGCCTTGTTGGTATGAGGACCTTATTCCATATAAAGAACTGTGTCAACCAAAAAAGTTTGGTCCATGATAAAATTTTTTGTGGTTTAGAACAAAATTTTCTGATTGACTTTATATGAGATAAAAGGTATAAGATGACTATGAACAAAGGATCATCCCGATCCCAACTTAAGGATACTGACAGTGCCACGTGGTGTGCCTCGTGCCGGTTATCGCCAACCTCGCCAGTCCAAGTCGAGCAAGGCTAATCCACTCTCCAAGATCATGAACGTTCAGATCACTTCCGAACCGGTTACAATTGAGACTGATGCGGAAATCGAACAGAAGCTGAACGACCGGTTTGAGGTCCTGGCTGATATGACTGATGCCGTCACCGTTGGTGCTATCCGGTCCCTGATCGTATCAGGTCCTGGCGGTCTCGGCAAGTCCTACACCGTGGAGAAGACTCTCTCCTCTTGGGATCCCAACGGCACCAACTACACCGTGATCCGTGGTTTCATTCGTGCAACGGGTCTCTTCAAGCTCCTCTATCAGAACCGTGCTCCAGGTCAGGTACTGGTCTTTGACGATGCCGACTCTGTGTTCCTGGATGATGTGTCGATTAACCTACTCAGGGCGGTCTGTGACTCGACTGACGATCGGATCGTGTCTTATATGACTGAGGGTGTGCTGATCGACGAAGATACGGCAGAACGCCTGCCCAAGTCCTTCAAGTTCAAGGGTACTGTGATCTTCATCACCAACGTCGACATGGATGCTATGGTCGATGCTGGTTCTAAGATGGCTCCTCACTTCGAGGCTCTCATTACCCGCTCTCACTATATCGACCTGGCAATGAAGACTCGCCGTGACTACATCATCCGGATCAAGCAGGTGGTTGCCTCTGGTATGCTCCGTGGTCGTGGTTTGGATGCCGAAGCCGAAACGGATGTGATGGAGTTCATCGACGAGAACCAGGATTGCCTTCGTGAACTGTCTCTCCGGATGGCTCTGAAGCTCGCCGATATCCGTAAGAGGAACTCTAAGACCTGGAAGAAGACTGCTCTTGTCACTTGCTGTAAGTGAGTGTAAAGATGAAGCAAGTTAGTAGTCAAGTCAAGTTTCAAGTCATGAATCAAGTCATGAATCAAGTCTTTAGTCAAGTCTATGGTCAAGTCATGAATCAAGTCATGAATCAAGGCAGGGATCAAGTCGAAGATCAAGTCAGGAGTCAAGTCATGAATCAAGTCAGGAATCAAGTCTGGGATCAAGTCTGGGATCAAGTCTGGGATAAAGTCTATGGTCAATGATTATAAGCATCACTGTAATCTCACCGAACTAAGCCGAATTTACATCCACACTTAAACTAATAAAGTCAAACCGTATTACTTTATTATAGCATTCAATACATTCTTTGTAATATTGTTTCAAGGATTATACATACTATTATAACTATATTATACATTTCTTGTCGATTTCTTAAGAACTGCGCTAAGCCGAACTGAATGTGGTTACCATCGGTACAAAGAACTTAGCACGATGAGAAACGATTTTAGCACTTTAGTAAAAATTGTGGTTGACTTTAATCCGAATATGGGTTAAGGTCTTAATATGGTATGGAGATGTACATGATTAGTGTCAAGGATCAAGTCTATGATCAAGTCTGGAATCAAGTCTCGGGTCAAGTCTCGGGTCAAGTCTCGGGTCAAGTCTGGGATCAAATCTGGCGTCAAGTCTGGAATCAAGTCTCGGGTCAAATTCGGATCAAGTCTATGATCAAGTCACAAGTCAAGTCGAAGTTCAACTAGTTAAGGATCAGTAATGCAGAATGTAGCTAGGAAACTAAGCTTTGATTGCTGGAACGTGGCTTATAACAGTGTCCAAGTAGCATACATCGGAAACAACGCAGAATACACCAGAATCTTCCAGAGCATCCACAGTCCAGTCGAGAATCAGATTACACAGCTTATACAACTCTCCATTGGAGAACACGATCTCGACGATCTCTACACAACAGTCACAACAGCACCAATTAAACTTTATCAATAAAGAATCAAAGCAAGGAATAGTCTAAAAAATATAGTATATACCAATATAATAACCATGGTTACTATATCATATGTTATTATATACATGATATACTATAATATAGCATAATTACATGAAATTTTATAATATGGCACCAAGGCATCGGCGATGCCGCTAGTTTATGAGGATTGATGAACTATTCATTCTGTGAGTAGGTTTGATCTTATACTAAGGATACCAAATATTGATACAGATGGATAAAAAGATTATCTGATATATGGTTTAGTGTATATAAGAAGGTTTTGGAACTATGAAAAAAGTCTCGGATAAAGTCACAAATCAAGTCAGGAATCAAGTCTTGGATCAAGTCTTGGATCAAGTCATGAAGCAAGTCTTGAATCAAGTCGAGAATCAAGTCAGGAGTCAAGTCGAGAATCAAGTCTGGAGTCAAGTCTGGAGTCAAGTCGAGAATCAAGTCTGGAGTCAAGTCTGGAGTCAAGTCGGGAATCAAGTCTATAGTCAAGTCGGGAAGCAAGTCAGGAATCAAGTCTATGAAGGTTTAAAAGCATGAAGCAAGTCAGGGATCAAGTCTTGGATCAAGTCAGGGATCAAGTCAGGAATCAAGTCTGGGATCAAGTCAGGAATCAAGTCAGGAATCAAGTCTCGGATCAAGTCTGGGATCAAGTCTGGGATCAAGTCGGGAAGCAAGTCTGGATCAAGTCATGAAGCAAGTCTGGAGTCAAGTCTGGGATACTGAATTATGAATCAAGTCAATAAAAGCTTAGAAGCAATAGCAGATATGAGTGCAAATGAAATCAATAATTAAAACTCTAAAATTTAAACCTAGTATAGAGTGTTCCAGACAAGTTGATAAGCTTGTAAAGAAAAAATGTCAGAATATAATTGCAACTCATACATATCAAAATATAAATGAATATGTGATGAATATTAAACATGAGATTTATTATGAGTCATGAAGAAAATTAAAGATTATATCTGTAAAGAAAATGATGATATAGTATATGAACTTATAAGAAATGAAGTGTCTACATATATACAAGCACAATGTATTACTAAGATTCAAATACCAGTTCAAAAAGTTACTTCTATTATAGAAGGAATACACAATGAAATCAGTTTATAATAAAATTAAGTCACCAGACAATTATTGTTATAAAATATGTGCAAGATTAACCACTATAAATGTGAGAGAAAAGCTAATGGATGGGGTATATAGACCGGTAAGACCAATTATATTTAATATACAAGATCATATACATCAGGACACACATCGTGAATAACTGTGAAGATACTTGTAATAGATTAGACTGTAGAGAACGTGGTTGTATTGGTTCTGGTTTAGATACAAAAAAAGAACTGATTGCAGATATCAAGGATAAGATTAATAAGCTTGAAGAAGCCGAACGACTTATTAATCGAGCTAAAGCACTACTAGCAATGGATAAAGCAAAGCTAAGACAACTATGTGATCAAACATGCGGTAATCCAGTCAGAAAGGAAGAATATTATCCTGGTGGATATCTTGGTATATCGTGACTGGGAAACAGGGCCTCCTATCGTGACTGGGAAAC
>OGWJ01000055.1_pt1 | contig 16345 bp, 25 predicted proteins | sample 1575991 | NCBI WGS metagenome assembly OGWJ01 (sample SAMN07581533, study PRJEB24739) | freshwater metagenome | place: Singapore | collected 2015-01 | reverse complement strand
CTATCACCTTAGCACGTCGTCGCTCTTCTTCGCTAAACAAAGTGAGCGTCAACTTTTCGCATAAGGCTTCGCCGTTATCCCGTAGCACCGTAAAGAAGTTAATCAAGTCTTTGTCCGTATCGTTAATCACTTCGCGATAGTGTTCTATGTTTGTCACGGCAGGATACGGCTTCTTGAACAGCACGGCGCATGAGCCAGCAAACGGCTCAACATAGACCATGTGCTTAGGTATGAGTGGAACAATGTTATGCGCCATGCGTTGCTTGCCTCCGTACCACGATATGGGTGGCGTTTTAGGTATCGTTAAGCGTACTGTCGCCATCAAGCTCCCCTTCAGCAACGTAAGCCACTTGGTCTATATCGACTTTGCGCAGGTCATAGCCCACCGACACCATGTTGTCCCGAACACGTTCAGCATCGTCAAGGGTGTCGCAGATCACCACGTTATCGTTTTGGAATTGCACCACGAATTTGTACAGGATGGGCTTGCTCTTACGCATAATCGGTGGGTACATCCTCGCCTCCGAACACAATCTCTATCCGTTGTGGGCTATGGTTGGTAACTTGCTTCACAGGCGCGTCAAGCCCCAACAGCTTCGCCTCCCGTTCCTGCACACGGATTAGCTTCTCAAGCGTCGTGATGCTCTTAGAATTCTCATAGTCGGCATGCAATCGCTGGCGTATGTAGTCTAACTCAGCCAGATGCTTCACTATAGCTTGATCCATTGTCTCCAATTGCGACTGTTTCCACACGCCTTGTATATGCTTTATATCACGATGAACAGTAGCCAGACCAACGCCAATAGAATGGGCTATCGCATCCTGCGTCAACCCATTCAAATACATCTCAGCAACGCGAGCGCGCCTTTGCTCAACTTCGAACTTACCTTGCGCACGTGACATATTTTTCGCTTCTAATTTTTCCGCGAGCTATAACAATTCCAATATATCACAACCTTTCACAACACGCAACAAGATGCGCCGTCATGACCCCCATCCTAACTGTTGCAACACATCATCAATGCCAGACAGCGTATAATCATCAGCATCCAAGACAACATCCTCTCTTTGTGGAGCAACCGTTGCCAACGTCGCGAGCTTCTCAGTTATGCCATTAATTATGTGACCCGCAATCCACTTCAACTTACTATTCAAGATCGTCTCCATCGTAGCAACATTCAACACCACACTAGGATCAGGATATTCTATCGTTTCATCCATCGCCCGACGTTGCTCCAATTCATACAATAGCGACACCAGCACCGCTTGGGTAGTCGCAGCCTGCCGTGTCGCTTCAAGCGTCGCACGCTTCTCATTGATGAGCCGTATAAGACGCTCATCGCCTGCCTTCGCATCGTTCAGCACAAGACTATAGGTGTATCGTGTTGCGTTCTTTCTAGTCATTATCCACATCCTTCAATTTACCAAGATTACGAAGAAGACCGATGAACCTTTGCGCCCCACGAGCGTTAGCGAATTGCGGATGCTCGGCAAGTTCGGGAGCGATGAAGTCCATCGTCTCATTGGCACGGCGCAAAGGCGAGCGCAAATGGTTCAGCAACACATAGCCACCGCCTCCCGTCGTGTAGACGTTGTCCACACGCAAGCCCCCAGCCTGTTGGTACAGGGTGGCAAGACTTGTGATGAACCCACTTGTGGCAAGGTCAAATTCGGTAGCCACATCCAGCGATTGTTGCTTATAGGCGATGTAAAGATGCTTGTCTCTAAACGCGCGTTGCACCAGCGCATCATCCAGTTCAAAGCCGTCTGCATACGCGCTCATCACGGTAGGATTACGGCGCAACGCATCCGCAAACGTGGTCATAATCTGGTTTACGCCGATGTCACGTTGCGCAACCTTGACGCTCCGAACGGTATCGAATAGAGGCTTGCCGTTTTCGGTGAGCAGAAACTCCGTCGTGCCACCACCGATGTCGATCACCATCGCCTGCCCCGTTTGTGGAACAAAGCGCGTGCGGTCTTTATCCACCAGCCGAAGCCATAGCCCACCTGTGACTTCTTCCATACGACGAATCTGCGAGATGGCAAAGCGTTTGGTCTTGCCAGCGTGTTCGATCACCCACGTGCCAAGATAGGATGCTTCTATCTTTGCGCCTGCATCACGAACCGATGGGGCGTTCAGTGCCACCACACAACACTCCCCATCCGTTTGGTACAGGTTAGAAAGCATGTAAGCGCATGCCACCCCGATGTATTCTGGCATATAGCGGTTCAGTCCATAGCGTGGGACACCACCGAGCCGAATCGCCAAGCCGTTAAAGGCGTAACACCGTTCAAAGATGGGCTTCTTACTTGTGCCATAAAAAGCGATCTTTGCCACATCCGACGACGGTGTATCACCGTATGCTAGATGAGCATAGTCAGACGCTTGCAACTCCACCATCACGTTAGGGGTGCTGTATTGCGAGCCAGAGCCGACTAGCCCACCGTTCACACCCTTCCATTGTGCATTACCTAAATCTAGGACTGGATACCTCACTATTGACCTCCTGTTTGTTGGGATATATACTCATATAGTACCTTATAAAAGCGTATATCACACAAGGAGGATCACAGAAGGAAAAATGGCAAGGCAAAAACACTACTGGAACGGTATGCGATTGGATGTCACGGAGATAGCGGAGCTTGAGCAATGCAGTCTAAGTTCGGCATGCAAATGGGTACAGAAGGGCTATACCAGCAAGCCACCATTCAAGGCTTACGCTCGCAAAAAGAAGCAATACTTGTGGGACGGGGAATGGATGACGCGCCAGCAAATTCAAAGCACGGAGTTCGTTGCCCTAAGCACCGTTAACGTTTGGATACGGAAGGGATACACGAGCCGACCACGTGGCAAGATGTATCGCTGGCGTGGGCAACTTAGAAGTGCTCATGAAATCATGGAACTGGAGGGCGTATGCCGAAACACCGTTGACACGTGGCTAAAGCAAAAACTGGAGCAACGTCCGATTAGGCAACACGCGGTGTCATTTGATGGGAAGATGACGACCTATAAAGAGATTGCCAGCAAATACCGTGTAAGCCATAGCACGGCATGGAAATGGATAAAATGTGGGTATACGACGCGCCCGCTTTATCGGAAAACAAGGAAGCGTAAGTTGGTACGCTTGTGGTCTAGCACCGAACAATTATTGAACGCGATAGATAAAAGAAATCAGGAGAGCAAATGATGGAAGCTAAATTACGCCAGTGGAATAACGATCAGCTAACGGTTTACCAGATTGCTGAAATAGAACAGGTTCACCTCAAGACGGTGTTCAATTGGATGAGGAAGGGCTATACCACGCGCCCACCTCGCAACGAAGGGCGAACCCATTTATGGGATGGCAAACTCATGACCCGTAAGCAGATTGAACGGAAAGAACATGTTTCTGCTACTACGGTCAATCTATGGGTTAGGATGGGCTTAACCAGCGCGCCAAAAACAAAGACTTATTTCTGGCGCGGTGAAATGCGCACCTATAAGCAAATTGCCTATCTTGAAGGGGTGGTAATTGACACAGCGCGCAAATGGGTTAAGGCAGGGTATACCGAATCACCGTTGCTTATCTATCATGAATTTGATGGGGAGCGATTGACCATCGCCGAGATTGCAAAACGGAATTTTGTTTCATATAGCGCAGCGCACAAGTGGATACGACGCGGGCTAAAAACACGACCAACGTATAAGAGGAGCAAATGATGCCAAACAATAGCAAGCCCCACGTATGGCGCGGTAAAGAGATGACGCGCAAAGAGATAGCAGAACTTGAGTATGTTACCCTTGATACGGTCACACGGTGGCTACGGGAAGGACGCACCGAACCACCTACTGGCAAGCTATACGACTTTGACGGCGAGCGCATGACCGCCCAACAAATTGCTATCCGTTATGGAGTAACCGCTACGCGCGTTTACCAATGGCTAAGTGCAGGATACACCGAAGCTCCCGAAGGTCGTCATAAGCAGAAATATCTATGGGATGGCGAAATGTTGGAGGTGGAAGAGATTGCACGCCGTGTTGGCACAACACGCGCCAATGCCAGAAACTACCTAAACAAGCATAATCGCAAATGGACTACGGATGAGGTGCGTGAAATGCGCCTGCGCTGGCACACGGGGCAACCGTGCGAATGGAACGGGATCACCTATCCCAGCATCACGGCAGGGGCGAAGGCGTTGGGGATCACCGCCCATGCTCTAAAACGCCGTTTGCATCAAGGATGGCGGTGCGATGCCGATATTGTGCCAGCAGAGGTGGTGTGGAAGGAAGTAGCCACCTGCCACCCAAAGCCCCCCATCGTGTTCGGTGGCAAGACGTTCACGAGCTATAAAGAAATGGCGGAGCATTATGGCGTAAGCGAAGCGACTGCCCGCCGTTATGTGAAGACGCAACGCCGTCAAAAAGTAGTGACGGGAAAAGTGGAAAAAGCCTAACAAAGTGCTTGACAAAAGTTCTGTCATTGGGTACTATTTAACTGTAAGTCAAAACACAACGAAACAGGAGAGCAACAAAATGGTCATCACAGAAAACACAACAGCAAAAGCAACTTTTATCCTCACTGTTGGGGATGTTTTTTCAGATTATGATCGTGATGGTTTTCAAGATCATCGCCGTATCAGATTGCAAGCAGATCGCATGAACGCCGACGGTGTTTGGGGCGATGGTTATGAGTGCGTCGCAATTGAGATTGTTGATAACGGTGTGTGGGCTACGTTGCGCAATGAGGATGGCAAGGAAATGGTTCAGAAGTTCATGAACCGTGTTTACGACATCCCAGCTGTAGAGAGCCTCTGGTTTGGTGATTTAGAGGTGGTCATCACAAACGATTGGCAAGCTGGGGAAACCAGTTTGGAATTGTTCCACGACGACCTTGACCAATTTGGGATTGACGATGATGTCATCATCATCAACCACAATGAGCATGACCTCATCCAAGCGATTGAACGGGAGGCAGGCAAAATCGCTGCTGCCGTTGCAAGTCAAGCGTAACCGTAACAGGCGGTATAACCTGTGAAGCCCCTTCGGGGGCTGTGTCGGTGCAAAGCCGATAATCAGACAGCGCAAATGCGCAAAACGTCCACAGGAGGGACAAACAACATGAACAATATCACCGTTTACAAAAATTCGTATGACACCATTTTCATGCCCTGCGATTTTGATTCCGAACTGCCGTATGAGAGCGAACGCCAGATTGTGCGACAGGCGCAGCTATTTAACGAGGATTCGGCTTGGGGCAACGAACGCCAATGCGTCGCCGTTGACATTTTAGATCACGGTGTTTTCGTGACCCTTCGTGATGAGGAAGGCAACGAAACTCGCGAAAAGTTTATGTATGCCGTAGAAGTTCAGGACGACGGCGACGACGACTAACCGTAACAGGCGGTATAACCTGTGAAGCTCCTTCGGGGGCTGTGTCGGTGCGAAGCCGATAATCAGACATAAGCCACAGGAGAGGCACATGATCGATCAATTGTTTCAAGATTTAGTCGAAGCGGAGCGCGTGTTATCTGAACAGCGTTCCGACCCCCGTTATCAGGTCGTGATGGACTTGGTACGCCAGTCAGGGCAGTACGCGCAAAGCGAACGCCTAAGCCTCCTACAATCGCAACTGGAGCAACTTGGGCTAGACAATGCCCCTGCACAGCAACGCGCCGAAGAAGCGTATCAGGCATTGCGAGAATACGCCCTTGCCCATCCCGATGAGCAACACCCCAACATCAGCTGGCGCACCCTGCGCACCTATCACGTGCAAGACGTGGCTGGCTTCATCACGGCGTTAGGCAAGTATCCAGACCCAACGCTCATCAACGCTTTGATAAACAAAATCATCCTAAATCGTGCTGTTGCGGAGGTTCTGGCAGTGTCAAGTGAACTGCCCATCGCCGTATCAGAACGTTTGGTGATGGTACTAAAGCGAGGTGAATGATGTTGGGTTATGCGGAATACGTGTTGGGCAGTTTAGACTGGTATAACGATGACGATGCCTACTACGGTGGCATGTTTTATGTGGAGGATGTGCAGTTCACAGACACCGAGATCATCATCACGTTTAGCAACGAAATAGACGACGATATGGACGGGATTCCGTTCTAAGGGAGGCAAGCATGACTGTACAGTTTACAGGGTTATACGTGGGTCAAGATGACGATTACACTATCTTGACGCAATATTGCACGATTACCATGCGTGCCAATGACGATGAGGGGTATATCGTTGTCAGTGCTGATGAGCAATATATCGATGAATTTTGTGGTGGAATTGAAGCGCAAACATGGGCTCACTTCCATACGTGGGAATACGATGACCCATACAGCTTGCAAGATATCATTACGGCGTGGGTGTTATTCGTTATTGACCAATACAAAGAAGCGTATGCGCTAGATGACCAAGACATTTATGGAGTATTGCCATGACGACCAAACAACAGCAATTCATCAAGGCGACGCTAGAGTTCATTAGCCTGAACAATGCCGAAATCCAACACCACACGGCTAACCCAACGGATGAGGGCATGCTACGGATTGCGAGCTTGCAACGGCATAACGAGATGTTGAAGGAGCGTATCAAGACGGCGCAGGAAGCGGAGCAACGTGCCGATAGCAAGTAATGCAACACCCCACGATGAGCAGTCGTGGGGTGTTGGTTTAGATGGGTCTCATGAAATGAACAGGGCGATTGTACTGGAAGAAGACGGGCAATCAAGGCTGTATTTTGTGGGAAGATAAGGTAATATAAAGCAACACGCCCCTAACGGTAAATTAGAGGCGTGTTTGACAAAAAACAACATAGCTGACAAAGGACATTCTACCATGATGCAAGTCTACTGCATACCCCTATTTTGCGATGGTGGTCAACATGCCCATCATTAGAGCAATCCACGACAAAGATCACCCCTACACTGTAATCAGCAACGCGCTGGTTAATGACCAATCGCTATCTCTAAACGCCCTCGCCGTGATGACTTACCTGATAAGCAAGCCACATGATTGGCGCGTTCGTGCCGATGACATCCAAAGACGCTTCCAGATAAGCAGAGGCAAGGTCTATGGCATACTGGATGAGCTAATGGAACGTGGCTACCTATCACGTGAGATTATCCGTCAAGGCGGGCGCGTCAAGGAATGTCGCTATACGGTCATGGAGCATCCAGTGCCTGCATTACCTGATACGGATTCACCACTTCCTGATTCACCACTGATTGAAAATCAATTAGTGGTAAATCAGCACAATGATAAAGTAATTACTTTACCAAGTAATGAAATAAAAAAAGAAAGAGAAAGGAGAAAAGAATTTTCTCTAAAAGACAAAGATCAAGATCAAGTTCAAGTTCCAGAACATCTTGTGGAATACGTAAAGGCATATACCAGTCCACTAACCAACAATTTGCCAGCGTATCAGGTAACACCACAAGACCTACTTATCTTCCAACACTTACATGAGCAAGGTATCACACCGAATCAACTTGCAGGATTTATACGGCGTACTCTACAATCAGACTGGTGGGCTAATCCATCAGTAGGGTTACGCTATATCAGCCAGAACATTACAGGAGACAGAAGAAGTTATGCGCACTAACGAACAAATTGACAAGTTATGGTCGGAGGATGTCGAAAAGGTGCTATTGGGTAGCATCATGGTTGACCCTGCCGTACTGCCAGCCGTGAAGACGGTTATCGGTGATGAGCGAGCCTTCTTCCTAGTGAAGCATCGCTATATCTTTGAAGCACTTGACCACGTTATCAGGACAACGGGTCACTGCACTATAGAACTGGCAATGAAGCGATTACAAGACCGTAAGCAGTTAGACCTTATCGGTGGAGGCGCGTATCTATCGGGCTTGGTAGCCGAAGCTCCCACCGCTATCTATGCCCAAACGTATGCTGGTATCCTCAAGACGTTTGCACAGCGTCGACTACTGGTGCAAGCGAGCCAAAACATTCTTGAACTTGCCAACAATATTGACCTAAGCGTTAACGACGCTTTGGCGCAAAGCATGCAATCGATACGAGGCATTATAGAGCATAGTTCGGATGGGTCATTGACCCTACGCCAGCGTTATGAGGACTACCTTGACCTAATCAGTGCCAAAGAAGATAAGCGTTACATCCCCTCGCCTTACCCTACGCTGAACCAAGTGTTGGGTGGTGGCATACGGCGTGGGAACTATACCATCATGACCGCACCTCCAGGAGGCAACAAAACGATGCTTGCCACCGCTTGGATGGCATGGGCAACGCAACAGAAGTGGACTAACGGCACGCCCTTCAAAGTTCTAGTTCACAGCATCGAAATGGGTGCGGTGTCGGAGCTTATGCCACGTGTGATGAGCGCGTGGACGGGATTGACGATTAAAGAGTGTGAACGCCCATCCAGTACAGATAGTACACAGCTGATCGTAAACGCCTATAATCGCTTCGTAGACGGCACAAATTGCGAAATAGACGACAACCCTAGTGTGACCATTGATGACATCCAATTACGCGCCGAAGTGTTTCGCCCTGACCTACTTATTTTGGATTACGCGCAATTGATTCGGGTGTCGCAGAAGAAGCAATCGCTCACCCAATACGAGGCGCATAACCTGATTGCCAGTAGGCTTAAAGAAATTGCGAAACTAACCGATTGCGCGATTCTATTGTTGGCACAAATGAATAGCAAAGGCGCGGAGGCAACGGCTGGCAAGCTGTCGCAGTCGACAATCGAAGGCTCACGGGCTTGGAATCAAGGTGCGAGCGCGGTCCTCATTCTCCAAAACTATCGCATCAGCAACCAAAACCGTATCGGTATCAGCACGGAAAAATCGCGGTTCTCCACAACTGCCAGTGCCAACACGGCAAGCGTGCCAACGTTGCAGGTGATAGACGGCACGGCGCAGTTCAAAGATATTGGCATGTATGCGATCCCACGAGAGGAAGATGGCTATTGATGATCCGCTATCACAACTTCCCACCCGAACATCCCCTGCCCTTGACCGACGCGCAGGCAAGGGCAATGGGTTGCACCATCTATCGTGGCTACGTAATCGACAACGAAAAGCATGAGGTCGTGCCAACAATTACCTATTGGTATCGCTATAAACCCTGTGTTAGGATACGAAAAGAGTATCAAAACACAGGAGATAGGTGATGAAATATCATGAGTTAGGTGGTGGGCAACACAAGTGGTTAAACAATAACAGCATGCCACATCAGACAGAAATAGATACCGTTGATTACTTGCTTAAGAACGGTATCTATGCTGTGAACGGTAAATTTACAAGCTGGCGTTATATCGACATTGTTGCGTTTGGATGTGTTGCGATTGAAAACAAGTTTTCTAATGTACGACAAGATAAGGGTCATGCATATGGCTTTAGACTTCTATCAAAATGGCACGACAATGGCATGAGAGGAAACATCATCATTTTATGCGCTCAGCGTCATGATCGCGTGGAACGCACAATCTGGAACGTTAATGACCCAATATTTTATCGCCGTGATGGTTCACCAAAGCAAGGCATATGGTACACAACTAAAAAAACACAAGGTCATGCGCGTCATGCTGAATACGGCGTAAGCATCAATCCGCGTTTGTGGAGAGAACACATAGACCGCTTTGACATCATCCACGACTGCCTGCGCAATATTTGCACCAACATGCTCACACCCGAAAACTACCATCGCTATAGACTAGACTTTAACAACGGCAACCCTGCGCAGGAAGCCGAACCCGTGTATACTCCCATCGTACAGGAGCAACGCCAGTTAAGCCTGCTATAGCATGAAGGCACGCCGTGAGCCGATACCCCCACAACTGGAGGAGCATTAGCCAGCGCATCCGCTTTGAACGCGCTGGTGGCAAATGCGAACACTGTGGGGCAGTTCACGGCGAACCCCACCCTATCACGGGCAAGCGCACCATCCTCGCCGTTGCCCATCTTGGAACGCCCCACCGAGATGGCACGGCAGGCAACCGATATGACCTCCACGATGTTCGGGAAGAAAACCTCATGGCGCTCTGCCAGCGTTGTCACTTTGCCTATGACCGCGAAGCCAATGCCGAAAAAAGAAAGATTAGTAAAAGATTAAAAACACAAGAAATAGCTAAAAAACGCTTTGACAAAAACACATAAGGGGATATACTTTAACCATCAGACAGAGCTACGGCTCACAAGTTTCAGGAGACAGGCAATGACCAAACTAACTAGCAAGATGATCACCAAAGAGTTGCAAGACGGCGCATGGGCTTACGTATGCGGAGCAAAGAACGCCACCCACGCGGTTGACTTCTATGTTCAATGGGAAGACGAAGACGAAGACGATCACGGTGTTGATTACGATGACGTACAAGACATCCCAGCAGATGCTCACAAACCATACGCTCTAACTTGCCGATACATCGATCTTGAGACACGCGAATGGGAAGATGAGACCTCATTCAACTTCATGACCCTCCAACAGGTTCAAGGCTACATGAAGCGGTACACCAGCTGGGCAATGCCTCGCAACTCCCACAACGCCGTAACCTTCGACAACTGGCAAGTTCAATAATCAGATACCAAGCCCCCGAAAGGGGGCATAACAGGAGACGCAACACCACGACCAAGCCCCCACACGGGGGCTTTTTTGTTTGTTGCACATATTCCAAAACTTGTGATATAGTTGGATGATATTTGAGAGGTGACTATGTTCAAGAACGCGATCATCCGATATGGGGAGCAACCTGCAAGTGAGTTTCTAGCGCATCCCCACAATCCACGCAAACACCCCGATAAGCAGAGGAAGCTCGTTAACGCATCCCTGAAGCGTTTCGGGTGGGTTGCTCCCGTCGTGGTGAATGTCACTACGGGTTACGTGATAGACGGTCATGAGCGCGTGTGGCAAGCGTTATCGGCTGGTGATGATACGCCCGTGCCATTTGTTGAGGTTCAAGTTCCTACCGAATTAGAGGCGGAACTAATCGCCGTATTTGACCGTATCACCTATGAAGCCGAATACGATAGCGATAACCTGCAAGCATTGCTGGCAACGATAAACACGGATGATGAGGCGTTGGCTAAGCTGTTTGCGGAGATGAAGGAAGAATACATCCCGATAGCCGATGAGCCGTTGCCAGACAACCCCCCCTCTATGGACAAAGCAGAGGAGCTTAAGCAGAAGTGGCAAACCGAACGCGGGCAACTATGGATCATCCCGACCAAACACGGGGAGCATAGGCTATTGTGCGGTGATAGCACACTCAAAGCAGATGTTGATCGGGTGATGGGCGGGGATGTTGTAGACTTGGGTTTAACCGACCCCCCATACGGTGTGCAAATGTCCATAGGTTTTGGTGGCTTTGGTGGCTTTGGTAAACCCATTGGCAGAAGACAATATGAAGACCAATGGGATAATGAACGCCCATCCAAAGAAGCCTTTGAATTGTTGTTGAGTAGTGTTAAACAGTGCATTGTTTTCGGCGGTAATTTTTTTGCCGATTACTTACCACGCTCAACACATTGGATTGTTTGGGATAAACTAAACACCATGCCTAGCTTCGGTGATTGTGAATTGGCATGGACAAACATTGACCGCAAATCAGTTAAGAAAATCACGTTTGAGTACAACGGCTTGATCGGTAAAGAGAAAGACCGCGCCCATCCCACACAGAAGCCCGTAGGTCTTTTTGTTGAAATTCTCAACACATATAGTTGTCAATCCGTATTCGACCCCTTTGGAGGCTCTGGCACAACGATGGTGGCTTGTGAGCAAACGGGGCGGTTATGTCGTATGATAGAAATTGAGCCTAAGTACGTTGCGGTAATCCTTGAACGGATGGCAACGTTGGGCTTAGAACCTAGATTAGCTTGACGGAAAAACGAGAAACGGAAACATGCCAGCAGACGCACAAGGCAAGTTCACAGTGGAGCAACGGCGAACACAGGTGTCGCAAATGTACCTAGCAGGGGCAACACAACCTGTGATCGCTAAAACGCTAGGTGTTGGTCTTGCCACTGTGAACCGCGACATTAAGCACATTCAGAGCGTATGGAAGCAATCGCAACTGGAGACAATGGACGAGGCGATTGTGAAGCACCTAGCGGAGCTTGACTACATACGCCAGCGATTGCATGCCGACTACCAGAACTCTAAGAGCATCACGACGCTTAAGGAACTAATCCGCGTGCAGGAACGGGAGGCGAAGCTGTTGGGACTTGACGCGCCTGTGAAGCAGGTTACGAACCATAGCCCCCAACGGATAGAGATTGTGTTCGGAGAGCAGGATGTACCCACCGATTATGCGTAAGACCAAGCCCATCCTGTACAAATTCGTGGTGCAATTCCAAAACGATAACGTGGTGATCTGCGACACCCTTGACGATGCTGAACGTGTTAGGGACAACATGGTGTCGGTGGGCTATGACCTGCGCAAAGTCGATATAGACCAAGTGGCTTACGTTGCTGAAGGGGAGCTTGATGGCGACAGTACGCTTAACGATACCTAAGCCCCACGAGAACCAAATGACCATCCTCAACGACAAGCATCGTTTTCGGGTGGTCATTTGTGGACGGCGGTTTGGCAAGACGGAGCTGGCAAAGACGGCGTTGCTATTCAGGATGCTCAAGGGGCAAACGTGCTGGTACATTGCTCCGACGTTTAAGCAGGGGTTAGCCGTGTTCCAAAGCCTTGCCAACATCCTACGGGACTTGCCTACCGTACAGATTAACCGCACGCGCCTGACCATCCAGTTTAACGATGGCGCAATTGAGGTGAAGTCAGCTGATATTCCAGACAACTTACGCGGTGCTGGTCTTGACTTCGTGGTCTTGGATGAATGTGCCTTTATGCACCCATCCGTATGGGCGGAGGTGGTGCAACCCATGCTCTTGACCACGTTGGGGGACGCGCTATTCATCACATCACCCAACGGGCGCAACTGGCTTTACAATCTGTATAGCCAACACCACGACGGTGATGATATGTGGGTGTGCTACCGTTATACGTCATACGACAACCCACTGAATAGCAGTGCTGAACTAGATCGTATCAAGGGCGAAGTGCCAGAATCGGTGTTCAGGCAGGAATACCTAGCAGAGTTTTTGGAGGGCGGGGGCGCGGTGTTCCGTCGTGTTGCGGATGCTGTGAAGCCTATGCCACCCATTGGGGGGCGCATCGTGTTCGGTGTGGACTGGGGGCAGGAACGCGATTACACGGTGATCGTGGCTATGGACGCGACCACCAAAGCCGTGATAGAAGTAGACAGGTTTAATCAGATAGGGTGGGACGTGCAACGATCACGCTTGCAAGCGATGGCGCAACGGCTTAACCCCGTGCTGATCGTTGCGGAACTAAACAGCATCGGCTCGCCTAATGTAGAAGCGTTGCAACGGCTGGGCTTGCCAGTAGAGGGCTTCACGATGACGCATGCCAGCAAGGTGGAGCTGGTGAACACGTTGCAATTGGCATTTGAACAGATGACCATCACCCTGCCAGACAATGCCACGCTGTTGAATGAGTTACAGTCGTATACGATGCGCCGATCCCCTAGTGGCGTATACCAATACAGCGCACCGTCGGGGGCGCACGACGATACGGTGGTGGCACTGGCACTGGCGTATCATGCTGGTTTGCGAATGAGTGCGAGGGCAATACTATGGTAATGGATTTACGCTATGTGAAGGGCATACCTCTACACAAGTTGACTCCCGACGCATTTAGTCCGTTGGGATACCACGAAAGCCAGCTAACTATCGACATGCTTTACCGTCGTGTGGCATGGTTACGGCGTGCTGTTGATTTGCGTGCTGATGCTATCGCTTCGATGCCATATTGTATCTATACTGCCGATCGTGTTGACGTGCAAACTGAAGCGGGTGCGTTTGGTGACAACGGATATGAGGTGTTACCCGGGTTCGCGTGGTCTGAATTTCTCAACTATGTCGAAGGTGACTTGCTGTTATACGGTGCGAGTTACTTTATCCCAGTCTATGGCGCGCGGTCGCGGCGGTTGTTCGGCTTTAAGCGATTGCACCCTGCGACGATGCACCCTGAATTTGAGATGCATACTGGGCAGTTGCTCGGATTTACTCGCAAATTCAACCAGCGAAGTGAATACCATAACGTTGAGGATGTTGGTTATATATGGGTGCCGAATCGTAATGGTGAGACGGGTCATGGTCAGTCGCTTGCCAACACGGCGTTAGCTTCTGCGCAAATGTTGTACAACATGGATATGTACGGGCAACTATTCTTTGAACGCGGTGCGATTAAGCCTACGGTGTTGACTATCGAAGGCTTTAACAACTTGCAGGAAGTGGAGCAACAGCGCGTCAAGTCATGGTTTGAACGCACGCTGAACGGCATACGCAACGCATTTAGCATTCTACCCGTTGGCACGCAAACTAGTATCCAAACGTTGGGAACGGATATTGGGGATTTGGCTGTGCCTGAGTTGAGTAAGAACAAACGTGAGGATGTGGCTACTGCGTTAGGAATACCGCAATCGCTGTTGTTTAGCAATGCGAATAACTTTGCCACTGCCAATCAAGATGACTTCCATTTTTACGACAAGACGATGATTCCACAAGCTATCTTTATAGCAGATAAGTTGAATCAGCAATTGTTTGAAAAATTTAGAGTGGGTCATCTGATACGCTTTGATTTTGATCGCCTCGATGTGTATCAGCAACTACAATTGGATCGTGCTAAGATTGTGATGACGCTGGTTGGGTCTGATACCGTGTCGATGGGCGTGTTGAGTCGTGATGAAGCGCGTGCACTGCTGGGGTATGACCCTGCGCCTGTGGCTGAGATAGTTGAAACGAATGTGACGGCGGTAGTTTCACCCGAAGAAAGTGCTGGCATAGATGTGCAAACCCAAAAATACCTCGATGAATTGGATGTGTGGCAGCGCATGGCGCATAATCGCTATAAGCAGGGTAAGGCTCGTAAGGCGATAGAGTTTACTGCTGAGGAATTGCCTATGCATGTGGTGGAAATGGTTAAAAATGCGTTGGCGGTTGTTGATGAAGTGGACGATGTTAAGTTAGTGTTTCGTGATATTAGGACTTACGTATGCCAGCAATCATAGGTCGCTCACAATATGAAGGTGAATTGCAGCGCATATTGAATCGTATTCATCTGCGTGCGCTGAAGGGACTGTTGCAAGCGTTGCCGTTGGATTTGTTCGGTGATGCTGGCTATAGTGATGTCGTGTTTACTGCTGCCTTGCCGTTGTGGTCAGTGTTTTATGAACAGTTGCGTGACGATTACATCGCTGGGATGTCACCTGTGTTGGTGCGTGTGCATGCGCAGCAATCGCGGGTGTTGGTTAGTCAGCGTGGTGTTATGCTGAATGATGATGAAGTGGATGATCGTAGTCGCGAATGGGTGGGCTTGTGGCTGGGTGTTCTTGCTCGTGATATGATTAGTTATGCCCAAAAGAAAATTGATGGTTTTATTGCGACATTTAGGGCGCGTTCTGAGTTGGGTCTTGGATGGTTACGCGAAAGACTGGGGCGGTTGTTTAGCCCATCGCGCGCTCAGTCGGTGGCGATTACGGAGGTTACTCGGGCGGGCTATGAAGGTGAAAAAGTGACTGCTCAAGAACTACGGAATCGTGGGTTAGAACTCCTTGAGGTGTGGATAACGGCTAATGATGAACGAGTGTGCGAATATTGTGGTCCGAACCATAACAGACCGCGCGGTCGGTTTTGGCAAGTGCCGCCTCCACTGCATCCCGGTTGTCGGTGTTATATCGAATGGTTGCGTTCTGATGAACTGGCTGAGTTCTATAGGATGTCGGCATGATTAAGATAGGCGTTGCGGTGACGGGCTTGGATAGTGTTGTGAAGCGTTTTGATACACTGGCTAGTGATGTACGTGTGCAGGATGGGGTGCTACGTGCTGCGCGTGTTATACGCGATGAATTGGTGAATTATCCTAGTCAATCGGTAACGTCCCGATATGTGCGTAAAGGGTTTAATGGTGGTCTGGCTAGTGCGTGGTTGATCGAACAGCGCGGTGAACGTCGTACTGTCTACCTGCGTAATAACAAGCCTTACGCTGCATGGGTTCAAGGCACATCGCAAGTGTGGTTTCATAAGCGAACTGGGTGGCGGGATGTGACTGTGGTTCTGGGTGATGTGAGTGCGCGTGTTGCGGATGTGGTTGTTGATGCTGTGGTGTCGTAACAAAAAACTCCCAGTGCTGGGAGTTTTCTGTATCGAATAAGCACGGAGACCAAGCCGTGTCTGTGCACATTGTATGCCAGTTGTTTTGCCATTGTCAACGGGTTATTTCCGCCTCACCTTGCCTTTATAGACGTTGTAGTTTTCTACTGTCTTGCCATCGTTCTTGTCTATCGTATCCACTAACGTGAAG
>OGWJ01000054.1_pt1 | contig 16353 bp, 20 predicted proteins | sample 1575991 | NCBI WGS metagenome assembly OGWJ01 (sample SAMN07581533, study PRJEB24739) | freshwater metagenome | place: Singapore | collected 2015-01 | reverse complement strand
GTTTCCCAGTCACGATATAAGGGTGAGACGCTAGCGAGTATTTTGGGTAAGGATGTCGTTGAAGCCGATATTCCCTTACAAGACGGTGACTCGTTGCGATCGAAGATTAAGCAAGTTGCCTCAGGACGTTTCGGTGTAACCACCGAGTATTTACGTTCGGCCGATCAGATCCAAATCAAGATGGCCCAAGGTGCAAAGCCTGGCGAGGGCGGTCAGCTTCCCGGTGGTAAGGTCTCGAATTAAATTGGACGCCTACGCTTCTCGGTGCCAGGCGTGGGTCTCATTTCGCCACCACCGCATCACGATATTTATTCCATTGAGGATTTGGCGCAACTGATTCATGACCTAAAGAATGTCAATCCACAAGCCGATATTTCAGTGAAGCTTGTCTCAGAGGTCGGCGTGGGCACAGTTGCAGCCGGCGTTGCTAAAGCAAAGTCGGATCACGTTGTGATTGCTGGTCATGATGGTGGCACAGGCGCATCTCCCCTGTCATCGATTAAGCATGCTGGTACACCGTGGGAGCTGGGTCTTGCAGAGACGCAGCAAACATTGGTGCTCAACCAGCTGCGTAGTCGCATTCGTGTGCAAGCCGATGGTCAAATGAAGACTGGTCGTGACGTCGTGATTGGTGCTTTATTAGGCGCTGATGAGTTTGGTTTTGCTACAGCGCCATTAGTGGTTGAAGGCTGCATCATGATGCGTAAATGCCACCTTAATACCTGTCCAGTCGGCGTTGCGACTCAAGATCCGGAACTGCGTAAAAAGTTTTCAGGTAAACCCGAGCATGTCGTTAATTTCTTTTTCTTCATTGCTGAAGAGGTTCGTGAAATTATGGCGCAACTGGGAATCCGGACTTTTGATGAGCTGATTGGTCGTGTTGATCTCTTAGACACACGTAAAGGGGTTGATCATTGGAAAGCACAAGGCTTAGATTTCAGTAAGGTGTTTGCTCTACCCAATGTGTCTCATGACGAACCTCGTCACCAAACACTCACTCAAGATCATGGCCTAGATACTGCGCTTGACCATACCTTGATCGAGAAGAGTGAGCCAGCCTTAGAGCGTGGCGAAAAGGTTTCATTCATTGTCCCGATCCGCAACGTTAATCGTACGGTGGGCGCGATGCTGTCAGGTGAGTTGGCAAAACGCTATGGCCATTTGGGATTACCCGATGACACGATCCACATACAGTTAAATGGTACCGCTGGACAAAGTTTTGCAGCATTCTTAGCGCGCGGCATTACTTTAGATCTGGTGGGTGATGCGAATGACTATGTCGGTAAGGGATTGTCGGGTGGACGCGTTGTGGTGCGTGCGCCGCACGAGTTCCGTGGCGATGCTTCCCAAAACATTATTGTGGGTAACACGGTGTTGTATGGCGCGATTGAAGGCGAGGCATTTTTCAACGGCGTCGCTGGTGAGCGGTTTGCAGTTCGTAACTCAGGCTCAATTGCGGTTGTAGAGGGCACCGGTGACCATGGATGCGAGTACATGACAGGCGGAACGGTTGTTGTACTTGGCAAGACCGGCCGTAACTTTGCAGCAGGCATGAGTGGCGGCGTAGCCTATGTGTTTGATGAAGACGGACTTTTTGAGAAGCGTTGCAACACCACCATGGCCACACTTGAGAAAGTGTTGCCATCTTCTGAGCAAATTGCGAGTATGCCCAAATCGACATGGCATGCACCAGTGAATGTGAAAGAGGGTGGCGAGCGGCAAACCGATGAGCAAATTCTAAAGACACTGATTGAGCGTCATTTCCGGTACACCGGATCAGAGCGTGCCAAGGCATTGCTAGCCGATTGGGACAAATCGCGCGCGCGTTTTGTGAAGGTATTGCCTACCGAATATAAGCGGGCTCTCGGTGAATTGTGGGAGCGCGCTCAAGGGCAAGATCAAACCAAGCCTGTGATGGCTTGATGATGTTGATTAATTAATGAAGGATTTTTGGAGTTGGTATGGGTAAAGTCACTGGATTTATGGAATTTGAACGGGTCGAGGAGACCTATGAAGCACCAGTCAAACGAATTCATCATTACAAAGAATTTGTTGCGGCGCTATCGGATGGCGATGCGAAGGTGCAAGGCGCGCGTTGCATGGATTGCGGTATCCCGTTTTGCAACAACGGCTGCCCCGTGAATAACATCATTCCCGACTTTAACGATTTGGTGTACCAAGGCGATTGGAAAAATGCGATTGAGGTTTTGCATTCCACCAATAATTTTCCGGAGTTCACTGGCCGTATTTGTCCGGCACCATGCGAGGCAGCCTGTACCCTCGGAATCAATCAGTTACCGGTCGGTATCAAATCGATTGAACATGCCATTATTGATAAAGCATGGGCAAATGATTGGGTAAAACCACAGCCACCTAAAACGAAGACTGGTAAGAAAGTTGCCGTGGTTGGATCTGGCCCTGCCGGGATGGCAGCTGCACAACAGTTGGCGCGGGTTGGCCACGATGTCACCGTGTATGAAAAGAATGACCGGGTGGGTGGCTTACTTCGCTATGGCATCCCTGATTTCAAAATGGAGAAGTGGTTAATTGATCGGCGTGTTGAGCAAATGCAAGCCGAAGGCGTTACTTTTGCTACCAGGGTCTTTGTCGGTAAAGAAACGCTTGGCAAAGAAGTGAAGAACTATGCTCAAAAAACGGTGAGCCCTGAGGAGTTACTTAAAAATTTTGATGCGGTCATTATTAGCGGTGGTGCTGAGCAACCCCGCGACTTACCTGTGCCTGGTCGTGAGTTGAGTGGAATTCATTTTGCTTTGGAGTTTTTAATCCCACAAAATAAAGAAGTGGCGGGCGATCTCAAAAATGAGATTCGGGCAACGGATAAGCACGTTGTTGTGATTGGTGGTGGTGATACGGGTTCTGATTGCGTCGGGACTTCTAATCGCCACGGTGCAAAGAATGTCACGCAGTTTGAGTTATTGCCTCAGCCACCTGAAGAGGAAAACAAACCCTTGGTCTGGCCCTATTGGCCAACCAAGCTTCGTACCTCATCATCCCATGAAGAAGGTTGTGAGCGCGATTGGTCCGTTGCCACCAAGTGTTTTGAGGGTAAAAACGGTAAAGTTGAAAAACTGATTGGCGTGCGCTTGGAATGGAAAGACGGCAAGATGAGTGAGGTCCCAAATTCTGAATTTGAGATTAAAGCCGATTTAGTTTTATTGGCGATGGGCTTTGTCTCTCCGGCTCAGCAAATCTTGAATGCCTTTGGTGTAGAAAAAGATGCTCGTGGGAATGCCAAGGCGACCGTTGATGGTCATCATGCCTATCACACGAATGTACCTAAGGTATTTGCGGCTGGCGATATGCGTCGCGGTCAATCATTAGTGGTTTGGGCGATTCGTGAAGGCCGTCAATGCGCACGCTCAGTCGATGCGTATTTAATGGGCACATCAGTTTTACCGCGATAATCTAGGCATGTCCTCTATTCCCACCGCACGCGCGATCGAGTCGCCGGTTGTTTCGATTCGGGGAGTGGATTTTCCCTATGCCCCGGGTGAACGTCAAATTCTTGGTGGGCTTCAGATGGAATTTCGCCGTGGTCAAGTTGTTGCTGTAATGGGCGGTTCGGGTTGCGGTAAGACCACGATATTGCGATTGATCGGCGGTCAGGTGACTGCTCAAACCGGCTCAGTAGAGTTTGAGGGCCATGAAATTTCTGCGATGAATACCGATCAGTTGATGCAAGCCAGACGGCGCATGGGGATGCTATTTCAGTTCGGCGCCTTGTTTACTGATTTGAGTGTGTTTGAGAACGTTGCTTTTCCATTGCGGGAGCATACGAACTTATCTGAAGAGTTGATTCGTGATTTGGTACTGATGAAATTAAATGCGGTGGGCTTGCGTGGGGCTCGTGATTTGATGCCTTCACAAATTTCAGGGGGGATGGCGAGGCGCGTTGCCTTGGCACGCGCGATTATCCTAGACCCACCTCTGATTATGTATGACGAGCCATTTGCGGGTCTTGATCCGATCGGCCTTGGGATTACAGCGCGATTGATCCGCAATCTCAATGACGCTTTAAATGCAACCAGTATTCTGGTGACACACGACGTGGAAGAGACTTTCGAGATCGCAGACTACGTGTACTTTATTGCCAATGGCAAGATCGGTGCGCAAGGAACGCCCGATGAGCTCAATCGCTCAGCTGATCCCTTTGTGCGCCAATTTTTAGACGCTTCGCCTGAGGGCCCGGTGCCATTTAATTATCCAGGCCCTGATTTAGCTACTGATTTTGGATTACGCCAGCAATGAGTCTGAAATCAACTTCCAAAACCAATCCGATCACTAATCTATTAGGCGATTTTGGATTTTTTATTCGCAGAAACATTACGGGCCTTGGCTATGCTGCGCGGATGTTTTTCTTGGTATTGATGCGTTCTGGCGGGCTATTCAAGAGACCGCGTCTGGTGTCAGATCAAATTTTGTTTGTTGGTAATTACTCATTTGTGATTATTACGGTGTCCGGCTTATTTGTTGGCTTTGTGTTGGGCTTGCAAGGCTATTACACCTTAACGCGTTATGGTTCGGAACAGGCCCTGGGATTATTGGTGGCTTTGTCCTTAACCCGGGAATTAGGTCCTGTCATTACTGCTTTATTGTTTGCGGGCCGTGCTGGCACATCGCTTACTGCCGAGATTGGTCTTATGAAGGCCGGTGAGCAGTTATCCGCTATGGAGATGATGGCGGTTGACCCCTTACGTCGTGTAATTGCACCTCGTTTGTGGGCCGGTATTATTGCGATGCCAATTTTGGCCACCATCTTTACTGCCGTGGGCGTCTTGGGTGGTTATTTAGTGGGCGTGCCACTCATTGGGGTCGACAGCGGTGCATTTTGGTCCCAAATGCAAGGCGGCGTGGATTTATTTGATGACATTGCTAATGGTTTTATCAAAAGCGTTGTCTTCGGTGTAGCTGTGACATTTATTGCTCTCTATCAGGGGTATGAGTCAAAGCCCACTCCGGAGGGAGTGTCGCAAGCGACCACGAGGACCGTAGTCCTGTCTTCGTTAGCAGTATTGGCTTTGGATTTTTTATTGACCGCCATGATGTTTTCCAACTAAGCGTCGGCCAAGATCGGAATAAACTAGGATTCTTATGAAAAAAAGTGCGATTGATATTTGGGTTGGATTGTTCGTAACAATCGGCATGTTGGCCATGCTTTTTTTGGCACTCAAGGTCGGCAATATGAGCGCCGTCTCATTCGCTCCAACCTACACGGTTTCAGCCCGCTTTGACAATATTGGTGGTTTAAAACCGCGTGCGCCAGTAAAAAGTGCCGGCGTTGTGGTCGGCCGTATTTCAACCATTCAGTTTGATGACAAAACCTATCAAGCTACGGTAACGATGACAATTGATAAGACCTATCAGTTCCCCAAGGATTCGTCAGCTAAGATATTGACTTCAGGTTTGTTGGGCGAACAATACATTGGTCTTGAAGCGGGTGGCGATGATCAAATGCTCGCCGATGGCGGTAAGATTACCCAGACCCAGTCAGCCATTGTTTTAGAAAATTTGATTAGTCAATTCCTGTATAACAAGGCAGCAGACACTGGGCAAGATAAAGGCGATTCCAAGTCCGGCGCTAAATAACCATAACTATTTAAGAAACAACCTCGACTGTGATTTTTCTAAAGCGCCTGGGCATTACTTTTCTAAGTTTTTGCATTATTGGTTGTGCAAGTATCCCTGCGGGTAGTGAGCCATCGCCCCATGATCCATGGGAATCTTTTAATCGCTCGGTGTTTTCTTTTAATGAGGGATTGGACGAGTATTTATTAAAACCCATTACCAAGGGTTATCGATTTATATTGCCAAAACCTGCCCAGCAAGGGATTGATAACTTTTTTGGTAACTACCGCGACATCTACACCTCAGTAAACAATCTTTTGCAAGGCAATGTCAGCATGGCCTTTAGCGATTTAATGCGAGTGGTCGTCAATACCATTTTTGGTTTAGGTGGCTTTATTGATATGGCCACACCGGGAGGGTTAGAAAAACACAAAGCAGATTTTGGGCAAACTTTTGGTGTTTGGGGTGTACCTGCAGGCCCTTACGTGGTTTTACCAATTTTTGGCCCCAGTAATGTCCGCGATACCTTTGGTACTGCGGTGGATTTAGAGACCGATTATCTGTTCCGACTCTTACCTGACGTGGCCCTGCGCAACAGTTTGACGGGGTTGCGGATTGTCAATGCTCGTAATAACTACTATGAAGCGGGTGATCTTCTTGAGGGTGCGGCGATTGATAAGTACACCTTTACGCGCGATGCGTATATTCAGAGACGTCAGTATCAAATTGGTCAGGCCAAGGAAGGCAAGGAATCAAGCGCACCCGTTTATGAAAACCCCTACGAGTAAATCATTCAAAAAGACTAAAATCAATCCATTATTTTTTGACCGGCTTATCGTGAAAACAACCTTTTTAACTTTCTTTGCTTTTTTGCTGTCTGGCATGGTTGGCTTTGCCAATGCGCAAAATGCGCCTGACCCGAACTCGCCTGACGGCCTCATCAAAATGATTGTGGCAGATGTGATGGCCTCCGTGAAGGCCGATCCTGAAATCCAGAAAGGCAATATTCCTCGGGTCGTGGATTTGGTGGAAAAGAAAATTGTTCCCTATACCGATATGCGCAGAACTACCCAATTGGCCATGGGTCGAAATTGGAGCAAGGCAAGCCCGGAGCAGCAAACGCAACTGATTGCCGAGTTCAAATCCTTGTTAATACGAACCTACTCAGGGGCTCTAAGTCAATTGCGTGATCAAACGGTTCAATACAAACCCTTTCGTGCAAATCCGAGCGATACCGATGTGATTGTGCGAACCGTCGTCATTGGTAAATCAGATCCGATCCCCTTGGACTATCGGCTTGAGAAAACCAATGAAGGGTGGAAAGTCTATGACATTAACATCATGGGCGCTTGGTTGATTGAGGCATATCGCAATCAATTTACCAATCAAATTAGTCAAAATGGTGTCGATGGCCTGATTAAGTTTTTGCAAGAACGCAACGCGATGTTGGCAGGCAAGAAGTAAGTATGAGTTTTGCCTTACCGAATTGCGTGACCCAGGCCAATGCGCTCGGTATTGAGAAACAGGGTGCTCTTGCCCTAGTACAGTCTTCCCAAGTGGATTGCTCTGCACTGCGTGATTTTGACTCAAGCGTGCTAGCGGTTCTGCTGGCATGGCGCCGCCAACTGCAAGAGCGCAACCAATCCCTCGTAGTTTTAAATTCCCCTGAGAAATTAAGAGTACTTGCTAGCGTGTATGGAGTGACTGATCTTTTGGGGCTGCAGTAAGTCATGCAATCAGCTGTTCTCGTTGAACATTTAACTAAATCTTACGGTTCACTACAAGCGCTTAAGAATGTTTCTTTGGATGTAAAGGAGGGCGAGTTTTTTGGTTTACTCGGTCCTAATGGTGCTGGTAAGACCACGCTGATTTCGATTTTGGCTGGTTTATGCCGACCCGATTCTGGTCGCGCCTTCGTCATGGGCACGAATGTGCAAACTAATTTTATTGAGGCGCGACGATTACTAGGTGTGGTTCCTCAAGAGCTCGTATTTGATCCTTTTTTTACGGTTCGGGAGACCTTGCGGTTTCAGTCGGGTTACTTTGGGATTCGGAATAATGATGATTGGATTGATGAGATCATGACCCACCTCGATTTAACCAGTAAGGCCAATAGCAATATGCGTTCGCTTTCTGGGGGTATGAAACGCCGCGTTTTGGTTGCACAGGCCCTCGTGCATCGCCCACCCGTGATTGTCTTGGATGAGCCGACTGCTGGTGTGGATGTCGAGTTGCGTCAGTCCCTCTGGAAATTTATTAGTCGTCTTAATCAAGATGGTCACACCATCTTGTTAACCACTCATTATTTAGAAGAGGCTGAAAGTTTATGTGGTCGCATCGCGATGCTCAAATCTGGTCAAGTCGTGGCGCTCGATACCACTCAAAATCTCCTCGCACGCTATGGAGCGCACAAAGCACAAGCTGGGCAAGAGGCTGATCTAGAGGATGTATTTATTCAAATTATGGCGGGAGAGTAGTCTTAATGCCAATTCCATTTGAATATGGTAGTGGTTTTCCAACCCTGCTACGCAAAGAGATTAAGCGTTTTTATAAGGTTGCCTTTCAAACGGTTGCTGCACCTGTGCTCACTGCTGTGTTGTACCTAATGATTTTTGGGCATGTATTAGAAGGACGCTTAGTGGTGTATGACAAGTTGACCTACACGGCATTTTTAATTCCGGGTTTGGTGATGATGAGTGTGTTGCAAAACGCATTTGCAAATACCTCCTCGTCATTGATCCAATCAAAAATTACTGGTAATTTGGTATTTGTCTTACTGGCACCCCTAACTCACCTTGAGTTTTATTCTGCCTATGTACTCGCTGCCGTATTTCGTGGGGTTGTTGTGGGTCTAGGTGTTTTACTCATTACCCTCTTTTTTGATGTTCCTGCCATGCAAAACCCAGTGTGGATTCATAATCCTCGCGTTGGGTGAGGGCATCGTTGATTTCATCAAGGCGCGTTTTGAGATGGGTGAGTTTAGGATTGGATTGTTCCAAGTAGGCGAATACCGACAATTCCGTATCGATTTTAATGTCCTGGGAAAGAAATCCTAATTTGCACTCCTTGGGGAGATGTATTTTTCCTTCTGAGGGCAGGGTTTGTCCAGTCAATAACCTCAATAAGGTGGATTTACCCGCGCCATTTTTACCTACTAAACCAACTTTATCACCTCGATTGATTTGGAGGCTGACACCGGAGAAAAGAAAACCTTGAGGGAGGAAATAACCTAGTTTTTCGAGTGAAACCATGGGCAAAGGTACATCGAACGCAGGACATGAACGTAGTTAATTTTGAAATATTCGAATCATAAAATTCATTAAAAACGAACTAAAGTCGCAAAAAAATGTTTAATTTGTATTTATTTCAATTTTTTATGGGTAGACCACCAACAAGACCAGCACGTTTAAAGAATGGTTTTTATATAGAATTAAAAGTTCCGGGATCAAGTTCGATTTTAATCAGAAGAGACACGAAAGAGCAAATGATGATGGCCGCAGAGGAGTATTCCCGGTCAAAAACAGTTGTTATTCGAGGGGAAATGTTCAACGATAAATGGATAACCGATAGCTCGAAAGGGTAATGCGCCAAGATTCCTTCGGTTTTCGCAGTTGGCTTATTGTGTTTTTTATTGCCTTAGTCACGATTCCTATTTTTTTGTACAACGAACTTTGGCTCGTGGCCAAATTAACAGGCATTGCGGTTACAGTAACCCTTGTTATTGTCCTAAGAATTTGGCTTTTTAGGCTTAAAAAGCAACATACAACAAGCCGAATCGAACTCACATCCAACGACGTTTTTGAGCTCAAGGGCTTTCTTCCACCTCCCACCGATTTGATTGAGACAATGCCCATTTCGCCTTTGTTGCGATGGATGTGTAGCCCTACCTCTAGTTCTACCATTCCCTCGTCATAAAGCGGGGTCTTGGTTTCTTTTTTAATTTCAATTGTTTGCATGGTTTTTGTTTCTCCATTGTTTTTTACAAGTAAGGTTGGTTTGCTGAATAATATTGAGTCACTCATTTTAAGAATCTTCCCTTTGCCTTTGAGTAGATGAGAGGGCTGGGCTTCCCACTACAAAAAGCCAGGATTGCATTTGTTTCCGATTCTGATGATGAGAGCTTGGCAATCTCTTTTCTTGCCTTGGCAAGTTTGGCATTAAGATTGTCGAGCTGGGCTTGCACATGTTTGCCGATTGCATCATTTCTTTTTGCATACTTTCTCATTTTTGTTCTCCAGTAGTTGATTTGCGTCATTGCGAGGTCGCCATTCCTCCGATAATTATTTATGAGATAGTTTATCGGCGAGAAGTAGACGGCTCTCGATTTATTGTTTTTGGTTTTGATTTTGTATTGCATTAGAAGTCCTCTCGGCTGGCAATCTGAGCTTTGTTTTTGTTATAGAATGCGATGAGTTCTTCAATGTCTTCCCTCACCAAGTAGACATTTTGAATCTCCCCATCAGCGTCTTCGTATTTGTCGGCGACATTTACGGCTCCGGTATTTTCGTCGATGCTCATTTCATATCTCGATTCGGTTTTCATTTAAGGTTCCTCCATTTGCTTTTGGTCACTCTGAGTTTTACAGGCTTGTGACTGTCACTACCTATCGGTGGTGGCCTCATTACCCGCCGGCAGTTTGGGACATACCAAGTGGCCGGCAGTTATCGGCTCAATAGGTGACCGCCTCACGGCGTGTACCACGGCTTGTTTGCTAAAGCCGGTGGGCTACTTCCTCATTTTGGACTACGGCGAGTAATTATGTTTTATAGTTTCGCCGTGTTTAAGTTTTCGGGTTCCTCCACTTTGAACCATTGTTTGCCGATGTGGGCTGAGTTTTTGGGAGACTGCCAGAATCGTAGGATTTAGTTTGGCAGTTCTGATGTACTCACTCACTCCGACCTATCGGCGGACTAGGGGGTGTAATCACCCAGCCGAGGGTTTCGGAGGCATCGGGAATTTCAAATAACTATGAGCATTTTCTCGATTCTTCCTTATTTGACCAGTGGGGCAGACGGTTTTTCTGTATTTGTTTTTGTCTGAATATCAACGATTTACGACTACTTATATATCCCCTAGGGGCTACCCTTACCATTTGTAAATGGTTGCTAATCAACGCCCCCGCCCCCCTATATCATCCGTCTACCCTGTATGCCAAAATCGGTTTAAAGCCTATTTGCGACGGTTTTTTAAGTGGGGGTATTTTTGGGTATTTAACGTCCTTAACTATCTTCCGAAGGGCTGGAATTTTGGGGCAATTGAGCATCAGCCGGCAATTCATTAGGCGTGAGCATTGCAATATCCCTCCGGTCTAGGTCATACTGCTCGGCTAAGTTTTTGATGAATTGAGCTTCTTCGGCTTTTTGCTTTAAGGCATCCATCCAATTTTGCCCATATTTTCCATAAAGCTCGGCATAAGTGGTAAGACCAAGCTTGAGGTCTTCCCTGTCTTGCTGTTGCTGGCGCAAATCTACGGACAATTCTGCAGGGGTTTGCCACTCCACTTTCCACCATTCATTGTTTTGCGGGAGCTTACCATCATTCATCATTGAATTAATAACATAGCCCCAAACTCGCTTGCAGATGCGGGAGGTCATCATGCTCTGCCTTTGGGTAATGGTCTCTTGCAACATCCGCAGGGTCATCCTTACCGATGTTCCATTTAAAGCAGAAGCATCCCAAACCACTTCGTATGGCAGTCCAAGGCCAACGGCAACATCCCGAATTAAAAAGCGAAGCAACTCCATTGTCTGAGCTTCTGGCTTTGCCCCTAAAACGCTCGACAGCTTTGCCCCCGGCTCCAAATCCACAATAGCACCCGCCAGGAGTTTTTCCACAGTCAGAGGCGCATTAGGCCCATCAGTCTGCTTGACCCGATGCCCCAGCAATGCCGGTCCGGTAGAGTCATTGGTTCTCTCGATTTGCAAAGCAAGAGCGGCTCGGATTTTTGTAGCAAATTTTTCATAGCCGATAATGTCCATAATGTCCCGAAGATGATTGACGGCTTGAGCGAGGTTTGAAACGCCTCGGTATTCATCAGTCCTCACGCTTTCGTATGCATGAATTACGCCTTGCGCCGGCAAGTCCCTGCTTTTGTCATCAGCCATTTTTTCCCCGACCAAAAACCGATAATATGTCGGGCGACCCTGCTTATTGACCCACACTCCGTCAAAAAATTTTCCGTCTTTGCGCTCCTCTGCGCTTGCCTTGCCAGAGCCTACTCGGTGAGACTCGACCAGCTGAAGCTGGGGCGCACCTTCGGCACTTTTGGTCAGAACTGCAAAAAATTCGCCATCCCTATCAATTGCAATGCTGGCCAAGCGGAGCAACTCGCCCCAAGTGAATTTTCCAGTAACATCGGGGTATACAGCCCACTGGTTCCACGCCTCAAGAGCCGCCTCATTCCATTTTGCATCGGAAGTTTTTGGCCGAGGCGAAAGCCCATCCCCTACTGCGAGTCGTGCTTTAGTGTCAACAGCGCCACGTACAAGGCCGATATTATAATAAAGGTATCTAGCCAATCCAAGAATAGTCCTTCGGTCATATTCGCTTACATCCGTTTTTGCATCATTGGGCAGAGCTTGGTAAATAATCGGATACTGCCGAGAAGGCCAAACCGCCTCAACAATGCGGGAAAAAGTTTTCCTTATTTGTCCAGTTGCGCTCATTAGAATGCAACTAGAGTATTTCTAGGCGTTTCAGATTTAATCCAATCAGTAAATTCAGCATCTGTTGAGAATTGCTGGGCTATCCTCCATGCCTCAAAAGTAGCATTTAAAACGCCGGCAACAGTCCAACCGCTAGGCAGGGTATAGCTAAAGTTTTGGCCGGCAACGGAAGCACTAATAAGGATTTTGCCATTTTGCTCATAAACCGAGCTTGCGTTGGCGGCAATGGTCTCAAGCGCAGTTTTAAGTCCGGACAGGCTTTTGTTGCTTTTAATCCAAAGCCCAAACATAAGAACCTTTGGCTCCATAGCCTATTGGGTTATGTCAATGGGAAGGCTGGAAATGCTTGAGCCTAAAACATAAGCCAAAGCCATCTGCATCTTTTCGCAGTCTCCCAAGTGATTTGCCTTTCCGATTCTTACCCATTCCTTTTTGGGCACTCCCCTTTGTATTCCCCTCTCGACAAGCCTCTCGCTTATCATTTGCTTAAGGTAATCGCTCCCAACATTTTTGCTAATTGCCCACCTTGGCCCCTGCTTGTTGCGGATTGTTTCTAGGTAAAGTCGGGTTTTAAAAAACGTATCCACAAAATGTAGCACCCATACTTTTCTGCTGGCCAAGCTATCCTTTGGACTCCAATCCACCTTTGCCCACTTGGCCGGCGAACTCATAGAAGCCCAGCCCTTGCATGCAAAAACACCTTGGTATGTTTGCGTTGCCTCGTACACTGCTCCGGTTGCGAATCCAGAGTCCACAAGGCAAATGTCTATTTTTCTGTCTTTGCCTCCGCATTTAAACGGCCTTCCCATTAAATCTTGCAACTCCGAAAGGTTGGGAGCTTTGCCATACTCCACCAGCCAGCTTGAATGGTCTGGCATCCATCCCCTCACCACATAGTAAATGCAATCCCGCTGAACGTCCACGGTTGCAAGCAACACGCCAGGATTCTCGGGCATTTCTCCAAGCTGGTAATCCTGCGCATTTGCCAGCACCTGTTCTTCCTCAATAGATTCGCCGGCGACTATGTAAGGCATCCCCATCCAGCTATTGTTCCAGTTTTGCAAGCCACCTTGCATATTTTTTGTGGTAAGAAATTTTTTAGCCGCATCAGCCCATGTAATGTTTGGGGCATACAGGGAATTTAGCTGAAAACTCCTTACCTCTGGGTCATGTTGGCTATTTGTTGAAGTCCATTTCCCATTTTGGCAGGAGCGTATTTTGTCAGAGTCAGTCCAAGGAGCCTCGCATTTTACGCAATAGTACCTTGCGGTTTTGCCTACCTTTTGCAGATTCCATTTTCGGTTTTCACTTTTTGCAGACTCGTCCCACCTCACCCTTGCAAAATCCAATTCTTGCGCCTCCCCACAATGCGGACAGGGAACCAAGAATTTTTCCCTGCTCCCATTTAAATAGTGTTGCCAAACATTCCCGACCTCTGTTGTTGGAGTAGAGGTAAGCACTTGCTTTCGCCTTGGGAACGCTTTGGTTCGCTCAATAGCGAGGCTTAGTGCGCTAGCCTCTTTGTCATCAGCCGGCGCAAACTTATCAATTTCGTCCAAAAGCAAAACCTCAATAGGCCGACTGCTAATTGAGGCCGGCGAGTTACTGCCAACCAAATCCAAAAAGCACCTGTGAAACTGCATGCTTAACAGTTTTAGCCTGTCGGCATCTGATGGGTACTGCGACCTCACCGGAACGCAATCATCCAGCATTGGCTTCAAGCGAGTTTGGCTAAAATTTCTGGCTAGGCTTTCTGTGGGCAAAACAAACAGCATCGGGGCGGGGTCATTGGCTATGCGATAAGCCAGCCAAGCCATCAAGGCAGTTGTCTTACCGGTCTGCGCCCCCCAACACAAAACCACTTGCCTTACCCTTGGGTCAGCCAACGCCTCCAATATTTCCTTTGAATAAGGCGTGTAGCTCAAGTCGAGTTGTCCCGGTTTTGGCGTGGGGCCACCAGCCCGAAGGTAAATATTTTTTTCGCACCACTCGATTATGCCAGGGGGCTTATCAAGCTTCCAAAGCCGTCTGTGCCAAGCCACAAGCTCATTCTCGGGCGAGACAACGCTCATAGAGCTTCGTGAACCGCCTTAAAAATACCCTCGACCTCTTTCTGTATAATTTCCTCCGCTTCTTTTGCATCCTTTCCAGTCACCATAATTCCAAGCTGTTTGGGCATTTGCTTTAGCAACGGCTGAATTACCGAAACCAGTTTTGATATTTGAGCCTTTGCAAGTGCGGTGTTGTAGCTAATAGCTTCAATTTTTTTTGCCTCTGCCTCAGCTTCGGCAACCCGCTTTTTTGCATCACCCCACGCCCTTACAGCTATCCGCATAGCCGCAGGGTTTTCAGCCTTCACGGCTTTATTGATAAAACCAAAAGCGACCCTTTCTGCCATTCGGCCTCGGGCGACACGCCCAACATGGTCATCCCTGCTTATCTCACTTTGGGATGGCTCCTGCTTTGTGGCCTCGGTAATGCCCTGCTCAACCTCGTCTTGAAATTCTTTTGGTGGAACTCTTTGCGCCCTCCACGCCTCCGCACTCTCAAAGCTATCCAACGGCAAGCCTTCGGCCACAAGCTGGCTAACCCGCCCCTTGGATATTCCCCATTTGTCTACCAGTTCCTTTTGCGAAATCATACGCCACGGCGGGGTGATTTTATAATTGGGTTAAAATCAAAGCTCCTTTTGCTTTTATAGTCCCTTTGAACAATGTCCTTCCCCCACTTCTTTTGCAGAGCCTCGAACTGCTCCCTTTCTTTTTCCAAGTTACGATAAGTAGCGCAACCGCCGGCCTGCTCCGCTTGCTTTACATCATAGAAACAGAAGTTCGCCCGAAGGCATCCACCATTAAAAACAATATGTTGAAGCGTCATGTCGTAATCCTCTTTGAGAGGCAACCGGTCATCATACCTTTGCTTGGTTCCGTTGAGGTGGGCGTTGAATGTTGAAGAAATATAATTCTGCGTTGAGAACGGCGTATGCTCCCTATATGCCCCCTTGTCTCCCACGCAATTTACGCCAAACATTTTTAGTCCCCACTCTTTGCATAAAATAGCCATTTGCTCACAAAACTCCTCAACTGCGCCGGCGTCCATGGGCATCTTTGTCTGCTTCTGCCACCGGTAAAAACCCTCGTAGTCATCATCCATAAAAACCACGCAATCGTATTGGGGCAGAATTTCATTTAGCACATAATTGCGAACCCTGCTTGTCCCCTGCGCTCCATGCTCGTCTGGAACTGCGATGATTCTTCGCTTCTTTGCCAAGTAGGCATCTGCCTCTTTTTGCGCCACAATATAATCAACAAACGGGTAAAGCTCCTGCGTAGTGCAAGAATCTGCCCTCCGGTAAGAACAGCTAACGAATTTAATTTTCACCGGAGGCCTTGGATTCCTTGGCATCAAAAATAAAAACCCTGTCACCTATCTTTCCAACATTGTCCTTGTGAACATCCACAATACCCAACTGCTTTGCCTTTGCCTTGGCCTCCTTCCACTCTTGTTCGGCAACATCGCCAATATAGCAACGGCTTTGCACCATTGTTTGTTTGCCCCAAAAATAGGTTGGAACGTATAGCCCTTCCAATTTGTCGGCTATTGCCCTTTGTCTGGCAATTTCTTCTGGCGCACAAAACGCAACAGCAAACCCGCCAAGCACCACCACGGTCTTGTGATAGCTGGAAAAATACTCAAACCCCTTCCATCCGCACACGGCAACAAAACGCTTCGCCATTTCTTGCCTTTCCAGCCTGGGGTTTTCCGCATATTCAGCGTCCACTTGCTTGGCAGATTCGATAAGGTCTTTTGTGGTGGCGTTTGCTGTTGGCTTTGTTGTTTGATGTTTTGGTTGCTGTTTGGTGGCGTTTGCTGTTGGCTTTGTTATTTGATGTTTTGGTTGCTGTTTGGTGGCGTTTGCTGTTGGCTTTGTTGTTTGATGTTTTGGTTGCTGTTTGGTGGCGTTTGCTGTTGGCTTTGTTGTTTGATGTTTTGGTTGCTGTTTGGTGGCGTTTGCTGTTGTTGCTGTTGTTGCTGCTGCTGTTGCTGTTGCTGTCGTTGCTCTTGTTGCTGCTGTTGTTGCTGTTGCTGTTGTTGCTCTTGT
>OGWJ01000053.1_pt1 | contig 16491 bp, 33 predicted proteins | sample 1575991 | NCBI WGS metagenome assembly OGWJ01 (sample SAMN07581533, study PRJEB24739) | freshwater metagenome | place: Singapore | collected 2015-01 | reverse complement strand
TGTGCCATCTGGTTTTATGGGTTCAACATTTACATATTGACAATTTAAATTATGCTGAACCGTCCAGATATTGCTAGCAACGCTTTGTTCATGCACATACGCACCACCAGGACCGCCTGCAGGTCCCTGTGGTCCCTCGGGTCCCTGATCACCTGTATCACCTTTATCTCCCTTGGGTCCTTGTGGTCCCGTAGCACCAGCAGGTCCCTGTGCACCTGTATCACCTTTATCTCCCTTGGGTCCCTGATCACCTGTATCACCTTTATCTCCCTTGGGTCCCTGCTCGCCACCAGCAGATACTGCCGCCCAACCACCGGTGGTATAAATCTTCAGTGTATTAATTGTGCTATCAAATACCACTGTTCCGGGTTGTACAACCAGCGTGTTAAGGTTAGCTGTAGTATAACTTGGAAGTGTTAGCGGGCTTTCCAGTATCACTTCCATACCAGCATTTAAAATAATATTTGTTGCACTATCAATAGTATAATCACCGGTGGCACTTATAATTAAGGCGTTGGTTGTCACGGTATTAAATTCTACATTACTAGTTGTACTAACAGCCTGTCCAATGGATATTGTACCAGTCGCACTATTATATGACACTCCTGTTCCTGCTGATAAACTAGATCTAGCAGCAGTTGTCGCCCTCGCATTGGTATAATAAAGGTTTATAGTACCCTCAGGTAAGTCATCAGTACTATTGACTTTAATGCCTGCTGTGGCGGCATCAACATATTGTTTAGTGGCAGCCTCTAGAGCATTCGATGGATTGGCGTGTAGGGTCAGTGGACCTGTTAATATTCCACCTGACAAATTAAGTTTACTGGCCAGTTGTGTTACTACATTGTTGCTAAAGTTGGGATCATTATTAATGGCAGCAGCTATTTCATTGAGTGTATCTAGGAATGTTGGCGACCCACTGATCAGTGAAGAAATAGAACTGTCTACATAAGATCTTGATGCAACGTCATCGATAATTCCATACCCAGCCAGGGTATTTGGTTTATTTTCTAGGTCAATGAAATTACCTGTTTTGGCCACTGTGGGTAGCGCATCGATGGCATCATCAACATACTGCTCTGTGGCAAATCCCTCGGTGAGAGCATTCTTCCAACCTTCTGTAGTTTTAAATTCCACACTCCCAATGGTATCATTATATCTAATACTACCCACAGGTGTGTCAGCATTAGAGCCAGATGCTATGGGCAACTTAAATGTACCATCCTGCCTTATTCTGGCATTGGAATCTTTGGCTTCTATAGTGACATCAGTAAATTCACTATCGGTTATTTTTGAACGTATGTAAGCGGTCATTTTTTTGTCCTGTTTATTATATTTACCAAAATATTTGATGTTATCATCATAATCATGTATAATTAAACATGAGGTTAACTGTTTAACTTTACAGTTAACCCTTCGTAGGTATAGCCAAAGATCTGCTACTCTATAAATAAATTAATGTCGATATTATTATTCTTGACGGCTGTTGTTCTCAGTGGAATTGCGGCCTACTATAGTGTTATTGGCTTGATAGCCATCTTCAGTGCAGCCGCAATTCCCGTTGCCATCATGGGAGGCAGTTTAGAATTAGCCAAATTAGTTGTAGCCAGCTGGCTATACCGTTATTGGCAAGTTATACCTCTGTTGATGAAAACATATTTTACGTCTGCACTAGTGGTACTGATGCTGATAACTAGCATGGGTATTTTTGGTTTTTTATCAAAAGCTCACAGTGATCAAAGTCTTGTCAGTGGCGATGTACTATCTAAAATAGCTGTCTACGATGAAAAAATTAGAACAGCAAAGGACAACATAGATGCTAATCGCAAAGCACTTAAACAAATGGATGAGGCAGTTGACCAGGTTATGGGTCGCAGTACAACAGAAGCAGGTGTCGACAAGGCAGTGGCAATACGTAGGCAGCAGGCTAGAGAACGAGATAGGCTCATTAAAGATATCGCTGCCGAGCAGAAGACAATTACTAAACTCAATGAAGAAGCGGCGCCCATACGTGCCGAGGTACGTAAAGTTGAAGCGGAAGTGGGCCCACTAAAATATATTGCAGCCTTAATATACGGTGATAACCCTGATGAAAATACATTGGAAAGAGCTGTACGCTGGTTAATTATTCTATTAATCTGCGTATTTGATCCTTTGGCAGTTCTAATGTTGATAGCTGCTAATCTAACACAGATGAGACAGGCAGAATGGCGTAAAGAAAAAGAAGAAAAGGAAAAACTAATAGCAGATCCACCCAAGGAGGAAAAAATTGATGATATCAAGAATGAAATTATACCTAACCAAACTGAGTTGCCAGTGGCTTCTGAAACACCAGAACAATCAGAACCACAAAAAGATAATGAGCAAACAGTTGTTGCCGCTGTTAGCAACACAACCCAAGTGGAAACAGTGGGAGTAATTGCCGAACAGCCAGCTGCACCAGAAATAATTACAGGGGAACCAGGGACTAAAAAAAAGACTAGAGAGTATAAGCCTGTTGAAGAAGTTATTGTTCCCCCTAGTGATAATACAAACAATAGTGAGCAACCTATAGAACAGACAGAGCAGGCTAAATCAATAAGTGTAGAAGCAAAACCTAGTCTAGAAACACAAATTCAAACTATGATCACCAATGATGACGCAGAGGGTTTAGAAGAGGTGTATAAAAAAATAGTAAAAGAATTGGCAAAGAAAAATAGAACTAAATCTACACATTGGGGACCACTAAGATAAGTTATGGAGGAAGATATTCAGAATTATTATATTACTCCACCTACCATATTTTTACCGGAAGATGGTTTAAAAATAGCGTTTATTGGCACAGATAATGAATGGGTAGAAGAATTAACAGATGATTTAGAGACAACATTTACCAGTATACCAATGACTTTCTATCATTTAGAACCTAAAAATAGCGATAATTGGCAGTGGCTATACGTAATGGCAGAGCAAGCAGACTTAATCATGATAAATGCCGGCAAGGCAACCAATTTGGAATTAATGATATCTACAATATATCTGGGCAACAAAACATGGTTTTATATTGATCCTGAAGTAGTTGACAAAAACCTTAGAATATTGTTAAATACTATAAATGCAAATATGTTCAATGATTCTGAGCAGTTACATAACATGCTAAAAACATTCCTTGGAAATGGCTGGTAAAAAACCGATTTTGGAATGCAGCTTCTGTGAAAAAACACAGAATGAAGTTAAAAAACTTGTGGCAGGTAGTAAAGGCTACATTTGTGATGAGTGCATCAAACTTTGTAATGAAGTTATTAAAGATGATGCGTCATCGAACTTTCAAAATGAAAAATTGCCTACTCCCAGAGAAATATACGAGCACCTTGATCAGTATGTTATTGGTCAGGAGTTGCCCAAGTTAACACTCAGCGTAGCAGTATACAATCACTATAAGCGTCTACATAATACCACAGACGTTGATATTGAAAAGAGTAACGTTTTGCTTATAGGACCCACGGGATCTGGTAAGACGCTACTGGCTAAGACTATTGCTAAATTTTTAAATGTCCCCTTTGTTATTGCTGACGCAACCAGCCTGACAGAAGCAGGATATGTTGGTGAGGACGTGGAGAATGTCATTCACAAACTATATCAGGCAGCGGGCCAAAATATAGAACAAACAGAACGTGGCATCATTTATATAGACGAGATCGACAAAAAAGGCCGCAAAAGTGAAAGTACCAGTATTACCAGGGATGTAAGTGGTGAGGGTGTACAGCAAGCATTGTTAAAAATCATTGAAGGCACTGAATGTCGTGTGCCACAGGCAGGTGGACGTAAACATCCAGGTAATGAGATGTTGACTATTAATACCAAGAACATATTGTTTATACTTGGGGGTGCATTTGTTGGACTTGAAGATCATATTTCACGCAGAATCAATGTAACCAGTAGTATGGGTTTCAGTGGAGATCCCTCTAAGAAAAAGGCCAATTTAACGAATGTTTCACAGGAAGATTTAATCAAGTGGGGCATGATACCTGAACTGGTGGGACGCCTACCTAAAATTACCGTATTAGAAGAACTATCAATTGATCAGTTGATCAGAGCCGTAACAGAACCTAAAAACAGTATCATAAGTCAATACAAGGCTCTATTCAAAATGGATAACGTGGATCTTGAACTTGACCCCGCAGCCTGCAGGGCTCTTGCACAAAAATGCTACGACATGAAAGTTGGTGCACGTGGGCTTAGAGCAGAGCTAGAAAACGTATTGCTTCAAACGCAATTTATTTTGCCTGACTTGGCCGCAGAGAATGTGGTGAAAATTACCATCAAAGAGGATACAGTCACAGAAGGCAAAAAACCGCTACTATTATATGGCAACAAACGAAAGAAGACACGAGAACAGAGTTCTGTCTAATAGAGAAATCCGTAGCCGAGAAGTTCGTCTGGTAGATGCAGATGGACAAAATCTTGGTATTATGAACTTTTTTAAAGCCCTGGGTATAGCAGAGGAACAGGGCCTAGATCTCATACTAATAAATTCACAGCCCAACCCACCAGTGTGTAAAATAGGTGACGTTGGTAAGTACAAGTACGATCAACAAAAACGTCAGAAAGAACTAGATAAACGTAACAGGGAAAATCGTATAGAGATTAAAGAAGTTCAACTACGACCTGGCATAGATACACATGATCTTGATGTTAAAATTAAACATATCAAAGAATGGATCAATGATGGAGATCGTGTCAAAATCGTTATTAAATTTAGAGGCAGGGAAATGTTCAATCAAAATCTAGGACATAATATTATTGAAAACATACTCAATCAGGTGCCCACCGCCAAGTTGGAGGGTAAGAGTGAACTTCAGGGTAATAAACTAACTGCTGTTATTTTTCAAGGTAAAGTAAAATGAACAAAGCAAAAATATTTAATGGTAACAGAGTGGATGTACACAATGACAATGTGGAAAAGGCTCTGAGAACTTTTAAGAAAAAGATTCAAGAAAGCGGCAAGCTGATGGAACTTAAAGAAAAAGAGTTCTATGAAAAGCCCACAACCAAACGCCGCCGTATAAAGAATCAGCAGGTTCGTAGAGCTCAGCGTAGACGCGAAGCAGAAGCATTACCTAAAAAGTTATATTAAAATGAGTAACGACACCAAAGAAGTAAAATTGCCAACATTTGAGTGGAACGATACCATGAATAATACTGGAATAACTGCCCAAGAAATCAGTACCATCAGTCTTGGAGACTACAGTTTTAGTGATTGCGGTGATACTATCACGCTATCAGGAATTACATCATCACCCTCTATCACAATCGGTAGTGGCACCGGATCTTCATATACTCTTAGTTCAGGATCTTCTATTTCTACTATTTCTATGACTGATCCTTATGAAGAATTGACCAATAGACTGGAAAAATTAGAAGCTATCATAGCTGAAGAAAAAGAAATTCGAGATAACTGTCCGGCAGTGCGTAATGCCTACGACGAATACAGATTCCTACTTGTTTTGGCTAAAAAGAACAAGAGCGATCTATTGACTGACAGTTAATATTCATGTATAAATATATTTGTAGGACGCCAATAGGGTTCTACATCGGGCAAGTTGCCCAAACGTTCTTGCTTTATTGAAAGGAGAATACAATGAACGCTTTATCACGATTTGACACCAATGCTCTTAATCATTTAAACAGAGCACTAATTGGGTTTGATAGACTACTACCACATTTGGTAGAACGAACTACTAGCAGCCCAACGTACCCTCCCTATAACGTTATTAAGAAAGATGAAGATCACTACGAAATAGAATTTGCAGTAGCCGGTTTTACTCTTAGTGAAATAGAAGTAGAGGTCGATAAGAATCAACTTATCGTAAAAGGACGCAAAGAAGTCGAAGAATACGAGGACGGAGATGCGCCAGAATATCTGCACCGCGGCCTGGCCTATCGTAATTTCGACAAGTATTTCACTCTAGGTGAATACATGCAAGTCGGTGAAGCTGTTATCAAAGACGGCATTCTACGCATCACAATAAAAGTGGTGGTTCCAGAAGAACTAAAGCCACGTAAGATTCAAGTATTGGGCTATATTAAGTAACAAGTAGGGGGCGCAATGCCCCCTGCATAAATAAAAATAGAGGATAAAAATGACAGTGATGGCAGAAGCAAGTCAAACAACAAAACAGAACACCATTATACAGAAACCTAGTATGTATAAGGTCGTCTTCAATAATGATGACTCTACCCCAATGGAGTTTGTGAAGGAACTGTTAAAGATGGTATTCCGTCATGATGACGAGGGTGCCATAAATTTGACCATGGAGATACACAATAGCGGCAAGGCCATCGCCGGCGTGTATACATTTGAAGTGGCAGAACAAAAGCATAGTGAGGCCGTTTATATTTCTAGAACTAACGGGCACAACCTCAATATCAACATAGAAGCTGAATAATCCCCAAAATGAGAATTGAAAATGAAGTCCTGCTGGATTACAGCGATGTCTTGATCCGGCCCAAGCGCAGTACCTTGGCCAGCCGCCGAGAAGTCAATTTAACTAGAACCTTTACATTTAAGCATAGTGGATGGGAATGGACTGGCGTGCCCATTATGGCTGCTAACATGGATGGTGTTGGCACGCCAGCTATGGCCCAGGCCCTTTATGAACATCGAATGTTTACCTGTCTAGTAAAGACACTGGAGCGAGATGAATATGCTAAACTATCTGACAGTATTGGTGGCAATTATTTTGCTGTAAGTACGGGAACTAGTGAATCAGATCTAAACAGATTGGTCAGTATACTGGAAGATAACGCCGCCATGCATTTTATCTGTATAGATGTTGCCAATGGCTACAGTGAACATTTTGGTGATTTCGTTGCAGAAGTTCGCCGACTCTATTCCGAGAATACGATTATCGCAGGTAATGTAGTAACTGCTGACATGACGCAGGAATTAATTTTACGGGGAGCAGACATTGTAAAAATTGGAATCGGACCGGGATCGGTATGTACAACTAGGCTACAAACTGGTGTTGGCTACCCGCAACTTAGTGCGATCATTGAGTGTGCTGATGCGGCGCATGGACTTGGTGGACATATCATTGCTGATGGTGGCTGTACTTGTCCAGGTGATGTGGCTAAGGCATTTGGTGCAGGAGCGGATTTTGTCATGCTGGGCGGCATGCTAGCAGGTCATGACGAAGGTGGTGGTGATATAATTACGAAATATTTCAACGAAAAAGGTGAACAATTTATTTCCAATCACGATCGTGGTGAATATTCTTTTTGCGCTCATAAAAAGGAATTTGTAGAATTTTATGGAATGAGCAGCGACACTGCCATGGAAAAACATCATGGCGGTATTGCCGAATATCGCAGCAGTGAAGGCAGAACTGTTTCTGTGCCTTATAGGGGTGCTGTTCGAAATACAATTTTAGATTTATTGGGTGGATTGCGTAGCACCTGTACTTATGTTGGTGCACACGAGCTCAAGCATCTCAGTAAATGCACTACTTTTGTTCGAGTAAATAATCAATATAATAAGATGTTTAGCAAGTAAAATTATTGCACTGCAATATAAATTCTTGAGATACTAGATGGCAAAATCCAAAGAACAAATAGAGCGCACCAAGCTGTTTAGAATGGTAAAGAAATGTTGGACAGAGGATCATAAGTTTAGGCCAACTATCAGCGACTGTAGAGAAGTATTTCGCAATATAAACACTCAGGTGTTTAACAACGAACTTCGTATGCCTAATTTTAAACTGGTTTACAGCAAGGATTTCTGGGGTATGTGCAGGGGAAGCGTTGATGATCCTGTAAAATGCACTATACTCATGAGCAAGAGTTTTTTAAGTAAACGACTGTTCATTGATACCATGGCGCATGAAATGGTTCATCAGTGGGAATGGCTAAACAATGATGACATGACACACGGTCCTAAATTTTATCAATGGCGTAAAGAATTAAAAAAATATAATATTCATCTGGCTCGTACATACAGTGCCAAAAAATATAAAATTGATTAATTTAATATATTGACAATAAATACCATTTAATTTATACTTGCTTCATACAGGGGGAGTGGCGGTATCTAAACAAAAGAACTCCAAAATGGAATGGTTCTCGCCTACACTCTTAAACGACAGCAATTTGTGCCCCTTAGCCAAAAATACTCATAAATTGACCGAAAATACCATTTATTGTATAATATGGTATGATGAAACGTAAAGCAAGAACTGACAGGAATCACGCAATCTATCAAATCACCAATGAAGTTACCGGTGATTTCTATATCGGCGTGACAGTGGCTTCGGGTAGTGTGGTAAAGTGCCTGAAGGTTCGAGTGCAGAAGCACGTTCGTCGTGCCCTCACTGAAAACAAAGACTGGGCATTGTGCCGTAGTATGCGTGAACATGGCCCTGAGAACTTTACATATCATCTCTTGGAAAAGGTTCGCGGCAAGCGTCAGGCTCACGCACGTGAACGTGAAATCACTGGCGAATTACAGCCCAGTCTAAATACACTTTAATTGACAAAAAATCCCAACAATGCTATACTAGCATTATGGTAAACACTTTGGAGCAGACAGATGCGTACTAAGACTATCATCGAAGGCTTTCGTAACAGCCAAAAGTTTCGTTTTATTCTCACTGCCCAGAGTGGCGAGGACGTTGGAATGGTTATCACTATCCGACAGATGTCGGATACCTTTGCTACTCAGGATGCTCGTGTAGCTGTTTGGATTGCCTTGGAGCGTCTTGCACTTCAACGTCGCATGGCCAAGCATCATGGCAAACAGATGCCTACTGGACTGGTTACTGATGCCCAAGGTTTCCGTCAAGTACAGGTAGACTTACACTAATGACTGAAAATAAAAAAATTCAAATTGAGTTCGCACCAGGTTGTTTCGACAACTTCGAGGGCTCACAAGAAGAGCTAGATCAACTGATTGCGGAAATAACTCGTCTAGCAGAGTCTGGCGAGTTACAGGAACGCTCTGTTTCCATTGATCTTAGTTTGCTGTCAGAAAAAGATCTGGCATCACTGTCAGAGGCCCTTGATGGACAAATTCCTGAAAGGAAATTACAATGAAGGCACAGAAGCCTGCACAGGGAATCAGCTTAGATCGAGATTTTGGCGATGCCAAAGTCTTCAACATTGAATGTGACTGCACCAGCGATGACCACGTGATCAAGATGTGGATAGAAGTTCAGCGTGATCAGGATATTCCAGATGTCGAAGTTAGCTTTTATGTAACAACTTGTACCCCACAGTGGGAAGGTTGGGGTCAAAGGCTACGGGCCGTCTTTGATATCTTATTCAAGGGCCTACACAAGCAGGAACATCACCTGCTTTTGAATAAGCAAAGCGCCATTAATTTTGCCGCTGCTATCCAGGATACAGTAAAGGAAATGGAAAATGATCTTAGATAACTTTTTAGTTATTGAAAAATGTACCTAGCCAAACCATTGAAAGTAGCTATGGATATCGTAGAGCGAGCCAGAATCTTTGCCACTGCGGCGCATGCGGCAGTGGCCCAACTTCGCAAGTATACCATGGAGCCCTACATCGTCCATCCTGCTGAAGTTGTCAGTATTGTAGCCACTGTAGATCATACGCCAGAGATGTTGGCGGCCGCATGGTTGCATGATGTTGTAGAAGATACAGGAGTCACAATTGAAGTTATTCGAGCAGAATTCGGAGAAAAGGTCGCTGACCTGGTTGGATGGCTTACGGACGTCAGCCGCCCAGAGCAAGGCAATCGTGCGACCCGAAAAGCAATCGACAGGGCGCACACTGCAATGGCACCTGCCGAAGCCCAAACAATCAAGTTGGCTGACCTAATCAGTAACACGAAGACTATTGTCAAGCACGATGCTAATTTTGCTCGTGTTTACTTGGAGGAAAAGCGACTCTTGTTAGAAGTTTTGACCAAGGGCGATGCTAGCCTCCGTGATCAAGCTGGTAAAAATATAGGAGAGTAATATGGCCAAGCAAATTGTACTTGATGGTGAAGCCGCAGATCGTATTACGATCTGCAATCTTAAAGACTACCGCAGTTACCTTAATAAGGAATTGAAGGGTTTTAAGAAGGGCGAGTATCTGCATGCAGAAGATGTAGCGGGTAACATTAAAGCTATTGAAGCATTGGATCTTATTATCAAGCATTTTGGTGGTTAGTATGATTAGGATAGATTTCTCCCTGCGTAATCCTCTGAAATACCGTCCTTGGCAGAATATATGGCAACGTGCCTGGTCCGTTAGTGCACATAGGACCTTGGAGGTGTGCATAGATCACTATGCCTATGACATTGTGTCTTTTGAACTCGACCTCGGCTGGCGTGGCTCGGACCACGCTGGCCCTTCATTTGGCTTGAGGCTGTTTGGGCTTGGATTTAATATTAGTTTGCCCGACAATAGGCATTGGAATTATGCCACTAATAGTTGGGAACCATCATGAAATACGAATGGATTGGCTGGTGCAAAGAAGACAATCACGACAAGGTCTGGGGTGTGATCATTCTAGAGCGTGACATCAACAAATATGTATACGATCCCAGCCATAAGGTTGTGGTCTTCTGGGGACGTCGTGGTAAAAAATTGCAGACCAAAATCAGCACAGAAAGCCAACGTGGTATCAATAAACTTATTGACAGCAAAAGCAAAAAAGGCTATAATAGCGTAAGCCTGGAAAATCTACACAAGGTTTATCCAGAATTCGAAACCGATTTGCAACAGACTGCATTTTGGTCTACGTTGAAAATTTAGTATGCCTTGGATTCAAAACGTTAGCATGGGCGACATTAAGAAAGGGCTTCATATTCAGCCCGGAGAGAATGCCATGCTGATTCAAATTACAGACCCGCCGGGTGACTTTCCCACACCCAAGTATGCCTTCAAGGAAGTGCATCAGTTCCAATTCCTGGATGTGGAGAAGAATGATTTCGTTCTGGATGAAGAAATGAGGTGTAGTCAAGAGCAGGCTGATGAGCTTGTCTGTCTACTGCAACATGCACTGACTAATCGCATGAACGTAATCGTCCACTGTCATGCTGGTGTTTGCCGTAGCGGCGCAGTCTGCGAAGTCGGTGTCATGCTGGGTTTTGATGACACTGAAGTATTTCGCAGTCCCAACCTCTTAGTCAAGCATCGTATGATGAAGGCTCTGGGCTGGACCTACGATGAACAGGAGCCACATACAACGAATGGGGTTCCTTTTGACTACGATGAATTAGGAAATAAACAACCCTGGGAGACCACAGACTTAGGTTTGTTTATCCCTCCAAAGAAATAATATGATTAATCTATTCAAAGACATGGATAAGACTGGCAATGTTCTTGTCGCAGTCTTTCATAAATTGGCATTGTTTGGCATTGGTGCCTCCACAGTATGGGCGGCGGCATGGACGTTCTTTGAACTTTTTCAAAAGCATCACGCCTCCGTCAGTGATCTACTGCTATTATTCATCTATCTAGAAATTGGTGCAATGGTTGGTATATATTTTAAGACCAATCATATGCCTGTGCGTTTCCTGCTGTACATTGCTATTACTGCACTAACACGACACATGGTGGACATTATGAGCCATTTGCCTATCAACGTAAATGAAATGTTAGCAGTTGCGGGATCAACATTTGTAATTGCTGTCAGTGTATTAATTGTTAGATATACCAGCGCAAAGTATCCTAGTGATAAAAAGGATGATGTTGTATGAACGAACAAATTCGACGACTTGCTGACAAGATCTGGGCAGAGGAATATTGGAACAACCCCAATACCGATAAACTACTGCCAGCACAGTTGAACAAGTTCGCCCTGTTGATTGTCAGGGAATGTGCTAAAGTCTGTGAGAAACAAGTGGCAGGAGCAGTTGGCACCTATGCTGGTGTTCACAACAATGCTGTAGGAGCCTGCATAAAAGGCATCAAAGAACATTTCGAAGTTGAATGATGAACGAAAGAATTAAAGAACTAGCAACTGAGGTTGGTATCAGTGTTGAATACTTGACAAACACTAAACAGTGGACATTGATTGAAGCATTGGCCGAGTTGATTGTTAGGGAATGTTGTGATTTAGTGCGTGAAACTGATGCAATGGAAATTAGAAAACATTTTGGAGTTGAATGATGCATCTCACTGTACATTACTATAATAGAAATGGTAAACAACTAATTGACTGTAAAAATGTTCGTCAAAATGATGTTGATTTTTTCCGTAGAAACGATATCAAAGTAAGCATGGAAGAACTGAATGGAGAAATTATTGTTTATGGATGCCCCTACAGTGACGATTCGGAAGAAATTGAAGTAATTGTATTTGCTAAAAATAGGTCATGTGAAGATACACTTTCAGAATTGGTTTTATTGTGTAAACAACGTTTTGGAGTTGAAGAATGACAACGATTAAAAATCCATTTCCCGGTGTTACCCGGCTAGAAAACGGTGATATTGTTTATGAGGATCATATCTGGTGGAGTGAAGAATATTACAACGCCGGTCGTAATCCTATTGGTGTAAACTTTGACAATCCCGTCAATTGTAGATTTACTTTTGATAAGGATGGAAACCTTAAAAATGTGGAAATGAAGAATGAACGAACGAATTCGACTACTTGCTGACAAGATCTGGGCAGAGGAATATTGGAACAACCCCAATACCGATAAACTACTGCCAGCACGGTTGAACAAGTTCGCCTTGTTGATTGTTCAAGAATGTCTATTATCCCTCGAACCAGATTTATATAGTGAAGAAATTGATTACGAATTTGAACAACGATTCTATAAACGGTGTAGAGATAAAATAGTAAAACATTTCGGAGTTGAAGAATGACAACTTTAATAAAGGCCTTGGTAGAAAATCCCTATTATTTAAGGCAGTGCGATCTGGGTCGATCTGGTGATTATAAGTCTGCCGGATATTTCAATGAACATAATCAAGAAGAATATCTTCCGCTGGATGTGGTGTTAGAAGATGGTATTTTCTACCCGTATTTTAATAGGGAATCAATGACCCCTATTTGGCGTGGAATGAAAATAAAACATTTCGGAGTTGAAGAATGATAAAGTCCAGTGATAACAAAAACTTGACGCTAGATGAAATGTTGGATTGTTTTCGTAATCCTACATCAGACAAGCTAAGCCTTGCAGAACTAGATGATGTAATTGATGAAATTATTGATCGTAATCCTGAATGGGTAGAACATATCATGCGGATTGTAGAGAAAAAATGAGTTACGATCCAGAACGTCAACGACGAGACAATGAATATGCCTTAGCTAACCCCCAACCTGGAGACTATTGGCAGGAGAGATTCTGTCCTTATTTTGTCGTAGTCGATGTCAAAGGCACGGACTTCATTGTATTAAGTTGTCTAGGTGGCCCTCATAGTTTTGCTCGCAAAGATGAACCCTGTGCTAAAATAGAAGTCGACGCTTGTCATTGGGCATTTGACTATGGTAAAGAAATAACGGTAGATCGAGAGTGGATGCGTAAGGCTGTTAGATATGAAAGTATAGATGGCTTTGCGGCTGATGTATCAAACACTGAAAAAACTCGACGTATTGTTCAAGAATGGCGCGAATACAAGCGTCAAACCATGTTAAAAGAAATTGTTCGTTTAGAAGAAGAATACGAACGTTTTACTGGTTGGAAATATCTTAAAGAAGGAATTAAATGAGGCATTATACTAATACCAACAATACTATTGATTTCCCCAAGACAGTGACAGACCCAGTTCGACAAGAATTTGAAAATGTATGCTATCCTAACTTTGGTGTAACATCAGGACATAGAACACCTATGAGAATGTATATCGCTGTTCTGGATGAATTTCCAGACTATATGACACCCACACTGGTGGCACATTCAGTATTAAATGCACATATCAAATTTCAGGATATACCTGAATACCAAAAATGGTTCAATGAGTCATTTAAGAAATGTGTTGTACGTGTTAATCAAAAAGAATTTGACAAGATTGCCCAACTACCTAATGTGCATCTTGGTCATGAAAATAATACGCTAGGAGCAAAAAAATCCTGTGCGGTCGTCTGTCCAGTTGACAATAATTTGCCAAACGTGTTAAAATTTGCTAAACTTTGGAAACCCAAAGAGTTTAATTAGGAGTAATTATGAATTTAATGGAACGTTGGATGAAAATGGTAAGCTATCGCATCACTGAAGGTAGCGAGTATAGTTGGGATTCATTTGGGCCGCACGCCCAGTGTCTGGATAGTTGGAACGGTGAACAAGATGGATGGAGTTCTACTATCACCTTTGATCGTGAAAATCAGACTTGCTACATGCTAGAGCTATACGATTATAAAAATACTCGTGCATATCGTTGGGTAAATCCCGACTTCAATGAAGAGTTTCGTCTGGAAGTAAAAAATAGAAACTGTGGTGACGATGCCTGGGATTGTGTTAAGTTCATTGACCTAGAAGTTGTCGACGATTATTTCGATAAGGGCACCAAAATCTATCAGGGTCTGGAATATGACACCAGAGTATCTGTCCCTATTGATCTATCTGATGATGAAATGTTCCGCCTGATGATGATGGCACACGAACATGACCTTACACTGAATCAAATGGTGGAAAAGATTTTGCGTGAACAGATCGAAAGGATCAAAGAAAATGCCGAGCATAGCTACGTATTTTGAAGAAAATAGATATAAGGGAGTATATGAAATAGGCGACAGGATTTTTGGTCGCTGGAATAACATACCTTTTATTAGTACCGTGGGAACAGACAGTGTTATAAGCGAATACTAAGGTCCCAGAATTACTGTAACTCTAGATCTGCCTGTCAAGTATGAAAAGAAATATCATAGCGTTGTTGTTAAACATGCAGATGTTAGGAAATTAATCGAATATTAATCATGAAACTTTTATCATTTTTATTTACTGCCTTTATTAGTGTAGCACAGGCCCAAACTGATATTTCTATTCCTACACAAAATTGTCTTAGTAAGAATAGGTTCCTGGATACATGTGAAAATATCACTGTACCTGGAAAATTGTATCAGGCATCAAACTATTCTATAGTTCTTATTACACATAATTCTGCAGGAGTAGATGAGCGGCACCATCGTTATGCTCGACATCTTAATACTCTGGGTATCTCTGCGGTCGTACTTGACCATTGGGGAGCCCGCGGAGTCAGTAATGCACAATGGGACTTTGTGTCGGCGGCACGCCGAGGCGCATCAGCACACAACATGGTTATTGATGTCTACCATTCCGTGGCTTATTTTAAAGATCGTGGTTATACCAATGTGGGATACATTGGAGAAAGTATGGGAGGCGGCGTTGGTATTTTGCTCTCCAAGAGAGAATGGCAACATCATTTTAGGCGTGTTAGCGGCAAAGAGCCAGTAACACTTACCGCAATTGCTTCGCTTTATGGTAATTGCAATGAGCGTTATGTCTATGACAATTATCTAAATGTTCCTTTGCTGATTCTGATTGGTAGCGAAGATCAAGATGCGCCTGCAGAAACCTGCAAGAGTTACGCAGACTATGCCAATGCTAAAGGCGCCAAGTATCAATTCGTCGAACTACCTGGACAACATCATGATTTTGATGCACCCTTTGCTCTGAAAAGATCTAGTGACGCACAAAATCCGGCTCGTTGTGTTGCAGATGTGACTTATGATCAAATTCGTGGAAAATTTAATAGCAAAACTTATCCAAATACTCCCAAAGGCTGGGAAGAATGGAAGAATGATTGTTTGATTAAAGCCAGAAATAATTCTGCAAGGTATGGTCATACCGGTGATCCAAATACAGGGTTTTCTGATTGGGGTAAATTCTTTAAAGAAACACTACAATAAGTAAACACCCAATAACCAAAATAGCCGATTCGTCGGCTATTTTTTTAATTGACAAAAAATAGCAAATAGCTTATAATAAGAAGCATGAAATACTCTAAGCGTTACGATGAACACGGAAATGTCGCTGTACTAATCAGTGGCGGTTTCGGTGCCGGCTGGAGCACATGGGCTGACGAGGCAGAAGCAGAAGCCCTGTTGTTTGATAGCCGTATCGTTGATGCCGTACTGGCTGACAAGTCTGTATCTGAAATTGAGGCCCTTTGTGCAGAGTTGGGTTATACTTCTTACATGGGCGGAGCAGATGGCCTGACTGTTCGTTGGGTAGAGCAGGGTACCAGATTTAGTGTGGAAGAATACGATGGCAGTGAAAGCCTGCGTACCTTCGACGATCTTAGTTATGTTGCATAAGGAATAGATATGGCTGGATATCGTGCAGTACAAGAACTTCGTAGGCTAGAGGACGATCTTACCAGACTTGGTCTTATTCTTTGTAATCCCAAGCACGGTATACCGTGCTTGGCCAAGCACGGTAACTGGAGTGGCACAGAAGACTTTGGTGATCGTGCCGGTGTTAAACCCAAAGATGAAAATGCCCTGCCCATTTACACTCGAGATGCAGAATTGTTTGTGGGCACCCTAAACGAAATTCGCATCTGGGTACAAGGTGTAAATTGGGCACGT
>OGWJ01000052.1_pt1 | contig 16514 bp, 17 predicted proteins | sample 1575991 | NCBI WGS metagenome assembly OGWJ01 (sample SAMN07581533, study PRJEB24739) | freshwater metagenome | place: Singapore | collected 2015-01 | reverse complement strand
GCTAAATATGACTATACTCAGCTTTTGCATCGAATGAAGGGCAATCTTTCCAGTTAACACCACGCTTCAAGAAGTCGCGGTGACCTTGAATCTTGGCGTCTGGGTACTTGGCGCGCCACGCCTGAAGCACCTGCATCAGCGCGTGCTTCTGATACTGCGTGCGGTTGTCAATCGCTCTGCCATTTCTATCAACGCCGCCCACATAACTAACGTGCAGGCAATTAGTGTTGTAGCCAGCAACGCCGTTGCAGATTGCGTCATCTGGCGAAAGTGTGATAATATCCCCATCTGCCTCAATTATCTTGTGATATCCGTTGGCCTTCCATTTCAACTTGTCCTGCCAGTACCTCTGGATGCTGCCAACGGTTGTCGTTTGTGGCGTGGCCGTGCAATGGACAACAAGGTATTTGATTTGTCGCATATCGTGGAATTAAGTGGCATCTAATACAAACTTGAAACATAACGACTATTTCCATAATCTAACAAAATATATCCTTCTCCCTCTTTACCCCAGTTTTCATAGTTATAGAAATCGCAGTTATCAAAGTCAAATTCAGGTATCAATTTCTTTATTTTATCTACTTCGCTTTGTGGCACTTCTTTAATAGTACGATATCTTTTTTGGCAAACAATTCCTAAAAACATCCATTTTAATTCAGCTAATGGTGCTTTATGTTGATATTTATCCCATATTTTCTTCTCGTTATACCCTTGCAGAAATCCTTTTTTATTGAATGGAATTTTGACAACTGTATTTTTGAATAAGATTACAAATCGGGTTGAATATCTAAAACAGCCTAGAAAGGTTGTGTGTCGCATATCGTGCTATTAAGTGATAAATGCAAATATCGCGTATTTAAGTAGTATGTAGTTTGACAATCCACTCCATTCTATCCTTTTCCTTTCCGTTGTCCTCAGTCGTCCGTAGGCGTTCCATTTGCAGGTTCAGCCAATAGCCACCCATCGGCTTCGGTGGCCTGCCCTTCTCGATGTGATAGCCACCTTCACCTGCACCGTACTCCTCTTTGTAGGTGCTGGTGCGCAGTTGATGTACACGCCGATGCTGGATGATGTCCTGCGTGCGATTGAAAAACTGCACCATATTCACGTGGTGATATAATTCGTGAACGTGAGCCTGCCAAGTCATATCGTAGCCTTCCACGAACGACATCATCCGTTGGTCCTGAATCACGCCCTTGGTCACTGGGCCACCACCGCCTGAGCCGTGGTAGTAGTGGATGACGAAGGTACGGTGCAGGGTGCTACGAACGTTTTTCAGTACCTTCAACGTTCCACCATATCCACCGATGTGCAGGTTGCTTTGATTTTTGTAGTTGTAGATGGATTGGAACATCTGCAACGGGTCGAACTCCATATGCTTGATGATTTGCGTTTCGTGGTTGCCGTAGCCGATTAGCAACAGGTTGTCCTTGTACGGACTAAACCACTCCACCGCATCTTCCACGACCGCTTGCAGGTAATTGCCCTTATTATGCTCGGGTCGAATCTCATCCTTGCTTCGCCTTGGGTCGCCCTTTCCTTGCATCAAACAAAAAAAGTCACCATTGACGATGACCCCTGCGTTCATTTCTTTTGCTATGTCCAAATGCTTTTTGAGCAACACCCTGTCGCACTTCGGGTTGTCCCAATGTATGTCGGAAATGAGCAGAAGGTTCAGTTCGTCGCCCTCGTAGTTCAGGGTGTGGATGTTAGTTGCGTTGCGGGTGACTTCCATTGTTAAGGGTTTTGAGTAGTTTTTTTTCAAGCACTTCGGCGATTTTGACCCCGCTGAATCCCACCAAGAATGCAATGCCATATTCGATATTCGGCGCGTTTATTCCCAGAAAGCCAATCACCACAGGCGCGAGGTAGGTGGCGCATAGTGAGCCACTGAACACGCTAATCAACTGCATCTTCCAATTCCGCTGTTTGGGAAGCAGGATAAGCGAGCCAAGGAAGCCCGCGATGGTTAGGCCGATGTTGATGCCGATACTATTTAGGAAGTCTTTCATTGTATTCTTTGGTGTAAGTTTCGTCCCAGCCGAGGAAGGTATGCACGCCGACAGGTTCAGGCCAAACTTCAAATTGCTCCCAATCTGCATCGGGTTGGTCGTTCCACAGCAGGTCAACGCAGTAGGTGCCATCGATTATGCCCAACTCAACGCAGGTGGCATCGGGTTGGGATAGTTGATAGAAAGCCTCAAATTCGGCTTTTGTGTTCCAGTGGTATTTGCGGAAGGTAGCCATTTATAGTCGGGTTAATTCGGCGAGTTGTGCGTTAGATAGCCGTGTGGTGTAGATGGCAGCGGCGCGGATGTAGTTGCTCAATTGGCTTGAACCATTGTTATGACCTAAATGGACAGCATTGAGACTTGAGGGTAAATTACCTAAAGTATCAGTGCCTCTTAATGTTCCGTTGACAAAAAAAGCAAAGTCATTTTGTTTATACGCCAAAGCTATTTTATAAATACCTGAATTAGTTATTGCAAAAGTGATATTAGCTACTGACGAACCACTTGTTATAACGCTTCCTTTGACCCCGAAAGTAGGACTAAAAAAGAAAGCCTCTAACAATATGCGGTTATTTGAGTCTAAGAATAGTTGAATGATAGGTCGGTCTGTTTGAGTGAAATTCCTCACGTCGACCTCCGCATAAATCGTCCCCTCCGTTTGGCCTATCAGCCCACTAACAAGCGCCCCCGATGCGCTGATGACATCGGCGGCACGGCTTCCTGTGCCTGATGTTGTGGGGATGTATGTGGTCGCGACGGTGCCTGTTTCATATTGCGCTCCAAAAACATAGATGCCCGAAGTGCCATCGCCTGCGAAGTCAGTAACACCATCGGTTTGGATAATGTTAATTCTTAAAACTTCATTTGCAGACGAGGATGCTTTTGAAATAATACAACGATACCAACCATTCCCATAGTTTTGAGATGAGGCAACAATCCCTGCACTTGTACCTGTAATAGCACCATTGGAAAGGTTAAAAAATGCGCCAACTGTTCCTATGCGTAACCAAGTAAAATTGTATCCTGCTGCTTTTACAAATACGGAAAATGTATAACTTCCCGACGCTGAGGTGGTTGTTTGGTCAATTCTATGCTGTACACCTGAAACCGTACTCGCCACAATCAAGTCAGAAACATTTGTTCCGTATGGGTCAAGCGTTCCCGTTGTGTTTAAGACGCTACCACTTCCAAACGCAATTAATTGATTTGGACTCCACGTTGTTCCAAAGTTCTCACTCTGCAACGCTAAGTTCTGCCCACTCGCCTCCACCAACAAGGCAGGGCAAGACTGCCCAAGCCAATCGATGCGCGGCACTCCCGACGCTACGCTCTGAATCAACCCGCTGCTATTGACACGCGTCGCCGTTGTGTTGCGGCTGACGGTGAAGTCAGCACCGCTAACCACAGGGATTTGCGGATAGACAACGCCTGCTTTCGTTAACTGCGGCACAACCAAAATGGAAGGTCTGCCACGCACTTCACTGACCGCACCCGACACCGTGCTGATGAATGGCGATGCCGCAAAGCCTGCCTCGACTTGCGGCGCGGCAACACGGATGGTGAAGTCAATCACTTCGCCACTCGCAATCGACTGATACAACCGCAAATTCACGCGGTTCTCCAAGTCAATATCGGTCTTAACGCTATTTGGCTCAATGCGCACAAACGTCTGCCCTGTGACTGCCGCCAAGTCCTTCGTCTTCGTTTCCTGTACCGCCCCATTTATGAAATTCTGCGTCAGCGTCTGCAACACCATCCCCGCATTAATCGTGCCGCTCACTTTTGCGCAGTACATACTGCCAACGTACTCGCTCGGAATCTGCGCAACAACACTGCCCGACACCATCGGCTCGCAAGCCAGCCACAAATCGCCATCCGACAATGCCGTGCCGTTGACTGTCCACTCAATCGAACGCAAGCCCTGAACCGTTGACGCACTGCTAATCGTATACGTCAATCCGCTAACGCTACCACTCGCCCAGTTGGTCGGCAACACGCTACCCGTTGCCCCTGCCATCGATGAATTGAAGAGCAGGTTGGTGTTCAACTGCTCTAACACTTGTGAGCGCAAATTCACGACGCGGCCATCCAAACAACCACCCGCAAGCTCCTGCGTGCCGCTAACCGCCTCTACTCGCTCATCAGCAGGTACCAAATCAGCATACAGGTTGCCATTGTTATGGGCCGCCATATATGGCAACGCATGACCGAAGAATAGTGCCATCTTTTAGAACCAATAAGCCGCGCCGCCAAACGTATGTGTGACGTCCTTGATTTTTTTGCCGTACGGCGCGCGCACAATCCAAAAAGCGGGAAGATTTAAGGATGTTAAGTTAAGTTCGGTGATTAGGTTGACGCCATCCTCATCGGTCAGTACCGTGAACGAACCATTGCCTCGCAATATGATGTAGTCGCATAATAAATTTGTTACCGCGGCAGCTCCAAAATATCTAACCCTGCCGCCACCGCCAATCATCGCATCGTTAATCTGACTAATATTTGCCATATCGTTGTTTTTAGTTAAATACCACTTATGTCGGAACTTCGCAAGAATTGTGCGGATATTCAAAGTCAAAGTTGGCCGAAGCCTGCCATCCTGCGACCTTGTCATCTCGGGCCTCCACGAAGCGCGTTGCACTAACCGCATCCTGCAAGGTGTAATCCTTCGCAGGGTCATTCGTGAATTTGCTGATGAAGTCGCGCATAATGTACAGTGTGTCGTTGAGTACCTCATCTTCATTGTCAGTCCACCTCGCCACTACGCTACCAGTCACCACCGTAGATAGGTTGCGGCTATCCTCCACCCTGTCCATTATCAGCACGCTCACGCCAAGCGTAAGCGCACCAACATTCGCGGTCATCGACTGCAGGTCGGCAAACAGCAAAGGGTAAACAACCCTATCCCTGTCGGTTGTCCGCAGGTTGATTGTGTTGTCCGTCCCGATGGCCAGCGGGTCGCCGAAGCCCACGCTGTTGATTTGTGGATGTGCCGCCGCAAAGGTCAGCAGGTCGTTCTTTAACTGAACCCAACTCATAGTACTGCTTTAATTTGTTTATATTCTTCGCGTGTGCCATTAAAAGGGGTAAAAGCGTTTTTCGGGGTAGTCCAGCGGGTCACGGAAGCGGCCACGCCTGCCAAGTGCCATTCCTGTTTCGTACGAACTGCCGTTCGGGTAAATCGTGTCAATCGCTGTCGGTGGGTTGTCAAATAGCGGATAGCTGGCGTGGTTCTCCTGCAGGTAGCGCGTTATCCTTTCCGTGTACCACTCCGCATCGTTCTTCACTTTGTCCATCAGTTTGAACACCTCATCCACGCTCATCGGGTTGCTTTCGGTGCTGGTGCGCCTGTCCATCCCTTTGTTCATATACTTGAACGATAGCACCATCGGCAATTCAAAGTACATCCATTGCACGATGGCAGGCTGGATGTAATCTTCCAGCAGGGTCGTGTTCAGCGCACTCACCGAACCGCTGACCACCTGACCCTGCACCTGTTGGTACAACGCACTGCCAAGCGCGGGTTGGATGTGCATATCCTGAACCTTGACCAACGTGGGCCTGATTTGGGTGTACGCTACATTCTCATTGATGACGCTGTTTTCCAGCAGGTATTCTTCCGATACAAATAAGGCGATGCTCATACTACTCTTTTAACCGTTGTTCCTTTTTTGACTACCAACTGCTGAACCCACATATGTCTGCAACTTGGCCTGTGGTTGCCATTCGGAAGCGTGAACCAACCGCCTCTGCGCTCCCAAACGTTCCAGCCAACCAACTGCCCGATGTCGTTTATATCGCTTCGGGTGTACAACTTTGTCGCGCTCAAATCCAGCATCGTTTGGCAAAACTTGCGGCTTTTGTCGTAGCCATCCGCTTTACTTAACCCCGAGTATTCAGGCCGCCAGTCGTAGCGGTACCTGACCTCCACCACTTCTTCTTCAACTGGCACTTCTTTCGTTGCGATGTCAATATCGCGGCTAATCGGGAAGCGGTTTTTTTCAAGCAGATACGCAATCCGCTTGCGGATTTTCGCAGGGCTGACCTTCAACGCCTCGGCCATTTCTTTGACCGTTGCCAGCCTGTTCTTCTTGCGGTAGGCCATAATGCGCTTATCCAACTTCTCTTCCTCCTCATCCACCGCAAAGGTTTCAGGGTCGCCTTCAAGCGCAAGTTCCCAGCTATCCACCACGTCAAAGGCTTCCGCGTCATCGCCAAATTGCGACCCAACCGTCGCCAACACCCGCATCTCTGCATCCTCGCCCTGTGCGCTGAACTCGGCTTGGCCATCGGTCAGGAAGTCGTTAATCTGCTCGGCGGTCAATCCAAAGCCACTGCCCAACATCGTGCGTGCCTGCGCCTCGCTAATCTTGCCCGACTGGAAGTTGCGGACAATCCGCATCAGGTGCTGAAACTGCCGTCCTGTCATCGTGCGCAATGCTTCGTTCACTGGCTCGGTTGCCAATGCCTCCGCCGCAGGTGCGCCTTCGGGTTGCGCCTGTTCTTCTTCAAGCGGGTCAAGTCCTGCCTTCTCGCGCAATTCGTTGCGCGTCATTATCTGCGTCAGCACCTGTTCGCTTAACTGCTCCGTCACTGGGTCAGTTGGGCATAGGTATAGGCCTTCGATGTTGTTGAATCCTGCAATGTAGTTAATCATCCGTTCCACAATCATCACGCGTGCGTTGACGTAGGTGTTTTTGAACAGCTCATACGCCTCAATCAATTCCTTCCTGCCACCCAACTGCCCTTCGGTCTTCACGCCAAACAATTGTGGGTTGGTTACATTGTGCGCGACAAATATTTCTTCTTGTATCTGCTTGTTCAGCAGGTCGAACTGCTTATCAAGGTCGCTCGGCGTGAGCGACTGGATGCTCGGCGCGCTTTCCTTGCCACTGCTGAAGGTCAACACGAACCTGCCTGCGTTCCCTGCACCGCTGAACTTGCGGCGCATCATCCGTTCAATCTCATCCTTTTCTTCCTCAGTCGGGATGCCATCAGCAAAGTTTATCAACTGCCCGCCCCAAAACTGGTTGCGGATGTTGTTGATATGAAAGCGCGCTATCTCCGCGTCGCACTCAATGTACGCAAGCGCACCTTGGTAATTAGGAAGCGGGTAATGCTGAACTCCTGCCGAATAATGGCGGTAGTAAAACATCTGCTTGCCAACGCGGTTCTGCTCATCAAACTTCGGCATCTTCTCGACCTCGTTTCCGCGTGGAAACTGCTGAACCATACGCGCATCGTACCAGTCAGCAATTAGGAACATCTCATCGTCCAACGACACGCGTACCTTCTGGAATGGCACGTGTTCGACAAAAGCAATGCCGCCACCCCTGTTCCACGTCACCGCAAGCGCGAAGCCGTTGAACAACTCCAAATCCAGCACCAGCTTCTCGGTCAGGTCGTTCAGGTCATCCTCAACATTCGGGTCGCGGATGAACTCCTCCGCACGTGCCTGCTGTTCAACCGTGCCTTTGTCGCTCGCCTTCCATCCCTTGCCAACGATGTAGTGAACCTTGCCGTTGACGATGGCGCAATGTTTTGCACTTTTGTGGTAATTGTCAAGCAGGTAGTACGGATATTCATTGCGCTCACCAAACAGCACCATATTGGCCTGCTTGTTTTCAAGCATAACGGGTAACTGGTAGTCGGTCGTGGGGATAAAACTAAATGCGAATTTAGAAGCTGACATAGGTGTTGTTGTTACTTGGTGCAACATATGTTGCAGTTGCGGGTTCGATGTACGCCAATCCTGTTTCCACGACCTTCGGGGTTCCCATCAAAAATCTCCGCATCGCTCGCGTGTGGCGGTTGGTTTGTGACTTCTGGTGAGCGTGCTCGTTGCCGTTATTAAAGTCAATCGTCATTGCGTTTTTTACTGGGTCAACTGAATCCTGCGTGGATGACCAATAACTTTGATTTGCAAAGCCACCGAAGCCGTTAGCATCAAGCTGGGTGTACATTTCAGCCAATTCATTCAGCGAAGGAAGAAACCAATCGCTATACCCGTTCAGGGTTAATTTCTCGCAAATCTCTGCACTTATACCCGATGTGGTGCAACCCGCAACGATTAACGCCGTGTTTGCCGAGCCTTTGCCGATAGCCTCTAATGTACCGCTGATATTCACTGTATCACACCCCCAAGGTGCTTTGTCGCTTTGGTCAGCCGCCGCACTGATGTACGCATAGCCGCCATCCTCAAACACGAACAATCCGCCGCCAAGCGCGTCACCTGCCGCGTATCCATTCGCGTCCTGCAACACCTCGTATTTGTATTGTCCCTTCTCAAGCGCACCCAACGTAAACGTAAAGCGGTCATATCTCTCCTCGTAACTGCTCGCGTTGCTAATCGCGTCTATGTAAATCGCGGTGCTGGTGTTCTTGGCGATGTTGGTCAGAATCAACTTGTAGATGTTCGCGTTGCTTGCGCGCTCTGTCCACGTGACGCTGATGGTGTTGGATTGGCTGGCTTTCAGGTATAGCATTACTTCTAAATACCACGCGCCACGCTTTTGTACAAATTCAACCTTGCCTCGCTGATTTGCTGGATGTCAAACTTGCCCTGCATCTTCGCACGTAACCGCTCACCCATTTCCTTTGCCATCGCTGGCTCGTTGATGAACGCCCGCATATACTTGTGCCACAGCTTCTCCTTCTTCTCGGGAACAAGCCAACCATCCACGCCATTCTCAATGCAGTCCGCATACATCGGCACCTCGCTGGCAATGACCGCCTTACCCATCCAAGCCGCTTCCGTTATCTTCAACTCCGACTTCAACTTGTTAAACTTGGTGTCGCGCAGTGGCGCAAGGCTCACGTCCACCCAATTATACCCCTGCACATAGCTGTAAATATCCGCCGCTTGAATCCGCGAATAGTTGTTGTTCTTGCCTTTATTGCTGAATACCTGCTCATATCCTTGATATATCGGGTTATTCTCATTCCATCCCGCCAAGTAAATCATATACTTGCCGTCCAGTTGGGTTTCATCCGACAGGCGTTGCAACGGTGACCGCATTAGTTCAACATCCTCTGTGTGCTGGGCCGCGCCGAAGTAACCAAACCGCACCCGCTCGCTTTGCGTTGGCTGTTCCTGAAATTGCTTGTACTGAATGTAAGGCGTATTCGGGAAAATGCTGACTTTCTTATTAAATTTTACCAACTCATCGCGCAGGTAGGTGGTAGTGCAAATGATGTGGTCAGACAGCCTGATATGCTTCTCAATGATGGCAGGCATCTTGGTTTCGTGGTAGTGCCTGTAAAAGCTATGCCCTGTGCCAAGGTGCCAGTAATCGTCCATATCCAAAATAATGCGCGCACCGTACTGCCGCAGGATGTTGGCCACCTGTTCCACCGCTTCAATCGGGCCTGCTATCCACGTTCGGTTGTACAGGAATAAGTCAATGGTTTTCAGTTCATCATCATTCATCCTCCTGATGTCGTCGATGCTGACGAAGTCCACCACGCCACCGCATAGGTCGTGAACGGCGGCATTCGGCATTTCAAGGCGATAATAACTGCACCCAGTCGGGTGTTGGTTGTAAACGATGCAGATTCTCATTGTGCAGATTTAAGGGTTAACGTTGTGCAAAAATAAGAAAGCCAGTGCAACCCTTAATGCACTGGCTTTCAACCACCCCAAACTTAACTACAATTAATTCGCGCCGCCTGTGATTTGCGCTGTTGCGGTTACCCCTGCAATGGCAGTCGATAATACCTCGCGGCAAGGCTGTGCCTCCATCGCAGTGAAGGTAAGCTCGTAGCCACCACGGTCACCCATCGCTGTTCCTGACTGCGCCGTGCCGCCAGTCACCTCAATGCCATTCGTTTCACCCAACAGCCAATACTTGCCGTTGCGGTCGGTGACGATTGCCAGCAACCTGCCGTTGGAAGCAAGGCGCAACTGATTGCGCACCTCCTGCGTGAGCCTGTTAATGACCAGCGTCATTTCTTGCTGGTAGAAGATAGTGCCGTTTTCAACACTGGCGTTGGTCGTTTCGGTGAACTGACCCACACCCTTCGGCAATTCGTATTTGTAGAAGGCATTGCTACCCGAAGCGTAGCCAGTGAAGCCACTCACCGTGCCTGTGGCGTTGGTGGCTATGACTCCCGATGCAACGTAAGACGCAAGCCTAATTTCGCTAATGCCGCCAACGTTATTGCGGCAACCTAATGCATAACCAGATGTAAGTGCGCAGCTCATATTTTTTCTTGTTTATAGTGTCAGAAGAAAAAGAAGGGCAGGTTTCCCTGCCCTTTCATCAGCCAGCAGGTTGCGTTGAGTTGCTCGCTCTGTACAGCACCATAAATTCGGGATAAGCAAACTGCACCCCGTATTTCAACGCCGCTTGGAAGCGGATTTGGTCGTTGTCGTAACTCGCCCAGATGCGGAAAGTGTCCTCATCGGAAAGCAGGTCAGTACCGAAAAACAGGTTGCTCAACGAAGTCGCTACGATTCGGCGGGTGCTGTTCAAGCCATTCACCGCGCATACACGCATATTGGTCGATGGGAAGAACATCTCGCCTGCGCCCAACTGCCCAAGGTCACCCTGATACAGGTTCAAACCTACAAGTTTGTTGGCAAGGATGCGGTAGGTATCCCATCCGCAAAAAGCGTAGATGTCGTCCTTGCTGATGATTTCAACAGGGATGTTTTGGTAAACGGTCTCAAACGCGCCCACGACGGTACTGTCATTGATAGTCGAAGTTGCAAGGCTCGACACGATTGAACCAGATGCGGCTGTCTTTTCCATCAGGTGAAGCAAACCAACGGTCTTGTTCAAATTCGCGTCACCGCTCAATGATGCAGATGAACCTGTCCACCCTGAGGCACCAGTTGCAGTGGTTGACTGCCAAATGGCGTTCTCAATGTTCTTGGCAATCTGCTTCGCTTTCTGCTCTGCGAAAGCCTGCTCGAAAGGTACGCCTTCGTAGTTGCTACCTTGCGTCAACTGGGTTTGCATCCAGTATTGTTCCAACGAGCGAGGACACAACTCCTCCTGCACCTTCACCCGCGCAACGCTGATGTTACGCTGGCTGAACGTGGTTGTTCCTGACGCATTCCACGCACAGGTGGATGCGGCTTGGAATACTGCATCGGTGTCCATCAAGTTGAGGGCTTCCTCATACTTAACGCCAACACGCTTCTGCATTAATGACTGCGTCTTCGCATCGAAGACGGCTTTGGTCAGCAACGGCAATCGCTGTTGCTCAACGTAGGATGTTAATCCTCCAAGTGAAAAGCTCATAGTTTTTTATTTTAGGTTTTTTAGGTTTTGTGTTAATGCTTCAAAATTCGTGTTGCGCGACAACTTGATGTTCTCAACAATCGCATCGCTGGTGCGCTTGCGTGGCTCTGCCGTTGGCACCTTGCTCATCTTCTGAACCTCAATATCCAACTGGTCAAACCGCGCTTTGTTTGCCTCCATCGCCCCTGCCAACTTCGCCATAATCTCATCCAGCTTGGCTTCAAGTGCGCTAATTCTCGCGTCTATTTCGGCTTCGGCGGCCTCGCCTTCGGGTGCGACTTCAATCTCCACTTCCTGTGCCGCTACTTCCTCCTCAACGACTGGCTCACCTGCTGGCAGGTCACCCACTTCTACAATCTTGCCGCCTTCGGTGGTAATCACGCCAACTTCGGGTACAGTGTGCTGTCCATCAGGTGCGGGCAACATCCCTTCTTCCGTTACAACGAACACAGGCGTACCTGCAACCAAGTCACCATCAACGCGCACCATCGTGCCGTCTTCCAGTTTGTAATCTGCAAAATTCTGCGGCGTTGGCGTTGCGGTAAACTTCCGCAATGCGTCAGCCAATTCAGTCAAACGATTTGCTATGCTCATTTGTCGCTTTTGTAGTTAAATACCACGCTGTTTGATAGTATGCAAAAAAAGATTGAACGCCTCTTCAAGGTTCGCCATCGCCGCTTCCACGCTCGCCTCTGTTGGTTGCATCCCGAAATAGCCTTCAATGCTGAAACCTGTGAACTGGTCGCGTTCTGCCCACACCTTGTCATTCTCAACTTTGAACGAACCGAACCAACTGCCGTCAGGTGCATCTTCAAATCCCTTCGGTGGATTCACCCCGCGCTCGCGGTCAATCAGGTAGCTTTCAAACATATACACGCCATCCAGCGGCTTGCTATGTTCCGCATTCACCTTCGCTTGGTTCTGCTGCTTGAAATACTTCTGCACCATCTTGCGGATGGTATCCTTGTCAAAAATCACGTAATACTTGCCCCGCTGGTCATCGCTTCGTAGAATTGGCGTGTCTGCCAGCATAAGCGGGCCTGTCAGGATGCGAAGTGCCGCATCTTCGGCAAACCGCTGTTGAGTGCTTAATGCGATAAATGGCCGCTCGATTGCGGGTGATTCCACGAGGCTGACGTAGCTGACACCCTCGCCATCTTCGTCAATCGTCATCAGGTAAACAGGGAGCTGTTCCATACTTGCAAATACCATTACGCCCCCAACGTTGCAAATTCACTCATCCGCCGAAGCCTGCCGCTTACACTTCGGATGTCGCTCTCAACCACATAAGCACGCATTCCTGAGCCTTGGCCGTTAGCAGGTGGGTTCAGCAGTTGCGCATTCGGGTTGGTTGCTGTTGGTGGTGGCAATGCCTGCCCGCCCATATTGCCGCCGCCTGCGCTAACACTACCTCCGCCTCCACCTCCACCGCCTGCACCTGAAATGCTTTTAGCCTGATTCAATCCTGTTGCCGCAATTGCTGCAATACTCAACGCTGCTTTGACTTTGGCCATCGTTATGAGCGTGGCCGCCTGCGCCGCACCTGCCGCACCCGCGGTCAACGCGTTGGCTGGATTTGCCGCCGCATTGGCAGAAATACCAGCTATTTCTTTCTGCAGATTGATGATGACGTTTGCAATAGCCACGCCTTTTTCCAAAGCCAATGCCGCCAACATAAATCCCTTCGACTTGTTGCCAAACGCCTGTAATATGGTAACGATGCTTTGCGATGCGTTGTTGTAAAATTGTACCCGCGCTTGTTGCAATGCTTGTTCATCGGCTTTTGCCTTCTCCCGCATCGCTTGTTGTTGCGCATAATATTCATCTTCCAGCGCAATCTTATAGTCAATTTCCGCCTTCTGTTGTTCCAGTTCAGCGGCTAACCGTTCATCCTCTTTTTGCTTTGCCACCGCCGCCTGCTCATCCAGTTTAGCCTGTCGCGCCACCCGCAATTCTTCAAGCACCAAATTTGTCGCTTCTTCATTGCCCTTGACCTTTGCCAGTCGCTCCTCAAAAGATTGGTCAATGGATTCCAGTTCTTTTTCGTTATCCGACAGCGTAGCCATCAGCAACGCCTGTCGTGAGGCGGCTATGATATTGTTGACTTCCTGCTCTTTCGCGGCGCGTTCCTCGGCGGTTTTTTTGGCTTTTGCTTGCCTTTCTTCTTCTCTTTTTTGCGCTGCATCTGCGCTTGCCTTTGCGGCATCGTCAATGGTCTTCTGCGATTCTAAAAGTGTAATTTGAGCTTTTAGCCTTCTGCCTTCTGATTCCCCAACGTGCTTGTCAATCAATTGGATGTATTGGTCAGTTTCAGCATAGCCTGCATCAATTAACCTTTTACGTTGCCTTAATTTTTCGTTTGTAAATTCTTGCTCCTGCCTAATTTCTTGCTCAGCCAATGTCATCTGCGACCTTGCCGCATCCACCGCTTTACCTTGTGCCGCTAGCAAATCGTTGCGTATCTGTGCATTTGTATTGGCTTGGTCAACAAGTTCCTTTTGTCTTTTCAGCGATTCATTGTAGTCATCTTGTTTCTTTTTCGCCTCCTCAACTTCATCGCTCAAATTGCTAAAATACTCAGCCAGCAACCCAATAGCCACAATCAACACCCCCACACCTGTCGTTGCTAATGATAGCTTAAACGCATTCATTTTGGCAATGGATGTGACCAACGTACTGCTAAATATTTTCTGCGCCGTTGCGTGAAGATTCACCATTACCGCGCTATCCTTGTTCAGCACGTTAGCAACCGCCTGTACGCCGTTCAAGATTGCCAATGCCGCCTGTACTTTCATCATCGCCTTCTGCAAATCCTCGTTCTCCTCACCAAACAAAGCCGCCGCACCCTGCGCCACTGCGAATGCACCTGCCAAGCCCTGACCCACGCCAAGCAAGGTGTCCAGCGTTCGCGTGTCGGAAGCCATCGCCTTGATTTGCGCTTGGGTGTCGCCAATCTGGTCTGCAAGTCCTCCCGCCTGCGCTTGCAACTCACGGAAGCGTTGGGTATTCTTTTGTCCCGACTGCTCCAATTGCAACATCTCATCGCGCAACGATTTAAGTTGCGACCTCGCCGATTGCGTGCCTTTCTGCGTTTCGTCTTCAAGTTTCAGACCAACGACTACGGTGTTTTTGATGTCTGCCATTATTTGACTTTTACAGGTGAAATGAATGTTGGCGTGACCTCGCCATCCACTCCAGATTCAAGGTTATAGCTTAAATTTGGTGTGACCGTCTGCGGGCTAAATTCCGAAAGGTTCAGGATGCGCCTAAGTGTCACTCTGCACATCACATTGCGCCCGACCCGATAGTCGCTAATTTCCAATAACCTCCACTTCACGCCGTGCCAGTAGACAGGCTTGCGGAAGTCAAGCGATGCGATGTCGGTAACGGTTAACAAGAAGGTGGCCTGCACCGTCATCGCTTCCTTGCTTGCAATCTCCTCGATGTAGGTCTTCCAATAACCATTGAACAGGTTGTTGTTCGTGTACGGCGTGTAGCCGCCCTGACCATCGGGAAGCGCCCAGTAAATCTGCTTCGGCATTCCAAATGCCAAGTCCTGTTGAGGGTCATAAGGATTATCAACGTGGCCGATGTATGGAAGCGTGTTGCCGCTAACCCAGCCGCTTATGTTAGTGCCGAAGTTAGCTACCCAGTACCAAGTTTCGGTTGACCCACTCGGCGCAGGTGTCATCTGAACGTAGTTGTACTGCGCTATTCGATAACCTGTCTTCATCGTTTTCAAAGTGCCATCATCCTGCACGTCAAAGGTGCGACCAAGCACGATGTTGGTGCGATACTGCGCAGGTATAACCGTAGCGCACTTTGTTTCGATGCGTTGCTCACCAACGCCGTAGAAGTTGTCCGTGTCAAAAATCCTGCATCCGTAGCCTTCCTGCCAAGTCGCTTGATAGCTTTTGGCTAACGCCTCACCGCCATTTCGGTATGCGAATGTAAACTGCTTGCGAAGTTCAGGGTCGCCCATCGTTATCTGCATCTCCTGTGCTTCGTCCGATTTCTGCGACCAATCCACAACGCCGCTGGTATAGAACTCATTAAACGGCTCGATGTATATAAGCGTTGGGTCAAGCGGCGATTGGTAGAAGTACAGGTTGAACATCTTCTGCAAATCTGCAAGCAGGTCAATCTGCAAGGTGTCGGCGGGCAATGCCGTGCGCATATCGATATACTGATTCAACATCGAAAAACGTTGCGTCAGGTTTAGCTGAAAAGTACCCGCTTGCAATTCCATCGCGCCTTCGTTGGCAGTGACCACAACTTTCAGCGTGCCATTTTGCGCCAAAAATACCTGCCTGTTTATGCTGTGAAATAGAATGTTACTGCCTATCCCTACAACCTCACTGATGCTATTGCCCTGCGTGTCTTTGAGCAAAGTGCCACTGCTGTTCTTAACCTCAATCGTGAACTCACTGGCATCAGTCGTACCCGCTAAATTCAACTCAACGTTTAAGTTATACAAACCCGCATAACCACTGGCGGCAGTAAACACACCTGTACCTGTGTCCATCTTGCCATTATCGGAATTGTAGAATGGCGATGTGGTGTCGTTGAAAATAACGTTATAAGTCCACGCGGCATCCGAAACATATCCCGATGCGCCCACAAAGCATTTATTCTCGCCGCTGACATACGGAAAAGCCTCGCCCGCGTAAGGAAGCACAAGCCGCTCAAATTCCGTGCTGTTAAAGAAGGTAGATTGGTAGCGGTAGCCGTGTTGTGCAAAGATTAGGTCAATCATCTTCTTGACCCAAATGTTCGGTCGCTGGACTTCGATTGGTATCAGCCTGTCAAAGGCGTAATTGAGCGCAGTAAACAACGCGGCAAACGGGCCAACAGGCGTTTGACTGCCTAATACGTGACCCAATCCAATCGCATCAGTGATGCCATACACAAACCCACTTGCATCGCTGAACGTATCATCCCAACTGCCTGTCACCAGCGATTCGGTAAACGTGTGGTTCATCCCTGTCACGCCCACCGTGTCCACCAGCTTCACGCCTTCCATCGCTTTGAACAGGCTCACCTCCTCGCCGTAGATGCCCACTTCGTAGGTTGCAACCCCTCGCGTTACCGACATCGACAGCATCTGCATTGTGCCACGAAACACCTGCACCCATCATTCCACAACGCGCACTTCACCTGCTTGTTTGGCGTGAACCCGCCCACGAAGGATTGCACGTTGTAGGCGTAGCGGAAGGCGATGTCGTTGCCTTTGCTGGATGGCAAGGCGATTGTCTTG
>OGWJ01000051.1_pt1 | contig 16620 bp, 20 predicted proteins | sample 1575991 | NCBI WGS metagenome assembly OGWJ01 (sample SAMN07581533, study PRJEB24739) | freshwater metagenome | place: Singapore | collected 2015-01 | reverse complement strand
GTTTCCCAGTCACGATACCCAGGTGGTGATGGTTCTGCGTTGTTTTCAACAACACACGCAACTATTGCTGGATCATTCAGCAACACATTGGCTACTGCGGCTGACTTAAACGAAACATCATTAGAACAGTCTTTAATTGATATTGCTGCTCTAACTGATGAAAGAGGTTTAAAAATTGCAGCTCAAGGAATGAAATTAATTATTCCTTCTCAATTGCAATTTACAGCTGACAGATTAATGGCTTCTGCTGGTAGAGTTGGAACAGCTGATAATGATATCAATGCAATCAAAAACATGGGAATGATTTCTGGTGGTTACACTGTAAATCACTTCTTAACTGATTCTGATGCATTCTTCATTAAAACAGATGTACCAAACGGTATGAAGTATTTCGAAAGATCACCGATTAGAACTTCTATGGAGGGAGATTTCGAAACTGGAAACGTAAGATACAAAGCTAGAGAGCGATACTCATTTGGGTGGAGCGATCCTAGAGGTATTTTCGGCTCACCAGGAGCGTAAAGACTTTATTAACAAGGTGGCTTCGGCCACCTTGTTATGTTAAATAGAAAGAATGATTAAAACTATTCCTTTTACATACTTATTAAAACATCTTCCTACTAACAAATATTATTATGGAGTTAAATTTAAAAAGAATTGTAATCCTAATGATCTTTGGACTAAATATTTTACTTCTTCTAAAAAAGTAAAAAAATTGATTAAAAAATACGGAAAGAAATCTTTTATATTTGAAATAAGAAAAATATTTAAAACAGCACAACAAGCCATCATCTGGGAGCATAAAGTATTAAGAAGAATGAAAGTTATTTATAGAAATGATTTTTTAAATTTGACAGATAATAAATCTATTGATCCCACACATTTAAGTAGAATAATGATTGGTAAAAGAAAAGGTAAAGATAACTATATGTTTGGAAAAAAACATTCAAAAGAAGCAATAAAAAAAATGAAATTAAGCATCAAAGGTAAAAGAAAAGGCAAAAATAATCCTATGTTTGGAAAAAAACATTCAAAAGAAACAAAAAATAAAATAAGATTAGCTTTAATAGGTAATACTAACAGATGCTTTAAAAATAATATTGACCTAAATCACAAATCTCTATAGAAGTATCTGTGAGAAGATGAAAACCTACCTAATAAAAGTATTCATAAATAGCATTAAAATCCAATTTTTATTGGAATCTGAACCCATAAATTCTACCGAATCTTTACATCAGAAAGTACTTGACTTTCTGGGAAAAATGAGTAAAGAGCAAATAGAGAAATTAATTAATCGTAATCAGATTAGTAATTTCTTATATATAACCTATGAGGAGGTTGAGCGTGACATCATTGTCCCAATCACTTCTGGCCAAGAAAATAGACTTGGAATCACAGTGGAACAAGTCTTATCTTGAACAGGGTAGTATAACTACTGATATGCAGTGGTTAGACGTAGAGTTGAAGGAAGTCAAAAGACAAATTCTTCAACAGGATCTTGAAACCGCTAGACAACAAAATAATGTTGTTTTAAGCGAAGATGAAGATCCAAAATTCATAGCTAGCTAAACTAGCTATATATTTGGTAAAAAAGTGAGAGAAACTTAAGCCACCCCTTGCTCTTTTTAAAAAATTAAGCTATATTTCAACTACTATACATTAACATCTGATGTAGACGCGTATAGTCGATAAGCCTAATAACTACATTGGATTATTTAGGAGGATAAACATATGGCAAAAACTACTTTCCAAGGAGTTGTAAGATCTTACGGCGGACAAAATAAGGAATCAAATGTGTTCGCAGGTACAGTTATTCTTTCAGCTAAAGGAATATTGACAGGAAACGTATCTACGTATGCTGCAATAAAAAATATTGATAACAATCAAAATATCGTGTTACCAGCTGGTGCACAAATCGTTGATGTTATTCATGCTGCTACTGGAGCTGCTAATAAAACTTTAAACATTGGTACAACTTCAACTGCTAGTGTTGCTGCTTCAACATCTATTGCTTCAGCATTAAGCGCTAATGGAGTACAATCTGCTCTTGCTACAAATAAATTAGGAACGGCTGCAACAGCTGCACAAACAGCTAACGTTACTATTTATGGTGCTGGTGTTTCTGGTTCTACTATTTCTTCAACTACTTCTGTAATTATAAATTACATTATTGTTGATAATGGTCAGCCAGGCGAAGTTAGCTAATTAATTTTTTAATAGAGCTCCTTCGGGAGCTCTATTAATATAAGGAGAAATTTATGGGTAGATATAAAGGCGATGTAAAACCGGTTAATACATCTGCAACAAATGCAATTTTATTTGCAGGTCCTACAAGACTTCGTGGATTTATGATTCAGTCTACAGGAAGTTCTGGATCAGCTGTAATTAATGGTTTAGCAACTGCTACAACAGTTAGTTCTTCAACTAATACACAAGTTTATTTACAAGTATTTGTTGGCGCTGGACAAACAGAAACATTAAACTTTCCAGAAGATGGTGTTCTATATGCAGGAAGAAATGGAACAGGAATCATTGATGGAGTTGGTGTAACAGCTAATAGTAGTGCATTAAATATTACGCTATTTATAGATAAATAGGAGAGTAGATGACTACCTCTGGAACTACAAGTTTTAATCTTGAACTAGATGAGCTTATTGATGAAGCTTTTGGACGTGTAGGTATTGGAGGAAGTAGATCAGGATTTCATTTAAGAGTAGCAAGAAGAAATCTTAATATTTTATTATCAGAGTGGGATAATAGAGGTGTTCATTTATGGAAAGTTAAACTTGCAACTGTTCCATTAGTTTTAGGTCAAGCTGAATATAGTTATTCTGCTGATCCTACAAATTATCCAGGTGATATCAATGATGTATTAGAAGCTTATGTTAGAAATAACACTTCTCCAAACGCATCTCAACCAACTGATATATCTTTATCTAAAATAGATAGATCAGCTTATGCTGCATTACCAAACAAATTATCTCAAGGAACACCTTCTCAATATTATGTACAAAGAACTTATCAACCAAGTATTTTCTTATATCAAACACCAGGTTCAGGATTCTCTAGTGCATCTACACCAAGCAACTATCAATTAAGATTTTATTATTTAGCAAGAATAGAAGATGCAGGAAAATATACCAATACACCTGATGTTGTATTTAGATTTTTACCATCTTTAACTTCAGGACTCGCTTATTATTTAAGTATTACTTATAAACCTGAAAAAACAGAAATGTTAAGATTAGTTTATGAAGATGAATTACAAAGAGCTTTAACAGAAGATGGTCAACGTACCTCGGTCTTTATATCTCCTAAAACTTATTATGGAGAAGGTATCTAATGACTACTTACGCCACAGGTAAGAAGTCTTGGGCGATATCTGATAGATCTGGCCAAAGATTTCCGTATGATGAAATGGTCACAGAATGGAATGGATCATTTGTTCATTATACAGAATATGAACCAAAGCAACCACAACTTGAACCAAAGATACCAGGCAACGATCCGCAAGGCTTACAAAATGCAAGACCGGATCGCGTAGAACCAGAATCTTTTATTTTATTACAATACAATCCATTTGTAGCAACAGCAGGTAGTTCAACTATTATTGTTAACGAACCAGGTCATGAAAAATCAACTGGAGATACAATTGTATTTACAGATGTAGTAGGAGGAAATGGATTTACAAATGCTTTATTAAATACAACGGTTGCATTCACATTAACAGTAATTAATACAAATCAATACAGTATTAATGCAAATACAGTTGCAACATCAGGTGGTTTATTTGGAGGACCTCAAGTATCTGTAACACAATCTCCAATTCCATTACCTAATAATGCATTTAAAACAACTACAGGAAGCTCTACCATTAATGTAAGTGAACCTAGTCATGGTAAAGTAACCGGCAATACAGTTAGATTCTATAATGTTAACGTATTAAATGCTTTTCTATCTACTTCAGGATTTCAACAAACAGTCTTAACAACTTCAACTGGATATAGTATAACAGTTGTAAACGCGGACAATTATACCTTTGATGCATCGTCAGGAACTGGAACTTTTGACACATTAATTGGTGGAGGAAACGCAACAGTAGAAACTTTATAATATGGCACTTACGTATTCACAACTTGTAACACAAATTAGAAACTATACAGAAGTAGATAGTAATGGATTATCAGATTCTACCGTTTCTGTAATTGTACAAAATACTGAAAATAGAATTTATAGAGAATTAAATATTGATGCTTTTAGATTATATGCATCAGCAGCTACCGTTGCAGGTACTACAACTATTTCTGTACCATCAGGACTTCGTAATATTAGATATGTTGAAATGATTTCACCCGATGGTGAAATTTCTAATTTAGAACAAAAAGATAGTTCTTATATGGCAGAATTTAATAACTTTCCAAATTCTTCTACTTACTATGCAAAACCAAGAGTATGGGCAAACTGGAATGAAACTACATGGTTTGTAGCGCCAACTCCTAATACAACTTATACAATTAATATTGCTTATTATTCACAAGGAACTTCAATAACTTCAGGAAATTCAGCTACTTCAACTACTTATATATCTACTTATGCTCAAGATTTACTTCTTTATGGTTCTTTAGTAGAAGCATATAAATACTTGAAAGGTCCTGATAATATGATACAAGTTTATGAACAATCATATCAACAAGCCAGAGAATCATTTGGTGTTGAACAAACAGGTAGAAGAAGAAGAGACGAATATGTTGACGGCGAGCCTAGAGTTGTAGTAGATTCTCCGCCACCAGGAAAATAATAAGGAGTTAATATGGCAAATATAGTACCCGATAGTTTTAAAAACGAATTGTTTTTAGCAACACATAATTTTTCATCTACAGCAGGTAATACTTTTAAACTTGCTCTTTATACAACTGTAAGTGGTTTCTCTACAGGAACAACAAATTATATTACAACAAATGAAGCTAGCGGTACTGGATACTCTGCAGGTGGAACAACTCTTACAAATTTAGGATCAACCGTTGCTCAAAATATTTCTTTTGTAGATTTTTCTGATGTAACTTTCTCTACAGCAACACTAACAGCTTCTTGTTGTTTAATTTATAACAGCACACAATCTAATAAAGCCGTTGTTGTTTTAGATTTTGGTGGTAGTAAAACTTCAACTAACGGCGACTTTACTATTCAATTCCCAGCAGCTAATTCTACGAGCGCAGTTTTAAGAATTTCGTAGTAACTTTGCCATAAAAAATTATGGCTACAAATAATACTTGGGGTCAATATACTTGGGGTGCAGGTTCTTGGGGTGAACAAGCCACTGATGTAAATGTTTATGTTGGTGGAACTTATGATCCTACATGGGGATATCTTACTTGGGGATATGGACCTTATGGTGCAGCCACTCCCGATCCAAATTTAAATTTAACCGTTTCTGTTGGCACTGTTACAGTTTTAAATCAAGCTGTTGTAGCGGTAACAGGTAATGTATTAAATTTATCAGCAGGTACAGCAACTGTAATTGCAAATGCTAATATTACTTCTACAGGAAATGAATTAACATTATCTACTGGAACAGCAACATCAGGCGCTGGTGTTTATGTTGTTACAACAGGAAATCAATTAACTTTATCTTCTGGTGATGTAACTGTTATTGCAAAAGGAAATACAACTGCTGAAGTTACAGGAAATGAATTATCTTTATCGGTTGGTAATGTTGCAGTTATTGCAAAAGCAAATGTTGTTTTATCTTCTGCACAACTTGGAATATCTACAGGAGAAGTAACAATAGCTGGTAAAGCAGTTGCAGAAATTACAGGTAATGTATTAACTTTATCCATTGGTAATGCAACCATTACTGGAAAAGCAAATGTTAATGCTTCAACAAATTTATTAGAATTTTTAGTTCAGAATCCAAATGTAGTATGTAATTCTATTACAGAAGCAGTTGTACCTGAAATACTAGATTTAGAAGCAGGCACTGTTAATATTGTAACTAATCAAATTATATCAGCGACTGGTTCTTCTGTTCAAATTGCAACAGGAAATGTAACAATTGTTCTTCCAGTTGTACAAGTTATTACCGGTGAACAATTAACTAATTCTGTAGGTGATGTAAATGTAACTGGAACTGCTAATATTCAAGCCGATGGTTCTTTATTATCTATTAGTGTTGGAGATGCTACTGTTGTTGTAAATACTGAAGTTTTAATTAATGGAAATGATTTAAATTTAGGTGTTGGAAATGTATCAGTAATCAATACAAATATCATACAAGTTCAAGGAAGTTTGTTGACTTTAGAGACTGGAAGTCCTATTGTATATGGCTGGGAACCAATAAACCCACCAACAGGTCAAACTTGGTCTGCAATAGATCCTACTACAGGACAAACTTGGAGCACTATAAATGCTACAACTAGTCAAACATGGGTTAATTTACCATGATGACAAAACCTTAAAAAAGTGATAAGGAGAATTTAATATGGCAAGTACATTTAGTAATTTAGGTTTAAACTTACAAGCAACTGGCGAAAACTCTGGAACATGGGGAGCCATTACAAACGTTAACCTACAAGAAATTGATAATGCGATTTCAGGTGTTGTAACAATAACACTAACAGGAAATACAACTTTAGCGTTCACAACGAATTCATCTTCAACAACATTTACTGACGAAGCTGGTAGAAATAAAATTATTGTTTTATCAGGATCTTTATCTGCAACAACTATTACAATCACCGTTCCGAATATTGAAAAAGATTATGTCATTATAAATAATTCAGGAGCGACTGCTACAATTTCTGCAGGAGGTTCAACAACAGTATCTATTGCAACAGGAAATAGAAATTATGTTTATGTAAATGGTGCATCTGCAGTTGCAACTTGTATTCCAGCAGATTTACCAGGTGGAACTACTAATACTATTCAATATAACTCTGCAGGAGCTTTTGCAGGTTCAACTAATTTTACTTATGACGGAACTAACGTATCTGTATTAAATAATGGTGCTTTAAGATTATATAATACTGCAGGTACTTTCTATACAGGTTTAAAAGTTGCAGCAGCTGCGGCAGCTACGGCTACCTTTACTTTACCATCGGCTGATGGTACAAACGGACAAGCTTTAATTACCAACGGTTCTGGTACTTTGAGCTTTGGTAATGCTGGAATTACAGCTGGAAAATCTATTGCATTAACTCTAGTTTTCGGATAATAATCAACAAGGAGATAAAATATGGCAAATCCAAATATAGTATCAGTAAACTCGATCTACGGTAATACAACCGTATTTGCTCTTACTACCACTCTTACAAACGTATTACTTGCTAACGCTACATCATCAGGAAAAGTTTACAAAGTAGAATCTATCATGGTTGCAAACGTGACATCAGCAGCTACAAACGTTACAATACAAATTCACACAGCAGCAAATGGAACAGCAGGAACTTCATATGCATTCGCAAATGTTATTTCAGTTCCATCAAGCGCAACATTATCAGTTATTGACAAAAATAATACTTTCTACCTAATGGAGAATCAATCTATCATTGGTGGAGCTAGTGCTAATTCAGCTTTACAAGTAGTTATTTCTTACGAAGATATAAGTTAATCGGAGGTTCGGGCTATGGCAAATGGCGGAATTATCGGACCGGTTAATGATCCAACTCGTGGTGATCTTACAACCACATTCACATCATCAGGAACATACACATCACCAGGATTTGGTCCAGGTCAAGCAGATTATTTAGTTGTCGCTGGAGGTGGTGGAACACCAGGAAAAGCTCCAGGTTCAGGAGTACAAGGCGGTGGAGGAGCCGGAGGTTATAGAACTTCTTTTCCAGGCGGAACAAAATTATCAGTACCAGCAAGTCCAGTGTCAGTTACAATTGGAGCTGGAGGAGCAGCTGGTGCTTCAGGAAATAATCAAGGAACAAATGGTTCTGATTCAATATTTGCAAATTCACCATCACCAATAACATCAACAGGTGGTGGAAGAGGTGGTTATGGAGATGGTTGTCAAGCAGGACAAGCAGGAGGTTCAGGAGGTGGTGGAGCTAATAATGGAGGAACAGGTGGAACAGGTAATAGTCCACCAGTTAGTCCTCCTCAAGGAAATTCTGGAGGAACTACTAATACATCTACTTCACTTTCTAATGGAGCAGGTGGAGGTGGAGCTTCTGCAGCCGGAACAGCTGGAACACCAACAACGGCTGGAGTTGGAGGAGATGGAAGCCCAAATAGTATTTCAGGTAGTGCGGTGACTTATGCAGGAGGTGGAGGAGGAGGTCAAGGTGGACCAGGATCAGGAGGATCAGGAGGATCAGGTGGCGGTGGAGCAGGTGCTCCAAGACCAGGACCAAACGTAGGAACAGATGGAACAGCTAACACAGGTGGTGGAGGTGGTGGAGGATCTGATAGAATTTCACATGCTGGATCTAATGGTGGATCAGGAATAGTTATTGTAAAACAATATGCAGCAAACCCAACTTACAACGTAGCACCCGGCGTCTGGTCACTACAATGTGCATACAATTATAAAAAAGCTGGACAATGGACAGCAACAGCACCTGTTCCATTTGACGTAGATTATTTAGTAATAGCAGGTGGAGGAGGCGGTGGAGTTAACAGAGGTGGCGGAGGTGGAGCTGGAGGTTTTAGAACTTCATTCCCAGGCGGAACAAAATTAACAATTGCAACATTAACAGATTATCCAATTACAGTTGGAGCTGGAGGAACAGCTACTCCAGGACCAAGTGCAGCTAATGCAGTATCAGGTTCTCCATCTATATTTTCATCAATTACTTCAGCAGGAGGTGGAGCTGGAGGAAATAAAAATACTCCTCAACAAGCCGGTGTAGCCGGTGGATCAGGTGGTGGAGGACAAGGAGCTGATGGTACTGTTTCTCCAGGTGGAGCGGGAAATACTCCGCCAGTTAGTCCACCACAAGGAAATTCAGGAGGAACAGGTTCTTCTCCTTCTCCATCAGTTAATGGTTCAGGAGGTGGAGGAGGTGGTGCAGGAGGTACAGGATCACCAGGATCAAGTCAAGTTGGTGGTAATGGAGGATCAGGATCAGCAAATAGTATTTCAGGAATTTCACAAACATATTCCGGAGGAGGAGGTGGAGCAGGTTGGGAAACAGGTGGATCTGGAGGTTCCGGTGGAGGAGGACATGGTGGGCATGAAACACCAGTTCAGCGTCCAGCAGGAGCAGGTACAGCTAACACTGGAGGTGGAGGAGGTGCAGGATCTTCTCTTGGTGGAGCAGCCGGAGGTTCAGGTATAATTATTGTTAGATCACCTTCTGCTTATCAATTAACTGCAGCTCCAAGTACTAATTCCGTAACTTATTCTCCAACTGGAGAAAATATTGCAATATTTACTGTTTCAGGAACTTTATCTGCAACACAAGCATCAACAGTACCTACAATAGCAGCTGATTATTTAGTTGTTGCTGGAGGAGGTGGAGGTGGAACAAGACACGGAGGAGGAGGTGGAGCAGGTGGTTATCTTTCATCTTTCCCAGGAGGAACAAAAATAAATTTAGCAACAGGTGGTTCTTATTCAATAACAGTAGGAGCTGGAGGATCTGGTACTTCAACACAATGTGTTCCAGGTTCTAATGGAAGTAATTCATCTTTTACAATTATACAAAGTATAGGTGGAGGAGGTGGAGTTTCATCTGGAGCTAGTTGGGGATTCCCAGGAGGTTCAGGTGGAGGAGGAAGAGCAGGAAATGCAACTCCAACAGGAGGTGGAATAGGAATATCAGGACAAGGAAATAATGGTGGTGGAGGAGGAAGTGATTCAGGTGGAGGTGGAGGAGGATCTTCTGCTGTAGGAGAAAATGGAAATCCAAGTCCAGCAGTTGGAGGGGCAGGAACAGCAAATAGTATTACAGGTTCACCAGTAACTTATGCAGGTGGAGGAGGAGCTGGTAGACCAGGAGGTTCTTCTGGAGGAACAGGAGGTGGTGGAGCAGGTGGTGCAAATCCATCAGGATCTGGAACAGCAGGAACTGCTAATACCGGAGGTGGAGGAGGTGGATCAGGTGGTAATGGAACATATCCTCCAAGTGGAGCAGGTGGATCAGGAATAGTTATTGTTAGAGTTCCTGGATCAGCTAGTATTTCAGCAAGTCCAGGCACAAATACTGTAACAACTTTACCAGCCCCAGCAGGAGGTTGCAAAGTAGCTACATTTACTGTATCTGGAACGCTTACAACATAAAAAATTATGCACTTTCATTTTATAAAAATATGTATTATAATAACAAATAGGAGTTAAAAAATATGGCACATTTTGCAGAAGTAAACAGCTACGGTTTAGTCTTAAGAGTTGTAGTAATCGACAATAATGACGTTAATGCAAACGGTGGCGATCAATCCGTTGGAGCTGAAGAAGCAGTTAAAAAAATTGTTCCTTTCACAACTGGAAATAGATGGGTTCAAACTTCTTATAACAATAATTTCAGAAAACAATATGCTGGAATCGGTTATACGTTTGATTCCACAAAAAATAAATTTATCGCACCACAACCATTTGCATCTTGGTCGCTCGATTCTAATGACGACTGGCAAGCACCTGTTGCTTATCCGACAGTTACAACCTATGGAGATAATGTAAGATATTTTATCTCTTGGGATGAAGCTGGCAAAAGATGGATTGGTAAAGACGATCAAAATAATACATTTTCTTGGTCACCTGAAACTTCATCTTGGATTGCAACCGGCAATTAAGTTAAAAAATTTTAGGAGCACCAAATGGGTTCACCGAATGGCGGTATCATAGGAGTAATTAATCCAACATCGTTTGGAAAGTGTACCGTTACATCTCAAACATCATCTGGAACATTAACGACGCAACCTGGGACTAGATTTGTCAATGTTGCAGTAGTAGCAGGTGGTGGAGGAGGATCAACAGGAATTGGAGGAGGAGGTGGTGCAGGAGGATACCGTACATCTTTTCCAGGCGGAACAAAAATTACATTATCAGGAGGTTCAGCAACACCTATAACAATTGGAGCTGGGGGATCTGGAGCAGGAACACCTGGATATCCAGGAGGACCTACAGTAAATATTGGAAGTCCAGGATCAAATTCAATATTTTCAACAATTACATCAGCAGGTGGTGGAGCAGGATCACCTTGCGGAGTTTATACAACAGGGCCACTTTCACCTTATCCAGGTGGACCAACTCGTACTGGTTTAGCAGGAGGATCAGGTGGAGGAGGTGGTGCTTATTGTGGAGCAAGTAATAATGGTGGAGCAGGAAATTCACCACCAACAAGTCCTTCACAAGGAAATCCAGGAGGAACAGGAGCTTCAAGTCAACCTTTTAGAGGATCTGGAGGAGGTGGTGCAGGAGCTGCAGGATCAAATGGAACTGGGCCTACAGGAGGTCCAGGAGGAGTAGGTTCTCCAAACGTAATTTATGACAGTCCAACAGTAGGAACACCAGGACCAGCTCCAGGAAGATATTATGCTGGAGGAGGAGGTGGAGCAGGAGGTGCTTATGGTAATCCGGGTGGAGGAGCAGGAGGAGCAGGAGGAGGTGGAGCAGGAAATAGTTATAGTTCTCCATCAACATTTAGTGGAGGTTCTGCTGGAACAGTTAATACTGGAGGAGGTGGAGGATCAGGAGCAGGAGGTGAAGGAAATGCAGGTGGTTTTGCAGGAGGTTCAGGTATAGTTATTGTAAGAGCTCCAGGTTCAGCTTCATTATCAGTAAGTCCAGGCACAAATACTGTAACAACTTTACCAGCCCCAGCTGGAGGTTGTAAAGTGGCTGTATTTACTGTTTCTGGAACATTAACTAATAGCACATACGGTTAAAAATTTACACTTTACAAATCCTATAAAAATAATTATATAGGTATTAGAAATGAACCTACAGAATTATTACTACTATTTTCAAAGTGCACTCACACCTAGATTTTGTGATGAGTTAGTTAAATATGGAATTGCACAACAAGAGCAATTAGCATTAACAGGTGGTCAAACAAATAAAATCAATGAAGGTAAACCTTTATCTGATGAAGATTTAAAAGATTTAAAAAAGAAAAGAGATTCAAATATTGTATGGTTAAATGACCGTTGGATTTATAAAGAAATTCAACCATATATTCATCAAGCAAATAGATTAGCAGGTTGGAATTTTGATTGGGATTTTTCAGAATCTTGTCAATTTACAAAATATAAATTAAATCAATTTTATGATTGGCATTGTGATTCTTGGGAAGCTCCATATGCAAATCCAGATAATAAAGACACACATGGAAAAATTAGAAAATTATCAGTAACATGTTCACTATCAGATCCTAAAGATTATGAAGGTGGAGAATTAGAATTTGATTTTAGAAACATGGATCCTGATAAACCAACTGTGAGAAAGTGTGCTGAAATTGCTCCACGTGGTTCAGTTGTAGTATTTCCATCTCATGTTTGGCATAGAGTTAAACCAGTAACGAAAGGAACGAGATATTCATTGGTGATTTGGAACCTTGGATATCCATTTAGATAATGGCAAAAACAGATCAATTACAAGCATCCGTCTATTTTAGTTCACCAGTCTATTCCATTGAAATTCCAGAATGGGTAGATGATGTAAATAAAGTATGTGATAAATATGTTAAAGATGCAAAAAAGAATAATGCTAAAAACATTAAAGAACGTGAAAAAAAATTTGGTAAAAAAATAGGTGATCATGGAATGAGTCATCATTCTACATCTTTAGTTGGTGATCCTGGATTAAAAGAATTACAAGATTATATTGGCGCAACCTCTTGGAATGTTTTAGATCATATGGGATATGATTTAAAGAATTACGAATTATTTTGGACTGAATTTTGGGTACAAGAATTTGGTGAAAAAGGAGGTGGACACCATGAAGGTCATATACATTACGACAATCACATATCGGGATTTTATTTTTTAAAGTGTTCAGATAAAACTTCAATGCCGGTATTTCATGACCCAAGACCTGCAAAATTAATGACACAATTACCGTTAAAGAATGAAACTGAAATTACACTTGGAACACATATGATTCATTACAAACCAAAACCAGGTACAATGATATTCTTTCCAGCTTACATGGAACATCAATATGTGGTAGATGATGGTATAGAGCCTTTTAGATTTATACATTTTAATCTACAAGCTGTGAGAAGAATGATTACAGATACTGTAAGAAAACAAACTAAAGGAGAAGTATGAGCTTTAAGAAAAATAAATATTCAGTAATTAAAGGAGCAATATCAGAAGAACTTGCAAAGTTTTGTTATGACTATTTTATGATGAAAAGACAAGTTGCAAGAACAATGTTTGATACAAAATATATTAGTCAGTTTACAGAATATTTTGGAGTTTGGAACGATCAACAAGTTCCAGAAACCTATTCACATTATTCTGATATTGTAATGGAAACTTTACTTGTTAAATTACTTCCAATCATGGAAAAAGAAACAGGATTAAAATTAAATACAAATTATTCATACGCTAGGATTTATAAAAAAGGAGATGTATTACATCGTCACAAAGATAGATTCTCATGTGAAATATCTACAACTATGCATTTAGGTGGTGGTTGTTGGCCAATCTATTTAGAACCAGATGCATCATTAGGTGGTGTGGATGAAAAGACAGGAAACTATAAACCATCAAAATCTAAAGGTGTTAAAGTATTATTAGAACCAGGTGATATGCTCGTGTATCGTGGAAATGAATTAGAACATTGGAGAGATAAATTAACCTTTGATGATTGTGGTCAAGTATTCTTACATTACAATAATGTTGAAACTAAAGGATCTAAAGAAAATATTTACGACCGTAGACCTCATTTAGGACTTCCCGCTTGGTTTAAAAAGTGATATAATTTTAAAAGAGTAGAGAAATAAACCACCTTTCCACACCTTATTTCTCTACTTCTATACTTAACGTCTAACATATTTTATAATGGTTATTAAATATGCCATTAAAAAAATTTGCATTAATACCAGGTATTGATAAACAGGATACACCTTCTCAAGCCGAGGGGCGTTGGATAGATGGTGATAATATACGTTTTAGATATGGATCCCCTGAAAAAATAGGTGGTTGGCAACAGATCACCCAATATTTATTAGTTGGAGCAGCAAGATCACAACATAGTTGGTTTGACCTTACTGGAAGAAAGTATGCTGCTATTGGAACTGATAAAATACTTTATATTTATTACAATGATACTTTTTACGATATCACACCTTTAAATACAGCTGGTAATTTAACAAGTTGTACATTTACTTCAACGACAGGTTCTGCAACTGTAACTGTAAATAAAGCAGCTCATGGACTTAACCCAGGAGAATTAATTACTTTTAATACTATTTCTTTACCAGGAGGTGGAGTGACTACATTTACCTCTGCTAATTTTACAACTAATACATTTGAAGTAAAAACAATCCCTACATCTGGAACATTTACTGTAACCATGCCGGTAAATGAAAGTGGGACAGGAATGACGGCTCAAGGATCAGCGACTGTAACTCCTTATTATATTGTTGGTCCGAACATTGCTACGTTTGGATATGGTTGGGGTGCAGGAATTTGGGGTGGTTCAACTTGGGGTACAGCAAGAACATCTTCAACAACTGATATAAGTGCAGGTATATGGTCACTAGATAATTTTGGAGAAATTTTAATAGCAACCATAAAAGGTGATTCTACATTTGAATGGGATCCTAATGCAGGATTAGGAGTAAATACTAGAGCAACATTATTACCTAATAACCCAACTAAAACTTCAATGACTAAAGTATCTGATAAAGATAGACATTTAATACATTTTGGAACTGAAGAAACAATTGGAAATACTTCAACGTTTGATCCTATGTTAATTAGATTTTCTAATCAAGAAGACATTGAAATATATGAGCCAACATCTACTAACACTGCAGGGTTTTTTAGAATAGATAATGGAAGTAAAATTGTATCAGTTGTAAAAGGTAAGGATTATACTTTAATTTTAACAGATGAAGCAGCCTATGTGATGCAATTTGTAGGACCTCCATTTACTTTTAGTATAAGACAAGTAGGTTCTAATTGTGGGTGTATTGGTCAAAATGCAGCAGTCTTTGCTAATGGTGCGGTTTGGTGGATGGGTGATTCAGGTGGATTTTTTGTATTTGATGGAACTGTAAAACAAGTACCTTGTTCAGTAGAAGATTTTGTATTTACAACTGCAGGAGATGACAATTTAGGAATAAATTTTGTACAAGGTGATTTAGTATTTGCTGGTCATAATAGTTTATTTACTGAATTAAATTGGTTTTATGTTAAAGATGGAGCTACTCAAATAGATAGAGTTGTTACATTTAATTATAACGAAAATACCTGGACAACAGGAACATTGGCAAGAACTTCTTATGAAGATGCTCATGTGTTTAAATATCCTCTTGCAACAAAATACGATACTACAATTGCTCCAACAGTTCCAACTGTAAATGGAGTATCAAATGGAGCAAGTTATTATTTTCAACACGAAGTTGGCTACAATGAGGTATTACAACTTACAAGCACAACGACAACAAGTATTGCAATATCTGCTTATGTTAGATCAGGAGACTTTGATTTAGATTTAGATGGAGATGGTGAATACTTTACTAAGATTAGGAGATTTATACCAGACTTTAAAAACCTTGAAGGTAATGCAAAAGTAACAATATTTTTAAGAGCATACCCTGCTGATACAACACCTGCTCAAGGAGAAACATATATAGGCCCATTTACGATATCTACAAGTACAGATAAGGTAGATACGCGCGCGCGTGCGAGACTAGTAAGTCTTAAAATAGAAAACGATGCATTAGGAGATACTTGGCGTTATGGTGTATTTAGGGTAGATATACAACCTGATGGAAGAAGATAATGGCTAAGATTACAGCATACATACCAGAACCTACACCTGTATTTACACCTGATAACCAAAGGCAGATAATTCAGGCATTAACAACTATTAAAGATCAACTTAATACATCTTATCAACAAGATATAAGGAACGAACAATTAGCATTTACACAATTTTTATATGGAACACCAGGATCATTATGCTCAACAGGAACATCTACTAATCCAGTAGTTATTGTACCAGGTGGTAATTCAGTAGATGCATTTGGAAGATTAAGAGTATCTAATCCTCTTACAATCTTTGACAGTAAGAATATTATGTCAAAGAATTCACTCTTTGATGAATCAACTGTAAATGGTGGAACAGTTACTTATACACAAAATAAATCAACCGTTAATTTAAACGTAACAGAAACAGCAGGATCAAAAACTATAAGACAATCTAAAAGAGTAATGTCTTATCAACCTGGTAAATCATTATTAACTTTAAGTACCTTTGTAATGAATACACCTACAACAAATCTTAAACAAAAAGTTGGTTTGTTTGATGCTAATAATGGAATATTCTTTTTTGTAGATGGAACAGATTATAAAATAGTAAGAAGAACTTATACATCAGGCGCAGCAGTAGATACTGAAATATCTCAATCTAGTTGGAATGGAGATAAGTTAAATGGAACTGGTGCAAGCGGATTTACATTATATCCTGATAAATCAAAGCTATCGTGACTGGGAAAC
>OGWJ01000049.1_pt1 | contig 16674 bp, 25 predicted proteins | sample 1575991 | NCBI WGS metagenome assembly OGWJ01 (sample SAMN07581533, study PRJEB24739) | freshwater metagenome | place: Singapore | collected 2015-01 | reverse complement strand
GAACATTGCGATGTGGATTTATGAACACATCCAGGGACCGAGACCAACTCGCATTGTTGTGTCTAGGCCGAGTATAGGTGCTAGGCTAGAGTTTTTGCCTGACTGTTCTGGTGCTGCATTTTGGCGTGCCAAGCATGAATACACACAAGCTGAGATTCGTCATATGAAAAAAGGGTTGGCGCAGGCGTGGAGCATAACCGAATTGGCTAATCAGCGTCTTAAAGAGAATGGTCTTCCTGAAGTTTGGAGCGATCTCGGAAGCGAAAAGGGCAGACCTGAGTGATTCACTATCACGGAACTCCAATAACTCCAAGAAAACTTCTTCTTGAGATGTCTGGAAGGAATTTTTGTGTATCTTATGCACATCCAGAAGACATTGATGTTTGTATTGAAATTGGTCAGTCTGTGATGCTGGACAACGGTGCTTTTACGGCCTTTACAAAAGGCAAGTGCATGGATATGCATGGGTTTATGCAATGGTGTGAAAACTACTTGCAACACCCGCATTGGGCAGTCGTGCCAGATGTGATAGATGGATCAGAAGCTCAACAGCGCGGGCTCATAAAGCAATGGGCATTGCCCAAAGACTTGAGCGCAACAGTTTGGCATTTGGGCCTATCATTGGACTGGTTGCTCGAACTGTCAGACAACTGGAACAAGGTTTGTTTAGGCTCAAGTGGCGCGTATTGGCAAGTCGGATCGCAGACCTGGTGTCGGCGAATGGATGAAGTTTTTGAGACATTGTGCAAAAAAAGGCGGCATTTGCCCTGGTTACATGGCATGAGGATGCTTGGGCAATGCAACGGAAAGTGGCCTCTAGCAAGTGCAGATAGCACCAACGTGGCAAGAAACCATAAGCGCAACAAAGAACATCCAGAATTGATGGCATGGAGGATTGACCGATTGAATCCTTCAAAAAAATGGCAGCAAGAGAGGCAAATAGAGCTTTCCGTTTGAGCAATCAAACCGTACTGGTCGCGTTAGCAATGGGCCTGCAGGGGGCCGCTACCAAGAGAACCCGAGCGCCATAACCCAGCGCAGCCAGACTTCCATAGGTACTGGCACGAACGAGGACGGCATTTTGATGCTGGCGATTAGCACCCGTAAGGTGGCCTCGGAAGAAGAATATGGCCCTAGCGGGAGATGAGATCTTGGTCTCATAGGATTTTTGATGGGGACATCAAAAGCCATGGGTTACCTATTGACTCAAAAAACCCAACAACCTAATATTTACCTAAGAACTATAACTATTGACATCCTCATAGTTTGGTTCGCTCGCCCGCAATTCGCGGGTATTTTTTTGGGAGATAGATCATGCCAATGGTCGGAAAGACGAAGTATCCTTACACCAAGTCCGGTATGGAAGCTGCCAAGAAAGCTGCTGCCAAGAAGGGTGTTGCCGTTGCCAAGAAGACTTGGAAGGGTATGGAGAAGAAGAAATGAAAACCAAAGCTCAGAAGAAGGTCGGCAAGGTCATGGGCGAGTTCAAGGAAGGCACTCTGCACTCCGGTAAGGGTGGCCCGGTGGTCAAGAGCCGCAAGCAAGCGGTGGCGATCGCAATGAGCGAAGCAGGCATGGTTAAGAAGGGCAAGAAGAAATGAAGCCCGGTCTCTACGCAAACATCCACGCAAAACGCAAGCGCATCGAAGCTGGCTCCAAGGAAAAGATGCGTAAGCCCGGAGCTAAGGGCGCACCGACAGCCGCTGCGTTCAAAGCTGCTGCGAAGACGGCGAAAAAGTGATTATATGGTTCAATCTCTGGCTGCTGACCGCTGGTCATTGGACATTGATTGAAACTTGGGAAACGCTCGAGGAGTGCCAAGATCGCAAGGTTTGGCTTGAGCAAGTGAAGGGCGGCGACTACTACTGCCGTCCTATTCAGATGGAGCGGGTATGAACGGATTAACACTTTCTGACTTGCTGGCGATGCTGCAAGGTGGTGTTGCTCCGATGGGTTTGCGATATGGAAGCGGAACGCCAAAGGGAATGGGTTTTATGGGTATGCAGCCTGCTGTTGATGGGGTTGCAACTGAAATATCAACAGAAGATGATTCCGGTGCATACCCTCTTATCGTTCCAACGCTGACCAAAAAAGAATTGAATCATCTTTTGTCAGGCAAAAAGCCAACGGATGAAATCTACAACAAGGCTCGTATGTGGGCTGATTCTCGTCGCAAGCGAGGTTTGAATACCTTTGCCACTCCGCGAGATATTCGTATGCCTGCTGGATTATTGGATTAAAAATGAAATCTCCCGCATGGACGCGCAAAGAAGGTAAGGCTAAATCTGGTGGCCTAAACGAAAAGGGCCGCAAGTCCTATGAGGCTGCGAATCCCGGCTCCGATCTGAAAGCTCCGGTCAAGTCTGGGGACAATCCTCGACGCGCTAGTTTCTTGGCTCGCATGGGCAATATGCCTGGGCCAGAGTATAAGGATGGCAAGCCCACTCGACTGCTGCTATCCCTGAAGGCGTGGGGCGCATCCAGCAAGGCAGATGCAAAGCAGAAGGCTGCGGCAATCAGCTCAAGAAACAAGAAAAAGTGAAGGTCTACATCGCATTACACGCTCGGAGGCCCGTGGTTTGGCATTGAGTGCGACTTCATGGACGAATGGGAATGCGAGAGAAAGAGATTAGTACGGTCAGCGAGGTAGAGTATTACGGGTATGCCCGCTGGCTTGCCAATCATGTTGGTATCCCGCTGCCACAGACGAGGGTGCGGTTCCAGCATATGTGGTTATGGTGGCCCATTGAGGATTGGGACATTCCGTTTGCGCTCGATCCTCAACTGCAATACTTCCACAAAGAGTTGGTGCAAGACCAGCATACGGCGGATGTACTTGGAAAGTATCTTCCTGTTGACGCTGTTGGCCTGCCGTTTCTGAACTTTCTGAACTCAGAACCTCGCGGAGATTTCAAGCGCAACGGGAAGACCCTGTATGTGCCAGCTCACAGCAATCCTTGGTGCGACTTCTCAAACGAAGTACACAGGAGAGTAAAAGAGTTCACCAAGCACAATGACGTAACCGTACTGCTTGCCTGGAACGATCGGCATCTCAAACCTCATTGCACGGTTCCAGTAGAGATTGGGGCCGGAGTGTGGGAGGTTTCAAGTTTCTACCGGCTCAGGAAGATTTTTTCTGAGTATTCCTATCTTGTGACAGACAGGATGGGCAGTCACGTTCTGTATGCTATGGCTTGCGGCATGAAGGTCGGTTTGAGTGCTAGGTTTTGGAATGACGACATCTACCACCCGCACGCCATAAGTTACGGACTGGTGAAGCGCGCACAGTACGTCAGAAGTTTGGAGTACCTCGACGAGCTATATCCTGGCATCGTGCTGGAAGACGGACTTCCGTCTTACGACAAATGTCCAGAGATCATGCACACTTGCCCATTTGAGATAGCGAGATTGCTGGAATGGCCCGTCACAGTTACGGACTCGAAAACATCAAAGTAAGGCAGTGGGGCGAAGGAGCCAAGTTGTATGTTGGAGACTTCTGCTCTATCGCCGACAGCGTGACGGTATTCCTTGGCGGTAACCATCGGACGGACTGGGTAACGACTTACCCGTTCGGGCATATCGGCAACTGGAAATGGCACGGCAAGGGTCACCCGCATAGCAAGGGCGATGTAGTCATCGGTAATGATGTATGGCTAGGGTCTGGTTGTACGATTATGTCGGGAGTGAAAATTGGTCACGGTGCAGTCATCTCAGCAAGGGCAGTCGTCACAAAAGACGTTAAGCCCTATTGCATTGCCGCTGGCAACCCAGCACGCGAAATCCGACAACGCTTCACTAGCCGCCAGATTGATGCGCTACTTGCAAATCCGTGGTGGGAGTTGAGCGATCCAGAGATTCAGGAGCTGATTCCGCTGCTCTGTTCTGACAATGTAGATGCTTTGATATGCGCGTTGTCTTCGTAGGTCATCCAGCATGGCAATTCTCTGGCTCGACCATTCTTAGGTCGATTCAGATGGCAGAGTTTTGCGCCGAACACATCAAAGAACATGAGTTCGTCTACCAGACGCATCTAAACATTGAGGATGCGATAGTCATTCTCAATAAGTTCTGGTTGCAGCACATAACTACCAAAGAGCTGGGCAAGCTGCGGGACAAGAACTTTGTCGTCGGCGATCCGATTGATAGCGATTGCAATCTCGGGCTGGACGCGAGGCTCAGCATCCACAGTCAGCAGCCGGGCTACTATGTAACTCATTTGGTAGACACAAGGATTCCGCGCGATTTGAAGGTCACGGACAAGTTCGCCATCGGTTACTACGGCACGCTATTCAACACGGTTGCCCCGGCGGAAGTGGTTTGTGTCTCTTGCTATGACAACAGCGTGCAAGTCTTAGGCAACTTTTCTGCCCATTACACGGTGCGCCGGAAGGTCAAGGAAAGCTTTAAGCCTCCGTTGAAGGTATGGACTGCCGCAGTTTGCAACGTGCCGGTACTGACCAGCATGGACAATGATGTCCCGCTATATCTGAAGGATTATCCGTACGTTGCAGAGACTGGTGAAGCTGCAATCAAGGTTTTGGAGCAGATGCGCCAGGACTTCGGCACAGACAAGTGGGAAGAAGCTCGCCAGATGGTGCGGGCGACCTACGACGACACTCGAGTAGTCTCAGACATGAGGGAGTTTCTTGATGGCATTGCCTGACACTCTGCATCTGGGATCGGGGCGGCATTTCACTCCAGAGTTCTTCAATGTAGACATCCTTGAGCGGGTCAGGCCGGATTGGGTCTGCGACATCACCAAGGTAGAGTTTGGTAAGACAGTCGATACCAACCGCTTCGGGCCGGTAGAGATCAAAAAAGGCATGTTCAAGCGCATCGTGACTCACGATTGCCTGGAGCATATCCAAGACCTAGTGACGGCAATGGAGAACTGCCGCGACCTACTGTGCAGCGGCGGCATCATGGAAATTGGAGTCCCGTACTGGCTTTCTCTCGGGGCCGACCAAGACCCGACCCACGTTCGGCGGTTCAATGAGATGAGCTGGATTTACTACTGCGATTGGGCATGGTACTTCGGCTGGCCTGAGCAAGACCGCTTCGATTTATTGGGCATTGAGTTCAAAAAGTCGGCCTATGGTGAGACACTCAAAGGCTCAATGGAAGAAATCCTCAGAACGCCAACCGCAGTCGATAAGATGTTTGTGAAGATGAGGCGCAGATGACACCGGAAGAAATGCTCACAAGCCTTCTAGGGCGAACCATAGAAGGCGTGGAGGTTGAGGATGAGTGTATCTACTTCGAACTCGACGACGACCGCATCTTCGGTTTCTGGGTGGACGACGATGGGGATATTAACTGTTCAATGATGGGGCCAAAATCCAACTGAGTGCAGCAAAGGCAATCAGGAGGCACACGCCCAAGAACCCAAGGAACTCAAACAGGATTGGATGCTTCTCTGACCACTTCATACTTCCTCCACCGTGATTTGGTACATCTTGCCGTTGAGATCGGTGACAAGGATGGTCTTGCGAGTGCTGGCAAGCGCACCATCGGCATCCAAGTCGTACTTTGGATTGCCAATGTCGGCGGCAATACCTTGCGTATCAAAGTGTCGAATCTGCCCAATCAAATGCGCGATGTAGTCGCAGTAGGCAATCATGCTTTCACCTTGATTTCGTCATAGATACCGCGCATCCATTGCCCAATGAACGGAGGCGAGGCCCAATACTCTGCCGCACGCATGGCAGCGGTGATAGGGTCATAGCCCTTTGCAAGGAAATAGTGTGCGTCTTCGATTGCACATTGCCATGTAGTCATTTCAGTCTCCGGTTTGGCACAGCACACTATGCGCTGTGTCCATGAGTGAATCGTCCCATACTTTTTGACTGTGTGCTATCAGACTTTCTTATAGTTTGACAATAAGGAGCCTTATGAAGGGCGCATCAAAGATTGAGTGGCTTGAGATTGAAAGTCTTATCCCTTACGCAAGGAATGCGAGAACGCACGACGATGCTCAAGTCGCTCAGATAGCAGGCTCGATTAAAGAGTTTGGATTCAACAATCCAGTCTTGGTGTCCCTAGATAACAGCATCATTGCTGGTCATGGTCGCGTGTTGGCTGCGAGGAAGCTTGGCATGGACAAGGTTCCTGTGGTTCGGCTAGAGCATTTGACCGAAACTCAGCGCAAGGCATACATCCTCGCGGACAACCGGATCGCTATGAACAGCGACTGGGACAAAGACTTGCTAAAGGTTGAGTTTGAGGAGCTGAAACTCGATGGCGTCGACCTAGAGGCGCTGGGTTTCAACCTCGGCGAGATAGACGAGGTGTTAGGCGCAGAATTAACAGACGGCCTAACGGATGAGGACTTAGTGCCAGAGACCCCGGAGGAGCCTAAGACCAAGCTCGGGGACATCTACCAGCTAGGGCGGCACAGGCTGATGTGCGGTGACTCTACGAGCATTGATGCGGTGGAAAAGATGATGAATGGGGATAAGGCCTCCCTAATTGTAACAGATCCTCCTTGGAACGTTGCCTATGGTACAAATCTTGCAAATAACGCTCAAGGATATAAGCAGCGCACCATTATGAATGATAACTTTGAAACCACCAAAGAGTGGGAAGAATTTTTATCAGGCTTTATAAGTAATATTATTGCCTTTACTATGAAAGGATGCCCCATTTACTGCGTCATGGGAGCCTCAGAATGGCCTGCTATTGATAAAGCATTGAGGGATGGGGGGTTTCATTGGTCTAGCACCATTATTTGGGCTAAAGACACCCTTGTGCTATCTAGGAAGGATTACCATACTCAATACGAACCTATTTGGTACGGATGGAAAGACGATGGCCCACGTATATGTTCGGTACAAGATAGGAAACAGTCAGATGTATGGGAATGTAAACGTCCCAAAAGATCAGAACTACACCCAACCACTAAGCCAGTGGAACTGATAGAGAGAGCAGTGCTTAACTCCTCTAATGCAGGAACCATTGTTTTTGAGCCTTTTGGGGGATCGGGTTCAACCCTTATAGCCTGTGAAAAAACAGGTCGCATCGCCCGTTTGATGGAGCTAGACCCAAAATACTGCGATGTAATCGTTAAGCGATGGGAAGATTTCACCGGTAAGAAAGCCAAACTTGAAGATTTATCGGAGCTAAAAAATGAATAAGTCTGCGGGAAGGCCATCTTATGAGCCGACAGATGTTCTGCGCGACAAGGTCAAGACCCTTGCTGCCGTAGGTACGCGTTATGAGGACATTGCTTCTCTGCTCGACATCTCTGACGATACTCTTGTTAAGTATTACAAGAAGGAATTGGATGAGGGGCGTATTCAGGCGAACGCTGCTATTGCTCAGACTCTCTATAACCAAGCGAAAGCTGGCAATACTGCGGCTATGATTTTTTGGCTCAAGTCCCGCGCGCGCTGGAAAGAGACTTCAGCTTATGAGATAACTGGTGAAGGTGGCGGGCCTCTATCTATCAAGGTGGTGAGTGGAGTCGATGACTGAGAAGGTGATTGACACCGGCTATCGGCCTCGAGACGCGCAGAGACAGATACACAAGGCAGTCGCTGGCAACCGCTTCGTAGTGGTGGTGGCTCACAGGCGCATGGGCAAGACGGTCGCCGCCATCAACCAGCTAGTCCATAGTGCGCTTAAGAGCAATTTAGAGGCTCCTAGATACGCTTACATAGCACCGACCTATGGGCAGGCCAAGCGGATTGCTTGGGACTACCTGGAGCGATTCACAAGACCGCTAGATGCCAAACTGAATATCTCAGAACTTAAGTCTGAATTCTTTGGCAGGCGCATTCAACTATATGGCTCCGATTCGCCAGACTCCTTGAGAGGGCAATACTTCGATGGCGTTGTTATTGACGAAATCGCTGACCAAGACCCGAAAATCTGGAACGAGATCATCCGCCCTGCTCTCGCCGATAGAAAGGGATTCGCACTCTTTCTAGGCACTCCAAAGGGCCGGAATCATTTTGCAGACTTTAGAGACCGTGCCGCCTCATCGGATGACTGGGCGCTTCTGGAGTTCAAAGCTAGTCAGACAGGGATTCTTGATGCTGCCGAGCTGGAGTCCGCTAAGAAGGAAATGGGCGACGACAGATACGCTCAGGAGTTCGAGTGCTCGTTCCAAGCACCGGTCACAGGATCGTTCTACGGTGAGCTGATAAACCAACTCGAGGAGAAGGGGCGCATCACCGGCATCGAGTTTGAGCCGCTCGCCAAGACAGTCTGCGCTTGGGACTTGGGCATGAGTGATAGCACAGCGATCTGGGTTGCCCAGGTGGTCGGCAAGGAGGTGCGCCTAGTCGACTTTCTAGAGAACCACGGTGTCGGCCTCGATTATTATTTCGGTTGGCTGCAAGAGAACAATTATCATCACGCAATGCAGATTCTGCCGCATGACGTAGAAGTGAGAGAGCTAGGAACCGGCAAGTCTCGCAAGGAAGTGCTGCAAGAGGCTGGTCTGGAGATAACAGTCTGTCCGCGATTGTCCGTAGCCGATGGGATTCAATCTGTGCGGCAACTCCTGCCTCGCTGCTGGTTCGACAAGGATACAAAGCAAGGTCTGGACGCTCTCAGGAACTACCGGCGGGACTACGACGAGAGGCGAGCTGTCTTTTACGACAAACCTCTGCACGATTGGTCGTCTCACGCTGCTGACGCATTTCGGTACTTGGCAGTCGGGCTAGACGAATCTGGTGGCGATTGGGGCAAGCCGCTCAAAATCAACTCTAAGTGGGTGGTCTGATGGAAAAACTCAAAGCGATTCTGGATAACGAGATTGATAATGCAATCGGCTATCTGGAGACCGAGACTGTCGAGGAGCGCAGAAAAGCTCTCCAGTATTACTTACGCGATCCCTACGGAAATGAAATCGAGGGCCGCTCGCAGATTGTTACGGGCGAGGTCGCAGAGGCGATTGATGGTGCTTTGCCGCAGCTCATACGTGTGTTTACCTCTGCTGACGATGTAGTGCGCTTTGAGCCTGTCAGTCCTGGAGACGAGCCGTTTGCTAGGCAAGCCACCGATTATTGCAACTGGGTTTTCTATCGGGACAACGAGGGTTTCCTGATTCTGCACAACTGGTTCAAGGATGCCTTGCTCCAGAAGACCGGCATCGTCAAGGCATGGTGGAATGACGAGACCAAAGTCACTAAAGAGAAGTACAAGAATCTCACCGACGATGAGCTGGTGCTGCTGCTCGAGGATGACCAGCTTGAGATCGTGGGCCACGAAATCATCGAGACGCAGGACGAGATGGGCGTGATGCGCTCGCACAACGTCAAGGTGCAGCGCAAGGAAGGCAAGGGCAACGTGGTCATTGAGAACGTACCGCCCGAGGAGTTTTTGATCTCCAAGAACGCGCGCACGATTGCCGACAGCCCGTTCTGCGCCCACCGCCGGATGGTGACCCGCAGCGAATTGATTGCGATGGGCTTTAAGAAGTCTCTGGTGGAGACGATTCCATCTGGTGACAGACTTGTCTTTAGCCCGGAGAGGCTGGCGCGATTCGACCAGTCTGAGCAGCCGGACAACGAAGACTCTCTCGATCCGATGATGGAAGAAGTCGAAGTCTTTGAGTGCTACGTCAAGACCGACTACGACGAAGACGGTATCGCCGAGATGCGCCGGGTGCTATATGCCGGTCAAGAGATTCTGGAGAACGAGGAATGCGACTATGTCCCGTTCCACTCAATCTGCCCGATTCCCGTGCCGCACAAGTTCTATGGTCAATCGCTGGCTGACCGCACGATGGACTTGCAGCTTATCAAGTCCACCCTGACCCGCCAGATGCTCGACAATCTGTATCTGACGAACAACGCTCGAGTGACCGCAGTTGAAGGGCAAGTCAATCTGGACGATCTACTGACCAGCACTCCTGGCGGCGTAGTTAGAGTCAAGAATCCGCAGGCCGTGAATCAACTCTCGGTGCAATCTGTCGCAGGCCAGACATTCCCAATGATGGAGTATCTGGACAACATTCAGGCCAAGCGAACGGGTGTGTCTGACGCTCAGCAGGGATTGAATCCTGACGTACTGAACAACGTCACCGCTGCTGCTGTGTCCGCAATGATGACTGCCGCTGCCGGGAAGCTTGAGCTGGTGGCCCGCATCTTCGCTGAGACCGGCCTGAAGAGCCTCATGAAGGGCATCCTGCACTTGGTATCCAAGTATCAAGATAAACCTCGTGTGCTTCGTCTGAAGGGCCAATACATCCAGTTTGACCCGCGTGCTTGGTCGAATCAGTATGACGTAACCATCAATGTCGGACTAGGCACTGGCAACCGTCAGGAACAACTGGCGATGCTGCAAATGATCATGCAGAAGCAGGAAACCATCCTTCAAGGATATGGCCCTGCTAACCCGCTGGTGTCTGTCGGGCAATATCGTGAGACCTTGGCGCGGATGATCGAGGCCGCTGGTTTCAAGGATACGGACACATTCTTCAAGCCTATCCCGCCCGAGGTAGACGCACAGTTGTCGCAACCGCAGCAACAACAGCAGCAGCCTGATCCTGCTGTCTTGCTCGCCCAGGTTGAGCAGCAGAAGGCTCAGTTGAAGGCACAGTCAGATGCGGCGCGCTTGCAGGCTGACATCCAAGTGGAGACGGCTAAGTTGCAGGCCGAGCGCGAGCAGGCAATTGCTGACATTGCAATTCAGCAAGCCAAGCTTGAGATTGAGCGCGAAAAGAACACCATCAAGCTGCAACTAGAGCAGGCCAAGATTCTGTCTGATAACGCAGTAGCACAGCGTGAGATGGCTCTCTCGGAGCGCCAGCAAGTGATTGCAGAGCTGGAGGCTGCACAAGATCGTATGGACAAGGAAAGCGAGGCGGCTATGACGCTCAATCGCGTTCTAATGCAACTGAGGGGCTGATATGGCTATTACCGTTGAAGATTTGTATGCCGGTCTACTCGGGCGCACTCCTGACGTTGGAGGTCTTGCCTACTGGAATAGCATTTTTGGCCCTACGGTAGAACCGGCTGAGGTAGAACAATTCCGTATTGCTGCCGCACCTGAGATTTCACGCCAACAACAGGCCGCTTACGAACAAGAACTAGCCGCTGCAAATGTTCAGCGAGTGACACCGGGACAAGAGGTGCTGACTGCCATCGGTTCTGCCCCGGCTCCTGTAATCCCTCCGCCGCCGCCACCGCCTCCGCCGTCTACATCAGTAGCAGCTCCTACGCCTGCTCCAGTAACGGTCACCGACCTTTACAGACAGTTTCTAGGGCGCGATCCAAGTGCTGCTGACCTTGCGTACTGGAATCAAACCTTTGGCCCAACCATTGACGCTACTGAACTGGGCCAATTCCAGTTGGCAGCTCAGCCGGAGCTTGAATCCCGCCCGTTACTTCAGATTCAATCTCTGTTAGATGCTCCGCAAACCGGAAGCGGTAAATCCTCTGGGCCAGCTTATGACTTAAACCAGCAAGTCTTGCAGATGGACAAGTTTCGTCTGCAATTGCGTGAGGCTTACAACAATCCAGCTTTAATCAATCAGATTGCACAACAAGTCAGCGACTCAAACCTGACGCAAGAACATAAGAATCTAGTCAACGAATTTGTTAATGATGCTCGCAACAGGATTGCAGACAACCCCAATGCGCTTACTGGAAGTTATGTAAGCAACGCTGCGAAATCATTGGATGATGCTTTTGGCGGTGTGCTTGGCTTCAATCAAGCAAATATCCTGTCTCTTGACTACACGCCAGCCGAAGTTCTCGAGGCTGTCAACGTCTATCGAAACTCTGCTGAAAGGTTGTTACCAGAGGATGCGTTGCGGGTTGCAAGAGATTTCGATAGCACCGACTCTGCAAATCTCGGCAAGGCTCTCAGAACCTCGCAAAACTCGCAGGGTCAAGAGGGTCTTCTGGGCAGCACATTTGGCATTACGCAAGCAATCGCCCGTTATAACCCTGCCACCGATTCGTTTACTCCAGATCAGGGCGGTGCAGCCAAAGATGTGTTTGCTGCTCAGTTCAATGCGAACCTCGGTATTGGCTCATCGAGAGAAACCACCGAGGGCATGACTAGCGTAGGGGAAGGATTTTTTACCCAAAAACTAGGAAATCCCGGTGCTTACGATTTGTTTGCCGTGTACTACCAAGACCCGACTACTGGTCGAGCCGTTCAGGTTGGCACGTCGACAAACTTTAACCCAGAGCTGAGTGGATTCAGGAAGTTTCTGGGCAGCACTCTCGGGCAAATCATCATTGGTGTTGGAACCGGGCTTCTCCTACCAGGTGCTGCCTCCGCAGTAGGTGGATTGTTGGGTACTGGCACGGTTGCTTCTAGCGCAATCGCTGGCTCTCTGTTGGGCCTTGCTAGTTCGGCGATTACTGGTGGTGATCTACTAACTGGTGCGCTATTTGGTGCTGCTGGCGGTGCATTTTCTGGCTATGTAGGCACGCAGGGTGGTCTCGGCAACGTGATAAAGAGCAGCGGGTTCAACATCTCTGACGATCTTGCTGCCACGCTAAACCGTTATGTAAGCGGCAACACGGTGGCTAGTGCGGATGACATTGCTGCTGCTCGCTCTGCTGTGAATGCGGCTGCGGCTGCTGGAACAATTGATGATGCTACTGCCGCCGTTGCGAGAGAGAGCATCGGCAACATTGCAGACGAGTCTCTTGCTCTGGGTCGCGCTGGATTTAGGCTGACACCTAATCAGATAGAAGACTTCATTCCCACTCCGGTCGGCGGTGGAACCCTTCCTCGAGTGCCGGTTCCTGTTCCCGGTTCTGGTTTAGGACAGGGCATCGGCATGGGGGGAACTGGTGTCGGCATCAATCCCAATGCGCCTGGCATTGGATTTAATGTGAATCCAGAAGACTTCATTCCGACTCCCATCGGTGGCGGCACTTTGCCCCCAGTAACAGGAGTCAATACTGTCATTGATACAAGGTTGCCTCCTCCGATTGGTGGTGGAACTCTGCCGCCGATTACTCCAGCACCGAATGTGCAGCCGATTGGCGGTGGTGGACTTGGAACCACGATTAGCGGCATCACCGATGACATTGTGGGTTTTGTAAGAAGGAACCCATTGGAAGCGGCTGCGGTTGCTGCTTCAATCGCCAGTCAACCTCCGCAAGCGCAAGTGATTGATACCTCTCTGCCTGCGTTTGTCTACGATCCAGCTCAAAGTGCTGTGCTGCCACGGATTCAAGCAATTAACAATGCACAGACTCCAATCTTTGCCCCTAACTTCAGCAATCTGTTCCAGCGCGGCGGTTTGGGTGCTGGTCAATATCTTGGCTATGGACTATTGCCGAGGGCTGGCAATATCCCTGCACAAACGCTTTTAGGTGTTCCTACCCTTGCTGTGAACAACATAGGAGTTCCAATTGGACAAGGTAGCGTGGGCCAAGCGGCTCTTATCTGATACGTTATTCCAAGAAATCTGGAACGACTACGAGACAGAACAACTCAACCGTTTTGCCAACTCCTCTGAGTTTGATTTTGAGGAGCGCGAGGCAGCGTTTAAGAAATTGTTAGTATTGCGTGAATTGAAATCAAGGATTGAGAGTCTTGCGATGCAATCCGAGATTGACAAGAGACGCTGGAAGATTCTCTGATTGCAGAGAAACGGACGTAGGCCCGATAGCCCTACAAACTGTGGAGTAATGAGATGTCAAATGAAACCATGACCCCGGAAGGGAGTGGAACCGTGCAGGGAGCGGCAGATCAGCTTCTGTCTTTGATGGGCGACGAGGAGGTCTCGCAAGAGGAACCCACCGAGGTCGTCGAGGAAGACGTTGAGCAATCTGAGTCCGAAGATGATGGCGAAGACGAGCAAGAGGAACCTCCGCGCTACCGTGTAAAAGCGGCTGGAGAAGAACGCGAGGTGACCCTTGATGAGCTTGTTAAGGGCTATCAGCTAGGTGCTGACTACACAAAAAAGACCACAGAGGTTGCCGAGCAGCGCAAGGTGATTGAAGCCGAGCGCATGGCAATCGAACAAGCCAAACAAATCCGCGACCAGTATGCCCAACGGCTGAAAATGATGGAGGAAATCCTGCATCAGCCTGAGGAGGACATCGAGAGTCTCAAGGATACCGACCCGATCGGCTACGCAGTCAAAGTAGCCGAGCAGACTCAACGGGATAAGCAGTTGCAGGCCATTAAGAATGAGCAAGCCAGAATTGCCCAACAGCAACAAGCTGAGCAAGCTCAAAATCTTCGTGGCTTCATTGCTAAAGAGGCAGAGAAGCTTTCTGCCGTGATTCCCGAGTATGCCGACAAGGACAAGGGGCATCAGCTCCGCCAGGACATTCGCTCCTACGCCAAGTCGTTAGGTTGGTCTGATGAGGAACTCTCTGCCATTTACGATTCGCGGGCAGTTGTCACCATTTACAAAGCAATGCAGTACGACAAGCTCCAAGAAAAGAAGCCCGCTGTAACCAAAAGGGTTGCAGATGCTCCCAGGATGGTGAAGCCTGGTACTGCTGAATCGAAGACATCTCAGGGTGACCAATTGAAACAACAAATGCAGCGACTGAAGAAGTCTGGACGAGTCGCAGACGCTGCCTCCGTTTTTGAACGATTCCTCTAAGGAGAATTATCATGACTGTTCCTACTGGAACTTTTCAAGCCCACAGCGCAATCGGTCAGCGCGAGGACTTGACTGACGTTATCTATAGCATCAGCCCGACCGAAACCCCGTTCATGTCGTCGATTGGCAAGACCAAGGCGACTGCCGTTTTCCACGAATGGCAAACGGATAGCCTCGCCGCCGCCACCACCAACAATGCTGCTGTTGAAGGTGATGACGCTACCGCTGCCACCTTGTCGGCAACTGTTCGTCTGGGCAACTACTGCCAGATCGTCCAGAAGACCGTGCAAGTCTCGGGTACTCTGGAGGCCGTGAACAAGGCCGGTCGCAAGTCTGAAAAGGCTTACCAACTGGCTAAGGCTTCGGCTGAACTGAAGCGCGACATGGAGACCATCCTCCTGTCGAACCAAGGCCGCTCGGCTGGCACTTCCTCAACTGCTCGCAAGTTGGGTTCGCTGCTGTCGTGGATCAAGACCAACAGCGATGTTGGTACGAGTGGTGTTGACCCGGCGACCATTGGTGTCTCGACACGTACCGATGGCACTCAACGCACCTTTAACGAAGCCCTGCTGAAGACTGTTGTTTCCGAGGTCTACGTTAGCGGCGGTAACCCGAAGGTGCTGATGGTTGGTGCTGCTGGCAAGCAAAAGGCATCGTCGTTTGCTGGTATCGCCGAACAGCGTTTCATGGCTCCGGCGAACACTCCGACCACCATCATTGGCGCGGCTGATGTTTATATGAGCGATTTCGGTACTATGAGTATCGTTCCGAATCGTTTTATGCGCGTTCGTGATGCGCTGGTGCTTGACCCTGAGTACGCTGCTCTGGCTTATCTGCGTCCGTTCCAAACGAACGAACTGGCTAAGACCGGCGACAGCGAGAAGACTCAGATTCTTGCTGAGTTCACCCTCGAAGTTAAGAACGAAGCCGCTCACGGCATCGTTGCCGACCTCGATATGAGCCTGTGATGAAGGGGGCGGGGAAACCCGCCTCTTTTTTTGCGGAGATTTGATGAAAAAAATCCTGTCGCAAGATGGAATACGTCAACAAGTGTTCCACGTTACTGACGATGGTTTCGTTATAGAGACCAGTCAGCCTATCAAACACATTCTCGACGCTAACGAGAAACACCGAGATTTCGACAAGCAGCGATTGGGTCACCTGAATGAGATGCACCATGTAGCACGCATTCCAATCACCGTCATTGATGAGCTGAACAAGATGGGAATCATGCGTGGCTATGCCGTGATGGACGAGCCGGGATTCGCCAAGTGGCTCAATACAAGCGAGATGGGCAGTCTTTGCAAGACCTACCGAGGAACCATATGAAAGTCGCTGTTTGTGTGCCGTGCCGCGATGAGGTGATGACTGGATTCGCGTTCGATTTCGCCAAGATGTGCGCCTATGATGCCTCTGTGCGATGCAAGGATGGTGCTGGCGGTCTGATGCTGTACACGATGCCTGGGACACTCATCTTCGACCAGCGTCAGAAACTGGCTCAGATGGCCTTAGACGAGGGCGCAGACGCTGTTCTGTTCATTGACAGCGATATGCGTTTCCCGAAAGACATCATTACCATCATGTTGAGTCGGGAAGTCCCAATCGTCGGAGTCAACGCGACCACCCGGCGCAAGCCTGTCCTGCCATGCGCCCTGAATCTTCAGATTGAAGATGGAAAACCGCATTGGATCAAGGTTGACTCAAGGGGCAAAGAGGGTTTGGAGCAGGTCACCGCAGTAGGATTTGGTGCGACCATGATTCGCAAAGAGGTCTTTGAGAAGATGACCGCGCCTTGGTTTGATGTGGGCTGGGGAAACTTTGGCGTGATTGGCGAAGACGTGCATTTTTGCGCCAAGGCCCACGATGCAGATATTCCGGTGTTCGTAGATCATGACTTGTCTATGCACATCAAGCATATCGGGACGTATGAATACGGTTGGGACGATTTGGACGATGCCAAATTTAGGGAGTTGACGAATGGCACTAGCAACCTACAGCGATCTGAAGACAGCGGTCGCAAACTATCTCGCAAGAAGTGACCTGACTGCTGTCATTCCCGACTTCATCAGGCTTGCTGAGACTCGCCTGCGCCGCGAGCTGCGTATCCGCCAGATGCTGCAAGTTGTGACTACATCAAC
>OGWJ01000044.1_pt1 | contig 17180 bp, 4 predicted proteins | sample 1575991 | NCBI WGS metagenome assembly OGWJ01 (sample SAMN07581533, study PRJEB24739) | freshwater metagenome | place: Singapore | collected 2015-01 | reverse complement strand
CACCTGTTGACGCATTATAGGTGGCATTTCCTGATACGCTGATCGCACCTCTTGCTCTAGCCTGAGTAAAATATTGATTTGTGCTGCCTTCACCGATATTATCTGTATTCAGTGTGACTGCGCCTGTTGCTGAATTAACACTGGTTACACCGCCTGCTGCGGCACTGGCATTAACCCAATTTGTTCCATTGTATTGTAATACCTGCCCATTGCTTGCGCTGGTAATTACCACATCTGTTAACCCATCTAGATTAGTCGTCAGTGTTGGTTTATTGGATAGATCGTTATAGCTACCTGTTGTTGCCACTGTGGCTAGTTGACTGCCATTAAATGTGATATTTCCTGTTGCTGTGAAGTTAAGATCGTTCCCACTGCTGATCGCCACTGGGCCAGTTCCGGTAAAATTCAAAGTTGCTACATTGGCTGTTGTTGCATATAGGTTGTTGAATTTTTTACTTGAAGATCCCAAGTTTCTTGAGTTAGTGGTATCTGGGGTTAAAGAATGACTGAATGCTGAAAAATCAGGTTTATCTGTTAACTCATTGTAACTACCACTGAATCCAGGATTAGAATTAAGTGCACCCTGTACTTGGTTAAAATTAATACTACCCCCTGTTGTTGGATGTGATATTGTTTTACCCTGAGGAGTAACAACTAATGCCATTGGATTGGGATTACCTGCTGTGGGTCTACCGATAAGAGCAATAGTGCCATTATCGGGATCAGTTTTCATAACAGCACCGCCCAAGTTAATCGTACTGCCGCTTAGATAAAGATCTCTAAATCTATAAGATGCACTGCCCAAATCATATGTTATATCTACACTTGGAATTAAATGCCCGCCAATCGCAGCAGCATTTATCGTTGGATTTGTCAGTGTTTTATTAGTTAGTGTTTGTGAGCCAGTTAAGGTGGTCACTGTATTATTTATGGAAATAGCACCGTTAGTTATACTGATACCTGTACCTGCACTAAAATGTGCTCTCACATCTGATGCACTGGGGCCGGTATAGGTAAATACACCTGTGCTATTGTCATAGGTCAGATCGCCGTCACCACCATTGTCTGTCACACTTATTGATCCTCGAGCAAGCGTATTAGTAAAATATTGATTTGTACTGCCCTGACTGATATTATCAGTAGTAAGTGTAACTACGCCTGTTTGATTATTAACACTAGTAATAACTCCGCCTCCGTTAGCGATCGTTATTACACCCGTATTGCTGTCATAGCTACCTGCGCCTGTAACACTAATTGCTGCCCTGGCACGTTCATCGCGATAGCTCAACTCAATTATTTGATTTGAGGAATTTTTAGCAAATAACTTGCCATCTGCATAATTAATTGCTAATTCACCAGTATCCAATGCACTGGGCACATTGCCAGGCGTGCCGCTACGTCGTATTAAAATCTTATTGGCCATAAAGAATTCTCCTCTACTATAGTACGATAGTATTATTTATCAATTATAGTACAAGAGTATTTTTATGTAAAAAAAAATAAATTTTCTCCGTGTCAGATCATACGGATAATGGTTTTGGTGGCTGAATCATTTATTCCAGGTACTAGAAATTAATATTATCCAGTTCCTATTACTTTCGTGGAAACTTTGAGGTTGGTGGGGTGAAGTTGTTACTGGAGCTGTCCAAGAAAGTGTTGTTCTGTGCTCCAGTGGCACCTGTATCACCTATAGTAAAAAATTCTAAATTTTAAACCAATGTGTTAACATCAAAAAATAAGAAGAAAGCACTGTTATCTTCTACAGCTTCTACAGGATAAAAATACCAACCAACATTATTGCCATAGTCAACTCCACCGTTACCTTGTAAAGCAAACCAACCAGGAGGTTCTCCACCACTTACTGTGCTATTTTTCACACTCAAATAGCTGAAATTCATTGCAGTAACCGAATCATTTTGAATCCAGTCACCTTCAATGTAATTTTGATGAAGCGCAGTGCCTGATATTTGGAGGTTATTTACTGTGATTGTCATATTCTACCAGCATTATTTGGAAAACTGCGTCCTGAGCCCCAGATAATTCGTACAGCGCCGCCGCTACCTACACCATCGCCACCAGGGGAACCACCACCATATAATCCACCATTATTAGTTGAACTATTACCTCCTAAACCACCAGATCCACCGCCCCCCGAACTAGCCGAGCCGGCGCCGCCGTTTGAACCAATTCCCATTATTCCTACACCTCCACCTGGCCAACCAGGGGCTTGATTTGCCCTGCCCCAACCGGCATCACCGCCACCACCGCCACCACCGCTGCCTGCAGTTAATATAGAACCATAAAATCCTCCACCATCACCACCGTTTCCAGTGTAGCCTCCCGCTCCTCCACCACCACCAGACTGAGCATTTTGGCCACCGTTACCACCTCTGCCGCCGGTACCTCCACCATCACCCACATATCCACCGCCTGTTGGACTTACTGTCCGAGAACCGCCACCCTTACCACCAAAACCGGCTACTGTATTAATATCAATAAAATAACTATTTTCTCCATCCGCTCCTATGTTTGTACTGTCGTCGGCTACAGCAACCGATGTAGAACCTCCAGCACCTACAACTACGGTATAAGTATTTCCTGGAATCACAGATATATTGTTCTTCCAACCCAAGCCACCTCCTCCAGCACCTGAGCTTGAGTAGGTAGCATATTGGCTTCCTCGGCCTCCTCGGCCTCCTCCACCAATAGCAACTACACTCACAGATGTAACTCCTGCAGGCGCTGTCCAGGTATATGTACCTGGAACATTAAACACTTGCTCATCCACTGCTTCAAGTATATTCACTGTTGAAGCAGTCCCACGAATTGGACCATTAATTCCTCCTGTTCTAATCTGTAAAATACTGGTTTCATTTGAATCGCTAATTAAATCACCCGCTAGCATTCTAGTAATAATTCCAGTATTATTATTAATTGTAACTGTACCATTTACAGCTCCATCAAACCAATCACTAGCACTGGTTGAACCACCATCTGTCCAATGAAGTGCTGTGCCGTTTGGAATACCTGTAGTTGTAACAGTCCAGGTAATTGTTTCATCTTCATATGCAGTAGCTAGATTGGTTGTTATACCGGTTACACTAAATGCTTGATTTAAAATATTTATAGTTTGATTGGTTACTAATATAGTACCAGTAATACTGTTACTTCTGATTTGTAATATTGAAGTTTCATTGTTTTCATTCACAGCATCTGTAACTAATGTTCTAGAGATAGTTCCAGTATTATTATTAATTGTAACTGTACCATTTACAGCTCCACCAACCCAATCACTACTATTAGTCGAACCACTGTCTGTCCAATAAAACACTGTACCATTGGCAAACCTTGTAGTTGTAATAGTCCAAGTAATTGTGTCACCCTCAACAGCACTTAGTGCGCTAGAAGTTATTAAAATTGTAGCACTAATCACTGTTACTGAAGCACTGGTGGCTAATACAGTACCAGTAATACTGTTACTTCTGATTTGCAATATTGAAATTTCATTTGATTCGTTAATTAAGTCATTTATTAATGTTCTAGAGATAGTTCCAATATTATTATTAATTGTAACTGTACCATTTACAGCTCCATCAACCCAATCACTACTATCAGTTGAACCACTGTCTGTCCAATAAAGCACTGTGCCATTGGGAACACCTGTAGTTGTAACAGTCCAGGTAATTGTGTCACCTTCAGTTGCAGAATTTATATTAGGTGCTAGACTATAGGTAGTATTTAAAATTGTTACTGGTAAACTTGTTGCTATAATTGTTCCGCTGGTGCTTTCTGTTCTTACTTGAATAATAATCGTAGTTGTGCTTGAAGTAACTGCGTTTAACGGAACATTAATTGTAAATAATCCTTGATTATACAGTACCGTAAAAGAGCCGCTACTAGCCCCACCCAATTGCGTAGAATTAGCTGTACCAGAATTTGTCCAGTATAAGGTAGTATTATCGGCTATACCATTAGTGCTTACATAAAAAGTAACTGACGATCCCTCAATTACATTTATTACATCCGAACCGATATTCGTAGCAGTAACATCTTTGAGAGTTGCTGAACAAACTATACCTTTACTAAATGCACCTGTACCATTTTTCACAGTGCCAATTGTTCTAGGTTCGGTGTGAACCAAATTTAACCATCCTACTCCATCACCATTGCCTGTATGATAAAAAGGACTGTTGTTAGTCAATACGTTTAGATTATTGTCTCGAACAATAAAATTTTTATTGCCTAGGCCTGTTGTTACAATCTCAGATTGACTAGCAAATGGTGTTGGTGAAAATAGATGTCTAGTAACTGTTCCACCTGCCTCTAAAGTTTTTGGATTTGAGCTATTATCTATAATTGTACTATTTTGACAAGTTAATAGTAATGTATTTCCTGAGCTGTGAACCTCTAGTGGTTGCGTAGGTAAATTATTAGCAAAGTTGTTTGCATAAACTACAGCATCTTTTACAATTCTTACGTCTTTTATAAAGCCCTTAAACTGACCAGGATAGCCTATATAAATTTCATTAACAGCAGCTCCGACGGCAACGCCGACAGCAGTAGTCTGTAAAATATTAATACCATTTAAATATATAGTTAATAAGCTAGTAGAGTTATTAAAGGTTACTGCAATATGATTCCATATATAGGGCACAAGCTCAGTTGTTGAGGTATAAAAAAAAGATGGATGAAAGTAAAAACCAATATACTGTGTATTTCTCTGTAAATATAACTGCCAGCTGCTTGGTTTCATCAATATTGTGGCATTTTCTGCTGCATAAAAGTCTTCTGACCAAACCCAGCATTCTATTGTAAAAGAACTGCTGCTTAAAACAATAAGATTACCTGGAGATGCACGCAGAAAATCCAAATTAAGATATGTGCTATAATTTTTTTCAGCACTAATAATACTATTTGCTGCTACAACTCCAGTGTCAAAAATAGTATCATTACCGCCAGTGAGCGTAACCACACTATTACCAAACTCTGCATTACCACAAATAATTTTTCCTGTAGTTAGATTTTTTGAATTTGTGATTAAATTAGTATTGGCTGTGTCATCAAATTCAATTTTATTTAAATAAAGATTGCTGCTTGTGGGCTCAATAGTCATAGTACTATTGCTTGAAGAAATATTTGGTATAGTAATTGGAATACCGGTTGTGTTCATATTATATGTACTACTGATTCTAAAATTATTTTGACTACTGGTGCTAGGATCAAAAATAAGGTTTAAATATGATAAATAGAGTTGCCAAGCTTCGCCCGCAACATCTTCAAAGCGTTCACTTATTTTAATAGGACTAGTTTGCCAATATGTAAAATTGTTTTCTCTACGCAAAAATCTTACGCGGTGCGGATCTTGCGTAGTTGAGGCGTCAAGATATAGTTTATAATCCATTATTAAATTAGGGCCTGTGCCAGCTCCACGACTACTTGTACTATTAAACAGTTCAGTACCACTTGTCCAGTTTGTATCTCCCAGAAAACCATGTATTGCAGGATCTGCAGTATAAGTAGTTTTTAAGTGTAAATAACCAGGCCCCCTCCAATAATAAGTACTAGGATCAGTATTATTCCAATAGTTAGTATAAATAGTTCCTCCAACTTTAAAAGTTGTTCCTTGAACTATGATTTCGTCACAATAAAGACTCTCTGGCACTACAACAGTAGTATTTTGAGTAGTCAAAGTTTTTATCCAACTTGTAGATACTATTTTAGGACTTAGGCCACTCATAGTAGCTGTATTTGGTCCCAATAATGAAGTATTTATTTCTTGAGGTTTATTAGGATCATTGCCTGCAAAATTTATACTAACACCTGACCATGGTGTATAATAATAACCTAGATAATAGTGACCATAAACAGTAAGAGTACCTGTGGTATTTTTCATTCCATAATTGAGTTGTAGAGTTCGATAAGCAAGAGTTCCAGCCAATGTAACAGGAACCCAATGTAATCGTAAATTTAAAGCATTACTTTCTGTTTGACCATTTATAGTAACAGTTACATTATCTGCACTAGTATAACTACCCTCTCCGGTTATAAGAATACCGCCATAATCATTAGTTTGTCCAATAACTGTAGTTGTGGTTAAGTTGCAACTTATACTTGCAGGATAGCCAAAAAGAATTTGCCGATTATTAAAATTTAAAGTTCTAGGAACAGTAGTATTGGTTATATCAAATCTATCTATTTGCATATCACCAATCACATTAAGCGTTCCACGACCATCAAATATCAATCTATTAGTTGTGCCTGTACCTATTAAGGTTAGGTTCTGAAGATTATAAACACAATCATCACTAGTACCAGCGCAACTGACTGATTTTGCTGTTGAAGTAAAACCATTAAGATTATAAGTTGCATTTCCCGCAAAGCTCAATGAAGTTGATCCTAAAGTTTGTAAACTACTCAAATTATTCAGCGTAATGGTTCCGCCGGTGCCTGTCATAGTCAATGTGGTAATATGTCCAGCACTGTCTAATGTTGCAGTATAGCCTGGTCCTGGATTTAAGGTCAATGTGGTTGTTCTAATAGCATTTATGGTACAGGTGCCTAATACAGTTACACTGGGAATTACTGTGGGTGTTTCTACATTAAACAATTGAGTTAGATTGCCAGGAGTAGCCACAGCAGGAAAACTAATGGTTAGGCCAGTAAAAGGTCCTGTACCTCCTGTGCCATTATTACCAGTAACTTGACCTCGAATATTAACTGTTATTGCACTGCTCGTACTTAAAACAGCATTGCTATAAATATAGAGATTTCTTATCGCACTACCAGTAGTAAATGTGCCACTACCTGTCCAGTTAATGGAGAAATTGTTGTCATTAGTAGCAGATAATCCCGAAGTATTAATTGTTTTGTTGGCAGTTAGTTCTACAGTACCAGGATTTACTATTGTTAAATTTGTACCAGTGCTTATGGTAAAATTACCAGACATTCCTGAATGATAGTGCCCACCCATATTCAGTGTTCTTGCATTTGAATTGGACGAACTAAAATTTCTAAGTGTAGGTGCATAATCAAGATTCATAACACCAGGACCAGTGAATGTAAGATCTCTGATGGTAATATTTGTGTTCCAGTTGCTAGTACCACCTAATTGAGTTATGTCTACATTGGATAAATTTGGTCCTGTATAATAGACATTAGTAGCATTTAGATTATAGATATTATTCGTTGATGTAGCAGCACCTAATGTAAAAGCAGGATTAGCAACTTGATTATAAGAACCTAAACCGTTAAAATTAAATGTACAATTATTTCCGGTGATACTCAGTGATGTTCCAAATGATAGACCTGCCGGTCCAGTAGTTATATTGTAGTTGTGTGTAGTTGATATAGCAACAGTGTTAAATTTGCCCGATAGAGTAACGCTTATTTCATTATCAGCAGTGTTTACGGGTGTATTAATATTAAGCGTGGGAATTGTAGGAGAAAAACCATAATATTCAAAATTATAACCACTGTAAAGTTGTAAATCTGCACCATTTCTTAAAGGTTGCCAGTTTATAGTCAAATTTGTCCATGTTCCATAAGAACCGTGTGCCCAATAGTAATTGAATGATATGTTGCCATAAATTGTTGGTGAGCTCGCCGCAGTAAAAGCATAGTCATTGCTTTGAAAAATTAAATGGCTCATATTACCAGCAACACTAGCGTAGGTTCTTAGACTACCATCATTATTGCCCAATTGAACTCTAGGAGCATTGGCTAGTACATTAGTTCCAAATGCATTTGCACCGGTTCCTACTGCTCTAAATCCTCCACTGTAAGTGTCTAAAAAATTACCTCTTATATTTGCACCAGCCGAACCTATACTTACTAATCCGGTCCCACTGGTTTCTACCCAACCATTCCAACGCCATTCTCGAATATTTGTGGTACTTGTACTTTGAAAGGTTCTACAGTATAAGGTTAAACCGCCGGCAATTTCTAAATCACCGGCGGTATAATCAAAGGTATTTTTAGAGGTAAGATTGCTTGAATTAATGATATGTTGAGTAGCTGTTCTAAAAGTAAATGTTAGATCATTGGTGCCATCTGCACCACCTAAATTTGCTCCACTGAGTACTATGGTGCTGCCATCTGCAGGAGCGGTCCCTGACGTAAGAATTGCAGTAGTAACACCAAAATACACAACACCGGTTCCAGTTTTTGTCACAGAAAAAAGTGCATCGTTACCACCACCTGTACTAGATTTAACTGGTACATTTGTTCTTGTTTGAGCAGTATTAACCGCAGTGCCACTTATACCAACTGGCGTAGATCCTGCTGATTGACCGCTCATAGTGTATTGTGTAGCAGCGGTGATGGTAAATGTTAAATCATTAGTTCCATCAGCACCATTTAGTTGGGCTCCACTGATAGTTATTGTGTCATTAACTGTGTATCCACTGCCTAATCCTGCTACAGTTATTCCACTATATGTTGTGCCAGTACCAGTTTTAGCAATATTAAATGTTGCACCACTGCCACTACCACTGGTGGATTTGACAGGCACTTGGAATTTTGTTATAGCTGCGGCTACGCTAGTACCGGTTATAGGAGTAAAAGTTGCTGTGAAAGGATTACTGGTTCTAACATTATAATGGTAATAATTTGTGCCTGCACCACCGCTGCATGTAACAGTTTGAGCATAATCTACATCATGTAAATAAAATGTTCCTGTATTTTTTGTTAAACTTAATGTTCGTACATAAGCATATATATTAAATGTTTGATTGTTGTTCAACGATGCATCAAGAGTACTCAATGTGCCCAATCGCCAATTGGCATTTCCACCCGAGCTGCCGTTTCGTAAAATATCAACTGTGCCACCGTTGGCAGCAGCAATGGTGGCAGTGAGGTTTCTAAGATCAAAGGCTGAGCCCTGTTCATTCCAGTATATACTGGCATTATCATTGATCAAGTTTATAGTTTGGGCTGCGGTAAAATTAACTGGACCAAAAAATTCAAGACTGCGTAAATTACATGCTGTTATAGAAGCATTGAGCGTAGTGCCAGCAAGTGCTTCAACTCTAAACCTCAAAGCATAAGTACCTTGCCAACTACCAGTAGTACAAGTGCCAGTAGTCTGTAACCAAAATCCGCCACCGGTCGATCCGCTATCAGATGTACATACTGTATTATTCAATGTGGCAATCGAAAGAGTACCGGTGCCGTTGGTTCCAGACCTATGATTGCCATTGATGTAAATCCAATAATTATTAAAATTAAAAATTCTTTGATTACCGCTAGCACCGGTTCCAGTGGCGCTGGTAAATATTCTACAGTACATTGTTGTATATACATTTAATGTACCAAAGTTAAAATTAACTGTACCCAATGTATCGAAACTCAAATAAATGTGGTGTACAGTGCTTGCATTTCCTCCGAATGTATATGCTGATGCGGTATTATTATCATAAAATGATTGATGACCATAGGTAGATCCTGTACCGTTTGCAGTATATGTTAATGTACTAGTAGAACGTATTATGTTTTCATTATAAGTGCTATTATTTCCGCTACATACAACTGTAAATGCTGCTGTTTGCCATGCTGCTCCTGTGGTGTCGTTGCCGTCAATCCATAAATTATAGGTTGATGTATTAGTACTAAGTGTAAATGTTACTGCCCTAGCATAATCAAATGTAAATGTTGGCGTACCATTAAGTGGATTTTGAGTTGTATAACTGGTTACCTGTGCCCGCCAACTTACGGTATTTGTTACGCCAGTTCTACCAATGATAACAGGATTTGTTGTCGTTACATTATTATAACTTACAGGTGTGCCAGTCAGATTACCCCAAATCTGCGGTGTACTAGTTCCTGCAAAATTACCATTGACTTCTAGGTTTTCAAATTGCCCAGTTGCAGTATAGTTTCTATTATTGCCCAATTGGAAGGTGGGCGGTACACCATTGAATGTTGCACCAGCAGTGTAATTGCTAGCAATACCGCCACCTGTCACAACAAGTGTAGTTGTTCCGCTACTAGGTTGAATGTATGCTGCACCACTTCTAGCAAATTTAGTCCAAGCAGTGCCTGTTGCTGTAGTATGGCTGGTATTCCATAATGTTCCTGAAACTCCTGTAACATAAATGGCACCACCTGCTAGATCAATAGTTCTATCTGTATTTCCACTGGCAGCAAATAATTGACATGTGACCGTATATCCCTGAGTATACAAATCTCCTGCTGTAACAGTTAGAGTTGCAGCAGCAGTACCAGTAATGTTCCATGCAGCATTAAGTGTAACTCTGGTACCCACAGTTTTGTTTATGGTACAACTTGTAAAACTATTACCGCCAATACTCAGTGTTTGATTGGCACCTCCGGTAAAACTCACTGTCATTGTATTCATATTCAACTGGCCACCATTGCTGATGTCACCTTGAATAGTAAATGCACCTGTACCACTGAATGTTACAGTGCCACCGTTAACAGTGAGATTTCTTACGGTTCTTGCAGTAGTGCTGACGTTGGGTGTAGCGTCGCCAGTGAATATAATATCATCGCCGGTAGTAGGAAGTCCGGCGGGTGACCAGTTTGTTGTTGTAGCATATAAACCGCCAGCAGCACCAATCCAAGTGTAAGTTGCCATGATTACTCAGCAGGAGGTAGTTCTTCAGCAGGAGGTGGTTCCTCAGTGATTCCGCTGGGATTTTCTAATGTATACTTCCATGAAGTAAACTTAGAAAGCATCATTTGCATAATCTCTTCATCAGTATGAGTGTGATCATCAGGTAAATTTACTGCATCTGTGTAGGGTTTACCATCATAAGTCATTGAGAATTTATATATTTTCATGTTAAAAATTAGTAATTTTAGCGATTAACTGCCATTTCGCAGCAGTAGAATTATAAATGAAACCTAGATAATCATATTTACCAGATCCACTAGTTGAAGTTAACAAAGTTGACGATGCACTTCCCTGAAATATAGCGTTCCATGACAATGTTTGTACATTTGTACTTTGCAATCTTATAATTAATTTTTGACCATCAACTGCTGTACCCGCAGGTTGTGAAATTGTAAGTGTTCCTGTTGATTCTGTATTGTTAGTTATTGCCATGTCTGTGGTGTCAGTATCCACCGTTAACGTACTACTACTGGCATAGGAAACCACTCTGTTACTAAAGATTCCAGTCGCACCTTGTGGTCCTTGTGGTCCTTGTGGTCCTGTGGCTCCTTGTGGTCCTGTGGCTCCTTGTGGTCCTGTGGCTCCTTGTGGTCCTTGCGGTCCTGTTTCTCCTTGTGGTCCTGTGGCTCCTTGTGGTCCTTCTGGTCCTGTGGCTCCTTGCGGGCCTTCTGGTCCTGTGGCTCCTTGCGGGCCTTCTGGTCCTGTGGCTCCTTGCGGGCCTTCTGGTCCTGTGGCTCCTTGCGGGCCTTCTGGTCCTTTTTCGGCGATTAAGTACCAATTGATATTTAATGTAGCAATAGGATCATTATTGGTATTATTATCAATGATTGAGATATATGAATCACCTTGATAGCCTACAATATCATTCATTGCATAGGTAGTACCAGAATCCCAATTACCTAGGCTTTTAGGTGTTTTAATTAATCTATACCAATTGGTATTTAATGTAGCAATAGGATCATTATTGAAATTACTATCAGTAATTGAGATATATGAATCACCTTGATAACCTACAATATCATTCACTGCATAAGTAGTACCAGAATTCCAATCACCTTGTACAGAAGGAGCCTTAACTAATAAATGCCAATCAGTATTAAGATATTGAACTGGATCTTTATCTATATTTGAATCAGTAATACTAATATAGCTGCTACCTTGATAAAAAACAACATCATTAATTAGATAAGAGATAGCATTATTCCATATACCTAGACTTTTTGGAGCATTAATAGCCTTTATCCAATTTGTGCCTAGTGTGGTAACGGGGTCTTGATTTAAATTGCTAGGTGTCAGGCTGATATAAATATCACCTAGATAATGAACAACATCGTTTACCTGATAAGTTGTTGCACTACTCCAATATCCCTGCCAGGACAATCTATTTTCCACAACATCAATATCAATAGCAGCCCAGAACGCACCATCAACCTCTGCATTTACATCAGGTATATAAATATTTCCAGACCAAGTTCGTCTGGGATAATACTGATGCCCCACCTCTCCGTTCCAATATGGAGTATTTATACACCTATAGTAGTGTCCATCACCGTACGCTGCAGGACCCCAACGATAGGTTACACCTTCTATAACTGCTAAATTAGTACTAAATTCTGCTACAGCATCCCATTTGATAGTTTCACCTTGCGGTCCTTCTGGTCCTGTGGCTCCTTGCGGTCCTTGCGGTCCTGTTTCTCCTTGTGGTCCTTGTGGTCCCTGTGCGCCTGCTGGTCCTGTTTCTCCTTGTGGTCCCTGTGCGCCTGCTGGTCCTGTGGCTCCTTGCGGTCCTGTTTCTCCTTGTGGTCCTTGTGGTCCCTGTGCGCCTGCTGGTCCTGTTTCTCCTTGTGGTCCTGTTTCTCCTTGTGGTCCTTGCGGTCCTGTTTCTCCTTGTGGTCCTTGTGGTCCCTGTGCGCCTGCTGGTCCTGTTTCTCCTTGTGGTCCTGTTTCTCCTTGTGGTCCTTGTGGTCCTGTTTCTCCTTGTGGTCCTTGTGGTCCCTGTGCGCCTGCTGGTCCTGTTTCTCCTTGTGGTCCTTGTGGTCCTTGTGGTCCAGTGGCACCTGTGGCCCAACTTGCTGTAGTACCATCGGTAGTTAAATATTTTCCTGAATTTCCAGTTTGACTGGGCAATAGGTTAATATTATGTTCTGTTACTGCATTTATTTGTCCGGTTTCGTCAACGACTATTTCTAATGTTTTAGTACTACTGCCATATGTTCCGCTGATATCTGTTGTACCTAACCTATTTTCTTTAGCAAATATTAAATTTGTAGTTCCTGGGGTTATAACTCCTTGGGTTATCAGTGTCCAGGTAGTTCTAGCTAGAGTTGTGCCTTCTTCTACATATACTTTCACGCCCGGTGTGAGTTCAAATATAGAATCTGCATCTTCAGATCTTGTTAATCTGTTTGTAGCCACCGACCATTTATAAATTCCGTTTTGATTGGCTACCGTTTGGCCTAATAATAAAACCCTATCATTGTTCGACAATGTCACACCATCAATGATTAAAACAGTTGCTGAAATATTGACATTTGTACGAGTCGCTGCCCTGACACTATCTTTATAGTCAGAAACAGAGCTAACAAGGTTTTTTCCGCGAAATATTGGCATAGATTAATGTTCTTATGCTATATTTATGTCATTAAAACAAATGGAAAAGGCGCATATGCGCCTTTTCACGTGATATTCTAATTATTTCTAATTAGAATATGCCACCGTCAATAGTACTATTTTCGTTCAGAATACCACCAGCAGTCAAGCTGCTTGTAGAAGTTACACGAACAAAGATATAATCGTTGACTTCTGGGGCTGTATCAAACACAATACTGGTTACATTACTAACTGTGTTAAGTGTGTAAGAGTATGTAGGTGCTTGAACCAAACCGTTGATGAACACTTGGGTGTTATCTATGGAGCTTACTTCAACGCCTGTACTGAAAGATGTTGTTGTACCATCACCAGTAAAGTTAAATGATGTAGCTGTAACAGCAACGTTCTGTGGGACGAATTCACCACGGCTGCTACTCCAAACTAGAGCATAGCCGTCTTGTAGTGCATCGTCTGCATCAACGTCAGACAAATCACGAATACTTGCTGCTGCAATTCTTGCATCTGCTCGGTTATCTGTGTAATACATGTTGACCGAACCCTCTGCAATAGCATCAGTATTTGGCTTAACAAATGTTAATAAACCTGTACCAGTATTATAACTTAGGATGTTGGCATCGTCTGTGGTTAATGTTATGGCACTTCTTGCACGTGCATCTGTGAAGTATAGGTTTGTAGAACCTTCACTGATATTATCTGTATCTAGGACCACAACACCAGTTAGACCATTAACACTGTTAACTGCTGCATTAGTACTGATGATACCAGTAGATGCGTCATAGTTAATGTTAGAACCGTTGCTGATACTATTTCTAGCACGAGCTGTTGTAAAGTACAGATTTGTGCCTTCTGCAATATCGTCTGTATTAGCATTTGCCAAGTTAAAGACGAATCCACCTGTAGCTGCATCATAACTTAGAACAGTGTTTTTGCTTGTTGTCAAGCTGACACTGTTTCTTGCACGTGCATTTGTGAAGTATAGATTTGTACTGCCTTCTGTTACGTCATCTGTATCAGGAGCATTTACGCTGATAACACCTGTTGCGCTGTTATAAGCAACAATGGCGCCCCAAGTAGAACTTAGACTGATAGCGTTGCGAGCACGTGCATTTGTGAAGTATAGATTTGTACTGCCTTCTGCAACTTCATCGGTTACAATACCACTTAGATTGAATGTAAATGTACCAGTAGAACTGTCGTAACTTAATACTGTTAGATCACTTGATGTCAAGCTGACCGCATTGCGAGCACGTGCATCTGTAAAGTACAGATTTGTGCTGCCTTCACCTATGTCATCAGTATCTAACGTATCGCTGGCACCCAGAGCAATTGTAGCACCATTGATTGTAATAGAATCATTGGCTAAACTGCTGTTTGGTATGCTGGCTAGACTGAATGTACCAGTAGCACTATTATATGTTACACCACTTGCTGTTGTTGCACTAAAGTGAGCACGAACTTCTGCTGCGCTTGGACCAGTGTATGTAAACGCACCAGTAGAACTATTATAGCTAAATGATCCATCACCGCTAACATCAACTGCGCTGAAATGAGCACGAACTTCTGCTGCGCTTGGGCCAGTATAAGTGAATGTACCAGTTGAACTATCATAACTGAAGCTACCATCACCGCCTGCATCGTTAGCACTTACTGCACCACGAACATCAGCTGAAGTAACTTTGGTAAATGTAAATGTACCAGTTGTACTGTCATAGCTTAAAGAGCCAAAACCTGTACCACTATTTGCGGCGCCTAAATGAGCACGTGTTTCACTGGCGCTTGGACCTGTATAAGTTAGAACTCCAGTTGTGTTGTCATAACTTAGTGATCCATCACCGCCTAGGTCGCTTACACTGACTGCTAGACGAGCACGAGTATCTGTATAGTATAGATTTGTGCCTTCTGCAATATCGCTAGTAGAAGCATTAGCAATAGTGAATGTAAACACACCAGTACTTGCGTTGTAACCTAATACGCTTGTCTTGTCGCTAGTTAAACTTATTGCATTACGAGCACGTGTGTTTGTAAAGTATAAGTTTGTTGAACCTTCAGCAAGAGCATCGGTTGTGTGGTTACTAATATCACTGACTGTACCAGTTACGTTTCCTGTTAAAGGACCACCAAAGTTGGCAGCAGATAGGTTTCCTGTCATGCTGAAATCACCATTGACGTTGACGTCCTTGTTGAATTCCCAGCTATCAGTTGCACTTACATAAGTGATTGTAGCACCAGCACCATCAACAGTAATACCAGCACCATTGGCTGCGGCTGCATCTGGTGCACCATCAGCAATAGTGATGTTCTTGTCTGTAACTGTCAAGTCTGTAGAATTGACAGTTGTTAGTGTGCCGTTGACTGTTAGGTCACCACTAACTGTTACATCATTGAATGTAACGTTGTCAGTTGTACCAACTGCCTGACCAATTGCAAATACACCAGTTGCCTGTGTGTATGTTACACCTGTACCGCCACTAACGTCTGCACGTGTGCGAGCAGTTGTGTAGTATAGGTTTGTTGCGCCTTCACTGACATCATCTGTATCTAGAACAACTACACCTGTAAATCCATTAACGCTCTGCGCTATTGCACCAGCATTAAATGTAAATACACCTGTTGCATTACTATAACTAAATGCACCCACTGCTTGCGTATCAGCTGCGCTGACATCTGCACGTGTGCGAGCAGTTGTGTAGTATAGGTTTGTTGTGCCTTCACTGACGCTGTCTGTTGTAAAGCTACCACTAGCACCAAGAGCAACAGTTGTGCCGTTAATAGTGATATTACTATTTGTTAGGCTACTATTTGGAATACCAGAAAGGCTAAATGTACCAGTAGAACTATTGTATGATACACCAGAAGCAGTTGTAGCACTCAAATGTGCACGGACTTCGCTTGCGCTTGGGCCAGTATAAGTGAATATACCAGTTGAACTATCATAACTGAAGCTACCATCACCGCCTGCATCAACTGCACTGAAGTGTGATCGAGCTTCGCTAGCACTTGGACCAGTGTATGTAAACGCACCAGTTGAACTATCATAACTGAAGCTACCATCACCGCCTGCATCAACTGCACTGAAGTGTGATCGAGCCTCGCTTGCGCTTGGGCCAGTATAAGTGAATATACCAGTTGAACTATCATAACTGAAGCTACCATCACCGCCTGCATCAACTGCACTGAAGTGTGATCGAGACTCGCTAGCACTTGGACCGGTATAAGTGAATGTACCAGTTGTACTATTATAGCTTAAACTGCCATCACCGCCTGTGTCTGTAACACTTACACTTGCTCTAGCACGAGTATCAGTGTAGTAAAGGTTTGCGCCTTCTGTTACATCATCAGTTGTTGGGGCTGTGATACTGATAACACCAGTAGAATTGTCATAAGATAAATTGCTCCAACCTGTTGCACTAATAGCTGCACGAGCACGGGCATCTGTGAAGTATAGGTTTGAAGAACCTTCCTGAACGTCATCAGTTGTCTGATTACCCAGAGTAAATGTAAACAAGCCAGTTGTATTGTCATATGTGAATACTGTGGCATTGTCTGTAATCAAGGAAACCGCATTGCGAGCTCTTGCGTTTGTGTAATATAGATTTGTGCTACCTTCTGTTACATCATCAGTTGTAGGAGCGTTTACAGTAATGACACCTGTAGTGTCATCATAACTGATATTACCCCATGTTGAGGATGCAGAAATAGCAAGGCGAGCACGTGCGTCTGTGTAGTACAGATTAGTGCTGCCTTCAGCAATAGCATCTGTATTAGGTGTTACAAACGTAAATGTACCATTAGAATCATAAGAAAGAATATTAGAATTGTCTGTGGTTAAACTTATGGCAGCATGAACTCTGCCATCAGTAAAGTATAAATTTGTACTACCTTCATTAATGTTGTCTGTATCTAGGGCAACTGTGTTAGTTTGACCGTTAACACTCCA
>OGWJ01000042.1_pt1 | contig 17690 bp, 11 predicted proteins | sample 1575991 | NCBI WGS metagenome assembly OGWJ01 (sample SAMN07581533, study PRJEB24739) | freshwater metagenome | place: Singapore | collected 2015-01 | reverse complement strand
TTTTTTTTTTTCAAGCAGAAGACGGCATACGAGATGCGCATTAGTGACTGGAGTTCAGACGTGTGCTCTTCCGATCTGTTTCCCAGTCACGATACGCGCCGCGATGGACGGTGGGATAGTGTTTAAGACTGGTGGCGGGGTGCCACGTATTGAAATGTCTGGCAGGGCGGGGCCATTAAGTTTAGAGGATTTGATGGATCTACACTTAGGAGAATTAGATGTCATAAGGGAAGCATCAGAAACGCGGCAACTATCACCAGAAGAACGCAAACGACTTACAGACGAAGAGGAAGCAAGGCTTGCTAGGCAATACGAAAAATACGAAAAAGGTATGGCGGGTGTAGATGAAAAAGCTGTTGCTGCGGCAAGAGGCAGACCATACAGTTTTTGGTCAGGCATAGCCGCAGGTTTGCCTACAGATACTAAGAATCTGCGTGTTGCCGAAGCCATAGCAAGCCTTGCCCGAGGTGTAGCGGGTGAACGCGCTCGCGCCCAAGAAGGCGAATCCAGAGCAGCAGCCCTGCTTGCTGAAGCCGAACGCAGACGTATGGAACGTCAATTCCAAGAAGAACGTGGTCGTCCAGACCTTGCCAAGAAAGCAGCCGACCAAGAGCAAGCACTACGAGATGCTGCGTATAGACAGAGTATGGCTGAAGCAGAAACCAAAACAAAAATTTTAAGTGGTGTTGGTAGACAAATGCTTGATGCTCAAACAGAAGCAAGAAGAAGAGAAGAGGCAGAGAGAAAAGAAGCTTTTGAACTACGAAAGTATGAAGAAGGACCTGGAAGAGCAGAAGCTGAAATTAGACTTCAAGAAGAACTGCGAGCCAAATATAGGCCGCAAGATTTTAATCGTATGCTTTTTGATATAGCTGCAAATCCTAAACATCCTAACCATGAACTAGCTTTATCGTTACTCGGTGGTCAGAGGAGAGGTGCTGACGCAAGACCTGATTTTGCTAAAAGCCAAGAACTAATACAAGCCCGTATAGATAGATTTTCTAAAGAATCTAAAAAACAACTTGAAGCTGAATTAGGACGTAAGCCCACAGATGAGGACATTCGTGAGTACGTTACAAAGAAATACTTTAAAGAACTAGAACTTCAATTTGGCCCTGATTCACTGAAAGGTCAAGGTAGGGCAGGTGGTACGCCAACTGCTCCAGCAGGAAATACGTCGGGCAAACCTTGGGAACGTAACTACAGATAATCTATGGCTGCATTACCCATTCCTGCTGTAGGTTCCGTCGTTGACGGATACCGTTTTCTTGGTGGTAATCCTAACGATAAGAAAAATTGGGAGTCGGTTGCCGCGCCCATCCCTGTCCCTAAAGTTGGTGAAGTCCTTGACGGATATAGGTTTAAGGGCGGCAACCCAAACGATCAAGCTAGCTGGGAAAAAGTGAGCCGCCCTTCGGTGGCAGAAGAATCTTCCACCCTAAGACAAGCCGCTGACCTACCAGTAGGGTTTGCAAAAGGCGTTGCCTCTGGTGTAAGGATGATTGCAGACGCTTTTGGCGCAGGCAGCGAAGCATCAAAAAGTATAAAAAATGTAGAAGATTATTTAGGTAGTCTGCTATCTGCGCAAGCTATAGGAAACCAGAAAGAAGTAGCGCGCATTATGAAAGACGCCGAAAACAAAGGCGTTCTTGAGCAAGTAAAAGCGGGGTTCAAATCTTTTGCTACTGCCCCCGTAGATACTGCGGTTCAAGCACTTGGCACAAGTGCGCCAGTCATTATTGCTTCGCTTGGCTCCATGTTGCTCGCCCCTGCTGCAATACCTGCGGCTACCGTAGCTGGCGCTACTGCCATAGGACTTGGCGCAGTAATGGGTGCTGGCACAGTTAAAGGAACCATATACGAAGAAACAAAAAAAGCGCTTAAGGAAGTAGGGGTTGATGACAAACGTGCAGAAGAAATTGCAATCAAAGCACAAGAATACAAAGGTGAAAACCTTGACATGATTTTGCTTGGCTCCGGTATCGGGGGAGTAGCTGGGCGTGTAGGACTTGAAGGTAACTTTATACGTGGATTAGCCAACAAAATAACGGCAAACGTAGCAGCTAGAGATGCAGCCAAAGAAGCAGCTAAGACAGGAACACTAGCTGCGGCTAAGCGCGTTGGTGTTGCAGCGGCAACCGAAGCGATTCCTGAAATAGCTCAAGGCGCGCAAGAGAAAGTCGCAGAAAATATTGCGTTGCAACGAGTAGGTAAACGCGAAAATATACCTACACTTGCAGAAACACCAACGATGCGTGGTGTGGTTGCTGCGGGTACACTTGAAGGGTTAGCGGGGGCTGCGTTAGGTGGTGGGTTGTCCATACCGGAAGCTGTTCGCATAGCAAAAGCCTCCGGTGCAACAGATCAAGACATCAATGCACTACAAGCTGCCATAGAAGTAGAACTAGCCCAAAAAGAACAAACAGTTGCTGCGCCGCAAGAAGCACGCAAAGAGCAAATTACTGCTGAACGGCAAGCGGTTCTAGATAAAGCCGCTGCGCAGCAAGAAATCATAGATCGAGTCGTAGAACAGCAAGCGCTTAGAAAACTAGGACTAGCAGATACACCAGCAAGCGCTGTGAAAAAAGCCAGCAACAAGGTTGATGCGCTTAAAGCACGGGTTGATGATCTTACGGACGATTATATTGCCGCAGGTGCGTCGCCCAGTGAAGCCAAGATCAAAGCCGCTGCACAAGCTGCGGAGGAAGAGAAATACGACAGAGCAAACTTAGAGGAGTTAGAAAATGCTGCTAAATCTATCAGTGCAGCAGGTGGAACAAGCCCTGAAGTACCTAGCCGACCCCGACGAGCTACTACCCCCGAAGGAACTTTACCACCTCCACCCAGTGGAGTGGCACCTCCTCCAGTCGCTCCTGGACAAGTTGATGTGGGAGCGAGAGAACCTGACGTTGCACTAACGCCTCCGGTTGAACCTCCGGCTCCGGTTGAACCTCCGGTTCCGGCTGAGCCTGTTGAAGAAACAGCCGCAGAATCAGATAAAAAAGTAATGCGTGCGGCAGTTGCTGATTTAGTTGAATTAGCCCAAGGATATTCTGCTACTCCCGAACAAATAGGAACAATTGCTCAAAAATATGATATAGAGCCGTGGAAACTTGAAGGGGTATGGTTTGATATATTGGATAAATCTGAAACAGAAGCAACTAGTCCAAACCCTTTGGTTACCGAAGAGCCAATAGAAGCTAAAAAGGAACTCCCCAGTGCCCCTACGCCCACCGAAACCGTCGAAACAAAAAAAGAGGCACCATCTGGTGAATTAAGTCCCGTACGCAAATTAGCTTTAGAAGAGCAAAAAAAAGCTGGATGGGATTCTGATTGGCCTATGGTTCCAGCAGATATGGCTAATGCTACTTTTAGAAACCAAATTGCTACTGATCCAAATTTATCTCAAGAAGAAAAACTTCAAATATTTACAGCGGCTAAAAATCTTGGGGTTATTACTGAAGATCAGATACCAAAAGAATCAGTTGAACCCAAAGCTGAACCCAAAGTCGAAGCCGAGACAGAACCCAAGACCGAACCTAAAAAGGAACCCCCCAGTGCCCCTACGCCCACCGAAACCGTCGAAACAAAAGAAGAGGGAGCAGCAGCGCCTGCTGAAGGAACAGCAGTGGCAGCGCCCCCCATCGCAAAACCTGCCGCTGTCACAGAACCTGCCGCTGTCACAGAACCTGCCGCTGTCACAGAACCTGCCGCTGTCACAGAACCTGCCACCGCAGAACCTGCTGTAACAAAACCAGCCCCTCCGCTTAAAGTTGTCAAGCAACCACGTAGTAAAGACGAACAGGGGCGGAGTGTTGTAACGCTGCAACTATCTAACAACGAATCAAAAGTTATTACTCGTATAGACGATCAGTGGACGCTGGATGGCGAACCTGTAGGAGCCACAATAAAAGATGCCATATCGCGTGTCACCAAACAACCTGTTGTAGCTGAAGCCAAGCGAGGCCCCAAAGGACCACGACTGAGTGAAGATCAGAGAGCAGATACAGCAGCGTTGGCTGGTGGAAGAACAGAAGAACTAAATTATGTTGTAAGACTTATTACGTCAAAAAAGAAACTTGGCGACACCGGCCTACCTGGATTTAGTAAGCAGCTAGATCAATTATTTGGTTTACGCGATAGAATACTCTCTATACCGCGATCTGGAAAAAATGCTGATACTGTAGACAACATGCTATCGAAAGTATCAGAACAAGTTACACCTATTCTTGATGCTCTGTACGAATACGGTACTAGTGGCAGGTATAAAGGCACGCGGGTGCAAACACTTGCTATGGAGCAATTTAACCGCGCACCAGAAAATATAAAAAAAGGAGTCATAGAACGCGCCAAACAACGAAAATCAGGAACGCTAAAACAGACAGTAGGTCAGCAATCAACAGAAATCATCAATGTATTCAAAAGTAAAAATCCTCCTAATAACGCTCAAGCAGCGGCAATTGCAGTAGCTGTTGCTTCTGACAAAAATTCTTTTGAGTCTGTACTAGCAAACAAACTTTTCCCTGTGCTTAAAGGTGTAGACCTTACAGTAGTAGAAAACACCATTCCAGGCGGGTTAGACCCAGAACAAACAAGCAACCGTAAAAAACTTCGCAGCATATTTGAGCGGGAGAACGCTCCTGGTTTGTTTGCTAAAGGTACAGATCTACTTGGTAAACCCACAACCAAAGGTCATGTGTATTTGGCAGGGGCTAGTTTTGGTAGCAAACAAGGTATCAACAAGCGCACCATACTGCATGAGCTACTTCACGCTGGCACAGCGCGACGGATTGATCGTGGTGTAGACATTCTTAAAAAGAACCCACAGTCTTCAGACCCCGATGCGGTTGCAGCGCGGAGGCTTGATGAACTGATGACTTACACGCGCTCCAAGTTTGAAAGCGAAAGCCCCAGACTTCTTAAAATCGTAGGCAACTTAAAGGAAGAAGGAAAAGCTCTTTACGACGTTAACGAATTTCTTGCCTATGGCATGACAGACCCAGAATTTCAAAACTTTCTCAAGTCTGTGCCATACCAAAAAGTAAGTGTATTTTCAAGTTTTGCCAACACACTACGTAAATTGTTTGGGCTTGGCAAAGACGATAGTAGTGTATTCACCAATCTTATAGACGTTACCGATCAACTCCTTACGCCGTCTAAAAAACAAACCACAACGCCGGATAAAACTGCTGTTCTTGCTCAGTCCAGCAACATACAAACTGCTGCGGATGTGCAAGTGCAGTACGCTAATGACGTTATCAACACACCTCGTAGCCAAGGACCATCAGTATCCTTGCTCGATCAAGTCCTTGCCACAGGACTAGACGTAAAAGGACAGGCTGATATCGCCAAAGCGATCATGGAAGGTGCGATGTCTTCGACACGCAAACCATTGCTTGGCGCATTTACGCCCAGTCAAATAGCCAAACTTGTCGCAGACGAAGTTCCCGCGCTTACTCGCGTTGTTGATAGCGCACGAAAATTTAACGCCAAGCGTCAGCAATATCTGGACAAAGATAAAGAGCTTATGAAGCCCTGGTTGAAGCTTCAACGCGACAACCTTGCGCAAAGCCAGCTTCTATCTACTGTTATGCATCTGGCAAGCGTAAACGGTATAGACCCAGACACTAATCCTGGGCAGTCCGACACAATGGACACGCTGTGGGGTAGGCTCAACGAACCAGCAAAACAGATCTACAAGGATGTGCGCGACCACTACGCAAAGCGTTTTGAAGACTACAAACGTCTTGTAGAAGCGCGTATACAGAACATGAACATAAGTAACGAAGAAAAAACAAAATTTATGGCGCTTCTCCGGGAGCAGTTTGAAACGAACAGGGTAGTGGCTCCGTACTTCCCACTGATGCGCTACGGAGACAACTGGCTGATGGTAAAAACCCCCCAAGGAAAAGAGTTCTACATGTTTGAGTCTCCTTCGGAGCGTAACGTCTTTGCGCTGCGTCGAGCGAGAGAAATGGGGCGTTCAGCAGATAGTCTTTACCAAGACCAGACGTTCAAGCGCGGCGATCAGATAAGTGGTGTGATGGAAGAAGGGTTTGCCGACAGCACACAACTAAAGAAAATACTTGCATCCGTAGACTCCATGACAACCATACAAGATAAGGCTGGCGTCAAAGACCAGATCTATCAGTTGTACCTGCTTACCTTGCCCGAAAAGAGCTTCCGTAAGAGTTTTATACATCGTAAAAACACAGCAGGTTACAGCGCCGACGCGCTTCGTAACCTGGGCACTGCTGGGTTTCGCATGTCTAACCAGCTTGCGCGCCTTGAGTATGAGCCTGCCATGCGCAACGGACTCGACGAAGCCAAGGAATCATTGAAAGATAACCCAGATCGGTACAAGTACATCCCGTACATAGAAGAAGTTGCTGAGAGTGTAGAGTCCATAACCAACCCCAAGAATGAAAACTCCATTCTAAACTTTGCGGCTAACGGGCTGTCTACACTTAACTTCTTCTACTACATGAGTTCAATATCTTCTGCACTCACTAACATCACATCCTTGCCCGTGTTTGGATACCCCACCCTCTTGGCAGAGTTTGGGCGCACTGCGTCAGGTGCCAAGGATGTGCATATGGAGCTTTTACGTTTTCTGAACGTATACAAACAAGTAGGGTTCCGTAGAAAAACTACCGATGCGCAAGGTAACGTGCGCACTGAGTATGTAATGCCTTCTGTGCGTAACGTACTAACAGATCCAGGAGAGATCGCTGCGTACCAAAGTTTTGCCGCTGATAACCTATTCACGTTCAACAGATCCATAGACTTGCTCAACATAGTCAAGTCGCCTTCTCAAGAAGCAACCAACCCCAACATACTTAAAGTGCCCGTAAAGTTTGCCATAGACGCCGTGTCCACTATGTTTAGCGCTACCGATCAATTGACACGCGAAGTTATGGCTATGACGGCTTATCGTGTAGGCATTAAACAAGGACTTACACCCGAACAAGCTACAAAAAAAGCTATAGAGTTAACGCACAACTCTATGTTTGACTACTCTTTGTTTGATACACCTCGATACTTCAAAGGGCCTGTAGGGCGCACGCTGTTTCAGTTTAAGAAGTTTTCACAGAACGCTGCGTTCTATCTCGCAACCAACGCAACGCAGATATTCACAGGGGCTGATCCTACAATCAAAAAACAAGCTTTCACGCGTCTTTTCGGTACCTTAGGTATGACAGGTATGTTTGCGGGGCTAACAGGTATCCCGCTGTACACAGTCATAACTACAGTCATAGAAAAAGCGTTGCAGTTAAGAGACGATGACGATGAAGACAGCGTTACTTTTCAAATTAGTAAATACGGAGCTGATTTGTGGTTCAAAAATTTCTTGGCTGAAAACTTTGGGCCTAATGTTGCTACGTACGTAGCATACGGTCCTTTTACCGCTCTGACAGGTGCAGATTTCAACTCCAGGGTAAAGCTCAACGATCTGTTCTTCCCAGATTGGGAGTTTAAAGGTTTACTAGGACCGACCTTTGGCCTGTATGAAAACGCACAGCGCGCCTACGATAGGTTTAAAGAAGGACAAACCGAACGCGCTATAGAAATGTTGTTACCAGCAATCATTCGGCAACCTGTAAAAGCATACCGCTTTGGTGAAGAAGGGGTTGTAACACCCAAAGGATACGAAGTTGTTAGTAGCGACGACCTATCCAAAATGGACCTAGCACTGCAAGCCATAGGTTTTTCTCCCATCAAAGTTAGCGCCAAGCAACAGGAAAACTACAAGCTTAAGAAGCTGGAGCGGGAGCGGGAAGAAGAACGAACGGATCTCCTTAAGCGTGCTGTGTACGCAAGGCGCGAGGTATCAGACGAAGACATGGACGAGGTGCAAGAAGACATCGACAAGTTCAACGACAAATTCCCCAACCGCCGCATCCTGCCGTCGAGCATCATCCAGTCTGAAAAAGCCCGTCGCGCACAAGACCGTGTGTTAGATGATGGGTTGTTCATAGCCAACCCTATGACACGCAGAGAGCTACTGGAGCTTCGGTCTACCGACTGAAAAAAATCCCCGCACGCAGCGGGGATGAAGGGGGGAGGGTTTCCCCCAAGGAGACACACATGAAACCATACCTATGGTACATCAAACTCTCCAAACACGCAAGCCCTGTATCCCTTCCTCCACAACGGGTTTAATAACGACCTTGATGCGCAGTTCCTTGGCGTACTGACGGATCGTGCGGCGTGCGGTGGAAAAATCCAAACATGGTATAAAAAACGATGTGCCTACGTCAAACTTCTGCCAGTTGACGTTAAAGTTTATTCCGTGTATCAGCATGGATAAGCTCTTCAACGTCGAAGAAGTTACTATTAGCACAATCAAACACGAAGCAGTACACAGGCGGGGCTAAAACCTTAAGTCCTTTGGTAATTCGTTTCGTCTCTGCTGGAAGCAACACGCCGTCGCTCTCCAGCTTGCGGGTCAGTTCGCGCACCGTTATCTGTAGTTTGGCGCAGTCAGACTTAAAGTGTTTGGCGTTGATGTACATACGCTTGGTGTCTGGCTCAAAGCGTATGTACAGTGGCCCCCGAGGCTCCAGTATCGGCGCGCAGCTTAGGCTTGTACGCGCATCCTCCTTGCCGTTGATAACGACGATGTTCTGCAAATGTCTGTTGATGTAGTCTCCGACAACGGCTGCGGCATTCGCCAGTGGGGCACGCACGTGCTGACGCAGCAGATGGATCTGATCTGTGACCCACTTGAAGATAGCTTTCATGTCGTAGTTGTGCAAGTTGAGTTCCTTTGCCAACAAGCCTCCCGCAATGTTGCAGGCAACTATGGCTGACCAGAAACGCTCTCGTGATGTAAGCTTCACTTCCTTATCAATCTTAGCCTGTACAGAACGCACAGTGTGGATAACATAGTCTCTGTTGCTGACAATGTAAGAGAAGTATATGTCCGCAGCGTGCCCGTAGTTTTCTTCCAACTGCACATCAAACATGTGTTTGGCGTACTGCTCGTCAATCCCGCTGTTGTAGATGACATACTCAAAGAGTCGCATCATCTCGCCGTCCACCGAATCCCTGGCTATCTGCAACCTGTCATACATGGAAGCGTTGGAGGTCATAACCTCAATAAGCTCCCAGCGCTCTGTGTTAGGTCGTAGCATGTTGACGCTACCCTGAGCGCGCTCCTTGTCTCTACCCTGCGTGACTTGATACAGGTGCGCTCCCATGTCCTCCACATCAACCTTGGTGACTTCATCAAAGGTATGGCAGATGTTGTTGAATATAGCCAGCTTCCGGGCACCAGCGTTCTGCGTGTCTTTCCACATCGACATAAGCTCACTGGGTTTGCCGACAACGCTGTTGATGACGCGCAGGATGGTGGACTTGCCGGGACCAGAGTCTCCGCTTATCAAATTGATAGCCGCTCCACGTATGCCAGTGAACTTAAGCAGAGGGCTACCAAACGCAGTAAGCGCGGCGTAAGCATAAGACTCTAGCCCAGGCCGAGCGTACATGTTGAAGCACTCACGCCACCTGTTGATGTCGCCCTTGGGAACCATAAGAGCAGCAAACTTTTCGGTAGACGGAGACGGTGGGCTATAGTACACGCCCATAGCCGATATCTCCCTATCTCCAACGATAAACTTTGTGTCGTTGTCGCACCATCCAAACTGTATGCGCATCTTGTCTGCCTTCTTTATTACCTGTAGTTCTTTCACGAACGTCGTTACATACCCCAACAACAATTCCTGTTGCTTAGGGGTTGCTGCCACACCTCTCTCAGCTAAAGCTTCACGTAACTTGTCCTTTACTACCGCATCCTTCAGCGGCACTGAAAACTCTTTCACATCATCTTGAGGGAGGTGCAGCTTAAAAACCAGCATCTCGCCGTTGATCGGATGCACCATACGCCGAATGATGTACAGGTCGTGTTCGTACACTACCTGCGGCTCTTCTTCATCACCAAACGGACGTTTGTAAACTCCCCCCTTCTTGCCCCTAAAGTAAGGAAAAGGATAGTCAGGTATGGTATGTGACGCCACAACCTCGTTCTTGGGTGCCTCTGCTATCTGCATACCAAGAACAATAGGAGACTTGATCTTGTCCTTGTGCTGACAGTTATCACACCCACCGGGGTTGTACTTCTCAAACGTCTGGCATGTGTACGGTCCTTTGATACGCTCAGCTTTGTGCGCTGTCTCTTCCGCGCTATAGCCTTCGTAGTCTTTGGATATGAAGTGGATAGCCTTGTCGCGGTCTTTGCAGAACTGCGCTATGGACAAGCCAGCCCGCCACATAGGCTCTCCCATATCCTTCTGGTTCACCACAATGTGCTGGATCTGAGCACACCCTGCACCAGCCTGGGTCTTAAGTAGTATCGTCTTAAATAAATACTCCTTGTTGTAAGCGAGAGATTTAGTTAGCTCGTTAAGTTTGGTCGCCGTAAACTCTGGCGCAGCGGTCTCCACCAACGGCGCACGCAGCGTATCCAGCTTCAGCGGTTTACCCGTCGTCAGTAACTGCACCTCCAGAGGAGGGCGCGCTTTGAAGTTCTTAGTCCCCGGTATCCGCAAGATGCGCGCTTTGTCTGCCGTGCAGGCAGGGTCCGCGTGCAGCTTGTGCGTTACACAGTTTTTCTTAAGCTTATTAGCCGCAGCTTGCCACACGTCCGGTGTAGCTGGGGTGTCAAACGCCCAGTACACATGCAACCCTCTACCGCTATCTACTACATACGGCTTGGGTAGCGCTACGGTTACGCAGAACTTTTTAAGAGCGTCTACTGCTTCAACGTGTGTCGCGTACGGTTTCCCTTCTCCGCAATCAACATCCAACCACAGGGCTTTGAATAATTTTGTGTTATCTCCACTACGTTTTGTTGGTTCGTTAAATGTAGCGCAGGCAAAGTAAGCATCGTATTCGTCATCTACTAATTGCTGCCCTGCTTTAACTATATCCTCAGCGGTTTCGACGAACTGTTTTATTATTCTTTTGTTTTTTATGCCTACTACACAGCGCCAACCCTCCGGTGCAAGCACCTCTGATAACAACTCAAGCGCTGACATGTAAAAATATCACTCATAGCTATTGATGAATGAAAGTACCCGTTGTCGCATATGTGGGCGCATTTCGGTGCCCTTAAACCAGTTGTAGATGGTTTGGCGGGTTACACCGAAATGCGACGCTATAACGACTACGGACAGCTCGTTCTTGATACAAATCCTACCAAGCGCAACGCCCAGCTTACTTTCGTCTGCCGCTAAGTTTTCTTGTATAAGTCGCTGCGTGTAGCCGATGCTCATGCTTATGACTCGTCATCGCCCCAAGCACTAAGAACTGAAGCAAGATCACGTTTTTCTGCGACAGGCTCAGTTTTCTTAGATACTTTCTTCTGGGGTTCTTCCGGTACAACCTCCTCGGCTACCGGAGGTTTGCCAGGAAGCTCCAGCTTTGGAGGACTGGCTTTCGTATCAAGCTGCGATACTGTTGAAGAAAGCATACGTGCAGCTTCAGGTGAAGCGCCTGCATCAACAGCAAGTTTGTACTGCGTCTGATTCACCCAGTCTACGGCACGGAACACCAGCTTCGGAACGTCGCTGTCCTCGTCAAAAGACATCCTAGTTACGATCATGTTGATGTTCTTACCGTTCCCTGCTATGTACTTCACGTACTGATCGAACCCCATGCTATCCATATCGCCCTTGGCAAAAATACTTTGCGAGGGAAGGGTAAGCTGAAAGAGTCCACTTTGGGGATCGTTGGCGAGAAGCACCGCAAGACGTTTCTGGAAGCGGCACGCTCGCGTTCCGTTTGCCCCAGACCCAGCGTTGTTTTGTGGACATCCTACGCAAGTCTCGTTCTGGCGATTCTCTGCTTTCGGATGCGGTGTGATGCCGTCATCGCTCCAGCAGTCTGGTGGTGCGGTTTCCTTGGAGTTGTACGCTTTTGCGTAGAACACCCTACTATTTTCTTTACGACCCGCAGCAATGATTACGTCCAACTCGGGCGCATCGCTCTTACCTACCTCCTCTCCACCCACAACAAGTCGGAACTTGCCGCCTCGGATAGAGATCCTGCGGTTTTGCGATCCCCCAGCAAGTGCTCGGGTCAAGTCATCAATTTCCGTGTTCTTAAGAAAGTCTGGAAGTTGTGTCTGAAACACTGTTACGTTAGGCATAAAATCCTCTCTTATTTACTGCGACGGACGACAACACTGTACTTGCTGTCGGTGTTAAGACCCACAGGCAAGACCGTGGGGTTTTCCTCAATGAATTGCTTCATGTTGGATTGATGGATGCGTTTCTCCAATAATTCGTACGCTTCGTGCTCCTTGATAAAGTTGTACATAGAACCCCAATCATTGGTCCAGTAACGGTTCTTGACGGTGCGGATGACCGTACCCGCTTTAGTGCGGATGCTGTCGGCACCGATGCGCTTGCAGGCTTCAAGCAAATGTTCCTCGATGAGGTCCATCTGCTGACTGAGTTGCTCATCTTTTTCTTCGTAGTCGCTACGAAGCTTTGCTCGTGCGTCCCTAATCTTTACGTACACACCAGCTAGTCTATCAACAGAGTCGGCTTCCATAGGTTCTCCTTTTGGTTATGTGAGGCTTAGTGTACCATGAAATTTTACTTTGTCAAGAGGCGTCCATCTCCTTTCCGTAGAGTTCCACGATCTTGGCATGGATGTTGATGTTGTCTCTTAGCAACGTGTACAGCCTGCGCTCTACATCACTCCCTGCCACATGTACGATGGTCATGGGGTTGCGTTGCCCTGGACGGTTAATGCGAGCGTTTGCTTGTAGATACGTCTCTACAGAAGTTACAGGCGCGTACCAAATGATGACGTTGGCAGCGGTTAGCGTCAGCCCGTGTGATGCCGCCTTGGGTTGGATGATGAGCACTTGCGGGTCTTTGTCGCCTTGGAACTTTTGTATGATAGATGCACGTTTGTTGACGGACACATCACCATTGATGATGTCGCAGGATATGCCTGCTTTCGTAAGGTGCGCGTGTAGCAAATCAATCGTATGGTTGAAGGGCACGTAGACCAGCACCTTGTGGCTTGCCTCTGAGATAATTTCCTCAATCACCCGAAGCCTGTTGCTTACGTCGAACACTATGACATCTTTGGTATCGGTATACACCGCGCCACCGGAAATCTGCAACAACTTGTTGATGTTTGTTGCTGCGTTCATAGAACTAACTTCCTCCCCAGCAGCGGAGAACAACATCTGGTCTTTGAGAATCTTGTAATACTTCTTTTGCTGCGCAGACAACGGTGCGTCGCGGGCAACATAAGTTACATCGGGTAGATCTATACAGTCCTTCTTCTCAAATCGTATGGCTGGCTGTAAGGATTGATGAACAATAAGCTCCGCATTGGAGCGGGGCACCCAGCGAAACTGCGACACCTTGGTCATCACCCGATCACGAAACGCCCCGAAGAACTTAGGCACACGGTCAGGACACACCAGCTTGGCAAGTCCGTATGCGTCTACAGGGGATTGTGCAGCAGGGGTGCCCGTCAGCATCCACAACCAGGGCACACTATCCGAAACCCTCTTCAAAACTTTCCAGCGTTTGGTGCTCACAGTCTTGTACGCAGAACACTCGTCAACCACAATTAGATCGAACGTACCGTCGCTCAGTAACTCCAACTCGATAATCTCTAAACCTTCATAGTTCGTAATTACAAACTCGGCTTTGCTCTTCACTACTTTGGTGCGTTGAGTCGGAGTGCCGTACGCTACATCAAAAGTACGATGCATGGCGAACCGAAACAGATCAGCCTGCCAAGCAGATTTCATAACTGACAGAGGGCATACTATAAGCGCCCTACGGACAGCGCCAATCTTCATCAAATAGTCCGTAGCCCATATAACAGAAGCAGTCTTACCTGTACCTTGTTCGTTAAAACAAAACGCTCTTTTATGTAGCGTGAGAAACCCGGAGGTAGTTTTCTGGTGCAGGAAAGGTTTGAACTCCCCAGGCCAGTGGTACTTTATGTTGATAGGCGACGGAACGTCCTTGAACTTTGACGCAAGGATCTGCGTTTCCTCCAGCCCCCAATGAACCGCTATCTCATATGTATCGCCATGCTTTGCTACAACTGCACTCTTCTTGATGTTATCTAAAACAAACTCAGGCTTTTTTGTGCGAACCAGCAGCGCTTTGTTCTGTTCTACGGATATGCCATCATGTGTTGCTTTTGACGCTATGGTCTCTGTTTCTTGAGAAGGATCTGTTGGCGCTAGCGGTTGTGATGCGCAAATTGGATCGGGAATTTTTTCCCCCTTTGGTAATAGGTTGTTTATGGTCAATGTCTTTACCCTCTCTAACATCAGCTTTACCATTTCCATTCTTGTCGGCTCCTTGTTTGTCTATAAGATCTCTTGCTTGTTTTCTTATACGTCGCTCGTCATTCTCCCCTCTGGCTAATTGTTGCTGGTATTCTTTTTTGTACGGTCTTGGTTTGTTCACGTATGGCATGGCAACTAACTCCTGTGCGGATAATGTTCGCACTGTGTCACAGGGCAATAGCGGCACAGGGAACTGGTGACGGGGTTCCACACTCCCGTGTCAATCGCAACGGACATCCTGTGAAGATCCGGGTAAGCAAACGATATGTAGTTGTACATATCTTCCCTAACGTGTTTGCGTTTTATAAAGTCATTTGTGGCAACAAAAAGAAGTCCTGACTTTATCGTATGGATCTTGGGGAACATGGCAAACACGCCGACAGCCAAAGCGTCCAACTGTGTGGTATCAGCGTAATGCGGATTCTTACCTGTCTTGTAGTCCACAAGATGCGCAACGCCTTTGTCTTCATTAACAATAAGCAAGTCGGCTATGCCTCTCCACCAATAACCCTTATCACTAAACTTGCAAGGCCACAGTGCATCGTCCACCCAAATCAACGCCAACTCCATTTCGCAGTGCTTCTCCCCCTCGATACTTTTTAGCGACTCAAGGATGGGCTGCATAAACGCAAACTGTCCTGGCAGCGGCTCGTCCAGCTTGATGTAATCTTCAGCCGCTCGGTGCAACTCTTTGCCATAGCTTGTGTACTGATTGCCCGCATCAACAACATCTTTCTTTATTCTAAGATGGTAGTATTTCTTGGGGCACTGCTGAAATGTTTTCAGACTGCTGTACGACCACTGCAACTCGTGCATCACCCTTCCCCATAGCGTGTAGATAGTTTTACCTTACAGTCAAGCGGCAAGTCTTTGCACCATGCAGGGCGCTCGCGCATACAACTCGTGACGAATGCTTTGGCTTCCTCTGCTTCATGCGCCGGAACCACACATGTTATCGCATCATGCACAGTCAATGCAACCTTATAACGCTTGGCGATAGCTAACATTTGTTCGCCTATGATGATCCGCGCCAAGGCTTGGCAGACGTTCTCTATGACTTTGCCCCCGTAGATGCGCGTAACCTTATTCTTCATGTCGTAAGTAAACTCTTCTTTTCCTTGAGGGTTTACCATCAAACGTAAATTGTTGTAGCGTATGTGGAACGTGTTGGGAAGCTCTATCCCGCTGGCTCCAGATACCCGAAGGCGCGCTTTGTCTTGTGGCAGGGTGCCTATCTGATCCATGAACATAGCCACCAACGCCTTCTGCCCGTCTTTCCACAGTAGGGGAATCTGTGGGTATGTTTCTCTATAGATAAGTATGATTCTCTTTGATTCTTCTTCTGACACTTCGACCTTGAAGGTTTTCAACTGCGCGTTGAACCGCTCCGACCCCATGCCATATCCGCACCCCAATATGGTCACCTTGCCAACGAAGCGCTCGTCCTCCGTCACATCGCCAGGATCCTTACCGTAGATGGCCCCAGCCATCAGCTTGTATACGTCGTCATTGCGCGCAAAGGCATCCACAAGATCCGATTGCCCAGCTATCCACGCTAGCACCCGCGCTTCGATCTGCGAAGAGTCAGCGTCCACCAGCATGTGCCCTTCCGGGGCGCAGATGGACTGCCGCAGCAAGGATTTCCTCGGCAGGTTCTGCAAATTCAAACTGTCGTCACCTCCCCAGCGCCCAGTCCGCGCTGCGTAGTAGCGCAACGGCACAGGCATGGGGCCTTTCTGCGACAGGGCTATGAACCGCTCTGCTCTTGTTTCTTCTAGCGTAGACTTAGCGCCAAGTCGTGCGGATACGATTGCTTGTACTTTAGGATCAGGGTGGTTAAGTAGATCTCGGAAGGCTTCATCGGTCTTCGCAAAAGCATAGGTCTCCTTGTTCGTCGTAGGACTTACCTTGGTAGGTGGTGTGACCCCAAGAGTAAGGAGCATCTCCGCAAACTTGGGGTTGCTCATGAGGTTAGCCTTGTCCACAAAAGCAGCGTCAATGAGTCGCTGTTTGGTAGCGCGTACCGTGTTGAGGTGTACGGTAAGCATCTCACGATCCAAGACCAGCACGGGTTCAGAAAACATGCGCACCGTAAGATCAATCAACCGCAACTCGTCTTGCGGAAACGTGCCTATCATGCACTGACATAGCGCGTACGTCAGGGATACATCGTTAAGGCAATACTCTCCATACTCAGCTAGTTGTTTGTCGTTAAAAGACTCGCGTGACTTTCCTATAGCCTGCACAATGGCAGTACCTTTTTGCCCCAGCTTGTACATCCTGGAGAGTGCATCAAGGCTTCCGCTTACTTCTGTGCCGTGAACAGCACGCGCCATGCATAAAGTATCAAGCCACCCGCGAGGCTTGATGCCAAGCACCCAGGATAATATGGCGGCATCAAACATAGCGTTATGTGCCAGCCCAAGGCTACCGTCCCAGTTAAATTGTTTAAGCCACTTGCGTATTTCTTCGTGTGTACCGCTAGCCCATTGCGGCTCGTCGTTGTTTATCTTTATACCGACACCGATAATTTCAAACTGTGGGTTGCGTATATACTCTTCTGTGGTCAGCTTTGATAGAGAATATACTTTGTCGTAGTATGTCTCAAAGTCTATGGTTATTACATTCATGATATCTCTTTAATAATGACCCGCACATCTTCCACGTTGGTTTCGTTCACTACCAACGCTATACCTTTGGCGCGCTGTATGTCGGTAATCTCCTTGCGCTGTAGCGCAGTGGGTTTGTTACCCCCCGCTTTGCATTCTATGGCAAAAAACTTGCCTTGCACACAGCAAACTATGTCGGGAATACCAGACCTTCCATAGCCGTGCGTAGCAGCAAAGAAGTAGTACACGCCGTGATCCTTGAGGATCTTTACCACTGCTGCTTTAACCTTCGCTTCCGGTGTGCTCAAAACATCGCCTCCCCTACATCAGGCAACTCTTTCTTGTCGTACATACGCACCACATCGCGCTTCGATACCCATTGATAGCTAGGGAAAGGCCAACCGTCTTCGGACGGGATGCGCACGAAGTATGTAAGTTCATCTTCGTTGTCTACGTACGCTACTTGGTTCGTAGCTTTTATGCGTACCTTCATAGTGAAGCCTTGAAAAATTCTGCTGTGCCCAACCTTTGGGAGCCTCCGTTGAGGGTAATCAGTAGATTCGGTATGGAGCCGTCAAGGTAGCGCTCGACGAACCACCATAGCGTCACCGCTGACATGGGTGGTTTGTATTCCGACAGTTGCAGGTACTGGATGTACTTGGTCTCTTCGCCATCCTTGTACGAATGTATCCTCGGCGTGGCAATCACCCCGCACTGGTCGGGGCGCATCCACTCTGGGAAGAATG
>OGWJ01000041.1_pt1 | contig 17735 bp, 24 predicted proteins | sample 1575991 | NCBI WGS metagenome assembly OGWJ01 (sample SAMN07581533, study PRJEB24739) | freshwater metagenome | place: Singapore | collected 2015-01 | reverse complement strand
TCTTCCGATCTGTTTCCCAGTCACGATAATTCAACAGGTGATTCTCAAGTACAAACTTCAGATATTGCTTATTATGTCCGATAATGCTAGCGGCACTATGCCACAAGCAAAATCTATTTGCAAAATTGTCCAATATAATACCAGTATCTGCACATTTGCTTTGGTCAAAGATTAGATTATATGCAGTTAATACTGGATTATAACGCTCAATGCACCTATTGATAAACTTATTAACTACATTAACTGAGCGAATTATGCGACTGCCTTGCTCTAGCATGTCATTATAGCGGTTAATGCGACGAGTAAGATTAGCAGGGTTAAAATAACCTTGCTCGCTTTGCTTTGTCCACAGATTGTCTAGATTATAATTTTCGGCAATAATAACGGCACACTGATGGTATACACGTTGTTTGCGATCACATATAACCATTGCAAAGTCTAGAACCTTATCGTCATTAGTAGTTTCAGTATCAATAATTGCAAAGTATTGTCGTTTCATGGTATATAACCTTTTGGTTGCAGGGAAAAGCGAGTGTAGCACAAACGGCCCGCCGTTGAAACCCCTGGAACCCGCCACACATCAGCCGACTAGTGGTTGATCTAAGCCGACGAACGGTAGCTTGGGGGCTTGACAAACAAAAATTTTTGTGGTAAAATTTTTGGCGCTATGGTTATAGCAGCTATAACCATAGCGCCGACCATCAACCGACCGGTGGCAGATGCCACCCGACAAGCGGCGGTGTTAGCTCTTGACACCGCTGCAAAAATTATGGTATAATTTTTGGCGCTATGGTTATAGCAGATATAACGGTGTATAGTACCCGACCAGTGGCGGATACTACCCGACGAACGGCAGTGTTATCCCTTGACACTGCCGATTTTACTATAGTAAAATCGGCGCCACAGTTATAATCGTGATAACTATTTATGTTTCACGTGGAACTAAGCCGCGGTTATAGCTATTATAACCGCGGCTTAGTATTAACTATTAATCGTTTCTGATATAACCTTCCATTAATTCTTCAGGCATACTATTAAATTGCTCATATAAACTAGAGTACATTCTATTAAGCCAATTGCGATCGCTCCAGTCCATAGCACTACCAAATGCAGGATAAAATCCAAACATATCATAATGCAAAGTATTAATGGCACGTCTCAATTCTGCAATAGTTTTCATATCAATGTCCTTGTTTGCTTGGAATATATACACCACGAATATTAAAATAATCGCATACTGTTTTCAGATATTGTACATTGTCCTCATAAAATACAATGTCCCAAATATCAAAGCGAGCCTTATAATCTTCCAATATTGGCTTGAGTCCCGATACTTTAAGTGTGCCGCCAGAAGTTACATCCCCTTCTGCGCGACTAACTATATGGTCAGGATTACCTAACCGCGTGCTAATAAATTCAATATCAGCGTTCCGCAAAATGCGGGCAGTAGCAATAATAGTAATGCAAAATGGATCAGAGACATCCTGCTTATATTGTTTTGCCAGTGGAAGCAAACTATCTTCCATTGCGCGATGCTCATTTTCGCGCCAATAGCCCAAGTCAATACGTTCGCCTCGGTCATCAAAAATAGTACGATAACGATGAAGTGAGCATACAATTGTGCCATCCATATCATAGATTGCAATCCTTTTCATGGGTATATCTTTCATAAGGTTATAGTATTCTGAAGTTTCCCAGTATTCCATATTATACCGGCTCACCAGTAACATGTACAGTCCATTTTTTGCCTGTGGCAATAGTTTTTTTCTGTGCCCATGCAAGCAATTGTTTATATTGTTCAAGCTCAAACCTATCTTCTGCATACTGTCCACGACCAGCAAATACTTTCCATTTTTTATTATTAATGTATACGGCAAAATTATTGGGCAGTTCCCGATTACCTTCATCCCAGCGTTTCATTTGCTTGCTTCCTTGTTTCGTTGTCATGCTTCGCATTATACACCTATTTTTGCCGAATGCAAGCTAGACGGCACAAAAAAGCCTCCACCTATCAGCTATAAACAACCATCTATCAGCCGACCAGTGGTGGATACCACCCGACGAACGGCAGCTTAGGGGCTTGACAAACAAAAATTTTTGTGGTAAAATTTTTGGCGCTATGGTTATAGCAGCTATAACCATAGCTGCCGTGTATCGGCTTACTAGCTCCACAGATCAGCCGACCAGTGGTAGGTACAAGCCGACGAACGGCAGCTCCAGCCCTTGACACCCCTGCAAATTTTATCATAAAATTTGGCGCCACGATTATAACAGTTATAATCGTGGGTTAGTATTAAATCCCGTATTGTTTGGCCAAATTGTCTTGATGCTTTGCCATTTTAGCATAAACTTTACTTGCCGCATTATTACCTGCAAGCATTTCACGTTTTGAAATGATCCAATAAGCCTCCGCATTGCGACGCGCAATGCGGAGCTTTACTTGCCGCATAAAATCACTGTATTTTCCATTCATCTTTGCTTCCTTTATATAGCAGTTATAATCGTGGGTTAGTATTAAATTACTTAATACCAAAGCGCTTTTTGATATAATCGCTAGCAGTAGAATCTACATCTTTCGATTTAGTTTCTTCAAATAGATCCGCATAATATCCGCATTGATTAATAATCAATTTTGCAAAATCTTTTTGATTTACTTTGCCGTTAGCATCAGTAGCCCATTCCAGCAGACCTTCGATTATTGCATCCATTTGCTTGCTTCCTTGTTTGGTTGACATGCTTCGCATTGTACGCCTATTTTTGCTTTGGTCAACCTATATAGTGCAAAAAAGCCTCCACCTATCAGCTATAAACAACCATCTATCAGCCGACCAGTGGCAGATATGGGGCGATGTGTGGCGGTGTTAGCCCTTGACACCCCTGCAAATTTTATAGTAAAATTTGGCGCCACGATTATAGCAGTTATAATGTTATGCTATAATGGTTCCTGCTGGAAGTTTATGTTTTTTAATACCATGTTTTTGTTCTAGTTTTTTGTTTTTGTGTTTACCAGCACCGGATTGTGCTAACATATGCCCTTGTCGGGGTTTTTGTTGTGTCCAGTGAATAGGATTAATAGCACCAACTTTCATTTTATTCTAACCCTTAAACCAATTCACCTTGTTCCGACCAAAGATAATAAGAGCCGGATTGTGCAACTAGAGCTTGTGCATCCTCTAAACGCTGAAACACGGCTACTACCATGGGGCCAAGTCCCCGAACCTCTTTCAACACTATGAAAACTCGCATTTTGTTTGCTCCTTGTTTGGTTGACATGCTTCGCATTATACACCTATTTTTGCTCAATGCAAGCTATAGTGTGTGTTTAGGCCTCCACCTATCGGCTTACTAGCACCACAGATCAGCCGACCAACGATAGTTTACATCCGACGAACGGTAGGTCTAGCCCTTGACATCGCTGCAAATTTTATAGTAAAATTTGGCGCCACGATTATAGCAGTTATAATCGTGGGTTAGTATTATATTATGGTTCCATTGTGCCGCTAATAAACCCTGTTTTTTTATTATAGTTCGGGCCAGTTAACTTAAATCCTAGAACCTTATTTTTTGCCAACCACATTATGCCACGAATACTAGTTGGAACTACAAAAAATTGTAACGGTTCATCCAAAACAAGTTGTGGATGAACATTCTTTTTGGCCTTATAGGATTCTAGAGCAACTATAGAATTCATTATATAATCCTTGTATAGTACCGGCTATTAGTATTTACTAATAGCCGGTAGTTAATGCTAGGCGTTTTTCCGGATAAAATCCGAAATAGCACGCAGTGCTGATTTATTAGCTTTGGTCAATGATTCTACATCATTTTCACTAAGCTGCAACATTGTGCCAATAAAATCAGCGTGAACATCTTTTTTAATGGGAGCTTCCCCATTTTTGTTTACATAGCTCTTTGCCACATAAACTTTTTCACGCGACAGTTTGGCAACTACACTTCGAACAGTTTTGCCTAGAGCTTGGGCAATTTGCTCGACAGTAACACCGGCCTGATAATCGGCCACCATTTTAGCGGTTTGTTCTGGGGTATAGTTAACAGTTTTTTCCGACACGGTATCGACTCCTTGTTTGTTGATTGAGATTATATTATAGGCCAGTCTACGATGGTTGTCAATATAAAATTTCCGCCGCTCAATAATCCGAATCTACCGCACATCAGCCGACCAGTGGTTGATCTAAGCCGACGAACGGTAGCTCCAGCCCTTGACACCCCTGCAAAAATTATGATATAATTTTTGGCGCTATGGTTATAGCTAGCATAACAGTATGAGCCGACCAGTGGCGGCTACCGCCCGATGTGTGGTAGCTCCAGCCCTTGACACCCCTGCAAATTTTATCATAAAATTTGGCGCCGACAAGCGGCGGGTATCGTCCGATGAGTGGCAACTACCACCGCTTGTCGGCATAACTGCCGCTTGTCGGATAAGTCTAGTGTAACCGTAAAATTTAGGGCTACAATAGCCGTTAAGTGATGAACAGCAACAAACAAGGAACTAAGCAAATGATCCAAGTCACAAAGCGAGCCGCAACCTATCGTAATGCTTGCAAGCGTATGCATAAGCAAAGCATTAAGCTCGGCAGTGGTGCTTTCGCTAACGTGTTTTTGAAACAAGCCGATTATCCGAGCGCAGTTAAACTTGCAAGGTTTAATGAAGAGTGTCCCGGTAAAGATGGATATTATAACTATCTTGAGGCTATAATTAGCAGTGATAATCCTCATCTTCCCAAAGTAATGGGCGCAGTGTTGTGCAAGCCACGCGAGTGCAACCCCTACGTTAAGGTAGAGCTTGAGCCTTTAGTATCCATCGATGAGCTTCAGTTAGATGAATTAGTACATGTTTTGTCAACTAGTTTTGGCATGAATGCTGATTGTCTTGAATACGTTACTTTCGATTACTTGATCGATGAATTAGTAACTAAATTTGCTCGTGGTTGCCGTGATTGCTACCATGATACCTACTGCTGGTCGGCTGAGTTACGCGATGTTGCGGTTATTATCAACAATCTAATGCATGCCGGATTCACCCTTGATATTCATGCGGGTAATATAATGTTTCGCCGTACACCTTTCGGTGTTCAGTTAGTTATTACTGATCCATTATCTTTTTGCAGAAGTAGTAATAATGGCAGGACATTTACCGTATAATAATTTCAATAAAATAATTACTACTAAGATTTATAACTAATAGGGCGGTTATAAGACTTAGTATTAGTTTTTATACCGGGGCACCCCAACACGCGGCCTATTTAAAAATTTTTCAAAAACCCCAGGGTGCCAAAACCTAGGCTTGAAAATAACAATCAAATCAGTTATAATCAAAATAATTCTAGGAGCATTACTATGGACTACAAAACCATTGCTATTTCTGACCTTCATCTGGGCAGTCGTAGCTGTAATAGTAAATTGTTACTAAATTTCCTAAAGCACAACAGTTGCGAAACACTGTACCTTGTAGGAGACATCATAGACGCTTGGAAAATCACCCAAAATCGTTGGTACTGGGATAACTCACACACTGCTGTAGTGCGTGAACTGCTTAAACAAACCAAGCGTGGTACTAACATAGTCTGGATAGCAGGCAATCACGACGAATTTCTACGCACCTTAATACCCTACAAGATCAGTTTTAGTAAGATCAATATAGCCAACCACTGGACGCATCTAGGCGTAGACGGTAACCGATACTTAGTAATACACGGTGATTTGTTTGATGGCATAACCAGACTAGCTCCCTGGATAAGCTTCCTAGGCGATCGTGCCTATGACTTACTACTATCAATTAATTCTAAATTCAACTGGTGGCGACATAAACTAGGTTTTGGATACTGGAGCCTAAGCCAGTACCTAAAGCACAGAGTAAAACGAGCTGTTACTTTTATGTTTCAGTTTGAGCAGAACCTGGCCAGCTACTGTCAACGTAAAAATTTTACCGGAGTAATCTGTGGACACATACACCGTGCAGAAATTAAAACTATTTTTGATGTTAAGTACATGAACTGCGGTGACTGGGTTGAAAGCTGCACAGCGCTGTGTGAGGATAGCACAGGCACCTGGCACATTGTTCGGTGGCAAAAACATGAATCTTGACCTAGTAAGCGACCTGCACATAGATCACTGGGGTACCCCTCACCAGTTTGATTGGTTGCACACACAGCAGAGCGACACCCTAGTTGTAGCAGGCGACACCAGTGATAGCATTGACCTAAGCTGCAGCTACCTAGACAAACTGTGTGATTACTACAAAACTGTGTTGGTCATAGACGGCAATCACGAGCATCAGACTAGGATGAACACTCTAACTCACAGCATTGATATCTGGTTGACGAGTATTGCTCAGACTCGTGCTGTTTGTTTAACCCTAGAACAGCCTACGATCAATAATATACAGTTCGTAGGCTGCTGCGGTTGGTGGAGTTTTGATTTTGGATCGCCCAACATTAGCCGTGCACAAAGCATGCAAACTGGCATAGCTATATCAGGACTAACACCTCACATAATTAGTTTACAGGAACAGCAAAGCTTACTAGACGCACACTTTTTAACTGGCTGTGTTGTCGGTGCTAATCTTGATCACAGCATCCACAAGATCGTAGTAGTCACACACACCCTGCCACACCCCAGCTGTATTAGCTGGATGAGGTATCCCCAAGAAGCAGACATGGTAGGCTGCTATGGGAATACCAGATTTAATCATGCTCTTAGTAGTGATCTCTACAATAAAATTACCACTTGGCTGTTTGGACACAACCATGATCACAAAGACATACCTTACAAGTACATGCGATTTACCAGTAATCCCCGAGGCCGTCGCTGTGATTGGAACAGAACAACCTATAGTGTTAAAACTATTAGCATATGAAAAAAATACTAGTAATAACAGACAACCTACCAGATCAAGTTAACGGTGTAGTTACAACCTACCGAAACCTAGCTAAAGTTGCACACAGTGATGGTTATACCATTGAGTTCATAGATCCCACTAAGTTTCCACATATCAGCTGTCCTGGCTATCCAGAAGTTAAACTAGCCTTACCCTGGCGTATGGCCAAACACTTGGAACTGGCGGGTCCCAGTTACTATCACATTGCCACAGAAGGTCCGCTAGGATTAGCTGCCAGAGCATACCTTACCAGTCGTGGCATTCGGTATAACACCAGCTATCATACTAGATTTCCTGAAGGTTTACATACACTACTAGGCGTTCCTGAGTGGCTAACCTGGCGATATATTCGCTGGTTTCACAAGCACAGTGGTCGTTGCTTGGCTACTACCAAATCAGTTGTTAGTGAACTCATAGCTCGTGGCATTAGTGGTGCTGTGAGTTGGACTCGTGGAGTTGACTGTGAACTATTTAACCCACAGCCTAGGGCTGCAAAACCGCGTAAAACATTACTGTGTGTGTCCAGGGTCAGCCGTGAGAAAAACCTAGAACGTTTTTGCGAATTAGAAATACCAAATACCCATAAAATTTTAGTAGGCTCAGGTCCACATCTTGACCGTCTCAAAAAACATTATCCCACAGTAGAGTATGCAGGCATGCGTCATGGTGTGGAGCTAGCCGAATACTATCAAAATGCGGATGTGTTTGTGTTTCCCTCAACCTGGGACACCTTTGGCCTAGTAATGTTAGAAGCAATTGCTTGCGGAACTCCAGTCGCAGCCTACCCTGTAAATGGCCCACTAGATGTTGTTGAGTGTGGAGTAACTGGTATACTCGACAAAAATTTAGCTCAAGCTGTCTATCAGTGTTTACACCTAGACAGAGATCTAGTGTATCTAGGCAGCAAGCATTGGACCTGGCAAAAGTGCTGGGAAATTTTTCATGAAAATTTAGTAGAGCCAGTATGAAAAAATTAAGTTTATTACTACCGTTGTGGCCAGCATTGCTACAAGCCATGCCTATTACCACTGAAACTTGGACTGTGGCTTGCAGTAGCTTAGCTACTGTGATGGAAAAAATCGAACCATACAAAGAAAAACCTGTAATTATAGGTGAGCTAGGAACTGGTACACTACTATTTTTAATGAACAGTGAAACCGGTACCTGGACTGTAGTAGTCACGGATGGAAAACGTGCTTGTGTAATTGCAGATGGTGAATCTGCTCAAATTAACAAATAGTACCAATGGAACAACTACCTGCAGAAACATTACAAATTTCTCCTGAAGCTCTTGAGGTAGCTAACAGCTACCTAGAACATAACAGTGCACAACTGGTCAGCGAGCAGCTTGGAGTACCACTAAGTCGTGTTTGCGAACTACTAGCTCGCAGCGAAGTTCGTGGATATATTAGTCGCGTGTTTTTTGACATAGGCTATAACAATAAATTTTTAATGCGTCGTGCACTAGACGCAGTTATACGACGTAAGTTTGAGGAGCTACAAGAAGCCGGCATAGGGTCAAACAAAGACATTGCTGATCTACTACATCTATCACACAAAATGACACTGGACCTATTAGATCGTGAAATTGAACTAGCTAAATTGCAAGCTGGTCCTCGTAATCAGGTCAATGTGCAGATTAACAATGAAGGCATAGACACCAAGTACAGCCAACTACTTAGCAAGTTGATTAACAATGGTTAAAATAATAAATGATCACTGTTTAGTCAATCATGATTATATTTTTAAAACTTTGTTAGCTAAATATAATTCAAGTGCTAGCTGTGATATACTAGTTTATAATTGCACAGATCCTACCAAGCGTAGTCACTTTGGCTATGCTGCTAGCTATGAAACTGTAAAAGATCTAGCTATTAAACTACGGCCTAAAGTAATCATACAATTAGCTGATGAGTGGGCCAGTGAACAAAATCAATTACATAATTTACTAAGCCTAACTACAAACTTATTTTTACGCCATCATAGACACGGCGAACATCTTGATAGCTATCAATCTAATACATATGCTATACCACTAGGTTATGCTAATGGGTTTGATCCACTACTATCACCACAAAAAATGGCTAGTCGACGCTGGACCTGGAGCTTTAGTGGTGCATTAAGGCCTAATAGACAGCACATGCTAGTAGAGTTTTGGCGTATGTGGAATAATATAGTTGTAGGTTATGGCAATCAAACTCCACAAGAAATACAGTCACTTTATAATAATTCAGTGTTTGTACCTTGCGGTCCTGGTAACAGTAGCTTGGATTGTTGGCGGCACTATGAAGCTAGTATCAGTGGGGCTATACCAGTGGTCTGTGGTTCGCAGCAAGAGATTCTAGACACTTTTAGTTTTTTTGGTGAACTACCGCCTTGGATCTATGCCGATACTTGGGCTAATGCTGTTACTAGGTGTCAGGAAATTCAGTTTGATACACATAAACAACAAGAATATCAAGACAATATTTTAGCTTGGTGGCATCGTACCATAGCAACCATACAAGATTTAATTAGTAGTGCATTGCTTAAACCAGTGGTACCAGATCTAGATAGATTAGCTTATCTAGAAACTATTACACCAAAACCTCGATCAGTAATTTGTTATAGTGGAGATGGTCGTGCTAACCATTAGTCGAAGTAATATATGCGGCGATAGTATAACAGACTATGGTTCTAGTAGATTTATTAAACTACCCATAGATAATTACCTTAAACTATTGGGTATGTATGATACTATTAACAGACCCCAAATCGCACTAATCAACGCAGTTAATAACCCCAGCTATAGGTTTGTATGCGCTGCGCTAGCCAGACGATTAGGCAAAACCTATATTAGTAATGTTATAGCTCAATTAGTCAGTTTAATACCTGATAGCCATGTACTAGTAATTAGTCCTAACTATAGTTTAAGTAGTATAAGTTTTGAACTACAGCGTAAATTAATACGTCACTTTGACTTAGAAGTTAAACGAGACAATGTTAAAGACAGAGTAATCGAGCTAGATATAGGCAGTACTATACGCATGGGCAGTATTAGCACTGTGGATAGTAGTGTGGGTCGTAGCTATGATCTTATACTGTTTGATGAGGCTGCTCTTAGTGAAAGTGGTGAAAGTGCCTTTAATATACAACTACGACCTACCTTAGATAAACCGGCTAGTAAAGCTATATTTATTAGTACACCTCGTGGACGCGAAAACTGGTTTTCACGCTTCTATCAGCGCGGATTTAGTGATATCTACCCAGAATGGTGTAGCATACAAGCAGACTATACTGAAAATACGCGCATGAGTAGCAGCGATGTTGAAGAAGCGCGTCGTAGTCTGCCAAAATCAGAATTTGAGCAAGAGTACATGGCTAGTTTTACTAGCTATGTAGGTCAAATATATGAAGGATTTAATACTAGTCATATAGTAGACAGTTTACCCAGCGATCTACGTGGCGAGACCTTTGCAGGTTGTGATCCAGGCTTCCGAGACGCCACAGCATTTGTAGTAATCGTCTATGATGGCCTACTGTTCTGGGTAGTAGCAGACTACTGTGAAAGCGAGCGCACCACACAGCAACACAGCGAACATTTTCACCAACTAATCGATACCTGGAACATTGAAACTATATTTATTGATAGTGCAGCAGCACAGTTCAGTGCTGATTTAGCCTATAACTATGATATAGCAACTACTCGAGCTCGCAAGGATGTACTACCAGGAATTGCATATGTACAAAGCTTAATAGTTAGTGGCCGCTTGCGAGTATTAAGCAGTTGCAAACATGTACTAGGCATGATAGATCAATATCGCTGGGATGATCGTGAGGGATTACTACGTGAAAGACCTAAACACGACAGTTGGTCTCACATAGCAGATGCTGTTAGGTATGCACTTTATACCTACGTGGTATAAAATTTTACTATTGACTTAATTGTGCTGTTTAGGGTAAAATAGCTTAAATCATAAAAGTTTAAAAAAAATTATGGCTACAAATACCAATAAAAGACTGGCAGTAAAGTGGATCAGAGATCTAGCCAAAAAAGCCTATGAAAAACAAGATCATTGTTTTATCTGTAATACCACTGTAGAGCTAGAACTGCATCATTTACATAGTTTAAGCTATCTATTAGAAATCTGGGCACGCAAAAACAACTATGATATCTCTAGTGATACCGGTGTGTTAGCTATACGCGAGCAATTTATCAGTGAACACCAAGTAGAAATTTATGATTTAGTTTATACACTGTGCAATCGTCATCACGTACAACTACACAGCATATACGGTAAATCACCACTGCCTAGTACAGTTGGTAAACAAGAGCGCTGGATTAATGCACAGCGTGAAAAACACGCTAGTGGCACACATGTTTATCGTGGCAGCACCACTGGCAGTTTTAGCGAATTTACTGGAGATTTAACTGGTGTTACAAAATTTTCGTAATTGGTTGGTAGAAAAACTAAACCCTGCACAGCCAGTAATACACACAGATGAAGGCACCAGTATAGGGCCTACTAGTTTTGTACCTAATTATAGAGTTGCATTTCGTAAGCTGGACATAGTAAATCGCAGTGTTAACATGGTGGTCAGTGCCTGTGCTAGATTAGACTATGATGTCAAAGATAAAGTCAATGACGGTGTGGTTAATGGAATCAGACAAAAAACACTGAGTAATTTACTGAATTTTAGACCCAATCCCTATCAAAGTGCTCAAGATTTTAGACGAGAACTGTTCAAAGACCTACTATTAGATGGTAACAGTTTTATACACTTTGTTGGTACTTTTATGTACCACCTGCCTGCTGAAAATGTAGAAATAATCACAGACCCTAAAACTTATATACGTGGCTATAAGTACAGCGCATCAGTAGATTTTAGTGAAAGTGAGGTGTTCTACTTTAAAGATATTAATAGTGCTAGTATATACAGAGGAGCAAGCAGATTACAGGCTTGCTTGGACAATATAAACATACTGTATAGCATGCAGGAATTTCAGCAAAAGTTTTTTGAAAATGGTACTATATTTGGTTTAGTGCTTACAAGTGAAAATACTTTGTCACAGGCTGCCAAAGAAAAAACACTGCAATACTGGCAACAACGATATAATAGTCGTAGTGGAGGCAAACGGCCTATTATTCTAGACAGTGGACTTAAGCCACAGCGACTAAGTGAACAAAATTTTAAAGATTTAGATTTTGACGTGGCTATACGTACACACAGTGAAAGAATAGTAACAGCTATAGGTGTACCGCCTATATTGCTAAATGGCGGAAATAATGCTAATATTGGTCCTAACCTCAGATTATTCTATTTAGAAACTGTATTACCACTAGTACAACTATATCACAGCTCATTAGAGCGATATTTTGGTTATGATATTGAACCAGTTACTAGTAATATTAGCGCACTACAGCCTGAACTAGGTGAGCTAGCAAAATATCATGTTAGCTTAGTCAATGGCGGAATTATTACGCCTAATGAAGCTAGAAAAGAGTTAAGGTATCCTAGCTTAGAAGGCGGGAATACTATAAGAATACCTGCTAATATAGCAGGTTCAGCAGCTGATCCATCCCAAGGTGGTAGGCCTAGTACAGCAGAGGGAGTAATATGAAACAAAAATTAGATAAATTACTCTATTTAACCAGTAAGTTTACAGCAGCTAGTACAGAGTCCGATGATAGCATTTATATTGAAGGATATGCTAGCACTGTAGACCGTGATAGACAGGGCGATGTTATTCCTGTTTCAGCTTGGAAAGAAGGATTATATAATTATCTTAAAAATCCAATTATACTAGCCTATCACAATCACCAAATGCCAGTAGGAAAAATGGTTGAGCACAAAGTCACAGATAATGGACTTTGGATTCGAGCACAGGTTCCCAGTGAAGTAGGTGACGTCTATAAACTGATTAAAAAGGGTTTATTAAGTGCATTTAGTGTTGGTTTTAGAGTTCGTGATGCCGATTATGACAGTGCTAGCGAATCGTTTTTAATTAAGCAGTTAGAATTGCATGAGATTAGTGTGGTTTCAATACCAGCCAATCAAAATACAATTTTTAGTTTAGCCAAAGCATTTGACGATGCAAATGAATTTGAATTATTTAAACAGCAATTTGCTCCAAAGGCATCAGCTAAAAAGCTTGATACCCCAAAATTAGCAAAAAGCACAACTAATGAGGAATGGGACATGGATCCAAAAGACTTAGAAAAATTATTAGCAGATGCTGCTGCTAAGGCTGCTGAGCAAACTGCTAAAGCTGTGCTAGAAGCACAAACTAAAGCCAGTGAAGATGCACAGCGTAAAATTCAAGAAGAAGAAATACTACAGGCCAAGATTAAAGCAGCCGTTAATGCTGTTAGTCCACAGCCTTTAGTGCAAACAGTTGATACAGGTGCTGAGCGACTGCTCAGTGATATTGAAAAACGCTTAGAAGATCAAGCTGCAGAACATAAAACTGCACTGGAAGGCTTAGAAGCTGCTATCAAAGAAAAAGCTCGTGAGCTAGAAGCGCTGCAAAGCAAAAGCGGTGAGTTAGAGGCTATTCAACGTAGCCGTATGCAGTTTACTGATCCTAAAGAAGCAGATATTCCTTACTTAGATAAAGAACGTGCCGTTCTTATTAGCAAAATCTTAAAGCGTCCTATACAAGATACTAAATTTGGCAAACAGCTACTAGAAAAAGCTGCAGCTGGATTTGGAGCTTCTCGTGTTACAGGTTCAAATGGCGAGTACTGGGAACTAGAAGTTAGTACCACACTAGAGAGTGAAATGCGTCGCCAATTAGTAGTTACAGGCACTATTCGTAGTACTCCAATGAATAATCCTGTAATGCGTATTCCAGTAAATCCAGATACTAACGATACAGCAAACTGGGTTATTGGAGCAGGTGCAACAGAAAATCTAGCATATGGCACAGCAGCAAGCAGCGGAACTACTGCACAAACCAGTACAGTAAAAGAGATCACTCTAACAGCTTATAAACTAGCAAGCAAAGAGTTTATTGCATTCGAAGAAGAAGAAGATAGCTTGTTACCTATAGTAAGTCTTGTGCGTGATGCTTTAGCTCGTCGCATGGCTAAATCTCTAGATAGAGCAATGTTACGTGGAGCAGGCACAGGCAGTGATCCAGTAAAAGGATTGCTTAGCTATGACCCAGCAGGTGGCGCAGTAGCAGTAACTCAAGCTACTACTGCAAAGTTAACAGTTGCTAAATTGATTGAAGCTCGTAAAAATCTTGGGGCTTGGGGTCTAACACCCAATGAATTGCTTATTTTTGTAACTACACAGGGCTACTATGAGCTGCTAGAAGACAGCACTTTCCAAACCATGGACAAAGTTGGACCAGCTGCAACACTACTTACAGGTCAAATTGGCTCAATTGGTAACACACCAGTTCTAGTCAGTGCTAGCTTTGCTGCACTTACACCTGCTGCTGGTGAAGCTACTGCTGTGATCTTTAACCCACGAAACTTCTTGGTAGGAACACACCGTGGTATGCGTCTTGACAGCGATGATGAAGTGATCAATCAGCGCAGTGTACTAGTTGCTAGCATGCGTATTGGTATGACACAGCTAAGTACAGTAGATGGTGAAGGTGCAGTTGCTGTTCGTTACGTTTAATTTTAGTTAGTAAAACAGGGCTTATATAAGCCCTGTTTCTAAAGCTATAATGGCTTTAGAAACAGCAAAGGGTATATATGGCTAATTTAATTACTAAAGCAGAATTTAAGTCATACTTGGGTATTACTAGTGTTAACAAAGACAGTGAAATTGATTTGCTTATACCCATGGTTAGTCAATTGGTTATAAACTACTGTCGTAGAACTTTTATAGACTATTACTTTGTACCTAAACTTGAGGTATTTGATGGTGGTGTAGAAGAGTTTATTTTACTAGAAACTCCGGTTAATACTATAATAGAAGTAGCGACTAGTTCAGATTATGGTCAAAATTATACTACCTTATTAACTGAATATGTAGACTATATAGCCACCAGCTTGGGTGTTAAAGCTTTAAAAAATAATGAATATTTTCCCAGAGTAATCAGAGGCTATCAGATTACGTATACTGGCGGGTTTGACCCTATACCGTCCGATCTTAAACTAGCTGTTATGGACTTGGTAGAATACTATATGAAAAATAACAGTGCAGTGCATGTCAATCGTGATATCACTCCTAATACTACTCAAATACAATATGTAGCCACAACAAATTTTCCTGCGCACATTAAACGTGTATTAGACTTATACATGGCGGATTATACGTGAGTCAAGGTGCATTTAATCAAGTATTAATACAAAGTGTAATTGAACGTGCTAGAAAAACCATGTTGTCTATGGGCACACAAATTATTAATACAGGCACTAAAATTGATTTACGTAGCGACAGCCCACTAAATTTAGAACAAATACGTATAGAAACCAATCCTGCTAGTAAGGGTTATCAGACTGTTATAACTAGGGGCGGTTTGCAGGGTTTAGCGCAAAGTTTTAGTGCATATGCAGAAGAATCTGATAATTATCGACAAGCTGGCGAACTACTCAATCGACAAGAGTTATATGATAATTTTAAAACATTTATATTAGATAAATATAAAGACCAAACAAAACGAGCTAGTAGAACAAGAAATTATAGCTATGATACTATTAAAACTAGTACTGGCGATATACGAATAGGTACTAAACGAGGACGCGGAGAAGAAGATCCTAGTAGCGAAGAAGACCTTATAATATTTAAAAATTTAGATCACGGTAAATTTAAACCTATTTTTATAGATTTTTTACAAAAACATACCAGTGCTAGCACAGAATTGATAAAGTTTATTAATGAAAATTTAGATGCAGGTCACCTAGCCGGTGTTTTTGATATTAAATATCGGAGAATATTTAACTTACAAGTTAGCGAATCCGGAGCTCGCGAATCTAGTTATAGAGATTTTAAAGTTTCGGCAGGTAATGATGAACAGTTAAATAATTTTTTTAATAGAATATTGCTTTTAATACATGATGCAGATTATGTAAGCAGCAATATAGTCTATGACATAAATCTATTTACTAGTATGGTTAAAGATATACATAGACCTAAACAAAATCATAGTGTATCTGTAGAAATGCAATTAAGTAAACTTAATGCAGCCGCAGGCAGAGCACTAGGAGTTATAGGTAGACAACTAAATGATCTCATAAAAGCTGTAGACAGTTCTAAATCTAGAATAGATGCTGTAGGAGCTAGAAAAGCTGTTGAAGGCATGATAAAAAATTTAAACAGTGTAGTGCAAATAATAGAAAAAACTGTTAGTAATCTTAATAATTTAGAGTTTAGTCCTGAAGTAAAAGCTAGATTACAGCAAATATTAGCAGATACTAAAGCCACTCAAACTTATTTAACTGCTGAAGGATCTCCTAATATAATTACTGCTACAGCTCAATCAATAGTTGCAGCACTTAGTAATAAAAAGTTAAAAAGTCAAAGAACTAAGGCAACAAATAATACAAAAATTAGTATTAAAACAGGTAAAAAGGCTAAGACTGCTGCTCCGCAAATCAAGAAACCACAAGCTGTTCAAAAAACTAAAGTTTCTACAGTAAAACAGAAGCAAGCAATTAGTAAAATAAATCCATTAATCAGTTTACAAAACCTACTAAACCTAAAACTAGTAGAAACTGTGAAACAAAACATGGGTGCTGGCGATCGCAGAGATATACTCAACCTACGCAGTGGCAGATTTGCAGAAAGTGTTAGGGTTGACAGGCTAACAGAAAGTCGACAGGGAATGATTACAGCATTTTACACTTACATGCGTAATCCATATGCAACATTTAGTCGTGGTGGCAATCAAGAACGTCCATTTACCAGAGACCCTAAACTGTTAATTGCTAGATCAATCAGACAGGTTGCTGAACAAATAGTCGGTAATAGATTACGGGCTGTGCTAGTATGAGTCAACGAACACAGATAACACAAGCTTTAGCTAATAAGCTTAAAACTATAGATGGTACTGGCAGCTATACTATTGATCTGCAAAATCAGTGCTATGCCAAATTAAGATTCTGGGATGAAATTAACGATTTTCCTAGTGTGTATATAAGTCCTGGTAATGAGGTTAGAGAATACCTGCCTGCCGGGTTTAAGTGGGGTTTATTGAACGTTAGTGTTAAAGTTTACTGTAAACGTGAAGACGAACCTCAAGAACAATTGGAAGAATTATTAACAAACATAGAAACTTGTCTTGATGCTAATAATAACTTGCCTTTTGGTAATTCTCAAGAAACTACTGATATTTTGATTACCTCTATAACTACAGATGAAGGCTTATTAGCTCCATATGCAGTAGGTGAAATCAATCTACAAATACGGTACGAAGTTTTATAACAGTGACACTAAAACTGGTTACACAGATAAATATCTAGTACTAGCCAAATTTAGTATCTTATCAAGGAGAACTTGGCATGTCAGTTAATTTATTAAGAAATAGCAGAGTATTTTTTACTACTAATGTTAGTACTGTAGATCCTACTAAAGGGGTAATTATTGTTACAGGATTTACTTCTGGCAATACCAGAGAAATACAAGTATTGGACGATATTAGTTTTAGTCAAGCTACAAATGCTGAAACTATTAGTTTAAATGAAGCGGGAGCTAGTCCTAAACGTAGTCAGCGCAGCTTTAATACCAGTTTAAATCCGGTAGAGTTTAGCTTTAGTACTTATATGCGTCCACACGCGGATAAAACCAGCGGAGCAATTACTAGTATTACAGCAACCATAGGAGGGGCTCCACTAGGCAATGGTACTGGTGGCACAAGCATAGCTACTACTTATGGTAGAAATACTGTGGTTACAGT
>OGWJ01000040.1_pt1 | contig 17755 bp, 26 predicted proteins | sample 1575991 | NCBI WGS metagenome assembly OGWJ01 (sample SAMN07581533, study PRJEB24739) | freshwater metagenome | place: Singapore | collected 2015-01 | reverse complement strand
CTAAAGATTTAACAGAGGATATGAGGTTAAAAATACTGTAATATGAAAATTAAATCAATAAAAAGAATAAATAAAGTTCCCGCCATCCCTTCACGCTCGCATCTTCAAGATGAGGCTCCTCCCAATCGAGGCGGCGTAATCCTCCAATGGCCTTTGCGATTTTGTGGGCAATCGCATAGGATTCCTTGTCATCCCAAGCCGCCGTCCAGCCAGTCCGAGACTCGGCAAGGGGAACAAAGTCAATCGCCCTCGCTCCCTCGCCTTGGTCAATATGTAAAGACTGGGGTGGATAGCCCCTTGCGTTTGTGACTTTCGGGCCGGGTGCTGTTCTTCCCTTTTTGTAAAGCTCCTCTTGTTCTTCTTGGGTTCGGGATGAGCAGTAAATCAGAACATATAGCTTCTTCGCCCAACACTCTTGAAACCACTCGGCAACTTGTTTCTGGAACCCTTTTTCGAGGTTCTTTATATGCCCAAGACTGCGTTCCTGTGCCTGCCGTAGCGTCATTTGTCCTCCGCCCTAGCTCTCCACTTCTCCCCCTCGGCTATGGCGTTGGAAAGCTCGACAAGAGCTTTGGCATATTGTTCCCGAAGCTTGTTGTTCCTTATGTTGGTTTCTCTTTCCAACCTGTCCCAATCCTCCATCAATCCCAAGATGTCGGAAGGGGTGGGGTAAGAATAAGTTATCTCTTGGGTAGTGGCGCACCCGCTAAGAACGATTCCACCAAGCATCAGAGCCACGCACCCAGCCATCAATCGCTTTCTTGCGTTTCTCATTTCGCTCCTCAATCTCTTGGTCGGCCTTTTGCTGGCGGGTTTTTGCCCTATTTTTCAACCACCATACCCAAGCCCCTAATAACGCCCCCGCAATCGCAAGGACTCCCTCAATCATTTCCGGCTGAAGCTTGCCAGAAAGTCCACAACCTTTTGAAGCGTGTTCTCCGGCTCATCCCCGGGAATCAACTGGGCAACTGCGATAACCGCTCCCAAAAGAGCCGTGATTGCACCGAGCCAAGCAAGCCAATCCTGTGAGGTTACAAAGGAGATTAGGTTTTCCATAGCCTTGTTATAGTGTCAATCAGAGGGGTAATCCTGTGGCCGTGTTGTAGGTTTCGCCGTAAGACCAATATTCAATTTCGTGATTTAATGTTGTAGTATAATCATTTGGAGGGCCTGGGTCTTCATTTGAATAGGGAAACTCCCCTGCAAGAACAAGGGTTCCCGCATCTGCAAAGTCCATGGAATAGGTTTGAAGAATTGGGTTGGGTCTTGCTGAGACTAAAGTAAATCCCAAAATCGCACCAGCAACAAAAAATCCATCAACTCCAATATCAAACGAGAAAAGGTTTTGTTTGTTTGTGCCTCGCTCGTAATAAAATTGTGAGCTGTTCCATAAAGCCTGCGATCCAACAACAATAGGACTGCCACCCCCATCGTTCAAATTCTCCACACTCGTAACATACCAAAAGGGCTGACATACAAGGTTGCTTTCTGTGCTTGCGCCTGAAGATATTTCAATATGCCAAGGCAGATTATCCCAGCCAACGGAAGGCCAATTAATAGTTCCAAACCATCTTATCCTTTTGGCTCTCCAAAAAGTTGCCATTGCAAGGGCAAGTGGAATATTTGCCACATAAGAATACGATGAAATGTCCTGTTCGCTTAAACAATACGGAAAATACCCGCTATAACTAGCGTGATAGACCTTGCCCATAAAGGGATTTCTATTTTGGGGTTATTCCAATACCCGCTTCGCCAAATTCACGGTAGCCTGCACAACGACTTGTTCATTGGTTCCATCTGTCTCATAGACTTCAAGAAGGATGTCCTTTTGGTTAGCAGTGGTAAGAATGGCGTTGGCCGAGGCGGTGGTGATGTTGAAATCTCCCTGTAACTGGTTTAAATCAAGCAAATTTCTTGCCGGGGCTTCTGGCTTATTGAAAACGATCTGTGGTTGATTGCCGTAACCATAGCCCTTTTCCAGCATTGCCAAGGAGGTGATTTGGCCCCCCTCAATATTGGGCGCATCAAAACTTGCCCCAACCCCATTAAAATCTATGATTCTTGGCGAAACATTATCTGCATTGTAATAAGAACCGCCACACACAATCGTCACGCTTTGTATGACATTGCCCGAAGGAGTCACAACGGAAATGGTGGGTGCGGTCAGATAGCCCTCGCCGGGGTCGGTGACATTGAAAAAGGCATCTCCTGTTTCGGTCTTTGTGAAGGAAACAATGGCCGTCTTTTTGCCGTCTGGGGCGGTGGTCACATTTGTTTCGTAGTTTCCGGGTGCATAACCAAGCCCAAGATTTGATGCGCTAACCGCAAAAATGGTATTGTTGGGAGCATCAAAACCCGGCGCAGTCACAACCGGGGCAGAGGTATATCCAGCCCCTTGCTTGATAACCTCAATCGTATATTGAGTGTTTGAGGTTTTAACCAATCTTGCCAGCGCATCCCCTCCCGCCTGTGGGCTTGGCTGTATGGTGAGATCGTAGGACTTGCCAAGAATATATCCCTCTGGGGAATTAGTGATGGCAAGGCTCTGGATATAGCCACTTGCAAGGCGAAGGTCTGGGTCTGGTGCGGTGCAGGCAATGGCCGCCGTGTATCCAAATCCGGCGTTTTCAATGGTTGTTGTAAGAACGCCATTGTCATCAATAGAAAAGAACGCAACCGCATTCCCATTTGTCGTGGAGCTTGTTGGAACGGTGAGATAAAAATTTTTGTTGGTTGAGTAGCCTTGCGGAGCCGTGACTGTTTTGAGGGAAACAAGCTGGCCGGATATGAAATTGGGCGTGGGGGCGGTTATGATGGGCGCAGAGGTGTAGCCTGAGCCGCCAAAAACGACCGCCGCATCAAAAGCCCCGTCCCTGACGACCAAGCTTACAATCGCAGTCTGTCCGCTAGGCGGGGGGGCGACCGTGCATTTATATTCCCCATTCAAATAATTCTTTGGCGTGTTTGTGAGCGATACCGACTTTACATGACCAAGCGTTGAGGAAGTCTTAAATCCCACATTTACGGATTCGCCAAAATATCCAACCCCGCCGCTATCAAGAAAATATTCCGTTGCGTATCCTCCCGGAGCCGTGCTGATCGTGGCATCCTTGGAGAAGTCCGTATCAACGAATCCATCGGAAAGGGTTTCTGGAAAAATGGTTTCAATGGTTGAGGATGTTTCAAAAAGCACATCTCCCGGCTTGATGCTCCCAAGCTCAACAAGGTCATAGGAGCCAAAGTATGATGTTGAATAACCCGAACCAGCATCAAGAACCCTTAGAATTGGGCTAAATCTCCCCCCCATTGTTTCGGAATAAACTCCAAGATTGCCGACCGTGTTTGCGTCTTTATGAAAATAACCAAGTCTTCTTGCCGGGGTATCCTCTGAGAATGAGATGGTAATAAAACTTCCCTCCTCCTTCGGACACTCAATCTCAACAACGGCATACCGTGTCGGCACAAAGGAGCGGTTGGACGGAACAACCGCAAACTTGGCCTTCTTGCCTGCATAGACTGCGTGGTTGGGTCGTGGAAGATCATTGGGGCTTATTTCTGTTTTTTTACCGATGACATCAATCCAATACGATTCTATGCTCCCAAGGATTCTGCCTACTAGCTTTCTGTTGTTCTTGGTTAAAACATCATAAGGGGGCGCACCAGTAAGGTCAAAAGTTGCCTCTCTTGAAAGCTTGGTATTTTGTAAGGCTTTTTGTAGTTGAGACTCAAAGAATCCAGTATAATCAAAGAGTGGTTTAATAGAGCCAGTTAAACCGAAACTGTATGCCGCACTTCCGCTTGCAAAACCGCCAACGGTGCCTGCTGGTTGTTTTAGGGCGGCTAATTGTTTCTGGATTAGTTCAGCCTGTTTTTGTCTTTCAAGTTGAAGTTGTGGGTTTTCTGCTATTGGTGGCGCATAAACTTGAATTGGATCATAAATTGAGCCGCTAACAATAGTCCCAAGGCCAAAAAGCCTTCCAGCCAGTTTTGTAAAGGAAAGTTCTTGAGCAACAGCACTGGTAAAGCCGGGAAAATTTTCAAATGAATTGCCATCTTTGCTTATCGTTCCGCTTACCCTCATGGCCGTAAATTGTGCTTTTGAAGACCACCCGTTCTTCAACCATTTCAAAACAAGACCTCCCTCCATGAAATCCTTGTTACGGATGGCCGTTGCGTTAAATCTTAATGAGCCGGAATCAATTCTTGAAAGAGAGTCGGAGAAAGTCACGACAACCTTCTTGAAGTCGTTAATTATGTTTGTTGTGCCTCCCCCAACCGTCTTGGATTGTGAAATTCCATAGCTTCTCGCTTCCTCTGCGGTTGCATCCTTTCCATAGGAAACAATGGGCATATAGCCATAAATCTCGTTGAAACCGACCGTGATTGCGTTTTGGTATCCATACCCAGCACTAGTAAGAATAATCTTCCAAACCCCATCATACGCCCATGCGATTGTTCCCGCTGGCTTGGAGGGCAATGGGGGTGTGTCGGTCTTGTCTGGGTCTGGGAAAATAAGGGCGTTGGCGGTTGTGTCTTGTCCCTTGATTCCAAGATCAACAAAAAATGTTCCTGTTTTTTCAAGGCTTTTGGCGGGGCCAAAAAGCGTTACTGAGGGTGCGCTTGAATACCCGTCACCGCCAGCAACAATAGACACAGATTGAATATATCCAGATTCGGCAACGGCATTGGCCGAGGCCGTTGTTGTCGGGCCTCCTCCGCTGAAGTTTAGGGCATAGGTTCCGCTTGGATACCCAAAACCCTTGTTGGTGATGTCTATTTTAACGACCGCCCCGGCAAGGATGGTCGCAGTAAATGTTGCCGTTACCGGGGAATTGAGCGTAGAGGCGACCGCAAAAGGCTCGTCTATAAACTCTGGATTAAGAAGAAAGGAATCCCCGATTCCGCTTGTTTCAACCCTTAATCCCCTTGTGATAATTGAGGCACTTTGGGTTGCGATGGTTGCGCTGATGGATGCGGTGACTGGTGCTTCGTAAAAGACTTCTCCAAGAAAAGTTCCTGTTACGATTGGGAAGGTGACAATATTTGCGCTGATTGTTGCTGTTATTCCGGTGTATGAAAAAATAAGCCCTGTTCCCTTGGCTTGTTGAGCGGGAGCGGTTGTTACCGTGGCAATCGCACGGATTGTCTCAACGGGGGCGGTGGACGGAGTGATGATGTCTGCGAGTTTTGCGCTGGTGGTTCCCAGCCTCGCAAGATATTTACTCTTAGGGCTAGGGAGCCTTTTGCTGGCGACATTCTTTTTGACCTCTATGACATTTATTTTAAGCGTTCTTTTCTCATCCCCATAGACAGTCGGCTTCGCCAGCGCAATCGTGCTTTCCCCGTCCATGAACCTTCCGCTGGAAACATCAATAAATAGCTCTTGGGGATTCACTTAAATCTTTCTCCTTGTCAATCTTAGGTTGCCCTTAAAACCGTGACCACGGATGGGGTTCCGTTGGAGCAAATGGTTAGGGGAAATGGTTCCCCCACTCCTCCTAATGTTCCTGTCACGCTGATGATTGCAGAGCCGTCAAGGTATTGAACGGCGATGTTCTGCCCCGCCACTGGGGTTCTGCCCCTAACCGAGTTCTCCAAATCCTCAAGATACTTGGCCGTGAGAACCTTCCCAGCCGTGTGCCTTGGAACGACATTAACCGCATTCTTATCCCCGCCCTTCATTGGTTAAGAATAAGCCCCTTGCTTGCGGTAGCCCTTACCCTGTAAAGCCCCCCTGCCTTCTCCACCGAGGAGCCTGTAATATACACCTTTTCAAGCTCTGGGTTATTAGCAAGTGATGGCCCATTTATACCGCTAATTACCCCAAAGCCAATATCTGTTGGTCGGTCTTTAACTATGGAGATGGTAAGATTACCCACAATCTCCCTTGCTTTTGCCTCTGCGTTGGCCGGGCTTGCATCCCTTGAGTTGGTTGTGATCGTTGCGCTAGGATAGAGCCAGATTAAGGGATATTGAACAGGCGCATTTGCAAGGCCGCTTGAAAAAATAGCAATCCCTTGCACCGACTGATTCTGCATGGCATAGGAGGTTTCGCCGACGAATAGGTTGTTATCCCCTGTTCCCCCTTCCCCGCTTACCGATAGCCTGTAAAGCCCTGTTTCTGGGTCGCCAGCGATATGTTCCAGATTTCTCCTTACCACACGGAAGGTTCCTGGCGGTTGGTCGGGAACTCCCACAATATCCTCATCCACTTGAAAGGCTGAGTTGAGGGCGGTCAATCCCCCCACGATTCTAAACTGAAAGGCAGAGATGCCGTCCCTTGCGTTGTCGGAAATAATCTCAGGCTCATATTCAAAAGCCCCAGAAAAGTTTGTGATGATGGTTGCGCTCATTGTGGGACTGCGGCGGGGATTTTGTCGGCCAATGCTTTAATTGCGGAAGCAAGATCACCGCCCCCTTGTGGCCCTTGTGGGAATCCGCCTTGGCCTCGTATTCGTGTTGGGTTATAGGGATTGTCTGGAGAAACTGTAGATGGTATTCCTCTCCTCATAACCGCCCCCCCAAATCTACTTATAGAGTTTCCGAACCCGATTCTGCCAGTGCCGAATCCAACATCGACTCCTTGTGGCTCTGGGACATAACCTTCCGGCCTTTCCATTCCCGGCCCAGATTTTGGCCTACCATATCTTGTGCCATGAAAACTATATCCTCCCCCTCCAGCGGGTTGCGTGTGCCTTGAGATCATGGAAAGATGTTGATTTGATACGCCTTGCTGAAGCATTTGGTTTTTAATATTATCGGGAATAGATTGCCAAGTTCCAGAACCGAAAAATCTTCGAAGTTCTTCCTCAAGGCTTTTCTGCCTCATCTGTTCTTGGGCTTGTTTTAGGAATGCTTGGTTTTCCTTTCTGTTTCTGCCGGATTCCCTTGCCCTTTTTCTTTCCTCAATCTCAACATTTCTTTTTGCCGTGGCCTCGTCCTCAGCTCTTTTCTTTACCGCCTGCTCCTCATCCTTTTGTTCTTGAAGTGCCTTGGTCTTTTCATTTGCCAAATCAACTGACCTTTGCTCAAGGGCGACAATTTCCTCAAGTTGCTTCTTTCTGGCTTCTTCCGTTCCATAAATTCCAGTCTTTGTAATTTCTGCAATCTTCTCTACAACCTTTGCCGCCTCCTTGTCTAGCTCAACAATTCTTGCCGCCGGAACAAGGGCATCCAATCTTTTTTGCTCAACTGCTTTTGCTTGGGCTTCCTGTATTTTGGCAATCTTTTCTTGTGTGGAGGCGACATCCTTTTCAAATGCTTTCTGGCTTTTGGCTCCCTCTTCCCTTCGTTTCTGCTCGTTCTCTGCATCTATAGTTCTTTGAACATCTGCTCTTGCCCCAGCCCCTCCCTTTGTTTCCGCCTCTCGAAGTCTTTTCTGTTCCTCTTCTTTTCTAATATCTGCGGCGATTTGCTCTGGGGTCATGCCAACACGCCTTTCGGCTGTTCGCCTTCCTGCCGCCGCTCCCGCCCCAAATTCAGCCCGTGCCAAGCCCCTTGTCGTTTCCTCTAGGTCTTTTAAAACATCTTCACCGCCAAACAATTTAAATACCCCAGCTTGAAAAATCCCGGCATTTTTCATGGCCTCTAGGGATTTAAGTGTATTGTCTGCGGATTGTGTTAGCGTGTCTGCCCTTTGCCTTCCTTCATCAAGCGATTGGGCAAAGCCAGAAAATCCTTTTGCCGCTCTTGACGCTTCATCTGCGGCGGCTCCTATCTTAGAGCCAACATCACGAATAGAATCAGAAAGAACGCCAGCGGCTCCAATAATTGCAGTCCCTGCAACTGATTTAACTAACGCAATCTGAAGGGCTTTTGCCCCGGCAATGGCGGCATCAGTTCCGTCTTTTGCCCCCATGAGTGCCGACTGCAACCCTCGAAGTGCGCCTCTAGTTTTTTGCGATCCAAGCGAAGAAAAATTTTGTTCAAGATTTCTTCCTGCTTTTGAGGTTTCCTCGGCAACCTTGCCCGTTGTTTTTAATTCTCTCTGAAAAGCCCTAGCCCCCGCAACCGCATTGCGGGTATCAAAAGACATTCCTCCTTCAACTAAGAACATATAAAATGATTACCCAATACCCCTTGAGCGTTTTGTTAAGGCAGTGATCTCCTTTCCGGAAAGTCCCATTATCTTCCCCTCAATATAAATCTTCATGTCAGCTATCTCGGCGTTGATAGCTTTTGCAAGTGGTTCCTTGGCAATGACATTCGCTCCCCTTGCGGCGTTTCCAAAAGTGCATTTCATCACAACATCGCTAGGGTTGGCTAGATTCCCATAGCCTAATTTTGCGTATTTGTTGTTCTCAATATATTTGAATCTTTGTTGGAGACTCTTTGAGGCATCGTTGGATTGAAGCCTTTGGCCTTTGGCGGCTGTTAGAAAAACCTTGAGTGCGGGTATCCATCCAGCGGCTATGTATCCAGCGGAACTTCTTGCTGACTTTACAAATTTGTCCACAAGCCCCTTCATCTTCACATTCCCTGTGGGCGCACCCTGCAATCTTTTTGGAAGGCTATCTGGCCTAAATTTCCGCCTCCAATTAAATATCTTAAAAACCTTTGTTTTGTTTGGATCGGGCTTAAAAAATCTTTTGCCTTTTGTAAGTTGCCCCTTTCGCTTGCCGGACTTAATCACCCTTTGCTGAACAATCTGCATAACGCCAAGGTCTTTTTTAATTTCATCGGGCGTTGTCCTTGGGGTCATTACCATCGCCTTCATAATAATATTTGCCGCCCTGCGGTTTAACTCCTCGGCAATCTTCACCTTGGCATTCTTTTGAATGTATTTTTCAAACACATCCTCAAATGGCTTGGAATTTACAAATACATCCATGTTTTAGCCCTTTTCGTCAAGGAGTTGTTCAACAAGTTTTTCAGCCTGCTTGGTATCCGCCTTCCTGCAATTAAATCCACGATTTACAAGAATGGCGTGTTCAAGCTGGTTAAGCTCTGCCTCGGACATTTCCCATAAAACATATTCAGCCGTCCAACCAAACTCCTTGGCAAACAGCCAAACCGTCTCAGCCATCAGGCCGGGGCCACCTATTTTTTTTTATCTGAATCTGCATCCCCAGTTATTACTACTGCGGTTCCGTTGATTTCCTCATAGATGGAATTAACAATGGAAACGGCCTCCTCAAAGTCCTTTGCCTCCATTGTGTCCACCCAATCAATTACGGCTGACCTAAATCTAGTTTTGCTCCAAGCCAAATCCACGATCTCTTGGCGGGTTTTAATGAGGCTAAAGATTGTACTCCATATAAAGAACTCAACGGAATCACCCTCTTCCCTTATCTGATTAAGGACAATCCTATGACCCAAGGTGAACTTGTTTAATTTTTGTCCCTTGAAAGTTCTTTGGTTAAGGGCAAAAGAGGCTTCCCCGCCCCTCTCTTTAAGTGCCTCATCATCTTTGATAAAGTCCAAGTCGCTCATAGGTATTTGCTGATTCTCCTTTTTAGGTCTGGGCTGGCGTTTTTGCTGATAAGAAGAGTAGCCTTACCAAAGCTCTTTTTGACCAAGGGAGTAGCGTTGTTCATTGCGTCTAAAAGCCTTTCCCGATTCTCTAATGCGGCTCGGATGTAGGCCAAGGGGTCTTCTGGGTTTGTCATGGCTGACCATCCCCTATTCCATAAGTCCATAATTCTTCCGCCTCGGCCATCAGGTGTGTCCTCAAAGAAAAAGGTTACTTCCCTTTGATTCCTGTTGTCGGCATCTTCTATGACAACAAACGGCTCCTTCTCCCTCCAGGGGATGCCAAGCGTGGCAAGCGCAGTTGCCTGTTTTAGATTCTTGGTAAAAAGGATTTTTTCTTGGAGCATAAGGATTTCAGGGGGCTAAATTAACTTATTCCATCAAATCGGACTGCCGTGAAACTGACCTGTTCAAAATTATCCGCACTTCTTGTTCGTGTGATTTCAGTCACATAAGCCGCCCCGGACAAGCCAAAACCAGTTCCGTTTGCAACCGTGATGGATGCCCCAACGCTTGAACTAAAGGTTGTATATGCGCCCTCAACCGTGTGAGTCGTTCTTTTGTTCCTAAAACAAACAGCCGTCACATCTCCCGCCTTGTTCTTTAGCTCAACCGCATCCGAGGATGCCGCCGCAGAGCTTGACTGCACAACCATGCCCGTTTGGTCGTTGGTGATTCCAAAGCCGGATGAGGTGATTCCGCTACCGATAATTGTTGCTGGCATATAATTAGGTTATGTCTGCATATTTTGTTGCAGAAATATCAAAGGTGTGAAAGCCGTCTGCGGTCTGATTTGAGCTTACATCTGTAACAAAATAAGAGCCAGCAGAAACCGCATCGGCATTTGCCTGTATGCTTAGGGCCGCCCCAATCGTATCGTTAGGGGCAGTTGTAGAACTGCCGCTTAAAGACACATTGACTCTGGTATTTGAGAAAGCGACTGCCGCAAAAGTTCCGTTATGCTTGGAAAGCTCCGTTGTCTCTGAAGTTTGCGTTGAGGTAAAGTTTTGAACAATGACCCCGCTTTCCTCCGCCAACCCAAAGACTAGATTCGAATTGCCAATACAAGTTGCGGCCATAAGATTATTCCTTGTTTAGTGTCAAAATTTAAGACTGCCCAAGAAGCCTGTTCTTAATAATCTCCCAAGCCGCCGCCAAGGTTGCAAAGACGATGGTGCTGACCAGCCACACCCTGCCCTTCAAGCCGTGGGCTTCTGCCTCGATCCTGTCCATCTTGGTCTTGTGTTCCGTTAGAAGCTCCAGGATATAGCTCTGCCGGGTCTCTATCCTCGCCACTCTCTCCCTTATTTCTATAAGAACTCCGTGATCGTCAGCACTCACACTTCACACTCCTCCGCCCCTTCACAGATTCTAACGCACTCGGCTCCTGTTTCGTCATAAAATCGTTCTATATAGCCCTCATCCTCAAGGTATTTGAGGGAAGCTAAGAAGTCTGCGTAGCTGTATGGCTCACTCATCTTTGTAGCAATTGGGGTCGGTTTGGTGAACCTCTAACGAATGGAAGTAAAACCCCGCACCCTTTAAAAAATACTCGAAACTCTGCACCACATCCGCAAGGCTTTCGCTGGTGGTCGAAGCGGCGTTGACGGTCTTTACGCCGTTGTGATCCGTCTCTGCGAGGAAGGTGTAGGTCGTGTTCATTTTAATTCCCTCGAATCCGATGGAATTGCGAAAAACACACCCTCACATTTCTGGAGGGGGGCCGTGGAGGGCTTGCGCCCCATGCGGGTTTTCAAATCGTGCGTTTCGTTTGCCGTGATGCTCATTTTTGATAAGTTTCGTGCGTTTTACCCGCATCAGCGGCGGCCCCCATGTCGCTATAATTTGGAAGCGTGGATGGCTCTGGCTGGGGCGAGCAAGAGGAGAGGTAAAGGCAAGCTAGGATGATTTTAGTAGATTGCATAGCGTCCATTAAGGTAGCTTTCAACCGATTGCCGATTGGCGGTGGACAGGCTGGAGTTGTAAATCAAAAGCTCATAGACAATGCATTTGCAGTAAAACTCATCTACAGCGGCTGATTGATAGCCAATGGAAAACCCGTTATTTGAACTACTGGTATAACTATATGTTGAATTTGATGCTGTTGCCTTTTGTGTTCCATTTTGATAAAAGGTCACATTTGAGCCATCGTTTGTTAGCGAGGCAATGTTTGCTTGATTTTCCCCAAGCGAGTCTCCAATAAAATTCACATCTGATTCAGCGATTGAACCAATCATGCCTGCAAAGTCTAAGTCACCAAAGTAAGCACCAAAGGTAAAACCAATGCCAAAGTCTTGAAAGCCTCCTTTATTCATAAACCAACGGGCGGAGGGTTGATCGCCCCGAACATCGCTGGCTGATGCCTTAACCACACCAAATAAAGTGACTGGCGTGTTGTAGGCCAAGCTTAAAACCGCAGTTGTTAAAAAGCCGTCATCCGTGCCTTCGCCATCCAACGAGATTCCGCTTTTGCCGTTGAGCGAATTGGTGACCAACGTGGGTGTTCCGCTGGCGGTGGCATTGTTGCCCTGCCCACTTTGGTCTGCCCATGATGTCACGCTTCCCCCGCTTTCCGTCACCCCAGCATCAGCCTTTAGCCACAGCTTCAGCCCCGCAATATCTGTCGGGGAAAAGGCTGGAGCCGCCGCCGTGGGTGGGGAGAAAAACCCCCTACGGTTGAGGATGCCGCTACTGGCAAAAAATCCCATCTTACTCTCCCACCTCCCGCCTACGCCTCGATGACCGTGAACGGAGAGGCCGTCACGCTGGATAAAATCATCACCGCCCCGGTCGGTATGTAAGAAGATTCAAAAGTGATCCCCGCCCCTGCTGTTAATTGTATCCCCTGCGTGGTAGTGGGGGTGAAGCCGATGCCCACGGTGATGACGTTCGAGGATGTCGTCACATTTTGGATGAGCAGATATTTTCTGGAATTATTTGTGACGGCAGAGGTGATCTGGGCCGTGTTTGCCGTGGTCACGCTCCCGAAGCGGGTGGTTAGCGAGCCGTTGGGAGCCGCCGCCGTGACCGTGCCGCTAATGGCTGGCAGAGAGCCGATGGTGACAGTACCTCGGATTGGCTGTGTCACGGCAGAGCCATCAACCTTGGCGGCATTTTGAGGTGTTATAAAAAGAAAGTCGCCGGAGCTATAATTTTGTATTCTAGTATTATTGCTGTCTCCCCCAAATGAGACTCGAAGTGCTGTTGATCCGAACCCGTCACTAGTTAATGAAACATTGCCCACATTGGCCGTGACCGTCCCCGCAATGGTCTGCGTGCCTGTGGGATTGGCGGTTACGGTTCCCGCAATGGTGACCGTGTTCCCCACCGTGACCGTGCCGGAGATGGCGGGCAGAGAGCCGATGGTGACGGAAGACCCTTGAACTTGCTTAACTTGTAAAAAAGCATCACCATCATAACCGATGGCCGATTGTCCCCCCGCCCTAATATCAACAATCAACGCACCTGAGGAATTACATTGCAGAAGCGTGTCTTGGCCCGTTGGCGACTCGCCCTCCTTTTCCGCAAAAAGCCTGACTGGAATTGCCCCAACACCATTTTGCTCAACCTTTACAACAACTGCCCTTCCACCGCTTACACCTTCATCCCAAGGAACGACAGGGATGGGCTGATATGATGTTTCGTTGTCGCTGTATCCAAAAACATTCGCCGTCACCGTCCCCGCCACGGTCTGGGTGGCCGGGAAATTGCCAACTGTCACCGTTCCGCCAATGGCAGGAAGAGAACCGATTGTGATGGAGTTGCCGATTGTTACCGAGGAAATGCTTATCGGAACCGTGCCTGAAATAGTAGCTTCTGCCAGAAGCCTGTTTGAACCCGGCTTCATTTCTATGGCTCGCCATGTCCCATCGCTTCCAATCCCATAAGCAGAAACGACATTTGATGTGGGGAAGTTGGCCACCGTCACCGTCCCCGCAATGGTCTGGGTGGAGGGGAAGTTGGAGATGGATACAACACTTCCGCTGACAGCATTTGTAATATTGGCGATAGCAGTTGAGCCAAGGGAGACAACTGTATGAGCAACAATATGCTCCCCTCCTGTGACTACCGAAGAAAGCGTGGTTGCTGACTGATTGCCGTCTAAAACTGGAAGTGCCATTTAATTCAATCTCCTTGTTAAATTGTACCAAGATACTGCGAGTTTCTGTGATCGTTGAATTGCAGGGCGGCGATATAGGCGGCTGGTTCTGGTGCTTGAACCGGGCTTGCAATCACCCGCATTGTCAATCCCCTCTGCCAAGCCCTTTTTGCTGTCCTTATGGTTGGGCTTTGGCCCGTGATTTGGGCGGCATAAATGACGGCAGGGGCGGCAATTTGGGCATCAATCTTTGAGGCCAAGGTCGGAGTTTCGGAATAAAACTGCTCAAAAATATTACAATATTCAGCATCAAATTCCTCTTGGGTGGCCTTGGCCGCTGTGTCTGAATAATTAACTGCTACCGCCAAATCATAAACGCCAGTATAATTGCCAAGCATTTGTTCCGAAATGGAGGCTGAAATTGTCACATAAGGGAAAAGCCTTTTGCCTGTCCTGTTCGTGGTATAGACATTCAAGCCAGAAATGCCTGTAAGCAAGGCGGCAATCCCGTCCTCAAGTTGGAATTGGATGCTTTGGCTCATTTCTTTGCAGAGGCCATGATTTCAAGGGTTACATCCTTGACCCAGGTTCTATTTGCAGAATTGATGGTTGGCGTTTCCCCTGTGACTTTTGCATTGTAAACCGTCACATTCGTTGAGGAGGTCATATCGGAAGCAAGATTCGTGGTTGTGTAAAGCCCCCCCATGATGGCTTGAAACTTGGAATCAAACGCCCCCTTGGTCACGGCATCTGCCCTCTGATGGTAGGAAAGCGTTGCGTTCATCGCATAAACTCCCGTAAACATTCCCAACTGCTCCGAGGTGATGGATGCCCTTGCAGAAACAAAGGGAAGTGTCCTTGCGGTTGGTCTTTCGCTCGTGTAATAGGAAAGGCCGCTTACCCCGGATATGGCATTGATTAGGCCATTCTCAACCTCTCGCTCAATGGAGGCCATTTAGGTTGTTATTTCTGCCAGTTCGATATTGTAGGAAACGCCGTCCGTGGAAAGGCTGAAACCAGCAATCATCCTTTCCGTTCCGCTGATTGTGCAAAGGCTTCCAATGGTGGGGGCTGAAATGACCGAAGCACAAACCACCATGCTTTGCGTGATTCTGAAAACCTCGCCCCCTATATCAAGTTCGCTTGCAGTTGTTAAATCCGTCACGCTTGCAGAGACGGTATTGGAGCCAAGCCCCGTAACGGCTTGGTAAAGGTCTTGAATCACCCAATCCAAATCCGTTGCGAAATAAGAGGTGGAAATAGCACCCGCCACAAACCCAACCATAGTGTCAATCCATTCTTACAAGCCCCTCAAATGGAAAGACATTCTGAACTTCCGATTCCCCCTGCTCGCCCCAAAACCTGCTTTCCTTCCCCCTTCTAACGGCAGAAGCAACAATGATTGGGGCAGAATTGATGGCCCAAAATTGATCTGCCCCCCTGATGGCTTTTGCCAACTGCTCAACGCTTTTTGCCGTATAGGTGCAAAGCCCCTCAATTTTGACTTCCGGGGGGCAAAGAACATAGGTGTCGTCTTTCCCAAGCTCTTTAACCGCATCTTGAATGATTGTGATGGGATTTCTTTTGAAGGTTTGGGAAACTCCAAAAGGGGCAATCAAATGGTATTTTTCTGGCAAGCCCTCGGCGGGTTTTGCATCCAATAAATCTAGGACGATCTCTGTTCTTTTGGCTCCACGAATCTCTGGATGGCTATAAATAAAATCATGCCAAGGCTTTCGGCTTTTGATAAATGCTTCGTATTTGTCTGGCCAAATCTCCAAATCAAGAACATCCCCTTGCCCATGCCCTGCTTTCACATAAGAAGTCATCTCAAACACACCTTGAAACTCTGCGTGGCAATCAAAAAAAACATCGTGGCCTTGTTCGGCAAGGAACTTGGCGGCTGGCAGGCAACGCAAAATGTCGCCTAGACGCTGAGAATATTTGATGGTTTTAAGTGGCATCGTCCACCACGCTTCGGTCTTGGATATGGTTAAAAAATCTGTTTAGGCGAACCGGGCCGTGGGTCTTTTGCAATTCTTCCCAAGATTTTAGAAGGCCAGCATAACCATAAAACGCTTCCTTAAATTGCACATTCTCTTTTGTGCAGTACGCATAGTGGTCAAATACAAGCCCAAGTTCCTCGGTAATACCACGGGGGATTCGGCTGGTTTGATGATTAAGTTGCGGTGGTTCATGGCTGATAAAGTGGATTCCCTCGCCCCATTTCCAAGCCCGATACCACTCATAAGGATAGGAACCCAACCCGCTTCTGCTAACCACGATCTTTTTCCCAATGTAGTAATTACAATGGAATTGGGCAACGGTTCCAGCCAATTTGTCTTTCATCAATTCATAAAGACGAGTCATTTGTTCTGGAGTCCAAAACTCATCAGCGTCTTGTTCCATCACAACCCCGCAGTCCACGCCCTCCAACGCCTTGTTTACCATTTCAATCTTTCCATCGAAGGGCTTGTTTTGCCAATACACGGAAACATTCTTATGGTTTAAATTGTTCAAATATTCATGCGTTCCGTCTATGGAAACATAATCCTTGTGCCATTCCGGGGGAACTTCCTTGCACCATCTTGTGCAGTTTCTTGGGCTTGAAACTCCTTCGACAATGTGCCATTGCCAAGGAATTTGGAGTTTTTGGTATGCCTCAATTTTTTTGGAAATATAAGGCTCCCCATTCAAAACGATTGTGAAGATAGTCAGCATTTTCCGTAAATAACATTGATTTCTGGGCAAAAAGAGGCCGAATCAAATTTCCAAGGAGTCAAGCCAACATTATTGAGCCAATCCATGCAAGGCTTTTCCCGGCCATGATGTGTCTCAATTCCTATCTCCAAAATACCCTCGCTTGAGGAAAGGCCAAAAAGGGCATCTTCCATTCCCTCAATGTCGCATTTCACGATGGTTGGCCTATATTCTAAAAGAATGCCGAGAATGTCCTCGGTGCATCGAATTGGCTTTTCAATAAAAACGCCCTGCGGAAATTCTTTTGAAAGTCTGGCAATATCCGCCCCGTTGCAATCAACGCCAATATACTTTATGGGGTCTTGGGTGATGAAGTATTTGGCCGTTCCGTTGCCAGCATCCCTTTCCGATTGCGTCCAAAATCCGCACCCCAGGTCGAGAATGACTTTGCCCCGGCAATCAAGAGCCTCCCAATGCTCCATTGGACTTTCAGAATGAATGACTCCCCTAATCATTTCTTAAAAATGGCCGAGCCATTCCTCCATTTTAAATCTTCCCAAAGGCAGTCATACCCGCATGATTTTAGCCAATGATAATTTTCAAAATTCTTAATATCGTTCACATCATCAAGGGCCAATATTCCTCCGTCCTTGAGGCGGGGAAACCATTCCTTCATATCCGCTTTGCCAGAAAAAGCCCCTCCATCAAGAAGTAAAAAGTCTGGCTTATAGGCAAGATAGATGGCCCCCCATTTGTATTTAGATGCGGTGGCAAGATCGTCTTTAAGCCAATCAAGAATTTGCTCGAGCGGGTATGCGTTTAAGTTTGTTGGTTTTGTTTGATAAAAATCCTTGATGCCATCCTCATTCATCCATTCAGTCGGATTGCTTGAAAGATGGTGCATGGCGGTTCCGCCTTGTCTCATGGAAAGATTCATCCCATGCCGTCCGATTCTTTCTGGATGAACCTCAAAACTGAAAAGCTCTTTTGTTTTGATACATTGGGTTGAGCCATCCCCGGTTCCTCCCCCAATCTCAACCCCGCATTCAAGCCCTGTGCTATATTTGGCAAGGGCTTGGCCGAAGGGGTCTGCGAGTGTTATTTCTTGCACTTGTCCTTTTTAAATTCTGCGGTGTATTTCATGGCCTTTACGATCACATAGTTAATGACGGCTTCCTTGTCTTTGGCAAGCAATTCCATCCCGACATCGAATAAATCCTTCCCAGCCTTTTCGTCATATTCAATATCAACAAGGACATACTTGGTTTTATCTGGACGGCTTTTGCCAAACTTAATTATACCAAGCCCTTTAACAGATTCTCCCGCCTTGGCTTTTCTAATTCCAATTTGCGGCTTTTCTTTTTTCATATATGGCTTTCCCTTTCTCATAGTATTCTGGTTTGTTGTGGTTTTTAATTAGATCATCTGGCTTGCCGCCTGTAAATAAAGGATTTTCATGCTTGAACTGAATATCTTTTGCTTCAA
>OGWJ01000039.1_pt1 | contig 17855 bp, 20 predicted proteins | sample 1575991 | NCBI WGS metagenome assembly OGWJ01 (sample SAMN07581533, study PRJEB24739) | freshwater metagenome | place: Singapore | collected 2015-01 | reverse complement strand
GTTTCCCAGTCACGATAGATGCCTAAGTCTGAAGAAACAAAATCTAAAATGTCTTTAGCCGCAAAAGGCAAGAAAAAGTCGCCTGAGGCGGTAGAAAAAATGCGCAAGGCGTTGACTGGTAAAAAAGCTACAGGCAAGTCTTTGGAGGCATTGCATGCACATCGGCACTTGGCTTGGAGCGCTGAGGCGCAAGCTAAAAAGTCTGCAAAAACCAAAGGTGTTCCTCGCTCGTATGCTAAAAATTCTAAGCCCCCATCAGTTGAGGCTTGTGCTTCTGGCGGGAGGGCTAATAAAGGCCGCAAGCAGACGCCAGAGCAAATTGCAAAGCGCGTTGCTTCCCGCCGCGCCACGCTTGCCGCTCAGGGCAGGACATCGTAATGCCAATGTTTCTTGACACTGAGGGATATTCAGATATTGCGATTGCAATATGTGACCGATGCCGCATGAAACGTCCGCATGCAACCCTTGGACCGGACATCAACTTTCCAGGCTTGATGGTGTGCGAAGAAAACTGCAGAGACGAGAAAGATCCTTATCGCCTGCCCGCAAGACAGACTGAGCGCATCAACTTGCGGTTTCCAAGGCCTGATGTGTCGGTAGCTGCGATACAGAACAATCTTGTGCTCAACGACCAGCAGACAATCATTCTTTCAACTGAAGGCAATACCAATCTCATTGAGAATGATGGTAACCTTGATGGAATAGCGATCTCACCGTAATGGCCAATCAAACGATCAGTCAGCTTCCTTCAGCTCAGGCTCTGACGGGCACTGAGCTTGTTCCTATTGTACAAAATGGTGGCACAGTTCAGACAACCACGGGTGCTATCTCAGCCATTTCTGGCGGTGGTGGCGGTGGTGCATCAGGGTTTTCAGGCTTTTCAGGGTACTCAGGATTTTCTGGATTAGGATTCTCTGGTGCAAGCGGCGCTTCGGGATTTTCAGGAACGTCGGGGTTTTCAGGGACGTCAGGATTCTCAGGGAGATCGGGATTTTCTGGTTTGTCAGGCTTTTCTGGCAGGTCGGGATTTTCTGGCATTTCAGGTTATTCGGGTGACAATCCTGGTTCTAGTGGCTTCTCAGGATTCAGTGGCATTTCAGGGTATTCAGGTGACAACCCTGGATCAAGCGGATTTTCTGGCCAAAGCGGGTTTTCAGGAATCTCTGGGTTCAGCGGGTTCTCGGGATATTCAGGGGTAGGAACTTCTGGGTTCTCTGGTTTTTCTGGGGTAGGAACATCAGGGTTTAGCGGATTCTCCGGTCAAAGCGGGTTCTCAGGGATTAGCGGATTCAGTGGCGCATCGGGATTCAGTGGTGCGTCAGGATTTTCAGGATCTGGGGCGTCTGGATTCTCAGGTTTTTCTGGTGAAGGAACTTCGGGATTTTCAGGATTCAGCGGCATCTCAGGGTTTTCTGGCATCTCAGGGTTTTCGGGCATTTCAGGTTTTTCCGGAATCTCAGGGTTTTCTGGTGCTGGTTCTGCAATCACGGTATCGGATGAAGGCACGCCGCTTACAACCAACGTACAGTCATTTAATTTTGTTGGGACAGGTGTTGTTGCTACTGCAGTAGGCAACGCGGTTACGGTTACGATTGCAGGCGGTGGAACGTCTGGGTTTAGTGGCCAATCAGGTTTCAGCGGTCAATCAGGAGACAGCGGATTTTCAGGACTGAGTGGATTTTCTGGCATTTCAGGATTTTCTGGTTCTGGAGTTTCTGGGTTCAGTGGTTTTTCAGGATTTAGTGGCTTTTCAGGATTTAGTGGGCAGTCGGGATTTAGTGGGCAGTCGGGATTTAGTGGGCAGTCGGGATTCAGTGGAATTTCTGGTTTTAGTGGGATTTCAGGAGCCTCAGGATTCAGCGGGTTATCAGGTGACTCTGGAATCAGCGGTTATTCAGGTGTAGGAACATCGGGTTTCAGCGGTTATTCAGGTTTCAGTGGTCAATCAGGCTTTTCCGGTTATAGTGGTTTATCAGGATTCAGTGGCGTATCTGGATTTTCAGGAATAAGTGGATTTAGTGGCTTTTCTGGATTAGGAATATCAGGGTTTTCTGGAGTTAGTGGCTACTCAGGCGTTAGCGGTTATTCAGGTGTAGGAACATCGGGTTTCAGTGGAATTTCTGGTTTTAGTGGGATTTCAGGATTCAGCGGCATCTCAGGATTCAGTGGTACTTCTGGCTTTAGTGGCTTCTCTGGATTTAGCGGTATTTCAGGGTTCAGCGGAATTTCTGGCTTTAGTGGGATTTCTGGATTTAGCGGTATTTCAGGATTTAGCGGAGCATCAGGCTTTAGTGGCGCATCAGGTTTTAGCGGTCAATCTGGCTTTTCTGGCGTAGGTACATCAGGATTTTCAGGAGACAGCGGCTTTTCAGGAACAAGCGGATATTCTGGAGCAGCAGTTTTAGGTTTGTCTGGCTTTTCAGGTCAGAGCGGATATTCAGGTACAAGCGGGTATTCTGGCGTTGCAACCTCTGGCTTTTCAGGGTTCTCAGGCATCTCAGGCTTTTCGGGTTCAGGCGGTGGGGTTGGATCTACAGTTCAAATAGAATATTTGACAACTATCTCCACGAACTACTCGGTTACAAGCGGCGCTAATGCGATTGGCATAGGGCCAATCACAGTAGCGAGTGGTGTGAGTGTGACTGTCCCTTCAGGGTCAAACTGGACTGTCTTAAAGAGTACGGCGCTGGCAGCGCTCTATTAAACGAGGATTATATGTCTGCTTTAATTATCAAAGGCAATACATCGGGGGCAGGGTCACTGACACTGCAATCAGCCAATACATCATCAACCACGACGCTGACGCTTCCTGCAACGGACGGCACTTCAGGCCAAGCCATTACAACGGATGGTTCAGGCAACCTGACGTTTTCCACGCTTGGTTATATCAACGCACCGCAAAGCACCAATACGACATTGGCGCTTACCGATCAAGGCAAACATATCTATTTCTCTGGCGGGTCTACTGCAACGCTTACGGTTCCAACCAATGCGTCGGTGGCTTTTCCGATTGGCACGACCATTCTTGTGGTGAATGACAACTCAGGCAACCTAACGATCTCTGGTGCTGGTGTGACGTTTCAGTTAGCCAACGGTGCAACAGGCAACAGAACGGTGGCAACAAAGGGTTTAGCGACTTGCTTAAAAGTTGATACCGATACATGGTATGTCTCTGGCGCGGGAGTAACCTAATGGCTGGCGCATTATCGGCAATGATTGCCGCTGCCTTTTCTGGTGGCGGCGGTGGCGGAAGCACCTACACAATCGTCCAAACCTTTACCGCTACGAGTACATGGACATGCCCTGCTGGTGTTACAGAGGTTGAGTATTTGGTAGTGGCTGGTGGTGGGGGTGGTGCTAATCTTTTTGGTGGTGGCGGTGCGGGTGGGTTTAGAACGGGTAGTGGTTTAGCTGTTACCGCCGGTACAGCCTACACCATTACGGTTGGCGGTGGTGGTAACGGAGGTCAAACATCCTCAGACACATCGTCTAATGGCTCTCCGGGTTCTAATTCTGTATTTTCTACTATCACATCTAACGGCGGCGGCGGCGGCGGCGCAGAATCAAACGGTGTTTCCGGCGGTTCTGGTGGTGGCGGTGGTGCATGGGGTGGAATAGCTTATTCTGGTGCAGCAGGCAACACACCAGCCATTCCTGCTCCAGCAGTGCAAGGATATGCTGGCGGCAATGGTTCTTCTAGTAATGGTTGCGGGGGAGGGGGTGGTGGAGCGTCTGCTGTAGGCGCAAATGCGACTTCATCTGCTGGAGGTAACGGAGGCGCCGGAGGACTAGGTCCAACATTTGCCTATGGTTTTGGTAAATCTGGAGGTTCTACTTCAGGGGCTGGCAATTATTTCGCAGGCGGTGGTGGGGGTGGTGGATATATTGGCGCTTTTACTACAGCAGGCACAGGCGGCTCCGGAGGGGGCGGTGCTGGCGCTCCTTCCCCATCTGGAAATGGCGTTGCCGGTGCGTCTAATACCGGTGGCGGGGGCGGAGGAGGCACTAGAACTTATCAATCCGTTGCAGGCGGCAACGGCGGCTCTGGCATTGTTATCCTAAAGTACACCGTAGCATCCCAAACCGTATTTACGTTCAAAGGAACGACCACTTGGAAATGCCCTGCTGGTGTGACGAGTGTTGACTATCTTGTGGTTGGTGGAGGCGGCGGCGGTGGTAAAAACTGCACTGGAGGTGACAGAAGTGGAGGCGGTGGTGGTGGTGGCTATAGAATTGCTTCAGGTGTTTCAGTAACCGCTGGGGCTGATTACACAATTATTGTAGGCGGCGGTGGTGCGGGCGCAACTTTATCAGGTGGTGGGGGATCAACGGCAAATAATGGAACTAGAGGTGGAAATTCTTCTATATCAGGCACTGGTTTTAGTAATGACCCAGCTATTTCAAACGCATCCGGTACAGCATCGTCTATATCAGGGACAACTCTAACCGTAGGCGGTACAGTAACCAATACGTTTTATGCCGGTATGGCTTTGTCAGGTACTGGTGTTACTACTGGAACAATTATTACTGCTTACGGGACAGGAACGGGCGGGGCTGGAACTTACACAGTAAATGTAAGCCAAACAGTTTCAAGTACAACAATTACAGGATCATTGTCTGGTGTTAATGCGTTCGGAGGAGGTGGTGGCGCTTCCTGTTCTGGGAGCGCATCATCTACAAACGGAAGTTCAGGGGCATCCGGTGGTGGATCTGAAGGCCCTTCAGGAGGTGGTGGTTCTGGTATTTATCCTGGCTCATCTTTTATTTCTGCGACAAGGCAAGGATACGATGGTGGCTCCTCCAATGCTTACAGCGGAGCTGGTGGTGGTGGTTCAGGTGGCGCCGGAGCTGCAAATTCTGGAAGTGTTGGTGGTAACGGAGGTTTGGGAACAACATCATCTATAACAGGAACGGCAGTTGATCGTGGAGGTGGTGGAGCAGGCGGCGGGTCAACTAACGGAACAGCAACAGGCGGAGGTGGGTCTGGAATTGATGGCACTGCAAACACTGGAGGCGGAGGTTCTGGAAGAGCAGGCCCAGTTATGAATAATGGATTTACCGGCGGCTCCGGTATTGTAATCATAAAAATTAATCAATAAGAGGGTCTATGACAACAAAGGTATTTAGGTTTCTGGGGATTGATACAGCCATGCACCTACTACGTCCAGGTGCAAAGTGGGAAATATCAAACAACGTCTTTACTCGGTGGGATGATCCACGGCCATGCCCAAGCATAGAAGAAGTTTATTGGGTAATGGACAAGATCAAAGAGTTTGAAGAAATGATTCCTACGATTTGGCTACCAGAGCAATTAGAGGAAATGGGCATACGGCAAAAGGAAATCGAAGATGCAATTGCATAATCTGTTTCCAACCCCTGTAGGCTTTGCAGAGCTTGGTAGACCCCTAAGCGATGAAGAGTTGTTCTTCATCCGTGAGCTTGATACAAGACCCAACATGGGTAACACCACAAGCACTGATAACTTCGTACTTCGCAGCCCTGTGCTGACGAACCTAAGATCGTTTATCGAGGATGCTGTCTCGGAATACTTCAAGGCCACAGTCAATCCTAAGCACAATGTAACACTGCGTGTGACACAAAGCTGGTGCAACTATTCAAACCCTGGTCAGTTTCATCACAAACACGCGCACCCTAATTCGTACATCTCCGGCGTGTTTTATGTGCAGACCAACCCTGATGACAGGATTTATTTCTACAAAGATGGCTGGCAGCAGATCAAATTTCCACCTGAGACATGGAACCCGTACAACTCAGAGTCTTGGTGGTTTGAGGCTTATGCAGGCAGGTTGATTCTGTTTCCTTCATCGCTAACCCATATGGTTCCTGAAGTCAAAGGCGAGGACACAAGAATCTCACTATCGTTTAACACCTTTCCCGTGGGAGTTGTCGGGGAAGAAATGGATTTAACCGGACTCAAGTTGGAGGCGTAATGGCTCACTTCGCAAAGATTGATGAAAACAACATCGTCACGCAGGTTGTTGTGGTAGACAACAAAGACACGGCTGATGCGTTTGGTGTGGAGAAAGAACACATCGGTGCTGCACATCTAGAAAAGATTCTTGGTGGTGTATGGAAGCAAACGTCCTACAACGGCAAGATCAGAAAGAACTACGCAGGGATCGGTTACACCTACCGAGAAGATATTGATGCCTTTGTTCCTCCTAAGCCTTTTCCTTCATGGCTGTTAAATGCCAATGCTCAGTGGGAAGCGCCTGTAGCGATGCCTACAGATGGAATGTATACATGGGATGAGGCAACAACAAGTTGGGTACAAGTAATATTGCCACAATAGTGTTTGTAAGATAATATAGGTTATCAATGTATCGGCCCACTAGACCGAGACTCTAACGAGTTGGATGTATGACTGAACAAATTCAAGAAAACTTAGCGGAAGTTGAAACCGCGCCAGCACCCGAGGTGACGGCCACCACGGAGAATGCACAGATTGCGCCGGAGGTCGCTGAACAAGCACCAGAGCAGACTGAGGAAAAGCGATTTACCCAGGCTGAACTTGACGCGATGATCAGCAAACGCCTTGCGAGAGAGCAGCGTAAATGGGAACGGGAACAAAAGCTGCGGGGGTCTACTTCCGTAACGCCGTTAGATGAATCATTAACTCAAGATAATTTTGCGACAACTGAGGAATACGCGGAAGCGTTAGCCGAAAGAAAAGCCGTAGAATTACTTGCACGACGTGATGCAGAAAGACAGCGGGCTGAAATTCTTGAGGTCTATCACGAGCGCGAAGAAGAAGCACGGACTAAGTACGAAGATTTTGAGCAAGTTGCGTACAACCCGCGTCTTCCAATCACAACAGTGATGGCCGAAACGATTCAAGCGTCTGACATTGGCCCTGAGGTAGCGTATTACTTAGGTTCTAATCCGAAAGAAGCTGATCGTATTGCCAAGTTGTCTCCTTTTTTGCAGGCCAAAGAGATTGGGAAGATTGAAGCTAAATTAAGCGAAAATCCTCCTGTTAAGAAATCATCGAGCGCCCCAGCGCCGATTCAGCCGGTTACCCCACGGGGTGGCAACGCAAGAGTTTTAGACACGACTGACCCACGTTCGATTAAAGAGATGTCAACGTCAGAGTGGATTGAAGCCGAGCGTCAACGGCAGATAAAGAAATGGGAAGCTCAAAACCGTATCCGCTAATTTTTTATAAGGAATTGTCATGGCAAATAGTTTATTAACCATTGACATGATTACTCGCAAGGCACTTGAAATCCTTGAGAATAATCTTGTCTTGACCCGCAACGTAAACCGTCAGTACGACGATAGCTTTGCTGTCGAAGGTGCTAAGATTGGTTCAACCTTGCGTATCCGTTTACCGGATCGCGCACTTGTTACTGATGGAGCTGCTCTGCAAGTTCAGTCAGATAACGAGCAATTCACCACATTGACTGTTGCTTCACAAAAGCACATCGGCGTTAACTTTACTTCTGCTGAGTTGACCTTGCAGTTGGATGACTTTGCAGAGCGCGTTCTTAAGCCGCGTATTAGCCAACTTGCATCAAGCATCGATGCAGACGTTGCTAATTCGTATCTGTATGTTGGCAACACGGTTGGTACGCCTGGCACAACGCCTGGCACATCGTTGGTTCTGTTGCAAGCTCAGCAGAAACTGAACGAGAACGCTGCTGTGATGTCGCCCCGTTACGCTACGGTTAATCCCGCTGCTAACGCTGGTTTAGTTGAGGGTATGAAAGGTTTGTTTAACCCCACCGATACGATCAGCAAGCAGTTTAGAAACGGCATGATGGGCATGGGCGTACTTGGCTTTGATGAGATCAACATGTCTCAGTCGATCAAGCAGTTCACGACCGGCTCGCGTACGGCTACCGGCGGCACAACTTCTGCGGCTGTTACTAGCGAAGGTGCAACCACCATTGCTATTACCGGCGCAGGCGCTAGCGCAACGGTTAAGGCTGGCGACGTGTTTACCGTGGCTGACTGCTATGCTGTTAACCCACAGACCCGTGAGTCAACTGGTTCGCTGTTCCAGTTCGTTGTAACGGTTGATGTGACGCTTAACGGTTCTGGCGCAGGTAACTTGACGGTTGCTCCGATGTACTCGGCTAGCAACGCGCTTGCAACGGTTAACAGCTTGCCGGCAACCAGCAAGGCTGTAACGTTTGTTGGTGCAACATCGTCGCAGTATCCACAAAACCTCGTCTACCATAAAGACGCAATCACTTTCGCTACTGCCGATCTGATGATGCCGCAAGGTGTTGACATGGCATCGCGTCAGGTTCATAACGGCATCTCGATGCGTATTGTTCGCCAGTACGACATCAACAATGACCGTATGCCCTGCCGTATTGACGTGTTGTACGGCTACAGTGTGATTCGTCCGCAAATGGCTGTTCGTCTTTGGGGCTGATTGATTTAGGGGGCTTCGGCCCCCTTACCAAATTATTTTTTGAAAGGATTTATCATGGCAATCCCTAATGGCGCTGGCGGCTATCAATTTAATGATGGTAACGTCGGTGAAGCTCTTTTAATCGTTCAAGGCGCACCTACAGCAATCACCGCAGCGACTACAATGACTGCGGCTCAGCTTGCTAACGGTTTGTTTACGTTTGACGGCACGGCTGGTAACTTGACGTTGCCCACCGTTGCTTTGCTTGAAGCAGAAGTTTCTTCAGCAACCAAAGTAAATGCAGCTTTTGATTTCTACGTGATCAACATTGATGCCGCAGGTTCAGACACCGTAACATTGGCTGTTGGAACTGGCTGGACAATTGTTGGTGCTGCTGCTGTAACTTCGGGTACATCAGGACATTTCCGTGCTCGTAAGACCGGCGATGGCACTTGGACTTGCTACCGCGTGTCGTAACCAATAGAGGGCTACGGCCCTCTATTTTTAAAGGATAAATTATGCCTAATACCAAACCAATTGGCGTGGCGTATGAAGATCAAGCTATCAGCGGTGGCTCAGTAGACAACACGCCTATTGGCGCGTCTACTGCATCTACGGTTGTTGGTACGACCATTTACGCTTCATCAGAACTTGGCTACACTGCCGCCGCACAAGGTACAGTAACGCAAGCTACTGACAAATCTACGGGCGTGACGCTTAACAAATCTTCTGGCCGTATTACGATGAACAATGCAGCTTTAGCTGCTAACACTGCTGTGACTTTTACTTTAACAAATAGTGTTATTTCTGTTAAAGATGCAATTATTGTTAACGTGTCTGGCGGTGCTACAGCTGCTGCGTATACAACTTATATCTCAAGCATGACCGCAGGGTCTGCCGATATCACGTTGCGTAATATGACCGGTGGTAGTTTGAGTGAAGCGGTTATTATTAATTTTGCGATTATTCACGGTGTTTAAAGGCACGGGGGTTAATCACCCCCGTTAAAATTATGGCCGTCATTTATCTTCGCCATCCGGTACACGGCGCTAAAGTCGCAATTTCGCACATGGAAGTTGAGCACGACACACAAAACGGTTGGGAAGAATACGACCCTAATAATTTACATGATGGGTCTGAACCTGTTAATGAACTTCAACCGCGCCGCCGCAGCCGTAAAACTTCGGAGGTTGAGCCATGACAACTGCTGCTGAAATCATCGATGGATCGCTTCGTCTTCTTGGTGTTTTAGCAGAAGGCGAAACGCCATCTGCTGCTGTCATGCAAGATTCGATCATGGCAATTAACCAAATGATTCAATCTTGGGATACAGAACGTTTAGCCGTGTTTAGTACGCAAGATCAAACGTTTACGTGGCCTGCAAATGTTATATCGCGTACTCTTGGGCCTACTGGCAATTTTGTGGGCAACCGTCCTATTGAAATTGATGATTCTACGTATTTTAAAGATCCGTCATCAGGATTGTCATTTGGTATTAAATTAATTAACCAACAACAATATGACGGCATAGCGTTTAAAACGGTTACGTCAACTTATCCGCAAGTTATGTGGATTAACAATACATTTCCTGATTTGGAAATGACTGTTTACCCTGTACCTATTAAAGCCTTAGAGTGGCACATTATTTCGGTTGAAACTTTAACTGAAGTGTCAAGTGTTGCTACTGATATGTATTTTCCACCAGGCTATTTAAGAGCTTTCCGATATAACTTAGCGTGCGAGCTGGCTCCCGAGTTTGGCGTGGAACCATCGCCGCAAGTGCAACGTATTGCTATGACTAGCAAACGTAATCTGAAGCGCATTAACTTCCCCGGCGATTTGATGGCGATTCCATACCCGATTGTTGCAACCCGTCAACGGTACAACATTTACGCTAACAACTTTTAATGAAAACCCCAATCCTTGGATCGACTTACGTTGCTCGTTCTGTCAACGCAGCCGATGCAAGGATGGTCAATTTGTTTCCAGAAGTTGTGCCGGAAGGCGGCAAAGAGCCTGCATTTCTTCAGCGCTGTCCTGGCTTACTCAATCTTGCTACGATTGGAACCGGCCCTATTCGAGGGCTGTGGTCGTTTTCGTCAGACAACACTTCCGCGTTTGTTGTTTCAGGTAACAGCTTATACAAGATAAACACCAGCTACGCCGCTACGTTTTTAGGTAACGTAACGGGTACAGGGCCGGTCAGCATGTCTGATAACGGTATTCAACTGTTTATTGCGGCTAACGGCCCTAGCTACATCTACAACAATTCAACCAATGTGTTCGGCCAGATTACAGATCCTGATTTCCCCGGCGCGATAACGGTTGGTTACATTGACGGTTATTTTGTTTTCAATGAACCCAACAGCCAACGCATTTGGGTCACGCAGCTGCTAGATGGTACAGATATTGATCCGCTTGACTTTGCAAGCGCTGAAGGATCACCGGACGGCGTAGTGGGTTTGATTGTAGACCACCGTGAAGTTTGGGTGTACGGCACAAACAGCGTAGAAGTTTGGTACAACGCAGGCTCATTAGATTTTCCGTTGCAACGTATCCAAGGCGCGTTCAACGAAATTGGTTGCATTTCTGCATACACAATTGCCAAGATGGACAACGGGCTGTTTTGGCTTGGATCTGATGCTCGCGGACAAGGCATTGTCTACCGCGCTAACGGCTACACAGGGCAACGCATCAGCACACACGCAGTTGAATGGCAAATTCAACAATACGGCAATCTTACCGACGCATTAGCGTACACCTACCAACAAGACGGCCACAGTTTTTACGTACTAATCTTTCCTAGCGCCAATACAACATGGGTTTATGACGTTGCTACAGGTGCGTGGCACGAACGCGCTGGATGGAGTGATGGAACGTTTACACGGCATCGTAGCAATTGCCAGATGGCGTTTAACAATAAAATTATTGTTGGCGATTACGATAACGGCAATATTTACGCTTTTGATCTAAATACATACGCAGATAACGGCCAGATTCAAAAATGGTTACGCTCGTGGCGAGCGCTTCCCACAGGGCAAAACAATCTTAAGCGCACAGCCCATCACGCCATGCAAATTGATTTAGAAACGGGCGTAGGGTTAGACGGCTATTCAGTGACTGAAAGTGTTTTCTTTATTACTGAAACAGGCGGCAATTATTTAGTAACAGAAACGAACGACTATTTTATTGAAGAGCAACAAATACCTGGAACGCAAGGCGCAGATCCTGAAGTTATGCTGCGCTGGTCAGATGATGGCGGACATACTTGGTCTAACTATCACACCGCATCGGTAGGCAAGATTGGTCAATACTACTATCGGGTTTGGTTTCGTAGGTTAGGCATGACGCTTAAGCTACGTGATCGCGTGTATGAGTTGTCCATGACTGATCCTGTTAAAACGGCAATCATGGGCGCAGAACTTTTAATTTCCCCAACCAATGCTTAACATCACCAACATCCCTGCTCCCCGCGTTAGCATTATCGACGAACGAACAGGGCTTATTTCGCGTGAATGGTATCGATTCTTTTTGAATCTGTTTACGTTGGTGGGGCAAGGCAACAATCCTACCAGTTTAGATGATATTCAAGTTGGGCCGCCATCGCAGCAAATTAACGTTTTAGTAGCTAGCAACATTACCGATCAAGCACCCCCGTCTGTACCGTTTGTGTCGGTTGCTGACAACCAAGCCTTAGCCCCGCCATCTACGCCGTTTGTACAAATTGCTGACAACCAAGCTTTAGCCCCACCATCTACGCCGTTTGTACAAATTGCTGACAATCAAGCCTTAGCCCCAACGTTTATACAACTATCTATACCTAACTACGCCGATTTATTGCCGCCAGTAATTCCTACAACGGCTAGTTCAGGCACAGTTACTAGTGTGGATGTGTCAGGCGGTTCAACAGGCGTAACGTTTAGTGGTGGCCCTATTACAACGTCTGGCACAATTACGATGGCTGGCACGTTGGCAATAGCTAATGGCGGCACGGGCGCTACTTCTACACCCACTAACGGCCAATTACTGATTGGTAACGGTTCTAACTACACACCAGCTAATTTAACCGCTGGAACCAACATAACCATTACTAACGGTTCTGGAACCATTACCATCTCTGCAACTGGCGGCAGCGGTTCAGTCACTAGCGTTGACGGTAGCGGCGGCTCGACGGGTCTGACGTTGACCGGTGGCCCCATCACAACGTCTGGCACGCTCACGCTCGGCGGCACGTTGGCAGTTGCTAGTGGTGGTACGGGGTCAACAACGCTAGATGGCGCAGGCATCGTAACTAAAACCGGTGCTCAAACCATTAGTGGTCAGAAAACTTTTACAAGTTTAACCAACCAATTTTTGGGGTTAACTTACGCCACATCTGACGGCTCTACTAGCAACGCATACCTTGGCGAAAGCGCAGCCTATGCCACTGTAGCAGGCGTCAATGGTGTTGTGTTAGGTTCAGGAACTACGTACCCAGGCTTTGGCCGGGTTGTTGTGGATACAAACGGCATACGCCCTTTTACTGATAACACATACAGTTGCGGCAACTTAACTTGGCGTTGGAGCAACGTAGTTACTTATGACTTGATAGTCAGTAATAAAATTACCAGCGGCACATGGAACGGATCTACTATAGGTATCGGCTACGGCGGCACGGGCGTTACGTCTACGCCGTCTAACGGTCAATTACTTATCGGTAACGGTTCGGGCTATAGCTTATCAACGTTAACCGCAGGCACAAACATATCGATTAGCAACAGCTCGGGCGGCATAACCATTTCTTCAACGGGCGGCAGCGGTACGGTAACTAGCGTCAGTGGTAGTGGTGGCTCGACAGGCTTGACGCTGACCGGTGGCCCAATTACCACATCAGGAACGTTGACGCTTGGCGGCACACTTGCCGCTGCTAACGGCGGCACGGGCGCGTCCTCGCTTACGGGCGCGGGGATCGTCACAACAACTGACACCCAAACCGTATCTGGCGTCAAAACTTTTTCTAGCACCAGCAATCAATTTGTTGGATCTAGCTACAAAACATCTACGGGTTATTTTTACGGCGACGGTATTATCGGTGGGTCTACGGGCGTATTGCTTGTTTACGGCGCTTACCCAGGCACAGCTATTTTTTCAGGCGATAACGGCACTTGGCGTCCTACCGATGATAACACCCGCGCATTAGGCACAAGCGTCCATCGTTACACAACAGTTTATGCCGTCACCGGCACGATCAACACTTCAGATGCAAATCAAAAACAACAGATTAGAGAACTATCAGATGCCGAGCAGCGCACCGCGCAGCGGGTCAAAAAACTCATACGGGCGTTCAAATGGAACGATGCAGTTGAGACTAAAGGCGAAGAAGCAAGGATTCACTTCGGTATCATAGCCCAAGACGTACAAGAAGCATTTGCTTTGGAAGGCTTAGATGCGTCAAAATACGGCTTATTTTGCAGCGACACATGGACTACATCAGACGGATCATCTCAAACGCGGTTGGGCGTGCGATACAGCGAGTTGTTAGCTTTTATCATCGCCGCGCTTTAAGGACTACTATGCCAACGACTATCTTATCTCCAACACCTAAACTTCAATTCTTTACCTCAAACGGCGTCCCGTTGGTTGGAGGTAAGTTGTATTCCTATCAAGCCGGCACGTTGACGCCGCTAGCGACTTACGCGGATTCTACCGGCAACACCGCCAATCCTAATCCGACAATCTTAGATTCACGAGGTGAAGCTAACGTTTGGTTAAGCAGTTCGTCGTACAAATTTGTTCTTAAGGATAGCAACGATGTATTGATTTGGACGGTTGATAATATTTCAACGCCGCAAGCGTTGATCACCGCGCTGCAAAATAATCTTGCTGCTTCTTCAGGATCGTCGTTAGTAGGTTTTATACAGTCTGGCGCTGGCGCAGTTGCCACAACAGTTCAAACTAAACTACGTGAAACCTTGTCAGTTAAAGATTTTGGTGCTGTTGGTAACGGATCAACCGACGATACTAGCGCGGTTCAAGCAGCTCTCACCGCAGCTACCGGCAAGTCGTTGTATTTCCCAGCAGGCACATATTTGTGTAACGGGTTGATTATTTACAGCGGCACGACTATTTACGGTGATGGCCCTTCCAGTTCTATCATTAAAGCGAAGTCATCACTTTCTACTTCAGCGCCGCTGCTACGCAACCAAAACATAACGGGTACGGCGTATGTGTATGTTGATACGGGGATTGAAATACGCGATTTAGGTTTTAATGGAAACAATCTTACACCACGCACTGTAGGTCTTATAGAGTTTGCCAAAGTTTATGATGCGTTGATAAGCAACTGCAAAATTTATGATATTCAATATATTGGTTTAGCTTTAGGCGGTTGTTTAAGTGTTAACGTTACCAACTGTTTATTTTCAAATTGCGGAAATACCGCAGTCAGCGCAGAGGGTGGCCCTGCTTTATGGACAGGCAGTTCGGCAGATGCAACTATAAGTTTTGACATTAGCGTTACTGAGAACAGTTTTATCAGTAACAACTGGTCTGCTATGTACATTACTGGCAATCGCATGTCGGTTACCGGTAATTATATGAGCAGCAACAAAGAATCAGCCGTTTTTATGACCGGTAGCAACAACGTGTTAGCCGACAATTGGGTTAGCGGACAAACGCGCAAAAACATCTCCGCGTCAGGTTTTGAAATTGGAGGCGATAACATCACTATTTCAGGTAACTATATTGGTGATGTTCAATCAGATTGCATTTCATTAACCGACACGCAATTCGTAACGGTTACGGGAAACACTTTACTGAACCCCATGCGCGATAGTGTAACGTTTTCAACAGGATCATGTATCAGTATTGCGTCATTAACTGCTAGCCCTGATCAGCCACGTTACCTTACCATTGTTGGCAACAACATGTGGGCTCCTTTAAGTGATGCTTACGCGGCTATTACCGTTGGCGGTGCAGGCAGCGCTCCTGCGTATTGCCTGATATCTGACAATCAGTTAAGCAGCAACTCATGGACAAGCGGAACAGCCATTTACTTTGGGTCAAATTTAGTTTCAACCACAATAACTATCCGCGATAATCCTGGTTATTTTGATGTGTTTGACCAAGGTGGTTATGCAGCCGCTCGTTTTTATGCGGGCGAAACCATGTCTCCGGGGTCAGCCGCAGGCACTTTAGCGCTGTCTGCTAACGTTATGTACGCCATGCCGTTTATTGTTCGGCAGCAAAAAATTTGGACAAAAATTGGATGTCATGTCACAACAGGTGTAGCAAGCCGTTTTGCATATTTAGGTATATACAGAATGGAAAACGGCATACCCACATCCTTGGTGCTTGATGCTGGAGCTATTGGCGTAGACACCGCAGGAACTAAAGAAATTACCGTGTCAAAGCCTTTGTTGTCCGGCACTTATGCTCTTGTTATTTTAGTCAACAATAGCGGCGTATCCATCAGAGCTGGCACACCTAGCGACGTAGCGCAGGGTATGATAGGTGCTAGCGCCGTGGGAACTGCCGACACTTTGATTACGGCATCGCAAGCCTATGGCACGTTGCCCAACACGTTCCCAGCAGTATCCTATCTAACCAGCAGCACACCGCTGTTAACTTTGCGCTACGGCGCGTAAAGGATTTTTAAATGGCTGTTACCGCAAAAGTCTTGGCCCAAGGTCAAATTATTCCTAACACGGACACAACCGTGTATACATCACCCACGTCAGTAACTACAATTATTGACAAGGCAACCGCTGCCAATTATGGCAACGTAGCTCGCATCATTACGATCAGTATTGTGCCTGCCGGAGGTGTGGTAGGCGATGCGTACTACATTGCTAAGCGTACGCTTGCTGCCAAAGAAACGTACATTTTTCCTGAAGTTGTGGGACAAATTATGTCGGCTGGTGACTATGTATCTGCGATTGCCGATAGCAACACTGGCGTTAATTTTCGTCTAAGCGGGCGCGAGATCACATGATCCATCACCATTTTGGTGCAGGTGTTTACGTCAAAGAAACTCGTATGCCCGCAGGATATGTGTTTGTGCAGCATAAACATAAATTTGACCATTTTTCTATATTGGCAAGTGGGTCGGTTGAACTTATGATTGATGGCATTCGTTCTGAAGTACATGCGCCTGCTTGTTTAACTATTCAAGCCAACAAACACCACGGTATAAAGTCATTGACCGATGTTGTTTGGTACTGCATTCATGCAACTGATTGTATGGATGAGGATAAGATTGATAGTGTATTGATCACGTCTGGCAACGAATCCGAAGCGCACTATATGACCCAATGCCTAAAGGAGAATTAACATGCCTTGGATGATCGCCGCTGCCGTTGTCGGCAGTTCTTTAATAGGTTCTAGCGCCTCAAGAAGCGCTGCTAGCACGCAAGCTGACGCGGCGAATCGTGCTGCTGATTTGCAGATGCAGCAGTTTGAGCGCCAGGTTGAACTGCAAGAACCGTGGCGGCAAGCGGGTATTACGGCACTGAATAAACTGATTCCGATGTCAACCGAATACACGCCGTTTGGTATGAAACAGTTCCAGCAAGACCCAGGCTACGCGTTCCGGATGCAAGAAGGCATGAAAGCTTTAGAGCGATCAGCCGCTGCGCGAGGTGGCTTGTTGTCAGGGGGGATGTTAAAAGGCGCACAACGGTACGGTCAAGATCTAGCGTCGCAAGAATACATGAACGCGTTTAACCGCTATCAGGCTGAACGCAACGCACAGCTAAACCCATTGCAATCTTTAGCTGGCGTGGGCCAGACAGCGACCAACCAACTAGGCCAAGCAGGGCAGACGATGGCCGGCAATGTTGGTCAGGCGCTGGGCGCAGCAGCTCAGGCAAGAGCGTCGGGGTATATAGGAGGTGCGAACGCGTTATCACAAGGTCTTGGAATGTATTTGAACTACCAGCAAGACCAAAATTATCTAAACGCAAGATACCCGCAACAAGCTACCGCTGCTGCGCCTATCTATCCAGGTGGATATTATTCGCAAGGATATAAGGATTAATCATGGCTCTCGTTGACCCAAACATCGCGCTGTCGTTTAAAGGTATTCAGCTTCAAAGCCCGCTTGACCAGTACAGCAAGGCATCTGCGGCGCAACTAAACGCGCTTAAGATGGAAGACCTAATGCAAGAGCGCGAAGCGCTAAATCAAATTCGATCGGCCATTACAGCTAAAGGTGGACCGCCAGACTTAGAAGCAGCCGCGCAAGCTATGGTTAGCACGGGCAGACCTCAATTTGTACAGTCTGGTATGGCGATACTTGAGAAACTAAGAAATCAAAAAGAATATGAACGGTATTTACGCGACGAAAACGCACCACTAGCGGCTGCTCCTGCTCCTGCTCCTGCTCCTGCGGCTGCGGCTGCTCCTGCCAATGCTTTAATCCCCACAGCCGCCGAATCGCCGCCTGCTAACGCGATGGTAGCACCGACTAGCGCAGCAGCGGCGCCAGCAGTAA